>ENA-OQHF01001940-OQHF01001940.1-human-gut-metagenome-genome-assembly--contig:-NODE-1940-length-10879-cov-2.257906_pt1 | contig 10879 bp, 16 predicted proteins | sample MGYA00242559_ERZ504709 | MGnify/ENA primary metagenome ERZ504709 (study PRJEB26092, sample SAMD00036203) | human gut metagenome | host: Homo sapiens | study: EMG produced TPA metagenomics assembly of... | reverse complement strand
AATGAACTGATGGCTGTGGGAGATCCGGTGTACAAGCTTTCCACGGAGGAAAACTGGTCGGTGGTCATTCCCATCGATGCAGAGCGAGGCGCAGAGATCCAACAGGAGGACTATGTCAAAGTACGTTTTCTGAAGAATCAGTATGAGTCCTGGGGGCAGGCAAAACTGTTTACCGGCAGTGATGGCAATACATTTCTGTCACTTACCTTTACAAATTCCATGGTTACGTTTGTATCCGACAGATTTCTGGATATCGAGCTGATATTGAATGATGAGACTGGACTGAAGATTCCAAATTCTTCCATTGTGGAGAAGGAATTTTTCCTGATCGATGAAGATTTTGTCACGACCAATGAAAATACGGGAACCCAGGGTGTGATCAGACAGTGCTACCGGGATAACGGGGACATTTCCAGTGAATTTGTGGAGGCCGGTGCGTACAGCTACGATGAAAATGAAGGCATGTACTACATGGATACTTCGGTGCTGAAGGCCGGAGATGTCCTGTACAAGACAGACAGCCAGGAGACCTATACGGTAAGCAAGCGTGCAACACTGATCGGTGTGTATAATGTGAATAAGGGATATGCTGACTTCAAGCAGATCAATATTCTGTATCAGAATGACGAGTATTCCATCGTAAAAGCCAATACGACCTATGGCCTGAATGTATATGACTATATTGTACTGGACGGTTCTTCGGTATCGGATGATCAGATCATCACCAATATCAAGAAAACAGATACCGGCAGGACGGATATTCCTACAGACAGTGTAGAACCGGGAGTAAGCGACAATATACCGGAGAGCACAGAGCCACTTCCAGCGGAGACCAGAGGGGAACCGACGCAGGAGACCACACAGGAAGCAACACAGGAAAGTCAGACACCGGAAAGCTAGAAAGGATGGCGGATACTATGGAAGAGACCATACAGAGCATGGAACTGGCACAAAATTACAAAACGGTAAAAGAGAACGTCACAAAAGCCTGTGAGCAGGCGGGCAGATCGGAGCAGGAAGTGACGCTGCTTGCAGTCAGCAAGACCAAACCGGTGGATATGCTGATGGATGTCTACCGTGCGGGAGCCAGAGATTTCGGGGAGAACAAGGTTCAGGAACTGGTGGACAAGATCCCTCAGATGCCTTCGGATGTCAGATGGCATATGATCGGCCATCTGCAGCGCAATAAGGTAAAATATATTGTAGATAAGGTTTACCTGATCCACAGCGTGGACAGCCTCCGGCTGGCGGAAGAGATCAGCAGAGAAGCCGTGAAGAAGCAGGTGGAAGTCAATATCCTGATCGAGGTAAATGTGGCACAGGAGGAAAGCAAGTTCGGAACTACGGTAGAAGAAACTGCAACACTGATCCGTGAGATTGCAACGCTTCCGGGAATACATATCAGAGGATTGATGACGATCGCCCCTTTTGTGGAGGATCCGGAAGAAAACAGGGGCTATTTTCAGAAACTTCGGCAATTAGCTGTTGACATCGGAAATAAAAACATTGATAATATTTCTATGAATATTCTTTCCATGGGAATGACCGGCGATTATATGGTGGCCACGCAGGAAGGAGCCACGATCGTCAGAGTCGGAACCGGTATTTTCGGAGAAAGAGATTATAGTAAGACGATCTAGAAAGAGATTGAATAATAAAGGAGACACACAACAATGGGTGTAATGGATAAGTTCCTGAATTATATGAAACTGAACGATGAAGAGGATGAAGGTTTCTATGATGACGATTATCTGGATGATGAGGAAGAAGTAGAACCGGTAAAGAAATTCAGCCCGGCCAAGAGCAGACAGCAGGCACAGGAGGATGACGAACCGGAAGAGAAGAGTAAGCGTTCCTCACAGCCTAAGGTAACACCGATCCACCGCACCGTGACCAAGAAAATGCCTGGAACCGGCATGGAGGTCTGTGTGATCAAGCCTACTTCCGTAGAGGATGCAAGAGAGATCACAGAGACACTGCTGGCCAACCGGACAGTGGTACTTAATCTGGAAGGCCTGGACGTGGATATCGCCCAGCGTATCATTGACTTTACTTCCGGATCCTGTTTCGCAATATCGGGTAATTTACAGAAAATATCCCATTATATTTTCATTATTACGCCGGCCAGCGTAGATATCTCCGGTGATTTTCAGGATATTTTCGGCGGCGCCGGATCTTTTGAAATGCCGATCAAAAATGGAATGTCATAAAATGTCAAATGCCATTAAAATGTCAAATGCCATTAAAATGTCATATGAAGATAACTTCCTGTAGGCAACTGCAGGAAGTTTTTTAAAAACAGATATAAATTATACAAGAAAGAACAGTTTATAAGGAACTGAAGGGTGAACAACATGGCACAGAGATTACCGGTGCTTTATAACAAAAAGCCTTGCTACGATATTGTATTCCAGCAGTCTTTTGACGGCCTGTGGGAAGAACTGGCAGAGCTTGGCGCAGCAGACAAGAGATTATGCATTGTTGACGGATTCCACCGTAGACGGACTGTATGCGGCACAGATTCTTAAGTTTCTTGAGGGAAAATGCCGTAAGGCTGTGAAATATGTGTTCCCTGCAGGAGAAGAACACAAGAATCTGGATACCGTGAGGGACGTGTACCGTTTCCTGATTGAAGAGGGTTTTGACAGAAAAGATATGCTGCTGGCACTGGGCGGCGGCGTCTGCGGTGATCTGACCGGATTTGTGGCGGCTACTTATTTAAGAGGCATTGATTTTGTACAGATTCCAACTACATTGCTGGCACAGGCAGACAGCTCTATTGGCGGTAAGACAGGTGTGGATTTTGACAGCTATAAGAACATGGTAGGCGCATTTAAGATGCCCAGACTGGTATATATGAACCTGTCCGTATTAAAAACGCTGGAAGAGAGACAGTTTTATTCCGGATTTGCGGAAGTAATGAAATCCGCACTGATCAAGGATGCGCCCTTCTATGAGTGGCTGATCGAGAACATGTATGAGATCTGCGAGCGGGATCTGAATACCCTGGAAGAAATGGTGATCCGTACCTGCTCCATCAAGAAAATGGTGGTGGAAAAGGATCCTACCGAGCAGGGAGACCGTGCTCTCTTAAATCTTGGACACACGATCGGACATGCTATCGAGAAATACAAGAATTTTTGAATTGTATCATGGAGAGTGTGTGGCACTGGGTACGGTAAGCTGCAGCATATATTTCCTGGAAAAAAGTAAATGCTGAGCATGGAAGAATTTTATGAGATCCGTGATATAGTTTGTACCGTTTTATCTGCCATCTCCGTGGAAAATATCGAATCCGCAGGAGATCTTGAAACTTACAAAATCCGATAAGAAGATGGAAGCCGGTACGATCAAATTTATTCTGTTAAAGAAGATCGGAAAGGCAGTTATCGACAGAACCGTTACGGATGAGGAAATTCTGGCTGCCATCGAAGAAATCAATTTTAGTGAAGAGGATGCTCATGAATAAGGAAAAGAAAAGTAGTCGAGTTGTTATGCTGATCATAGATGCCCTGATTGCAGCCGTACTTCTGGTACTGGATCAGTTTACCAAGCATCTGGCGGTGGTACATCTGAAGAACCAGCCGGCCTATGTGATCATTGACGGAGTTCTGGAATTGCAATATCTGGAGAACAGAGGATCCGCATTCGGTATGCTGCAGAACCAGAAGGTATTTATTCTGTTTGTGGGAATCGTATTTCTTGCGGTGCTGTTGTTTTTCCTTTTCAAACTTCCGGAACAGAAGAAATTCCGAATCGTGCATGTATTGCTGGCAGTGATCGTTGCCGGAGGCATCGGCAACATGATCGACAGATTCCGACTGGATTATGTAGTGGATTTTATCTCCTTCGTACTGATCAATTATCCGATCTTTAATGTGGCGGATATTTATGTGGTAGTGGCTACCATTGGCCTGTTTATTCTGTTTTTGTTCGTATACAAGGAAAAGGATCTGGAATTCCTCAACTTTAAGCAGAATCGTTATCGGGAGATGAAATAATGGAAGAACTCCGATTTCAGATAGCAGATGAGATGGAAGACGAACGGATTGACAAATGTATGAGTTTGCTTGTGGAGAATCTGTCCCGTTCTTTTATCCAAAAGCTGATCAAAGACGGAAATGTGCTGGTAAACGGTACGCCGGTAAAGGGAAGTTGTCGTGTCAAATGTGATGATGAAGTAGTCTTCTCCGTGCCGGAATCTGTGGAACCGGATATTGAACCGGAGAACATCCCTCTGGATATCCTGTATGAGGATGCGGATCTGATCGTGGTGAATAAGCCGAAGGGGATGGTGGTGCATCCGGCGGCGGGACATTACAGCGGCACTCTGGTTAATGCACTGATGTATCACTGTGGCAGGGATTTGTCCGGGATCAACGGAGTACTGCGCCCCGGTATTGTACATCGTATCGACAAGGATACCACTGGATCTGTCATTGCCTGCAAAAATGACAAAGCCCACCGGTGCATTGCAGAACAGTTGAAGGAACATTCCATCAACAGAAGATACCGGGCCATCTGTTTCGGAGAGCTGAATCAGGAGGAAGGCACCATCGACCAGCCCATCGGCAGGCATCCGAATGACCGTAAAAAAATGGCGGTGAACCACCAGAACGGAAAACGTGCCGTGACCCATTACCGGGTATTACAGAGATTTCAGGGATATACTTATATAGAGTGTGTGTTGGAGACCGGAAGGACGCACCAGATCCGTGTGCATATGGCAAGCATCGGGCATCCGCTTCTGGGGGATGAAGTCTACTCCAATCGGAAAAGTCCTTTCAAATTACAGGGGCAGACACTTCATGCCAAGACACTGGGATTTATTCATCCCACTACCGGAGAATATCTGGAGATCGATGCTCCGCTGCCGGAATATTTTGAACATCTTCTGACAGTGTTGGAGAAATAAAACTTATAGCTTATGTTTCGTACAGAAATGAGGCGACTATGAATCTGTTTGATATTTTAGGACCCGTAATGGTCGGCCCCAGCAGTTCTCATACTGCGGGAGCGGTCCGGATCGGTTATATTTCAGGAAAATTACTTCAGGACCATGTGGTGAAGGCGGAAATCCTTCTGCATGGTTCCTTTGCTACTACGGGCATCGGACACGGCACGGATAAGGCGCTGATCGCAGGCCTTTTGGGAATGCGGCCGGATGATATCCGGATTCCGGACAGCTTTTTCCTGGCGAAAAAGGACGGAATGGAATTCTCTTTTTCCACCATTACCCTGAAAGATGCCCATCCCAATACGGCGGTTCTGCGGCTGACCGGAGAACATGGGCGGAAAATAGAAGTGCAGGCGGCTTCCATTGGCGGCGGCCGGATCCTGATCGCAAAACTGGATGGGATCGAAGTAAATTTCTCTGCGGAAAAGCCGACTTTGATTGTACACAATGTGGATCAGCCGGGACATGTGGCACAGGTGACCTCCATGCTGGCTGAAAAGCAGGTGAATATTGCAACTCTGCAACTCTACCGGGACAAGCGGGGCGGCTACGCCGTTATGGTCATAGAGACAGATCAGGAAGTGCCGGACGAATCGGTGGCCTGGCTGGAACAGCTGGACGGCATCATTAAAGTGACCTATATCAATGTGGAGGAGTAACTATGTCCTATCAGTCATTTGAACAGGTATTACAGAAATGTCATACGGAAGGAAAAAAATTCTGGCAGGTGATTATGGAAGATGATATGGCGGAGCGGAATGTGTCAAAGCAGGACAGTATGGAGCATATGCGGACTACCTGGGATGCCATGCTGCTGGCAGCAGCTACTTATGAAGGAGATATTAAGTCCTCCAGCGGACTTGTCGGCGGTGATGGCCAACGGATGGAGGAATACACACACAATACCGGTAAGGAGTCACTATGTGGGGAATATGTAGATGAATGTATTGCAGGAGCGTTACAGATGGGAGAATCCAATGCCTGTATGAAACGGATCGTGGCAGCACCTACCGCTGGAGCCTGTGGGGTATTGCCTGCGGTGCTGGTTCCCTATTTTCAAAAACGGTGCAGGGATACCGACAAAATTCTGAAAGCCATGTATGTAGCGGCGGGGATTGGACAGATCATAGCCACCCGTTCTTCCATCAGCGGTGCTGCGGGAGGATGCCAGGCGGAGATCGGATCCGCCAGTTCCATGGCGGCCGGAGCTCTGACATATCTGCAGGGAGGCAACTGCGAACAGATTGCTACAGCGGCTGCCATGGCCATGAAGAATCTGCTGGGACTGGTATGCGACCCGGTAGCGGGACTGGTGGAGGTTCCATGCGTGAAACGAAATGTGATCGGTACTGTGAATGCCATGGCCTGTGCGGATATGGCAATGGCGGGGATCGTAAGCCGGATTCCACCGGATCAGGTTATGGATGCCATGAAAGAAGTCGGGGATAAAATGGATGCTTCCCTGAGGGAAACGGCGTTAGGAGGCCTGGCACAGACGGAAGAAGGCATGAAAATAGCAGAAAAAATGCATGCATCATATGAAAATTAGTAATAAACGACTAAAAAGACTGATAATTGGTTGATTTTTTGTTAAATATCACGTATAATGAAAATACAAAAATGCTAGTTATCAAGTACAGCAGAAAGTGGGTGTGTGTATGAATACGATTATTACCATTGGACGTCAGTTTGGTTCTGCAGGCCGTGAAATCGGGGAAAAGGTTGCAGAGTATTTCGGAATTAAATGCTATGATAAGGAACTTCTTACCAGAGCGGCACAGGAAAGTGGTTTCTGTGAGGAAATGATCCAGAACCATGATGAGAGACCTACCAATTCTTTCCTGTATAATCTGGTGATGGATACTTATTCTTTCGGCTACAATGCATCCTCTTTTGTAGATATGCCTATCAGCCACAAGGTGTTCCTGGCACAGTTCGACACGATCAAGAAGATCGCTGATGAAGGTCCCTGCGTTATCGTTGGCCGTTGCGCAGACTATGCACTGGCAGATTACAAGAACTGCATTAACCTGTTCATCTTCGGTGATGATGATGTGAAGACCAAGCGTATCATGGCCAGATATGATCTGACAGAGGCTAAGGCAAAGGAAATGATCACGAAGAAGGATAAGCAGCGTCAGAGTTACTACAACTATTATTCTTCCAAGAAGTGGGGCAGAGCTGATAGTTACGATCTGTGCATCAACAGTAGCATCCTCGGCATCGAAGGAACCGTAAAGACTGATCATTCAGTATGTGGAAGACTTCGAGAAGAAAAATAATGCAGATATTCTGGAAAAGTAGATATCTGAAATATTTTTCAAAAAAAAATTCAAAAAAATAAAATTATATCTTGACGATTAGGGCGCCTCATGTTATTATACTACGGTATGCCGCATAACTAGGTATAAGTGTGTCGGATTTTAGGATCCTTTACCACCAAAGTTAGCGAGTAAATAATAGGAGGTGCCTTATTATGTACGCAATTATTGCAACAGGTGGAAAGCAGTACAAAGTTTCTGAAGGTGATGTGATCAAAGTTGAGAAGATCGATGCAGAAGCTGGTAACACTGTTACTTTTGACCAGGTGATCGCAGTAAGTGACAATACCCTCAAGGTTGGTGCTGACGTTGCTAACGCAACTGTTACCGCAACCGTTATGGAGCAGGGTAGAGGTAAGAAGGTTATTGTATACAAGTACAAGAGAAAAACCGGTTACCACAAGAAGAATGGTCATAGACAAGCATACACTCAGGTTAAGATCGAAAAGATTAACGCGTAATCGTTATGACAACTATTATCATTCGTAAGAACCATGAAGGGATCTATCGTGGATTCTACTGCATGGGGCATGCGGAATATGCGAAGAAGAGATTGTTCGGTAAGGAACCGGATATCCTCTGTGCAGCGATTTCCGTGACCGTACAGAGTACGATCATGGCGTTGGACGAGATGGTCGACGAAAAAATGCTGCTGACGCAGAATGAGGAGACGGGATTTATCAAATGTGATTTCGAAAATTCCATTCCGCAGGACAAGACCGTATTTCTGATGGACTTTATGGTGTTTTCACTGCAGAAGCTCAGCAGACAGTACGGGGAACAGTATTTGCAAGTAAAAATCGAGGAGGTGTAGACCATGTTTAACTTTAACCTTCAATTTTTTGCACATAAAAAGGGAGTTGGTTCTACCAAGAACGGTAGAGATTCCGAATCCAAGAGATTAGGTGCGAAGAGAGCTGATGGCCAGTTTGTAAAAGCTGGAAATATTCTTTACAGACAGCGCGGTACTAAGATCCATCCCGGTGTCAATGTTGGTATCGGTGGAGATGATACTCTGTTTGCTTTAGTTGATGGCGTTCTCCGTTTTGAGAGAAAGGGCAGAGACAAGAAGCAGGCTTCCGTATATCCTGTAGAGAAATAAGTTGATTTAACCAGGGCTTCAAACATACTGATTGTTTGAAGCCCTTTTAGTCCGTAAAGAGTTTTATGTCGGAAAGGAGAACAAAATGTTTGCTGACAGAGCTAAAATTTACGTAAGAAGCGGTAAAGGCGGAGATGGTCATGTGTCCTTTCGCCGCGAAAAATATGTTCCCAGTGGCGGCCCTGACGGTGGAGACGGTGGTCACGGCGGAGACGTGATCTTTGTTGTGGATGAGGGACTGAATACCCTGATCGATTTCCGGCACATCCGTAAGTACAAGGCCGGAGACGGGGAAGAAGGCGGCAAAAAGAATTGCCGTGGTAAGGACGGAGAAGATATTATTATCAAAGTCCCCGCGGGAACCGTGATCAAAGAAGCACAGAGTGGGCAGGTAATTACGGATATGTCGGGGGACAACAAACGGGTTGTTCTTCTAAAAGGTGGTAAGGGCGGCAACGGTAACCAACATTATGCCACCAGCACCATGCAGGCTCCGAAGTATGCACAGCCGGGACAGGCAGCGCAGGAACTGGAGCTTTTGTTGGAGCTAAAGGTCATCGCCGATGTAGGACTGGTGGGATTCCCTAATGTGGGTAAGTCCACTTTTCTGTCCAGAGTAACCAATGCCAGACCCAAGATTGCCAACTATCATTTCACTACTCTGAATCCAAATTTGGGTGTGGTGGATCTGGAAGGAACCGGTGGTTTCGTTATTGCGGATATCCCCGGACTGATCGAAGGTGCTTCCGAAGGCGTGGGACTGGGACACGAGTTCCTGCGCCATATTGAGCGTACCAAGGTGATCATCCATATCGTGGATGCAGCAGGTACAGAAGGCAGAGATCCTATTCAGGATATCTATGCTATCAATAAGGAACTGGAAGCTTATAATCCGGAGATTGCAGCCAGACCTCAGGTGATCGCGGCGAATAAGATTGACGCTATCTATACGGAGGATGGATCCGATCCGGTAGCTGCAATCCGGGCAGAGTTTGAACCGAAGGGCATCAAGGTGTTCCCTATGTCTGCAGTAACCGGTCAGGGCGTAAAGGAACTGTTATACGAAGTGAACGATATGCTTGCTAACATCGGAGAAGAGACCACTGTCTTTGCGCAGGAGTACTTCCCGGAGAGTATGACAGGATCTGTGGATGATGCTTACACCGTAACCTATGATGAAGAAGAGGACGAGTACGTAGTAGAAGGACCCAAGATCGAGAAGATGCTGGGATACACCAATCTGGACAGTGAGAAGGGATTTTACCTTCTTCCAGAATTTCCTGAAGGATACCGGTATTTTAGAGGAACTGGAAGCACTGGGTATCCAGGAGGGCGATACGGTACGCATGTACGGTCTGTCCTTTGATTACTATAAGTAAGTTTGTGAAAGGAAAAGATAGATTATGACAAGCAAACAGAGAGCTTATTTAATGAGTCTGGCCAGCAATCTGAATCCCATTTTTTCAGGTGGGTAAATCCAGCCTGACTCCGGAACTCACCGCAGCTATTGGTGAATCCTTTAATAATAATGAACTGATCAAGATCGGTGTTCTGAAGAACTGTTTTGACGACCCCAGAGCTATTGCGGAGATGGTGGCGGAGCGTACCCATTCCCAGGTCGTACAGGTGATCGGCAAGAAGATTGTATTGTACAAGCCCGACAAGGACAAGCCGAAGATCGAACTGCCCAGATAAGGTTAGAGCATAGCCGACGAGAACCAATCAAGAATGATAACTGCGTGCAAAGGGATGAGGAAGCATGAGCAGAATAGGCATTATGGGTGGCACCTTTAATCCGATTCATACAGGACATTTGCTGTTGGCAGAGCATGTGCTGGAGATGGTGGGACTGGATCAGGTCTGGCTGATCCCCACAGGATGTTCCTATCTGAAAAGAAAAGAAGGGATCACTGTGTTATCGGCGGAGGACCGGTACCGGATGGTCAATCTGGCCATTGCGGACAACGACAGATTCCGCTGTCTGGACATGGAGATCCGCCGCCCGGGAAATTCCTACAGCTACGAGACCATGGAACAGCTGCAAAAGGAATATCCGGAGGATCGGTTCTTTTTTGATCTGTGGAGCGGACTGTCTGTATACCATAGAATACTGGAAATGTGCGGACCGTCTGTTTGCCGCATGTACAGTTCTTGCCGCTGTACGGGGAGATGCTGATATTGCAGATATGCAGGAAAAAATCGATGCGCTGGAAAAGAAATTCGGTGCACAGATCAGACTGCTTCCTTTCCGACGCATCGAGATCTCATCTTCCGAAATACGTGAAAGAAGGCGCAAGGGGCTATCCGTACGATATCTTGTGCCGGATGCGGTGAGAGTATATATGGAAGAAAAGGGGCTTTACCAGGATGAGTGATGTTTTGAAAAAAACTGACCAGAGAAATGGAAAAAGTACAGGAACCAAAACGTTTTGTTCATACACAGGGCGTGGAATATACTGCGGCGGCGCTGGCCATGCGTTATGGTGAGGACGTGGAACG
>ENA-OQHF01001935-OQHF01001935.1-human-gut-metagenome-genome-assembly--contig:-NODE-1935-length-10884-cov-2.543739_pt1 | contig 10884 bp, 12 predicted proteins | sample MGYA00242559_ERZ504709 | MGnify/ENA primary metagenome ERZ504709 (study PRJEB26092, sample SAMD00036203) | human gut metagenome | host: Homo sapiens | study: EMG produced TPA metagenomics assembly of... | reverse complement strand
GGTCGATGCACGATGCACACTTCAATGCTGTTGAGTTGTTCCTTTGGAGTTTTCTGCGCTGCGATTGCTGGATTTTCCGCGATTTCGCTACCGGTTTTCCACCGCCATACAATACCCCCGGCGGCTTCTACGACACGTCTCATGCTCTCGCTCATATCTTTCATTGTAAGTGGTTGGGCACGGGTTTCCCCATGATTGCGCGACGGCAATCGTGCCATCCGAGTTTTCCTGCGTTTTCCCACGATGGTGATCGCGTATGCCGCAACATAGGAAATGGCCGATTCTGCAACAGCAGAATCGGCCATTTCCTACGGTTTAGTGCCTTGCCGGTCGGCGCGTATGCTTCTTGATGAGATATTCCTGGGAATCGACCAGCGGGCGACCCTCCTCATCCTTCGCATGACGCACGTAGGTTCCGTCGGCTGCCATATGCCACGAGGTGGTGGAATCGGCCATTTGCAGATCCACGTACTTGATCAGCTCGTCGATCTGCTCCGGAGCGGTGATGCGTACCAGCGCTTCGACTCGACGGTCGAGGTTGCGGTGCATCAGATCGGCGGAACCAATCCACACTTCCGGACCTGCGGCCGGACCTTCACCGATCTGCGGGCCATCGGAGTTCGCGAATGCGTAGATACGGCTGTGCTCGAGGAAACGACCCAGAATGGAACGCACGCGAATGTTCTCGGAAAGTCCTGGAACACCCGGCTTGAGCGCGCAGATGCCACGTTCGACGATGTCGATCTTCACGCCGGCCTGGCTTGCACGGTACAGCGCGTCGATGGTCTTCTCGTCCACGATGGAGTTGACCTTGATCTTAATCCATGCTTCCTTGCCTGCGCGTGCCGCATCCTCTTCGCGGCGGATGCGCTGAATCAGACCGGAACGTACGGTACGCGGCGCTACCAGCAGACGGTGGAAGCTCGACTTCGGCGCATAACCGGACAGCTGGTTGAACAGGCGGGTCATATCCTGGCCGACCACCGGATCGCAGGTCAGCAGACCGAGATCGGTGTAGATGCGGGCGGTCTTCGGATTGTAGTTACCGGTGCCCACATGGCAGTAGCGGCGCAGGCCGTCGGCTTCCTGACGCACCACAAGGCTCAGCTTGCAGTGGGTCTTCAGGCCCACGATGCCGTACACCACGTGCACGCCGGCGCGTTCCAGCTTGCGTGCCCATGCGATGTTGGCGTCTTCGTCGAAGCGTGCCTTGATTTCGACCAGTGCCAGCACCTGCTTGCCCGCATGCGCCGCGTCGATGAGCGCGTCGATGATCGGGGAGTTGCTGGACGTACGGTACAACGTCTGCTTGATGGCGAGCACCTTCGGATCCGCCGCAGCCTGCGCTAGGAACGCCTGAACGGAGGTAGAGAACGAATCGTACGGGTGATGCAGGAGGATATCGCGTTCGCGAATCGCTGCAAAAATGTCTTGCGCGCGGGACGACTCCACCTCGGCAATCTGACGATTGGTGGTCGGCACGAACGAACGGTACTTCAAGTCCGGACGGTCGATGCCGCCAAGTTCGAAGAGCACGGTCGCATCGAGCGGTGCCGGCAGGCGGTACACCTCATCGGCGCTGACGCGCAGCTGGTCGGCGAGCAGCTGGGAAAGGAACGGGCTGGTTTCGTCGGAAATCTCAAGACGGATCGGCGGTCCGAAACGACGGCGCAGCAGTTCCTTCTCCATGGCGTTGAGCAGGTTCTCTGCATCATCCTCTTCCACGTCGATATCCTCGTTACGGGTAACGCGGAAGGATCGCGCTTCCTTGATGATCATGCCCGGGAACAGGGATTCCAAGTGGGCGATGATCAGGTTCTCCATGGTGATGAAGCCATAGCGCACGTTGGTGGCATCGTCGTCGGTCATGTCGTCGACGGGCACGAGACGGTTCAGGTTTCCAGGAATCTTCACGCGAGCGAAGTGGGACTTGCCGGAAGCCGGGTTCTCCACCAGCACGGCGAGGTTGAGGGAACCGCCGGAAATGTACGGGAACGGGTGGGCCGGATCCACGGCGAGCGGCGTCAGAACAGGGAATACCTGCTGACGGTAGTAGCGTGACAGGCGCTCCTGTTCGGCTGCGGTGAGCTTGTCCCAGCTCAGCAGCACGATCTGTCCTTCGCCAGGTCGGAAGAATGTGATCGATCATGTAGTGCGCGTGCTCGTCCTGCAGGCGGTGCGCCTGCTCGCTGATGGCGCGCAGCTGCTGCCTTGGGCTCAATCCGGAGGCGGCCGTCACGGCGATGCCGGTGTCGATGCGGCGCTTCAGACCTGCGACGCGAACCATGAAGAACTCGTCGAGGTTGTTCGCGAAGATCGCGGCGAAGCTTGCGCGTTCGATGATCGGCAGATCTTCGTCTTGGGCAAGTTCGAGGACTCGCTTGTTGAACTTCAGCCAGCTCAACTCGCGGTCGAAGAAGCGGTCGTTCGGCAACGGCTCTTCGCCGGCCTGAAGCTCACGCTTGTCGTTTTTATCGGTCTCGGCGATATGCTCAGCTATCTGGCTGCGCAGGATCGCCTTTGAGGGTGCGTCAAAAATCTGTGCCATACTTTCCTACTTTATCCTTAAGTAGCTGGAAATGCTGTAAAAAGCCGGCAAAATTTAGCTGGAGTTAACATTCGTTCGCTCATTGTGCAAATTAGGGTGTCGACACGCCGTGTTTTTGCCGCAAACGCACGCAAACGAACAAACACGCCTTGCGTTTCGCACACGATGGAGCATTTTTATGATTCTTGCGATCGTAAAGCAACAGTTGCGACAAATACGGAACATCAGCCGGTTTCGGTTTGCGATTGCCGGATTGCTGAGCATAATTACGAAGTACAAGAACAACTTAAAGAGCAGAGCCCACAAAGAGTGTATGGCCAAGATAGGTCGTTACGTTGAACGGGCATTGGATAGACTTACCGTTACGACGATGTTGTTGTGCAGAGATTCTGCCCTTAAGGTTCTTGCAAGGAAGGCCCGCTCGGCGGGCCTTCCTTTTTGGCCTATAGGAACTTTTGTGGTGCTTTAGACTGGTTTTCGTTGTCAGTCGGTGGTGTTGGGGTATCGCGTGGTGGTGTGGAATTCGTTCCAGTCGATGCCGGTCCCGTATGCGGGCGCGACGCTGTCGTCCGGTTCGGGCGTCGTTGTGTGGATAACGGTGCATAACACGCCGGGGTTGTGGATAACTCGCGTCCTCCGACCACAGGGCCGGTTCAGCTTGCAATGGTGCTTGCCGAAGCTTTTCAATCGACGGTATGAGTAATGCAACGTCTTTTTCGAATGTTCCTCCGGTGCCGCTGCCGTCGGGCGGGCTGTTGCCGGTCGCCGGCGCGATCGCGCCGCAAGCGTCACCGCCGACACAACGCAGAACCGTCTCTGCGCAACGGTTCTATACGCCGCCGGGATCGAATCGCGGTGGAACGCAACTGGTTGGCGCTGTGCCTGGAACGTATGGCATGGTTGCGCAATGCGGTCGCGCATCGGTGGAGGAACCCTGCGATATGGGCAATGTGGTGGTTATCGACTCCGTGGTGGCAGGAGTGGGCACGAGCACTCTGGCCGCCTTACTGGCCCGCGAGCTGAGCGAACGCGGCCTCAAATGTGTGCTCGTCGACGCCGATCTGCAAGGAGGTGGGCTGGATGTGCTTCTTGGCGTGGAAAACGAGGACGGCTCACGCTTCGGGGAAATGCAGCGCTCCGCTTGGCAATATCGACGGCAAAGCGCTACTGCGGGAGCTGCCAATCTGGGATGGTGTGCCATTGCTGGCATGCGATCCTTGGAAAACCGAAATCCGCAATCGTGGGAAGTGCAAGCGTGCATTCATGCGCTATCGCAGGTGCGAAGCGTGGTCGTCGTCGATATGGGGCAATGGAACGGACTGCAGGATTTGACGGAACTGCGCAAGGCCATCCGCATTACCGTGGTCGAACTGACGGTACTTGGTCTTGCGCGGGCCAAAGCGAATCTGCGGGCGCATCACGGTTCAATCGGAGAACACGATGCCGCAACGCAGGAACGGGAGTTTCTCGTAGGCGTGCAACCGCGCGGAACCGTACGCGACCATGGCACGACGGCAATCGAGGAAGCGGCGGAATACCTCGACTGCGATATCACCGCGGTCATCAAACCGGATGCCAAGCTTTGCAGCGAACTCTTGGAAGGGCTTGGACTGCGCAAACCCAATCGTACGAACGCGAAAGCCATCGCAACGTTGGCGGATCTCATTCAGGAAGCGTTGGGAGAAAAGAGCATCAGTCATGGAACTCGGGCCACTTAGCGACATCGCATCCGAGCCGGGCGTCACCGACATCGCGGTAACCTGTGACGGAACGGTGTGGGTGGATCGCGGCCAAGGTATGCGGCCACATGCATTGCGCGTGCCATTCAGCGGTCCCCAAGCCATCCGCGATTTCGCCGTGCGGCTGTGCTCGCAGCTTGGCAGAAGGCTCGACGACGCCTGCCCGATAGCCGACGCCTCCACCGTGGAAGGCGTGCGCGTGCACGCGGTTATCGCACCGCTCGTTCCTCAAGGCGCCGCCATCAGCATACGATTGCCGGACGTTGTTGCGCCCAGTCTGGAATCTTTGGCGGAAAACGGCATGTTTCCAAGCGGATGGATGCCCTTGCTGGAAGGATTCGTGGAACGAAGGGCCAGCGTGCTCGTGACCGGCGGAACCGGAGCAGGCAAAACCACGCTGCTCAAAGCAATGCTTATGCGATGCGCGCCGGGGGAGCGCGTCATCACCGTGGAGGAGGTGCGCGAACTTGGCATGCTCAACCATGCCAACCACGTGTCGCTGGTGACGCGCGGCGCCAACATGGAAGGCAAAGGCGCCATAGGGCTGTCGCAGCTGATATGCGCGACGTTGCGTATGCGGCCGGACCGCATTGTGGTGGGCGAATGCAGGGGCGGCGAAATCGTGGATCTGCTGCGCGCGCTGAATTCCGGGCATCGCGGAGGCATGACCACCTTGCATGCCAATCAGGTGACGGCGGTTCCCTCACGTTTGGTGGCCTTGGGATTGCTCTCCGGGCTGAATCCGCAAGCCACCGCGGCGCTCGCGCAAGACGCGTTCGACGTAGTGCTGCATGTGGGCCGAGTGGGAGGCAGGCGGCGCATCGCGCAAATAGGACGGCTTGAATTCGCAGAGGGAAAACTGCGGGGAAACCTATTGGCCGGGTGGAACGGCAACCAAATGCGGGCTTCGCAACAGTGGCCTGATTTCGTGCGCATATGGAGTCGTTGAATCGAGGTGGGCAGATGGAAAGCCTCAGCATTATTTGCGCGGTACTGTGCGGACTGGCCGTATGGCTGTGGCCTCGCCGAAACGTATGCGATGTGGGCGAACGGGCGGGAAACGTAGTGGGGCGCGCAGGCGAAAGCCTTGATGAAAAACCTGATGGAGGATTCGATGGGGCGGTCTGACGGAATCGAAGAGGCGAACATGCCGTCGAAACCATTGCCCGCCATCGGATGTGTGGCGTGCGTGGCTTCCCTCCGCGCATCCGTGCGCAGCGGAGCCACATTGGTGCAGGCGTTCGAAGAATTGGGTGGAACGCCGTTCGCCACACCCGAACTTACCAGGCTTCGCATAACCATGGTGATCCGCAGCCGATGCCCGCCCAAAGAGCAATGCGGCCAAGTCGAACGGTTGAGCGGCGAGTTGCATGCGGCCTGCCGGTTAAGTCTGACGCTCGGATGCGAAACCGGCCGATGCCTGCAGGCGGTGGCTGAATCGTTGAAACGACAACGATTATTGGATGATCTGCGTACCAACGCATTCGCCATGCCCAAAGCGACGATGAAACTCCTGATGGCGTTGCCGCTGCTCACTGTGCTCTTGGGAGAAGGTATGGGTGCGCACTCATTGGCCTTCCTTGTTTCAGGGGTCAAAGGCTTGGCATGCCTCGGATTTGCCCTCTGTTGCTACACGTTCGGACTTATCTGGATACGTGCGCTGATGCGGCAGGATGATATGAAAGGAGCCATGTGATGACTGGCTTATGGATGCTGACGGCGGCGGTGTGCGCGGCCGAAGCGATGTGGCTGAAGCAGTGGAGGCCGGTCCGTGTGCCAGCCGACCTTGCGCCCGCCGGACGAGTGCGGGAACTTCCGCTGCCGCTGGTATTGGAGATGCTCAGCGTCGCCATACGGCAGGGATCCTCCATTCCACGCGCGCTGATTGCCGTGGGCGATATCGCTGCGGGAGAATTCGGCGCGGGACTACGGTCGGCCGGAGAACAGTTGAACAAAGGTGTTTCCTGGGATGATGCGTGGCCAGATGATGGCGATCTTGCGGTGGTGCGCGATGCGTTCGCCTCGTCATGGCACAGTGGCGCCTCGCCGGTGGAACGTTTGGAAACAGCGGTCGAACAATTGGATTGGGATGAGCGCTCGCAGATCGAACAGGCTGCAGCGAAATTGTCGGTTCGTTTGTTGCTACCGACCGGATTGTGCTTTCTTCCCGCATTTGTTGCGGTGGGGATTATTCCGGCCGTTATGTCGTTTGTGGGATGACGGCAGGAAAGCAACGTGGGAAATATGGCTCGGGAAATGTGGGAAACGGACAATCCTCGAAGAACGATGTTTTGTGGATAAATGTGGATGACACGCCGTGGTTGTGGATAACCCACGTCCTCCGACCACAACCCTGAAAAAACGTTCCGACGGGCACGATGATGCGCAACACTGGGTGCACTCGGCCATCTGGCCGAGGTTGTTCGAACGAAAGGAACGCCATGAACAACGAAACGCCAATCAACGTCGATGGCTCGCCAGACCTGATGGGCAAGGCAGGACAGCTGCTGCATGCCATGCGTGAACGGGCCGGCAAAGCGGTATGCCTGCTGGACGCGCGTATGCGCACGCTGACCGTCGAACCGGAGGAAGGCGCTGCCACTGCCGAATATGCGGTGGTTTTGGTTGCCGCCACCGGATTCGCAGCCGTTTTGGTGGGCATTATGAAATCCGATGCCATCAAAACGCTGCTGACCAACATCATCAAGAAAGCGCTGAGCGTCGGGTGATTCATGCTGAGGCAATGGTGGAAACGCCATACCGATGATGCCGATGAGGGAGCGGCCACCGCGGAATTCGCGGTGGTGCTCCCCTGCGTGGCGGCGGTGGCGATTTTGGTGTTGTGCTTGGGGCGTGCGTCTGTGGTGTCCATGAATTGCCAGGATGCGGCGGCGGCCGGTGCCAGGGCTTTCGCGGTTGATGATACGGGCGGCGAATCGAAGGCGAGGACCGCGGTCATGGCGGCTGCGGGAGGTTCGGCGACGGTACGGTTCGAGCGTGGGGCGGACTTCGTCACCGTCACGGTGCAATGCCCTGTGGTGCCGGATCCGACCGGTGTGCTGCTCACTCGAGTTACCGGCAAGGCGACCCGCTACTTCTAGCGTTGCTCCGAAGCGTGCTGGTCTCTGCGCAGTGAGATGCGGGATTGTTGGTTGTGGCCTGTGCATGGAGGTCTGTGAGGTTTGGAGCTTGCGACATACGACGTGTGAAACATGTTGTGAAACACTATTGGCAACCATTTGATGGATGCGGGTCGGAAAGGAATGGGTAATGTGAAACGCCTTGTGAAACATTGGTTTGCTTGGATTCGCGGGTCCGATGAGGGTTCGGGGACCATATCCGGTGTGGCTTTGATCGCAGTGGCCGCCATCATGCTGGGCGCGGCCGCGTCGGCGGGCAATCTGCTGCTGTGCTTGCATCGCGCGCAGAATGCGGCCGACCTGGCGTCGGTAGCGGCGGCCAATGCGTTGTATTCGGGATCGTCCGATCCTTGTTCCGTGGCGGAACGCACTATATCCGGCAATAATGCGACGATCGGATCCTGCACGATAGAAGGCGAGGATGTGCTGGTCGAAGCGCAGGTCGGCACGCAAATGCCATTCGTATCGCATGTCGGCAAACAGTCACGGGCGGGGCCGATTGTCTGCGAATAAGCGTGGTGCGGAACGGTACATTGTGCGGGAAATCGCGCTTCGTAAAAAGGGATCTTTCTACGTAAAGGAACATTCGTTCCACAAAACGCGGCCATTTGTATGGAAAGCCGTTCGCATGTGGCGTGTGGAGCGAATCGCGGTTATCGTACTGAAGTATGAGCGAAACGTCATGTGTGAATGCGACCGTTGCCGTTGTCGGCAATCCGACGTCAAACAAAGGCAAGGGTGCCGAGGTCGGCAAGCAGGTGGTTGAGCTGCTGCAAGAGGTCGGGCGCAAGCATGGCTTCAACGTGATCGACGTGACCGGCGAGAGCTTCGACGATTCCTTGGCGAATGCCAGGAATCGCAGGAACGAATACGACTACCTGGTGGCGGTCGGCGGCGACGGCATGATTGCGCTTGGAGCCAATGCCGTGGGCTGTTCCGGTAAACCGTTGGGCATTGTGGCGACGGGTTCCGGCAATGATTTCGCCCGCGGTCTTGAGCTGCCGGTCAATCGCGTGGAAACCGCTGTCGACGGCATCGTCGGCGCGATTGTGCGCGGCACGCATATTGACGTTGATATGGGTTTGGCCACGTCGTTGCAGGGCGGGTATGCCGTCGATTCCAGTACCGGCGATGATCTGGTCGGCGATTCGGACGTGCCATTGCGCCCGGCGGTCAACCGCTTCTACGCGGGCATGCTGTCGTGTGGTTTGGATGCGAGTATCAACGACCGTGCCAACCATTCCCGCTTGCCCAACGGTTCGGTGCGCTATTTCGTGGCAGCGATTGTGGAATTGACGCATATGAAGCGGTACGGATACCACATCAAAGCCACGTTGGCCGATGGAACGGTGGAAGAAAGAGACATTATTTCACCGTTGCTTACGGTGGCCAATTCACGGCATATTGGCGGAGGTATTGAGATTTCGCCATATTCACGATTCTCGGATGGGCTGCTTGACCTGGTATGGCTCGACCACGTGCCCAATGTCGCCGAATGCGTGGATGCGGTGTCTCACGCGTATAGCGGCAAGATCCTCGGGTGCAAGGTGTTTGGCTGGAAGCGTGTGCGCGATATCGAAATCACCCGCGCGCAAGAGGGTGATGAGCCGCCGGTCTTGATGGCGGACGGTGAATATGTTGGTCGCCTGCCTGTCAAGGTCGTAGTTCAAGACCGTGCGCTTCGCGTGCTGGTGCCGCCGGCCGTGGCGGAAAGCCAAGCTGCCAACACCGAAGAGAAAGTGCTGGAAGCCATCAAGCGTGATCACCGTGATCCTGTCACCGGCAAAACCGACACCTACTACGCGAAGCGCTCGCGGTAGTGCGTGCACATGCCGGTCAAACCGCAACATTGCATATCGAAGATGGCACGTATGCAACTGATTGCGTGATCGGCAATCGTAAGCAATCGCAAATAATTTCGCGATAATAACGAAAAATCCAGTACCCGCAAGATCTTTATCTTACGAATACCGGATTTTCTGTAACTAGCGAACGCCGTAACTATCGAACACGGATTGCGATCAGGCGGCGACTTCCTGGCGGGCGATGGCCTGCTCGTAGTCGCGGGTGCCCTTGAAGACTTCCTGCAGCCACGGGTTGACGTGCTGCTTCTTCGCGCGGTACATGATGTAGCCGAGTGCGAGCACGTTGGCCACGAGCGCGATGATCGACACGGTCAGGTTCACGTTCGGATTGTTCACCGACTGCACGGCGAACTTGGACTCATCCTGGAACATGGGGAACACCTGCGCGAACATGCACCAGATGGCGAGCGTGTTGGCGCGGTTCTGAATCCAGCCGCCCTTGTTCCAGAAGAAGTTCGCCACGGTCGGGGCGAGCAGCAGCGCGAGGCCGCAATACCAGGAGTGGGTCGGCAGGCAGTTGTAGGTGTAGCAGAAGTTCCAAATATCGTATGCGACGATGAATACCCAAGTCATGTCAGGCCACAGCATGTCCTGCTTCTTCTTTGACACGTAAATGCCGAACCAGCCGGTCATGCAGGCGATGTTGATCAGGCCGGCAACGCCGTTGAACACATTGTGCCAGCCGCCATACAGCGTCACGCCTTCGGTGGAAACCCATGTGGTGCCCCAAGCGCGAATGGCCGATTCGAAGTCGGAGGCCACGGCGATAAGAATGTTGATGGCCACGATCACGAACGGGAAGCACTTGAACCATTCGGATTTGCCGATCTTGCCCCACTTGTATTTGAGTGCCATGAAGCCGATGCAGCCTGCGGTGGCCGCATATAGCTTGGCATAGTGGAACCAGCTGGTCATATGCACGTAGGTCGGATTGCTGAGCGCCCATTCGGCACCCATCGCGGCGGCCACGTAAATGGTGATGAAGTAGATGGTCAGAATGGCCGGCACGATCAGGAACGCGATCACGCCACCGGTCTTGGTGCGACGGGCCAGCTCATTGGCGCCGATCAGGCAGCAGAATACGAGGATCCATCCGATCCACTGGTATATGGCGGTGTCGCCATAGACTTGGAACAACATCGCTCTTCCTTTCTCTCAACACGTATGCGCGCGGGGTGAGCTGCGTTTACATGTATTCGTTCAGGTGCAGCGTCTGTGCCGCGACCTGTCTGATGACGGTGTCTTCAATGTCGGGATGCAGTCTGATCAGCGAAATCAGGCCAACGATGAGCGTATAGAACGTCTCATGCTCGTTGGTGATGGGCATGCCATGCAATTTCTCGAAATCGCGCACTGTCGAATTGCAGATGTATTCCGCAATGCGATCGGCCACGCGGTCGATGAATTTGATGTACAGTCCCGCGTTGCCGTCTTCGATCATGCGTTGGCTGAACGGGCCCTCATCGGCGATGAGGGAACGGGTCAGTCGCACCACGTCATCGAGCGCTTTCGAGATGTTGCCGACTTCTCGATTGGCGTTCCACTCTTCCAATTGCGAGATGACTTCGTCGATGACGTCGTCGAGCACGGCG
>ENA-OQHF01001934-OQHF01001934.1-human-gut-metagenome-genome-assembly--contig:-NODE-1934-length-10884-cov-22.470205_pt1 | contig 10884 bp, 8 predicted proteins | sample MGYA00242559_ERZ504709 | MGnify/ENA primary metagenome ERZ504709 (study PRJEB26092, sample SAMD00036203) | human gut metagenome | host: Homo sapiens | study: EMG produced TPA metagenomics assembly of... | reverse complement strand
TTTCTCCCTTCACACGCTTATCCGGATTTGGAGCTCCGAAACTGTTCACTGTTTGTTCCAGCTTCTTCACCTCACCCTTGATGGATATCATATCCTCATTCAATTCTGCATAATAAATATTCGGATTTCCCCAATACAAGAAAGCCCTTCCATCATCATCAATATACACAGTTGGGTCAATATAATCCCAACTGCCGTCACATAGCAGGTTTCCCGATGGCATCCCGGAAGGGTCCCACAGGAGAATCACCTACCGCCACTCCGATAGCCATCGCTCCTGTAAGTTTTGAATGCAGACAGACATACCAAATAAAACTTACCCTGACGCTCTACGCACTGTGCAGCCCATGCACGGTCATCTGCCATTCAAAAGATTCTATGGCCAACGGAGAGCCATGGTCTGTCCAATTCACCATATCGTCCGTAGAATACACTACTCCATTCCTGCATCCAGAAAAAATCAGCTTTGTCCTCATCATGTCCTGTATACACATAAAGTCTGCCATCGTGCACCATAGGAGCAGGATCTGTCGTATAACAGGTCTGTACAATCGGATTCTGTGCCATCAGTATGGGAGAAATTAATCCTCCCAATACTGAAAATAATATCTTATTCCTTATCATCATTCCAATATTAACAATTTACTTCCGGGTAATCACTACACCTCCATTTTTAGGAATAGAAAGATTCAAAGTCTGTTTCTTGTTGATAACCTGTTCCTTGACTGAGCCTGCCAGTTTATCATTATCTTCATACAAATTGACGATTTCTCCTGCTGCAAACAAAGTTGAAACATCTATCTTTAATTTAATAGTTTCATCCTGTGCATTAATTCCTGCCACGTACCATTTACCAGCATGTTTACGTGCCATCACAATATATTTTCCAGGATAACCGTCTATAAACTTCACCTCATCCCAAGTAGTAGGCACTTTTTTCATGAAATCCACGGCCCAAGCTGGAGCGTCAGTCAGGTTATTAGGTGCCAATGCAAAATGCTGCACCGGACTCTGAAACAATACTGCCGTAGCCAATGCAAATACATCGGACGTAACTCTCAGCCGTCCCCCCGGTTCATTTTTCGCATTATAATATTTGTTCAAAGTACTTCCTCCGAAATCCATACTCCCAATCGTATTACGAACAAACGGATGGATACATGCATTGAATGCTTCTGCATCGCAGCTTCCCTGAGAGAAATTCATGTTTTCACTGGCCAATACCGCTTCACTGGCCGCATAATTAGGATACATACGTTCCCATCCACGCGGAATGGTACATCCATGAAAAATAACCAACAGTCCATAATCGTTTGCGTCAGCTAAAATGTCTTCATAAAGCTGCATGGTGACCTGCTTGTCACTACCTATGAAATCGACCTTAATACCTTTGATACCTATACGTTGCATCCATTTCATTTCTTTCCGACGCTCAATGATATTACTCATTTTTCCACGAGGTCCTTGAGGGGCATCATTCCAGTATCCATTGGAGTTATACCACAAATATAGCCCTACATTCTTCTGTTTGGCGTAGGCAGCCAGCTCTTCTATCTTATCATAACCTACCTGTGTATCCCAAAGCGCATCTACCAGCACCGTACGATATCCCATAGCTGCACAAAAATCTACATAACGCTTTTGGTCATCCATATTCATACTGGCATCTCCGGCAATAATCCAGCTCCAAGTTCCACAACCGTATTCTGCGGTATAGTCTTTCGACGGTTCATATAACGGCTCTACCACATCAAACGGTACAGTTGTTTCTACAATAGGAGCCAGTGTAGAACCCAAGGTTATAGTACGCCAAGGAGTCTTACCCGGCAATGCAATTCCCGGAGAAATCGTGCCATTGCCGTTAAATTCACCTTCCTGCGGAAAACCAATGGTATACAACCCATCTTCATGCCCCATCAAACGACTACCGCAATAATAACTGTTTACTCCAGTTTCAGAAATTAAAATCCAACCTTTATCTGAATTTTTAAACAAGCAAGGGAATGTATATCCTTCTCCCCAACCATTTTTTCCCATCGTATCATCTACTGTATATGGAGTTTCATAGCTGGGAGAAGTTCTGGCGAAACCACCCATCGGTCCGCTTTGTGGACATAAGAAAGTAGTCGTACCTTCCGGCATGACAAACCCCGTAGTTTCCTGCTGTATCACACAGCACAAAATATCCTTCTTAGGATAAACGGTATATCTAAAGGCCACGTCATTATTACTTACCCGAAATTCCACATCAAAAGCAGTTCTCCCTTCTTTTGTAAATGGAACGACTACTGATTCAGCCGCTATACTCCACCTTACTTTTTTTTTACTGTTCGGTAAAACTGGTAGTTCTTCCGGATAGAGGTCTCCTGATTTCACTACCGAGTGATAAAGAAGATTGTAAAATCACCAAATAGTAGTCTTCATACCCAACGGAGATTTCTCAATAAAAGTTACTCCATCATAGAATACCTGATAAGAAGGAATTCCACCTTCATCTGACACTACTACCTTCAAACGTCCATCAGGACTCAGCACCTCTTTTCACTTGCATATAAACTTGTCATACAAATCATCGCAGTAAACGATGACAATAATACACGTTTAATCATAGACATTAGTTTTATGTTTATGTTTCCCTTTTAGTGCAGATAAAACGACTAAAAGGGAAACGTAATATTACACATCATTCTGTAAGCAGGCGCAACATAAAGATTCCACCAGCCACACTATTTTCTCACTTTTCTTTTATCAGAGTCTCGGCTGCAAAACCTGTTCTATTATTTCTTTATATGCTGATTATTCAAAGCAAATACGACATCAACAAAACCACCCAGACTCTTTGTCGCATAATTAAACAAAGCAAACTTAGTGCCCATAAAGAAACGACGATAATCAAAAATCATCTTAAAATCAGTTCCGATTTTCTTCCAGTCTTTATTATCGTAACTATAATAGAATGAAGCTATATCCTTATTCAATCTGAAGTCCCCATCCAAACGAAGGTATATCACATCCGATGTCAATTCTACCTTTTGAATTTCATTTCGATCAATACCTGTCACAGACTTATTTTTTTCATCCAATTTGACACTTTCTGTTTTCATAGTCAAATACTTCTGGCTTCCTTGACAAGTGACAGCTAAAATTCCAGCATCTCCATTAAATGCACTCAGTCCAGCCACATCACCATCCTTCATGCCCGAAAGGTCCATACAAACCACTCCAGAACATTTCGGCCCTTCCATACGCTGAGTTAAAGTATTAGGAGCCACAAACAAATTATCCACAACTCGTCCGGTCGTCAACCGTAAATATCCCTTACGTGCATTCAATGACCAACATTCATTCATCGGATTATGATTCCACTGCCAGTTTAATTTTAGCTTTTCGCCACTAAAATCATCACTCACTACCAATCCTTCAGAAGAATATCCTTGTACAGGCTTAGACATTGTAGCCGGCACATGTCCATTTTCATCTCCTAACATCGGCCAGCCGTCTACCCATCGACAAGGCATCATAGTCAACACACGACCTACCCCATTACGATCCTGAAAAATAACTCCATACCAATTTCCTTTTCCATCATCTACAATCGTACCTTGTGCCACGTACGGAAAACCAGCAAATGCATCTTCCAATATCACCTTTTTCTCATAAGGACCGGTAATTTTATCTGCCCGGTAACATACTTGTCTGCGTTTACCTCCTCGAGGCCATGAAATCATCAGCAAATAATACTTCCCATCGTGTTTTATCACCCTACTACCTTCCAGTAAAGCATTTTCCTCTTTATCTCTTTCGAATATCTTCATATCCACACCTCCCGGCATGACATCACTCAAATCCGGCTTCAGTTCACGCAACTGTCCGGTACCATAAAAGATATAAGCTTTCCCATCGTCATCAAAAAACAAAGATGCATCATGAAAATGAGGAATACGTGACGACAATGTCCATCCCTTTTTAGGGTCAGAAGTAGTATACACATATCCTTTGTAAGGGGTGTCATTCGGAGAAAAATAAGCATAATATGTTCCATTATGGTAACGCAAAGAAGTAGCCCACTGGCCACGTCCATATACAGTTCCTTCTTTCAAGTCATAATTCGGTTTATCATCCAACCGATCATACAGATAACTTACGATTTCCCAGTTGACCAAATCTTTTGAGTGCATGATCGGCGCTCCCGGAACCAAATGCATGGTTGTACTCACCATATAAAAGTCATCCCCTACACGTATCACATCCGGATCAGGAACATCTGCCCAAAATACAGGATTAGAGAAAGTTCCATCTCCATTGTCACCACACTGGGCATTGACTACGTCAGGGTACACGCCTCCCATAGCCATTAACAGACAAGCTAGCAAAAAAGTGTTTTTTCATGATTTTATTCTATTACAAATGATTCATTCTGTTAATTCTTTACTTTGCATACACGACATACCGCTTTCCCGGTTCTGTTTTCAAGTCATATTCATAGATTCTCTTTAGTTCAGGCTTTTCCGGATTCGAGAGTTTCTTCGATATTAAAGGTGAAGCAACTTCAGCCTGACAAAGTAATTCATTCGGACAATCCCCTGAAGCACGCTTCAAACCTTTGCCTTTCAAAGGAATATACGACCGTAAACGTATAGTTCCACCTATCCGCGAATAAATTACAGCCTTGGTAAGATGCACATTTTTCCAATCCATATCTACGACAAAACCTCCTCGTGCCACCAAGCCTTTTACATTTCCATCCTGCCATTCATCAGGTACGGCTGGAAGTAAATGCACTGCACCATCATGACTCTGCAAAAGCATTTCTGCCACTCCTGCTGTAAGGCCAAAATTTTCCATCTATCTGAAAAGGTGGATGTGCATCAAACATATTGGGATACGTACGCCCTAAAGGATACTTACCTGCCAGACTGTCGCAAGGTAACAATGAAAGCATATTCCGAATGATATTATACGCATGATTTCCATCCAGCATACGTGCCCAGAAATTAATTTTCCAACCAATACTCCAGCCCGTAGCCATATCACCTCTTTGCAGCAATGTATTTTTAGCAGCCTGAAATAATTCTGGATGCCGGTAAGGAGAAATCTGATTACTTGGATACAGTCCATACAAATGAGATATATGACGATGCTGGTCTTTCGGGTCATCCACATCTTCCAGCCATTCCTGAAGCTGATTATATTGTCCTATTTGCATAGGAGGCAACTGACTTATCAGAGACTGAAGAGAATCACAATATGCCTTGCTATCCCCTATAATCCGTGCAGCAAGAAGAGTATTGCTCAATACATCAAAAGCTATTTGGTTATCCATCGTGCAACCGGCTACAATTGAAACTCCGTTCGGTCCATGTTCCGGAGAGACAGAAGGTGCAGTCACTCTCCAACCATACCGAGGATGCTTAGTCATAAATGACAAGAGGAAATCAGCCGTACCTTTCAACACAGGATAATATTCACGAAGAAAATTCTTATCACCCGAATATAAATAATGCTGCCAAAGATGTTGAGCTACCCAGGCTCCTCCATTAGGCCACATACCCGCATCGGCAAAATCCACCGGTCCGGCAGCCCGCCAGATATCCGTGTTATGATGTGCCACCCATCCTTTAGCTCCATATAACACACGAGCTGTTTCTTTACCTGTTACGGAAAGTTCATGCGCCATTTGAAAAAATGGCACATGAGTTTCCGACAAGTTAGTCACCTCTGCCGGCCAGTAATTCATCTCCGCATTGATATTAATTGTGTACTTACTATCCCAGGGTGCATATAAATCCTTATTCCATATTCCCTGAAGATTAGCCGGCTGACTGCCTGGCTGCGAGGACGAAATCAACAAATAGCGCCCATACTGAAACATCAACGCAGCCAGTGAACAATCTTTTACCTTATTGAATTCGTTAATACGTACATTCGTTTCCTTCTTTGAAAATTCCGAAGATGGCAAATGTAAAGCCACTCTTCCAAATTGCGCAGAATAAATCGCCTTATGCTCATCGTACAACTTTTTATTCTGTTTATCCCACGCCCCTTCAATGGCACAGCGCGCTTTAGCGTATGCATCTCCCGACACATCCTGATAATTCACAAAATTAGTTGCCGCACTGAGAAAAACGGTAGCCGAAGATGCACCTCTGACAGACAAGCATCCATCTTTACATTCTATTTTTCCATCCGATTTCACACGCATCATAACCACCGCATGAAGTGCAGCTGGAATACCTTCATGCTCTGCTCCGTTACACTTCATTATAAGATAGCCTCCTTCGCTCTTTACCTCTGAAGTCAGCGGACAAGCATATCTCAAATCCACATCCAATTTCTTATTACCTTTATCTGTCGCCATTTCTACAACCATGACGTTATCAGAAAAAGACGTAAATACCCGACGGGTATATTCCACACCATCACACCGAAAACGTACTGAAGCCGTAGCATCTTCTAAATTCAAATCACGATAATAAGAATCAATCTTTCCCTCACAATTGAAATCCATCAAAAGACTCCCCAATGTCAAATAACGCATTCCATGATGCGATGTCATAAATTTTTTCATCCAACAGCGTTCTGGCTTCCAAATTTTTATTCTCAAATATAAGCCGTCTTACCTCATCCAGATAGCCTGAAGCACCAGCTCTGTTATTGCTATATGGACCGCCGGCCCAGAATGTTTCTTCATTCAGTTGGATTTCTTCGTGATTTATTCCACCAAACACCATTCCTCCCAAATGTGAATTACCTACGGGCAATGCTTCCCACCAATTACGTGCCGGAGCAGAATACCACAACTTCAAATCCCCTGCACTATTGGCAAACACACCAAGAATCGAAGTCGCCAGAAACACACATACGTACAGAAATTTCTTCATAGATGCCTATTCTTACAGTGATTATTTACTGAATGTTCCTGAAACAAAAGGCAGACACAAATATAAAGCAGAATGCCAATATTCCCAATCGTGTCCACCGTCTCTTACCCTAAACTGACACGGTATTCCCGCTTTGCGCATGGCCTGAAAGAACTCGATATTTCGGTCAAGCAAGAAATCGTCATCTCCACAATCCACAAACCATCTCACTGATTTCAGTGCCTGAATCGTACCTGCATCTGCATTCGTCACACGCTTGATACAGCTCCTTTCTATCACAGCTCGTGTCAAAATAGCCAGCTTGCTGTCCGGATTATCAAAACGGGCTGCTCCTTCTTCCGGAATTGACATCAGCGCACTCATCGCATACACCGAAGCAAACTTATCTGCATGCCACAACCCATAGCCGGTAGCTCCTCCGCCTCCCATGGATAATCCGGCTACTGCACGATTCTCTTTATCCCCAATAACGTGATATTTATTTTCTACATAAGGCAAGAATTCTTCAAAAAGAAATCTTCATAAAGCCAGCCAGGCATATTAAAGAAACCATTCCATATTTCCTTGTAAATATCACCACCAGCATCAGGCATCACAATAATCATCTCACGGGCTTCCTGTGAATATATCAAACGGTCGGCCACCTCCTGCACATGTCCGCGCCATACCCAGTCTTGATTAGTGGACTGTAACTGACACTGAGGCTCGAAAGCGTGGGGAGCAAACAGGATTAGATACCCTGGTAGTCCACGCGGTAAACGATGAATACTAGATGTCGGGTAGCAAAGCTATTCGGTGTCGTCGCAAACGCAATAAGTATTCCACCTGGGGAGTACGTTCGCAAGAATGAAACTCAAAGGAATTGACGGGGACCCGCACAAGCGGTGGAGCATGTGGTTTAATTCGAAGCAACGCGAAGAACCTTACCTGCTCTTGACATCCCATTCGATAGAGGGTAATGCCTCTAGCCCTTCGGGGGAATGGAGACAGGTGGTGCATGGTTGTCGTCAGCTCGTGTCGTGAGATGTTGGGTTAAGTCCCGCAACGAGCGCAACCCTTATTGTCAGTAGCCAGCAGGTGAAGCTGGGCACTCTGATGAGACTGCCGGGGATAACCCGGAGGAAGGTGGGGATGACGTCAAATCATCATGCCCCTTATGAGCAGGGCTACACACGTGCTACAATGGCGTAAACAGAGGGAAGCGAAGGAGTGATCTGGAGCAAATCTCAAAAATAACGTCTCAGTTCGGATTGTAGTCTGCAACTCGACTACATGAAGCTGGAATCGCTAGTAATCGCAGATCAGAATGCTGCGGTGAATACGTTCCCGGGTCTTGTACACACCGCCCGTCACACCATGGGAGTCAGTAACGCCCGAAGTCAGTGACCCAACCGTAAGGAGGGAGCTGCCGAAGGTGGGACCGATAACTGGGGTGAAGTCGTAACAAGGTAGCCGTATCGGAAGGTGCGGCTGGATCACCTCCTTTCTAAGGAAGAAAGAAGTAAAGCGTTTTACTGTTGTCTATTGTTGGGTTATCAAGTAACCTAAACCTTTTGGTGGCGATGCGCTTAGGGGTAACACCCGTTCCCATCCCGAACACGATGGTAAAGACCTAAGCGGCCGATGGTACTGCACTGGAGACGGTGTGGGAGAGTAGGTGGCCGCCAAATCATAAAAAAAGAAACTAAGGCAGAGACGCTGCCGAAGTTGAACATATAGATACAGGCACAGATGAGCAACAACTTATCGCCGCCAACCCAATCAGCAGGGCAGTGCTGTTATGATAGCTGGTTTCACCAGTGATTAGAGTTCAAAAAGCTTTTGAGTTCTAATGACTGATGAAAGATTCAGTCAGGATGCGAAGCTCGCATCTTATGTACCTTGAAAACTGCATATAGTAAAAATCAATAGATTTAGATAAATATCTAATCAAGACATCCGAGGTAATGTTAACAACATTAACTTACAGTCTGAAGAAAACAGACTTAAAATAAATTGACTATCACCAACGCATACAACGCTATGTATGTGTGGACATTATCCCATTCCCGTGGGATGAGGTCGAGTTGGTTATGCTGATAAGAGCGTATGGTGGATGCCTTGGCACTAAGAGCCGATGAAAGACGTGATAAGCTGCGAAAAGCTTCGGGGAGGAGCAAATATCCTTTGATCCGGAGATTTCTGAATGGGGAAACCTACTTGAGCAAACCTCAAGTATCCTTAAGCCAATACATAACTTAAGGAAGGGAACCCGGTGAACTGAAACATCTAAGTAGCCGGAGGAAGAGAAAACAACATGTGATTCTGTGAGTAGCGGCGAGCGAAAACGGAAGAGCCCAAACCAGCGTGCGTGCATGCTGGGGTTCGGACCGCGGAATTGATTCAACAAGTTTAGCAGAACGGTTTTGGGAAAGCCGGCCAGAGAGGGTGAAAGCCCCGTAAGCGAAAGACGAGTTGACATGGCGGGATCCAGAGTACCACGAGACACGTGGAACCTTGTGGGAAGATGCGGGGACCACCCCGTAAGGCTAAATACTACTTAGTGACCGATAGCGCATAGTACTGTGAAGGAAAGGTGAAAAGGACCCCGGGAGGGGAGTGAAAAAGAACCTGAAACCATATGTTTACAAGCTGTGGAAGAGCTTTATATGCTCAACCGCGTACTTTTTGTAGAACGGTCCGGCGAGTTACGCTGGCTGGCGAGGTTAAGGACTAAAGGTCCGGAGCCGAAGGGAAACCAAGTCTGAATAGGGCGCATAGTCAGTCGGAGTAGACCCGAAACCGGGTGATCTATCCATGTCCAGGTTGAAGTTGCCGTAAAAGGCAATGGAGGACCGAACCCACATCCGTTGAAAAGGGTGGGGATGAGGTGTGGATAGGGGAGAAATTCCAATCGAACCCGGAGATAGCTGGTTCTCCTCGAAATAGCTTTAGGGCTAGCCTCATACGAGTCTTGCGGAGGTAGAGCACTGAATTCCTAAGGGGGCGTCAAAGCTTACTAAGGGATATCAAACTCCGAATGCCGTGTAGATGATGTATGGGAGTCAGACGATCCGAGATAAGTTGGGTGGTCAAAAGGGAAAGAGCCCAGACCAACAGCTAAGGCCCCAAAATGTGTGTTAAGTGGAAAAGGATGTGGGATTTCGAAGACAACTAGGATGTTGGCTCAGAAGCAGCCATTCATTCAAAGAGTGCGTAATAGCTCACTAGTCGAGAGGTCCTGCGCCGAAAATGTCCGGGGCTAAAACACACTGCCGAAGCTTTGGAATTGAATTAATTCAATTGGTAGAGGAGCATTCTTAAAGGGACGAAGCAGTACCGAAAGGAGCTGTGGACTTTTAAGAAGAGAGAATGCCGGAATGAGTAGCGAGAGGAAGGTGGGAATCCTTCCGGCCGAATATCTAAGGTTTCCAGAGTAAAGCTGATCTGCTCTGGGTAAGTCGGGGCCTAAGGCGAGGTCGAAAGACGTAGTCGATGGATAACAGGTTGAAATTCCTGTACTATCCTGTAACAGAACTGTGGGGACACAGGCAGAGAGCGTGAGCCGGGAATGGAAAGACCGGTACAAGCGAGGTAGGAGAAGAGTTGGCAAATCCGCTCTTTAATCTGAAGACGTGATGTGGACTGAAAATAAGTAGGGAAGCACGTGAGCTGACTGTCAAGAAAAGCCGCTATTGTTTGCAGGATACCCGTACCGTAAACCGACACAGGTGGATGAGGAGAGAATCCTAAGGCCGACGGGAGAAGCATTGTTAAGGAACTCGGCAAAATGACTCCGTAACTTCGGGAGAAGGAGTGCCAGTAAGATGGCCGCAGAGAATTGGCCCAAGCAACTGTTTAGCAAAAACACAGGTCTATGCAAAACCGAAAGGTGAGGTATATGGGCTGACGCCTGCCCGGTGCTGGAAGGTTAAGGGGAGAGGTTAGCGCAAGCGAAGCTTTGAACTTAAGCCCCAGTAAACGGCGGCCGTAACTATAACGGTCCTAAGGTAGCGAAATTCCT
>ENA-OQHF01001933-OQHF01001933.1-human-gut-metagenome-genome-assembly--contig:-NODE-1933-length-10890-cov-3.345629_pt1 | contig 10890 bp, 10 predicted proteins | sample MGYA00242559_ERZ504709 | MGnify/ENA primary metagenome ERZ504709 (study PRJEB26092, sample SAMD00036203) | human gut metagenome | host: Homo sapiens | study: EMG produced TPA metagenomics assembly of... | reverse complement strand
AATCAGTTTTAGAATTTCGGCTGCGTCAAGAGATGCTGGCTTCTCATTTGATTTTGCAGGAGTTGGATAAAAACTTGATTCAACCATCGATGCAAGCTGTTGTTTCTCTACTTCAAGTGCTTCATTGTAATGATGCATAAGTACTTCCGGGGATTGTCCAGCGTTAGCAGCCACAAGTTGGTAATTGTTTTTAGTCAGTCTGATTTTGTGCATTTGTCCTGACTTACGTAAACCCTGAAGATCAATTTGGTCCGTAATATTCATTGCGCTTTGCCATTCTTTGAAGGACTTGCAGAGATTATTTGGGTCAATGGGACGTCCATCTGGCTGGCAAATCAGCAGTCCATTATCTTGATATTCAGAACCGAGAGATTCTTTCGCTCTGTTGATTTCCGCAATGCGCTCTTTGATTTCTTGAACTAATGGGCTTGTCAGGTATTGCTTTCTCAAACTGCCTTCTGATTTTGGAATTTTTAAGACAAGGCGACTTTTAGCGTTAGAAAACTGTTTCGGAAAAACTTTAGCAATCTTTTCTCTGGAGAGATTTTTGAGGGCCTCGTCAGAGACACGTTCAAGAATTTGGGAGATCCACATGCTGCCTTCATCAAGGTTGATTGAGTGAATGTCAATAGCAACAATCTCGCCCGCTCTAAGTGAACATACAAAGGCCAGGTGAAGCGAGAGATGGAGAATGGGATCTTCTTGAATCTGATCGAGAATTTTTTGAAATATACTCAGCAGACCAAGCTTTACGCCTCTTGTAGTGCTCGGATGGACCTTTGGTGTTGGGAATCTCTGCGATGTAGTTCCATCGTTTTGCTGTTTCAAAACCAAGTGTAAGAATGTTATAGCACTTTTTTACAGTTCCGGAACTCAGTGTTGGAATTTCCGAGGTGCGTTTGCCATAGCTCTTGCTTCCACGGCAAGGTTTCTGAAAAAGATGGTCGATAAAGCCATCAATGGCGCTGCTGGTAATAGAACTCATGACCCAATCACCAAAATAAGGGTATATATGCGTTTCCAGATTTTGACGATAGCTGTCATAGGTTTTAGGTGAGAAATTCTTCTTTCTTGCGTGTATTGGAAGAAATCGCTCCATAAATTCTCGATAGGTCTTGCTCATATTATCTTCGCTTTCAGGGGACGGAGTATCGGGAGCAGTTGCTGTCTTTTCAGCAGCAATTTTTTGAGCTGCCTTTTCAACGGCTTTTTTTCTACGATACTCGGATGCTTCATGTGTAATATCAGATGTCCTGTTTTGAGATTGAAGATAGTCAATATAGGCTTTGCGCTGAATTGCTTCCAATTCAGAAGAGTAAGATTCCCATTGCTGTTTGCGTTTTCCGTCAGCTGCTTTGTAAGTATAGACGACATTGTGCGATGTTCCGCGTATTGTATATGTTGCCATAACGGTTCCTTTCTTGCTCGTTGCTTTATGATTGATCTAACGCATTGAACCAAGAATCGAATGATTCTTTATGAATGCGTAGGCACCGTTTGCCAAGTCGAATGACCTTAAAATCTGTTGTATGTTCGCAAAGGTAGTAGGTTTTGCGAAGACTGATGCCAAGAATTTTTGAGATCTGTTCGACGGTGTAGGTGCGTTGAACACTGTTGCCGCAATTTTGGTCAGACAAAATAATACCTCCTCGCAGCTTGGAAACCGCTATAGCTTGCAGTAAGTACCTCCTTCCCTAATTGTTTAGCAGGGTAGGCATATTATACTCTCCACAACAACGATTGCCAAGCATAATTTTATTGAAAGTCAATTCGCTTTCCGGGCCATTTCCTGCGCCCTCGCTTCAGGCCGCGTATTTGCAGGCTGCCGCTGTGCGGCACTTCCCCGGCAGGTACGCAAACGCATACTGTCAGCCGATCCTGTATAACTCCCGGACAAATCGATGCAGCCGCATTTGGGGGCGGCGTTTTCAAGGTTCAATAGATGGTTTTAACCGTTCACAAAATAAATACGGGGCCGTGTCCGTATTTTTTGCACACACGCAAAAACTAAATATGGTATTTTTGTATTGACTTATACAATATATTGTGTTACACTTTGCCCGTAAATGAGTTTTGCGCAATTTCCCTTTGGGCATAGGTCAATGACCTGTGTGTGGAGTGATCCACCTGCGCACGTTGTCAGGTTTGTACGTTTTTGTCAGTAGTATTGCTGTGCCATGAGAGCCGGCTGCTGCTGGCTTTTTTATTTTACGGGGTAGTAACGCCCCAATGCTGCGGGAATGACGAGTGTTTGCTGTGAGGCAAACACGCTGGATTTTACCAGAATCGTTGTTCCCGCTTTTTTTGCGCCCAAATGCCGAAAGGCTTTGAGGATATATCATCAAGAAAGGTGGAAACAAGAAATGAAATTCAGACGAAAATGGAAACCCGGAGGACATCCCAGACGCTCCTTCCGACCGTACCACAGGTACAGAGAGAAGCGGCTTTTGAATAAGCCGCGCATCAAATATGAAACCGAGGAGGAATGCATCCATGGAAAACGCAAAGTGTTACGCTCCGCAAATTCTCGTCGGTACAGAAGGTCTGCCGCGTGAACAATGGCTGGAATACCGGCGCAAGGGCATCGGCGGAAGTGACGCCGCTGCCGTTCTCGGAATTTCACCATTCCGTACCGGGCGGGATCTCTACTATGACAAGCTGAATATTGTCACAGCGGATGATGCCGAAAACTGGGTTCAGCTGGAGGTTGGAACTCTGCTGGAGCCGTTGGTTGCCAAGATCTTCGCCCATAAGACGGGCTATAAGATCTACCGCCGGCCATTCATGTTCCGGCACCCCCAATATCCTTGGATGCTGGCGGATCTGGATTATATGGTGGAACTGCCGGACGGTACAACAGCCATCCTTGAGATCAAGACCACGAACTATAACGCCAAGGATAACTGGTGGTACAACGGCGAGGAGATCGTCCCTATCTACTACGAATCACAGGGGCGGCACTACATGGCGGTCATGAACATTGACCGGGTCTACTTCTGCTGCCTTTACGGAAATTCGGAAGACGAGGCGATTATCCGCCGCATTGACCGTGACATGCCCTATGAAGAAGAACTAATTGCTTTGGAACGGGACTTCTGGGAGAATCATGTCCTCACAAAAACGCCGCCTCCCTATGTGGAAGCGGACGGTGACCTGATCCTCGAAGCTGCGGCGAAAGCTGGGGCCGCGGACAAGGACGCGCCTCCCGTGCTGCTGGGGCAACCGCAGTTTGGGCAGCTTCCATGCTTCTTTCCCTGCAAGAGCAGAAAAAAGACGCTGTCGGCTGATGTGAACAAACTGGAGAAGGACATTAAACGGTTAAAGGGTATGCTCATCGAGAGAATGGGCACAAGCTGCACCGCCGTGTATAACGGTCTTGCGGAGAGCTACACCATAACCTACAATCCGGTACGCTCCGCAGGCATATCAAAGGATGCCCTGGAACGGCTGAAGGACGAGCACCCTGACATTTACGATCAGTATGTCACGGTGTCCGAATGGCGAAGATTCCATGTGAAAAAAGCTGCTTTGCAGGCAGCGTGAAAAGAAACGGAGGTGATGTGCTGTGAGCATTGTTGCAGCACTGGACAAAGTACTGTTTTTCAATGCGTCCAGCAAATATTCTGTCCTCCGGATGAAGACGGAGGACAGCAGCGTACCGGCAGAAGCCCGGAGTCCCTATCGCTATCACGACCACCTGATCCGCTTTACCGCCGTCGGCATCGAATTGCCGCAGACGGATACGGTGAAGATCGAGATGGATGGAGAGTGGAAGGACGGAAAAGTACGGGCTTCAGCTTCAGGTCGATCATTGGCAGGAGATCGTGCCGCCCAAGCATTGGAGGGTGTCCGCAATTATCTTGCCTCGGGTCTGCTAAGGGCATCGGAGAAAGACCGCCGACGCGATCATTGAAAAGTTTGGTGTCAATGCGCTGGAGATTCTGGAACATCAGCCAGACCGGCTTCTTGAGATCCGCGGTATTACAAAGGAGCGGCTTGCTGAGATCAAGGACGCCTATGCGGAAACCAGCCGGATGCGTATCCTGATGACCCTGCTGGCCCCGTTCAAGGTCACGCCGACGACCGCGCAGAAGATCTATCAGCATTTCGGCCCTGCCTGCGCAGACATCGTGAGACAGAGTCCCTTCAATCTCTGTCAGGTGCCGGGATTCGGATTCAAGCGTATTGACGCCATCGTGCAAAAATCCGGTGGAGACCTGCGTGATCCGAAGCGTGTTCACGGTGCGCTGTTCTATGCGCTGGAGGACGCACGGACAAAGGACGGACATCTCTATCTGGAAGCGGAGGCTTTGCTCAAAGCGGCTATGCAGCTGCTCAATGAGCGGATACCCCTCCCACAGATGCGTGTCCCCATGAGCCAGGTCGAACAGGAACTGTCTGCCATGATCCGGCAGGATGAGGTGGTATCGAACCACGGCAATGTGTATCTGCCCAAGCAATTCCTGCAGGAGAGCGAAACCGCACAGAAAGCGGTAGAGCTGTTTCTGGCAAAGCCGACGGTGGTGGACATTACGCAGCCGTTGGAGCGAGTAAAGAATAGCTTAGGGCTCAACCTGTCCAAACGCCAGTCAGAAGGCGTGGAGATGGTGTTCCGGCATAACCTGTCCATTATCACAGGCGGCCCCGGCACCGGCAAGACCACGGTTCTGAAAACGGTGATCGAAGTGTACCGTCAGCTCTATCCGCGGCAGAAGATCGTACTCGGAGCGCCCACAGGTAAGGCGAGCCGGCGTATGGCGGAGGCAACGGGGATCGATGAAGCACAGACGCTCCACAGCATTCTGGGACTTCACGGTGATTCGGAATCCAAGAAAGACCGGGAACGGAAACCGCTGGAGGCAGGGCTCCTGATCGTGGACGAGACTTCCATGGTCGATATGTGGCTAATCCATCAGCTCTTTTCACGCTTGCGCCCCGGAACCAAAGTCCTTTTGGTCGGTGACGCGGACCAGTTAGAGAGTGTGGGCGCCGGTGATGTATTTCACGAGCTGATCGGCTCCGGCGTTGTGCCAGTCACGGTGCTGGATGAGATCTTCCGTCAGGCACAGGATAGCCTGATTGCCCACAATGCCCGGTTTATCAACGAGGGTAAAACGACGCTCTACTATGGTGAGGACTTTGCCTTTCATAAGGCAGAGAGCCAGGAGGAGACTGCCGGCATCAGCCGTGAGTTGTATCAGGAGCAGATCGCCGCAAAAGGAATCGAGCAGGTGGAGATTTTATCGCCGTTCCGCTCCGAGGGCGAGGCATCGGTCAACAGCCTGAATGAAGCTATCCGCGAGGAGATCAACCCCGCATCGCCGGAGACACCGGAGATCGTGTACGCCGGAAAGATATTCCGCCTCAATGACCGCGTGATGCAGATGCGGAATAATTACGACATCAAGCTGTATGACCGCTCCGGCAAGCAGGTCGGCGAGGGTATTTTCAACGGTGACATCGGCACGATCCGCAAAATTAGCGGCACCAATGTCGTGATCGAGTTTGACGGCCGCTATATGGATTGCCCGCAGGTGCTTCTGGATGATTTGGAGCTGTCCTATGCCATTACGATCCACAAATCTATGGGCTCAGAGTATGATACGGTCATTATTCCACTGCTGGCTGCCCATAATGTGCTCCTAACGCGGAATCTTCTCTACACGGCAATCACGCGTGCCAAGCGCCGCGTGCTGCTGGTGGGTGAAAAAAGGGCGCTGTATATGGCGATCCATCGGAGCCGAAAAGGAAAACGCAATACCATGCTGGGCGAACGCATCGCCCTCTACTATAAGGCAGTCACGCTCAAGGCTCTCCGTAACGAAGAGGGCGAAGAATGGCAGCGTGCCAGTTAATGTGAGATGAATGTGCAAAAAAACGCACAGTCATCTCTTATTTATTTTATGAAGGGAGTATCAAACCATGTCCAGAGAAAGAATTATGCTGACCCAAGCGATTCCTGCCGTGCAGCAGCTTCGCAGGGTGCAGGGCTTTGACCCGCTGCGCTTTCTGAAAAGAAACGCCAACGGCGGAATCGAGCTGGAGCCGCGCTATCAGCGGCTCTGGTTCCGATTGGCCTGCCCCGATGGAAAAATGCTGCTGAACCGGCTGCAGATCACAGACCAAATCGCCGTTTATGAGGCGCAGGTATTTCTGTCCAGAGAGGACAACCAGCCCATTACCAATTTTACCGCGGCGGTGGAAAAGGCTCAGGCTCCTGCCGGACGCTATGTGCAGGCCGCGCAGGACGAGGCGCTGAAAACGGCGCTGGATAATGCAGGCTTCGGCATCCAGCTCTGTGAGATCACCCCCTCTGCGACGGTAGATGCACAGGCCGATGGGAAACAGGAAGTCGCAACGGGCACTGTAAATCGTCAGGAGACTGCTCCGGCGGTAAATGGAGCCGCAGCGCCGCAGCGAGAAGATCCTATCGGCGAAAATCATCCGGTACAGGCAGTGCCTACACCGCAAGAGGTTCAACCGCAGGAGGCGGCAAAGACGCCCAACGTAAATCAGCAAGAGGTTCACACCACCCAGCAGACGGAAAGCGTTTCAGACGCCATGAGTCTGCTGCAGGCGTTAAGCGGCGGAACTGCGGCTTCTGAGCCTGATCCGGTTATGCCCCAAAAGGCGCAGGAGGTTCCTTCGGAAACAGCGGAGCCTGCGGTCATGGAGCGGGCTGAAACAGCGCGGACGGTGAAGCCTGTCGTGGTCGATATGCCGGCAGCGGCATCGACAGCGGCTGCACCGAAATATTCGGACGATATGACGGTGGACGAGATCCTTTCGCTGATGACGGAAGAGGAAGCCGCGGAGCTGGTCGTGACCACCGGCGTCAATAAGGGCTGGACGATGGCACCGGTTTCTGAGCAGCGTCCCTCCAGCCTGAAATATTACGCCTATCTCTGTGAGGATTGCGGCAATATTATGAAGGCTGCCGCCATGCTTCTGATGGGCGGTTCGCAGCAGTTAAAGGCAAGCTGACCGCTTTCCATCCGTAAATTTTGCGTCTTGGGAGGGATGCTGGTTTGAATTACGGGAAAAAGCATGATCTCCCCTTTGGCATTATGGATGTGGCCGGGCTCCTCCGTCTGAATATCAGGCGGAGGGCTCCCGGTCAGGTGTATGTGGATTGTCCCATCTGCGGTGACCGCCGGGGGAAAATGAATCTGAACACGGAAAAGATCTGTGGCGCTGTAACTACTGCGGCGAAGGCGGCGGAATGCTGTCCCTTTACGCAAAGGTGTATGGCGTCAGCAATTCAGACGCCTATCGGGAGATCTGCGACGCTTTGGCAGTAAACGGTTTTTCACCGGGACTATACCGTTCCGGAGAAGACGATGCCTGCGGAGGCCGAGCAGTCTGACGCGGCTTCTGTTCAGGAAGTGCATCAGACTCTCTCCATGCTACTGTCCATGCTGACCCTCATTCCGGCGCACCGCGCACACCTTCAGTCTGTGCGGGGGCTGTCCGACGATGAGATCACACGCTTTGGCTTCAAGAGCACGCCGCCCCCTTTCCTGTGCCGCTCCCTGACCAATCGGTTGGTCAAGGCTGGCTGCAGGGTGCAGGGTGTTCCCGGCTTCTATGTGGATGATAACGGCTGCTGGACGGTCAAATTCCATCAGCGGACATCAGGCATCATCATTCCCATCTTCGGTGTAGACGGTCTGATCCGCGGCGCACAGATCCGATTGGATCATCCGCTCAAGGATAAAGACGATCCACCGGAGAAAACGGGCGTGAAATACCTGACGCTGTCCTCCACGGGAAAGCGCATGGGAACGACCTCGGGGAGCCCCATTCATTTTGTGGGCGATCCATGCTCCCGCGTTGTATATGTGACGGAAGGCTGCCTCAAGGCGGATGTCGCTCACGCGCTGATGCACAGGACCTTTGTTGCCACGCTGGGAGCCAACAACACCGCCAAGCTGGATGAATTGTTTGCGTTCCTGCACCGAAACGGAACGGAGGAGATCATCGAGGCGGAGGACATGGATAAATACAGCAATGAAATGGTGGGAAAAGGCGCATCGAAGATCTATGCGCTGGCGGCCAAGCACGGGATGCGTTGCCGCAGGCTCACATGGAATCCCAATTACAAGGGCATTGACGATTGGCAGCTTGCGCTGCGCCGGAAAGAACAGAAAATGAAGGAGGATCCAGGAATGACATTTAAGGAGCAATATCTCAACGGACTGTGCGGGCTGGAAATGCTGGAAACCTGTACGGAAAAATGGCACGCGATGAAGGTGGATAGTATTTCCCTGCGGGACTATCTGGGGCTGACAGAGCAGGAATATGATGCGTACTTACAGACTGCCCCCGGCGTTTCTTTTCAGGAGCTGTTGGACAGTCAGCGTAAAACGCAGCGGTTTCGTGTTTATCAGCTGGATTTGGAGCATGGCGAGACGCGCGCATTCGCCTTTGGCGGCATTGACGCGCTGCACAAGGCCGGCTTTCAGCAGCCGCCAGCGGCAGAATACACACTCGTTTACGACGGTGAGCTAACCTGCCCGGTCGGGCAAGATGAACGTGATATTCTGGAGCGCATTTTTGCACGCTATAATCAGGCGTTCCCCCCGGACTATCACGGCCGCAGCATTGCCCCATCCGATGTGCTGGAGTTGTATGATGAAAGCGAGCGCAGATACTTTTACTGCGATATGGCTGGTTTTCCGCAGGTGAAATTCTCTCCCGCGCTGGCAAAGAAGGCTTGAATGCAGGCTTTATCGCAGACGATCCATTTAGAAATGGACGAGCAGAAGAGAAAGCAGCTGAAAGCTATGCTGGGAATCTGTCAAAGACTTGGGGCGGAGACACGGTATCATCCGGAACACCGTTATTTCACAGCTATGGTCTGGACTGGATGGGATACTCCCTGTGGAATGGGAGAGGCCCTTGCCATCCAACAGGAAATTCAAAGAACAGCCGCTCAGTACCCGGCCGTCGTGTGCTATTGCTTCGACCCATTCAGCACACTGGTCTATACGGCTTGAGCGCAGTATGTAAGAAGGGACACCTTGTGCCATTGGCACAGGAGCGTCCTTTTCTCATTTTTTATTTAGGAGGAATGTACGAATGGGCGCTTTTTCAAATATGGATTATGAGCTTCAAAACAGCGAGGCTGCCGTTTCCGACGCCTTTACGGAAGATGATGCTATGGATATGCCGCAGGCGGCTCCTGTGGAACCGGCGACAGCAAGTTCTCCGACTGCAGATCCGACTCCGGCAGCGGTGGCCAGCGAACCGGCAACCGCCCCCAATACCCAAAGTGAGGATGAGGCCCGCCGTGCGCACGAAGCGTCTGAAGCCAAGCGCAAAGCAGAGTGGGACGCCAAGCAGGCGGAAAAGCGGCGGGCGGAACAGGCCGCGCTGGAAAGGTTGGATGCCATGGGCCCGGCAGAGCTGCTCAAGGCTGCCGCAAAGCGTGTGTCCGCAGATACGGAGAAGCTGACGCGGCGCAACATGAAAGAGAGCGTTGCCGAGTTTATCCAGACCAAGTGCATTGATGACCTCGGCTTTGCCCGGCTCACCATGCACCCGCGCAAAAGCATGATCCACTGTTTCCAGTATATCAGCCGGAAGGCATGGGATTATGTGCAGGACGAGCTAAAGGCAAACGGCATTCAGCCGGGACCCGGTCAGCAGGCATACGGCTGCGATATTCCCGATGATCTCTGCTATCAGTGGGCGGAGGATTATTTCCGTGACCCCGATGCCAAGGAGGATCAGGGGGATGAAGAGGAATTTGTCCCGCAGCCCTATCGCGGGAAAACATCTTCCAAGTCCGTTTCCAAGAAGAAAAAAGGGAAGAAAAGAAGAAAGAGCCGGAGAAGAAGGAACCGCCGAAAAAAAGCGGAAGCCGACGATGGGCAGATCTCGCTGGGAGACCTCTCCTCCTTTGGGGAGGCAGCCTGATGTACGCTTATAAAGGCTTTGAGCCGGATCTCTCCTGCCGTGGCTATCGGTTCGCCATGGGAAAGAATGTCACCCCGGAGGCAAACTGCGCCAGCAACGGCTTTCATTGTGCGGAGGACCCGCTGGATTGTCTTTCCTACTATGGCGACATGAATCGCTCCATTTACTGCTTGGTGCAGCCCGGCGGGGATATTGACGAGGACGATCGTGACTCCAAAATTGCCTGCACGGAACTGACAATCCTGCGGCGGCTGACGAGGAAAGAATTCTTTCTTCATGCACTTGCCTACATGGTGGATCACCCAGGCCGAAAGGTGAGCGACAAGGTACAGCGTGAGCACAGCACCAGCCGCAACGGCTATGCCATCGTTCGAGGCAAGACACCCGCTGCGTGTGGAAAACTGGGCGATATTCTCGCATTTGCCAGAGAGCGGCGTGAAACCGAAGTAATCTGTCAGATTGCGGTCGTTGAGGTCGATGGAGAAAAAATTCTGCCTGATGTATGGTATGACATTGATTTTGTAAAAAGAGAGGCGGTGCAGAAATGAAAAAAAGCAGTTTGCTGAAAATGAAGAATTTGCCTGCGACTGAAGAAATGCTTGCGGTTGCCCGCGAGGATGTGCCGGTCAAGGTCGGTTCGGGCTGGAACACTTTCTATCGATGCCGATACAGCGGTTTTGTACGAAGCGCGGTAGAGGGCGGCATTTTGAAAGTCACCCTGTATGACCCGGATGCAATGCGCCTTGGAGGAACGCTGCCGGTCTATGAGATTTTCATGGAGAAAGAAAAGCAGCAGTTTCTCACCTATGACCGTACCCGTAACGAGTGGCGGACGGCAAAGATCGACTACTTAGAATGGCAGGCGAAGGGGGCCAATAACGTGTGGATCAGCGCCGTGGATGATGCAGCAGATCCAGCAATATCTGGCGGCGGATGAAAAAAGCGTATATCGGGCTATTCTGAAATTTC
>ENA-OQHF01001931-OQHF01001931.1-human-gut-metagenome-genome-assembly--contig:-NODE-1931-length-10905-cov-3.056504_pt1 | contig 10905 bp, 8 predicted proteins | sample MGYA00242559_ERZ504709 | MGnify/ENA primary metagenome ERZ504709 (study PRJEB26092, sample SAMD00036203) | human gut metagenome | host: Homo sapiens | study: EMG produced TPA metagenomics assembly of... | reverse complement strand
AATGCACAGAATATGAAACCATTGACTCCCGAAGAAGAGCGGGTGATCGTTCGAAAAGGAACCGAAGCTCCCTTTTCCGGTAAATATTACCTCCACGACGAAGACGGCACCTACCGCTGCCGCCGGTGCGGTGCTCCGTTGTACCGTTCGCAGGATAAATTCGATGCCGGCTGCGGCTGGCCCAGCTTCGATGATGAAATTCCGGGTGCCGTGCGCCGCGAACCGGATGCCGACGGACGCCGTACGGAGATTCTCTGCGCCAAGTGCGGAGCCCATTTGGGCCACGTCTTTACGGGCGAAGGATTTACCGCTAAAAATACGCGCCATTGCGTGAATTCCCTCTCCCTCGATTTCGTACCGGCGGCCATTCCGACCATGCCGGTCGCGGAACCGGCAGCGGCTTCTGCCGAAAAGCCTGAAAATACTTCGTCAGCCGAGCCGCCGAAATCGGTGCAAACCGAACGGGCTATTTTCGCCGGCGGTTGTTTCTGGGGCGTGGAGTATATGCTGGGTAAGGTGGACGGAGTGAAGAGCATTCGTTCGGGCTATATCGGCGGCCATACCGAGAATCCCACCTACGAGCAGGTGTGCAGCCATAAAACGGGCCATGCCGAGGCCGTCGAAGTCGAGTTCGATCCTTCGAAAGTCTCTTACGAAACTCTTGCCAGGCTCTTTTTCGAGATACACGATCCGACCCAGCTCGACGGACAGGGACCCGACTTGGGCGATCAGTATCGGTCGGAGATTTTCTATACTACCCCTGAGCAGAAGGAGGTTGCCGAACGGCTGATCCGTATCCTGAAGGAGAAAGGGTATAGCGTGGTGACCGACGTAACTCCGGCTTCCCGCTTCTGGCCGGCTGAACAATACCATCAGAACTACTACAACCGTAAAGGTACGCAGCCGTACTGTCATCGTTATACCAAACGGTTTTGACGGACGGCGTTCGTGAATAGTCGGCAGGGTGGAGTTTCGCTGTGTCGGTCGGCGTTCGGGTACGGGAAGACAGGAACCGGGAATTGTTGTACTAATGCTGAAAATACGTTTTACTTTTTTTGAGCGGACCGTTGCCCTGCGAGTAACGAGAAACACCCTGCCGATTCCGGCAGGGTGTTTCTCGTTTGGTCCTAATCGGTCGGGGGCGGGTCCGTCCGGCTGTTGTAACCTCGGCGAACCTATGCCTGTTCCCGAAGTTCGCTTATCCCGATATTGCCTTGTCGGTAGCGGGTGAAATCCCGAATCGGTTATGCTTTCGGAGATGAGTCTTGCGCCTCCTGTTTTTCTACATCGAACGGGTTGCTTTGCGTGACGGTCGTATGCCAGGGGATTCCGATCAGTGTCGATAGATCGACTTTGGCGGATTCGATGTAGCTGCTCAGGATCATATCGCGGGCGTCTGCGTTTTGGAACGGATAGAGTTCGAACGCCGGCAATACGGAAACGAAGTGTTCCATGATTTCTGCCTGGATGGATTCGTAACTCGGCCAGTTTTTGTTCGAGGAGAAACAGTAGATCTGAACCGGAAGGCCGTTGGCTACCGGCGGCAGTGTCCGCACCATCAGCAGCAGTTCTTTGCTGACGAAAGGATGGCGCCGCAGATACATCGACATGTAGGCCCGGAACAGACCGAGATTCGTGTCGATAGTTCCGTTCACCAGACCTCGGATTATCCGTATTGGCGACTTTTCCATCGGCTGCCTGCTTCTGTTTTTCGGTTATGAATTGTGCCAGTTCTTTGTCGAAGGCTTTCATTTTCTCCAGAAATTCCGGTGTGCACGGTTTGATGTAATCGAGTTTCAGGGTATATTCGCGCATGATGCGCCGTCCGCCCGAGTCGCTCATGCCCCGCCAGTTGATGAACGAACCCGAAACCAGCGAATAGGGTGGAACAGTCACGATCGTGTTGTCGAAGTTCTGAACCTTCACGACATCCAGGGATATGTCGGTAACGGTGCCGTTTATGTTGTTCTGCGGCATTTCGATCCAGTCGCCGATGCGCAGCATGTCGTCTTCGGAGATCATCACGCCTGCGACCAGTCCCAGAATAGTATCCTTGAACACCAGCATCAATACGGCTGTGAAAGCACCCAGTCCCGTAATCAGGTTGAGCGGCGATTTGTTGATCAGGATCGAAATGATAACGATCACGACGACGCAGTAGAAAACCACGCGGAATATCTGGATAAAGCCCTTCATCGGGCGGTTTTTCAGTTGCTTGTTCTTTTTAAGCTCATCTCCGACCGTGTTCAGTATGGCATTTACGGAGATAATCAGGGCGATGAAAAAATAGATCCAGGTGATCTTCTCGCTCAGGATGAACCAGGCGGAATCTTTGCTGAAAGCGAATGGCAGCAGGGCGGAAACCATCAGTGGCGGAATGATGGCCGTCAGCTTCCGAAATACGCCGTATTTGAACATCGATTCGAAGAATCCGACGCGTTTGCGTTTCAGAATCTTTTTCGCCAGATGCACCAATACGGCGTGGACGATTCCCGCGACGATGAATGCGATAATCACGATTACGATCAGAAACAGGAGTTCGTCCATTTTGTCGAGCATATGGGACGGAATGCCGATCCAGGCGAGGAATTTTTTGATTCCGAACAGGATGGTCAATGCAAAGTCGTTTGTATTCATAAACGGTTGGAAAAATCGAAGTTTGTCGTGTGTGGATTCGTCATTTCGAATCTTATCTTAATTATTATGCAATAATTATTCCTAACGAGGATCGGTCGGGCTATAAGTCGGAGTGTTCGGTTAAAAGATGAGAAATCTGCGGCTTAAAGATGTTTTGCTGCAGATAATAAAGGAGTATTTTGGTTTTTCTGATATTCATTGAAATTAAAAAGATCGCAGGGATTTTGAGTATTATAGTACGTGTATGTCTAATATTTGTTTTTTTCAAAAATAAATAGAATTTGATCGGATGATTTTTGTCTGTTTTGTTGTTTTTACTTTTCTATTTGTTGCTTTTTTCGGGGGGGGGAAATTGAGCTTGGATTTCCATGACCTTTTTTATAATTTAAATTTCGAAAAGGAGAAATTGCTTCTAAAGGATCTCTTCGAAGGTTGTTTAATTTTAAATTATTATTGTTATGAACTTGTTTTTACGTTTTTTGTTCATGGGAGCGGTTTGCCTGCTTCCTTTGGTCGGTTGTAGCGACGATGATACCGAGGGAACGGGGCCAGAGCCGACGTCTGACTTTCAATTCGAGACTTTGGAGCTGACGCAAGGTTCGTTCAAGGTGAAGATAACTCCCGAAGACAAGAATATGACTTACTTTTTCGGAGTGCTCGAAAAGTCGGATTTCAGCCAGTTTGAAAATCTTGAGAGTTTGCAGGCAGCAAACATCGAAAATATAAAAGCCCTCGCGGAGGCTAATGGAGTCGGGGTCGAGGAGTTCTTGCTGGAGGCATTGCTTAAAGGAGAGCAGGAGTGGAAATATAATACGCTTGTTCCGGAGACCGATTATGTCTTTTACGCCTATGGATTATCGACCGAATTGGAGATTCTTACGACTGTCAATACTTATGAATTCAAGACATTGGTCGTCGAGCAAGTAGAGGTGAATTTCAAGATTACGGCTTCGGACGTGACGCCGACGTCGTTTACGCTGAATGTCGAGCCGGACCGAACGGATTGCGTATATTATTACGACATTCTTCTCCCTGCCGTATATATGGATTACTGTGGAGGTGATCCGGCAAATTTACCGGCTTTTGTCGAGAACTATCTTGCAGAGTGGAAAAAAACCGAGCGGTATGCGACTTACACGTTGCCGGAATTCATTGCTGAAGTGACTGTTAGCGGCAAAACTTCCGATTCCTCGTTTGAAAATCTTCTGCCGGAGGGAACTTATTATGCCTTCGCAGTCTGTGTGGCCAATGACGGAACCTGTATTTCGGAGGCTACGGTAGAAACTATTAGGACGAGCGAATCTCCTAAAAATTCTTATACGGTATCCTCCGAAGTCGTTACCGATGTCGCTTATTCGGCTATAGTCACGGCAGAGCAGAGTGAGGCTTTTGCCGTTATGATGGAGCTTCAGGAGTATTTTGCCGACGCCAAATCGGATGCCGAAATCATTCAGACGATTTACGATGCTTATAACCAGAATATTTCCAAATATCTTTATGCGGATGTTGCGAATGTTTCGTTCGGAGGCCTTATTCCCAACGACAAATATTATCTTTTGATCTTTGCATGCAATCCGGACGGATCGCCGAAACTCGACGACAAGATAAATCTCAAGAAAGTCGAGGTCAATACGTCGCCGGCAGTGATGTCCTCGGTCCAATACGAACTTAGCGTATCGAGCATAGCCAAGATCGATGCGATGGTTACGGTAAGGGCTGACGGTAATTATGAAAATGAAACATTCCTTTTCAATTATATCACGAAAGCCGAATACGACGCTATTTCGGGGGACAAGACTGCCGGTCTGAAGGCTCATATGGACGCATTTATCGATGCCAGAGTGAAAGATTGGAACGATTCTCATCCGAATTCGGGCGTGATGACGCGTAAAAGAGTTCCTTTCTCGTGCTCTCATGAACGGCAAGGAGGATCTGTTTGTGCCGATAGAGATCGGCGGGCTTACTCCTGGTACTACGTATTATCTGTATGTTTTTGGACTCAAGGCCGACGGTACCTATACGACAGAGCCGGTTACGACCCAATTCACTACCGTTGCGGATCAGGTGACCCTGGCTTCCCTGGAGTTCATCGTAATGTCGTACGGCTATCCGGAGGAGAACCGGAATATGTATAGGGTTTGGACGTATGCGAATATTCGAAAGAGCACTATTTTCAAGTCGTTTGTCGGAGAGGACGAGTGGGCTGGCAAGACGGCTTCCGAAGTGAGGGGAGCTGCTCAAAAGGCGTCCAAGGTTGGCCCCATTTCAAGCTTCATACAAAGTGGACGCACAATTCGGACAGACTGGTATGGCTATTCCGTCGCTTATGACGAGGCGGGAATTCCCACGAAAGTCTATAAACTTTGGCATACAAGCCCTGCGGATACCGGAGACGGTTTCGATAATATAACAGGAGGAACAATAACAGTTGGACATCGAGGAGTTGTCCGAATAGTGATGTTTTTATGAGAACTAAAATCTTATTTTTGATGATGCTTGTTGCAGCCGGTCTTATGACCGGTTGCGGCAAGGATTCCGAGGAGACTCCTACAAAACCGGAAGATCCGATTCCTCCCGTGACGACGACTTACGAAATAGGGGATTATTACGAGAACGGCTTTGTAAAAGGAATCGTGATATATATTGATTCGGAGGGTAAGAGTGGAACTGTGGTTTCGCTCGATGAAACTGAAGCCATATGGTCTTACAAATACGAAGAACCGATGGCTTCTTTCCCACAGACGGGGCGATATAATACGGATTGTGTATATAATATGGAAGGATGGCGGGAGAATTATCCCGGGTTCCTGTGGTGCAGTGAAAAGGATGTTATGGGAGTTAAAAACTGGTATGTGCCGGATCAGAGAGAGTTAGGGCTTTTGTACGAGGCTTATTCCGGAGTGAGAGGAGGAGGCAGCCTGTCTGACGACGAAATAAGGAAGAACAAACAGCTGTTTAACGACACTCTCAAGGAGAAGGGCGGTGTCCCGTTGTCCGATGCAGTCTATTGGACTTCCGCCGAATGCTCGGCGCGGATGGCTTATGCGTTCGATATGGCATCCGGAGCCATGATCGAGATGCCTCAGGAACTGGATAAGGGGATGAAATACAAATTCCGGGCTATGGCTGATTTTAAATTTTAAATATTTTGGTATGAAAAAAATTATGTTATTTTTCGTCGCCTGTATTTCCTGTATTACTGTGGCATGCGATAGTGACGACGACGGTACGAAAGGAGATGATAATAAATTTCCGGCACCGGAAGTGACATTCAGCGCGATTACCGGTGTCTCTTTTACTGCCGGGTGGAATGCCTTGGAAACAGCGGATTCATACAGATACGAGGTTTCGTATGAGAAAGACGGCCAAGTCGTTGCTGTTGCTGCACAGAACACCGAGACGACGACTTTTTCTTTGGACGGGCTTCTGCCTGCTACGGATTATTCGGTCCGAGTGGTTGCAAAGGCCGGAGGAAAGACCATTTCGGATTGGTTTTCCGGAACTGTAAGGACTTTAGGAGGTGAAAGCGTAACATTTACCGTTACACCTTATGAGCGCTATATTGAGAATGCGTTTATTTATCCTTACGCCGAAGTGAAGCCTTCCGATTCCGAGGTATATTATTGGGTAAGTGCTATTCCTTCCAATAGCGAACGAGATCCGAAGGAGTGGATGCAGGAGGATATCGATTATTATATGGAGTTGGGCAAAACTTGGGACGATCTTGTGGCGGATAAATTGATTTTGAAAGGTGATGCCGAAAGTGTTCCTTTTGCTTTCACCGGTTACGATCATTATTATTTTATTGTTGCGCCGGTTGGAAAAAATCTTTCTGAAATAGTCGTCAGTGGCGAGGTTTCTCGTAGTTATAGATTTTGGTACGAGGCTCGGGAAGTGCAGATGCTGCATGAATCGACTTACGAACAGTTTGCCGGAGAGTGGCTGTTGCAGACATCCGGTACTGTAAAGGAGGAGAATGGATCACTCGATGTACAGGAAGTGGGTGAAGAATTTCCGGTTACCATTTCTCCTGCTGATGATAAGAAATCGTTTTATCTCAAGGGATGGGGCGGGGATCGAAACAAATTCCGGGATTTTGCGATAAAAATGGATTTCGAACCGGCGGAAGACAATTATCATAAGATAGGTATATCTTTTCCTCAGGACATAGAGACGGAGGGGGATATTGTATGGAAGTATGTTTCCTGGTACAATTTTGTCGGAACTGTCGGTGACGAAAAAGTGTATACTTATTTGCCTTATGATGATAAAATGTATGAGAATATGCCTTCGTGGTCGAAAGGATTCATCGGTTTTATGGGAAATCTCAATAAGACTGTGATTAAGATTTGTCCGCTGTATTATATGGATGGGAACAATGAAGGTGCTTATATAATGTCTATGTGGCCGTATGGAATCAGTTCTACGGGAGATGTCGAGCAAGACAAACTGCTTAATAACAAATATGAAGATCCGGTTGGTCCTTATTATTTGATAAGAAAGGATGTGGCGGACGGTCTTGTGCTGCAACTGCCCGATACCGAAGAACCGGATGCCGACGTTGCCGGGCTGTTGAAATGCACTGCAGAGTGTGCGGCAGGCGAATACTCCTCGTGAGGTGTTCAGTGTGAAACGTTGATAATGTCCGATAACTTTTCGGGATTTGAATTTGAGAGAGCGGTATCCGAATTAAGATATCGCTCTCTTTTTTGTTTTTATAAGATTTGTCGGTTGTTGCCTTGTCAAGGGGGGGCCATACCTGATTTTTGCCTGCAAAGCGATCCGAATTGTTATTCGAAGTGCTTGGACGATCGGAGTATTGTTGCTTTAGTCTCAAACATAATTTTCACAGTTTTTAACGAGTCGCGGAATAATGTCATTAGAATTAATACAAGTCTTTTGTCCTATGATATAGGTTTTTGAAACTGTTTCAAACTCATATCGAATTTTATCATTGGGTACGAAAATATATTTGCCATTGGAATTTTATAGCTGGCTTGAAATCTTCTTGGTGCTTTTTTCGGGACTTGAATGCTCTTCACTTGTCGTTTTGCAATACCTGATTCTTTCTTAATTTCGTTCTTCGAAGACCTTTGGAACCGGCAGATATATAATTATCGTATTGATTTTTGATTGTGTGCTTTGAATGTTTCAGTTAAGGAATGGCATTCGGAACATTTTGTTCCAGATAACGATCCGATCCCGTTTGAGCGATAACGTGTTTCCCTGCCTTATCCAGCTCTCGATATGTGCGAAGCGACGCAGATTTATGGTATCGAGGGATAAGTTGAGCGCTTTGCAACTCCTATTTGCTCCCCTTTTTGCTGCGTCCCGTTGTTTCGGATCGATAAACCGATGGATACGCATCTCTTTTCTTTCTCCATTTACTGTGAGTCGTAATGTGATAGGAACTTCACCATTACGATTTGTCTTTGTTTTACACAGGTAGAATAAAACGCTGAAAGAGGTCTTTCCATAATATATCTTTTTAGTTACGAACTTACTCTAAAAGTCTATGGCTGGTAAGATTCAAAGTGCAGTAGCTGAATGCTTCGAGCACAAAATAGGGGGGGGCTCTTCCTCTGATTATTAGCTGCTTTTGGGAGAGCATTTCGGCTCACCCGATAAACCTGGGGGATTAAGCATACAGCTTTGTAAGTCTGAAAAGAAAGAATTTTATATCCGTTACTCCTCTTAAAGCAGCTCTAAACGCCTTAATTTTAGCATTAAAAGACTCTGCAAATGCATTAGTTGCCCTGTTTACAAAGAAGTTCAAGACTTCATCATAGTGCTCGTAAAGTGTGGCGGCAATAACATTGAAACTCTTAAAGCCAGAGTCGTCCACTTTGTTGTACCATCGTGCAAGCGAGAGTCTTGCTGCATCTTTGACGGTATTCTTGGAAAATATCATTCTTAGGGAATGTGTAAGCGAATAGGCTTCTTTAAGATCAGGATACGTTTCAAAGAGCACCTCAGCTCTTTGTCTCTGACTTTCCGTCCATTTGTCGGCAGATTTAAAAAGCAGATATCTGCTGCGAGCCAACAACTGCTTGTGGGTATCACCATTTGCAAGCACAATTGGAGTGTATGCTTCGCCCAGGCATTTGGCTTCTTCCCTGGCATCCGTGTCTGCTTGAATGGCATCCCATCTATGCGCGATGCGCATCTCCTGCAAGGCATCACATGCAAGTTTCTGTATATGAAAGCGGTCTATGGTACGCATTGCATTCGGGAAACAGCGTCTGGCTATAAGTCGCATGGAATTCGACATATCCATTGTTATCTCCTTAACCAACAGTCTCTTGTCCTCGTCAATGCGCATAAGTGCTTCCGTGACAGCATCTGCCGCCACACCCTTTACAATAGCAATGATGGTACCTTTACCTCCACGTGAAGATCTGTTGCTTACTATAGTGTACAGCTCACCGTTGCTTGGAGCCGTTTCGTCAATGCAGATGCTTTCACCAATGTTCTCTGGAAAGACAAGCCAGTCTTCTGCATGTGAGAGTTCTGACCATTCACGATAGCCGCTGAGCACTTCCTTGTATTGCTTTTCAAACGTATCCCCGTTTATGTGATAATAGCGGTCAAGCGAACGGGAGGTCGTAGGAATCGTCTCCATACACTCCTTTTAAAAAAGCCGCAAACTCCTTGGAGTAGCGGGTTTCTTCAGCCTTCAGGTCGTAAGAGTCGGAGAAGTATCGGTTATTCTGCTTGTCATACCATTTGCGTCTTCTGACAATTAGGTCAACACCTTTATCGCGGATTGGAAAGTCACGTATAGTTACGGCTTCACAGAACCCTTTGGATTCAATCTCTGGGTTCTCTTTATATTCAGCCTTAACCGATTCATCAAGATAGATGCGGATAAGGGATGCCTCTTCTTCTACACGTACTACTTCAAAATTTGAAAGTATCTCTGATGGCAGAATCAACTGTGCCAATGCTAATAGTCCTTGATTGTTCATGGTACAAAGGTGCAAATTTTCTATAGAATTAAAGAATTTTCCCCCTGATTTATCGGGTGAGCCAGCATTTCGAACCTTTTTTAGGATACAGAAAAAGAAAAAAGCCTTGTAAATATACTTTACAAGGCTTTGCAATCATTTGCTTCGATATTTTGCGGTATGGACGGGACTCGAACCCGCGACCCCCTGCGTGACAGGCAGGTATTCTAACCAGCTGAACTACCACACCGTTTGCTGATTGCGAATGCAAAGGTAGTACAAAAATCTGTATCTCCAAACTTTTTTCTCACTTTTTGAAGAAAGAAAATTGCACGCTTCCGTAACTTCTTGATTGCCAAAAGTGAGGGTCGGACGAAAAATTTATGTTTTTCGATGTTCGAAAACGAGAAACCCATCCGGTTTGAGTAAATCGCGTTCCAGTACCAGCCGGATGACCTCTTCGCTGCCCTCCAGATCGTAGGGCGCGTCCGAAAAGATCAGGTCGAACTGCTTCGCACAGCTTTTCAGGTAGAGGAATACATTGGCTTTGACGGCGAACAGATTGTCGATTCCCAGGTCGGCGGCCGTTTTTTTGATGAAGTTATAGTGTACGGGATTGATTTCGACCGAAGTGACGCTGTGCACGCCCCGCGAAGCGAATTCGTAGCTGATCGACCCCGTCCCGGCGAATAGGTCCAACACGTCGCACTCCTCGAAATCGACCAGGTTTCCCAGTACATTGAACAGGTTCTCCTTGGCGAAGTCGGTCGTCGGGCGTGCCCGCAGATTCTTGGGCGGGTTGATTGCCCGTCCCCGATATTTTCCGCTGACTATTCGCATATGGCGACGTGTTTGAAATATTCACGCAACAGGCGTCCGTCCTGTTTGGTCGGGTTTCCTTCCAGCCGGATCTCGCAGTTTTCGATCTGCAGCTCCTGCGTCAGCTCCCGGACGTAGAAGAGCAGATCTTCCCCCGTGGGGGCGATGAATGTCTCCGCCAGCCGCAGGGTTTGCCGTTCCCATACTTTCAGGTAGGCCAGCTCTTCATAACGGAATATCCAGAGGCAGGATGCCGTGAATTCCCCGGTACGTAGCAACGGGGAGGTCCAGCGTATCTTCTCCTTCAGCCGGGCACGGACTTTCTCTACGGAGGCTTTGTCGGCAGCCATCAAAGCGATGACGGGCTGTTGCGGATCGGAGGTGAGAATACACTCCTTCTCCGTCGGTTCCATTCCGTTTATACGCATCAGGGCGGGAGCGGCCTTCGCGTCGAACACTTCCCGGGGAACCAGCATGGTTTTGCCCGTCAATACCTCTATTT
>ENA-OQHF01001930-OQHF01001930.1-human-gut-metagenome-genome-assembly--contig:-NODE-1930-length-10906-cov-3.257538_pt1 | contig 10906 bp, 14 predicted proteins | sample MGYA00242559_ERZ504709 | MGnify/ENA primary metagenome ERZ504709 (study PRJEB26092, sample SAMD00036203) | human gut metagenome | host: Homo sapiens | study: EMG produced TPA metagenomics assembly of... | reverse complement strand
AACGTGTATTCTCCCTCTTTGCCCTGCTGATTTCCAATGATATGCCATTCTGCAGAACAACTTTGTCGTAATGGTACTCTTCTATATACCTCGGATTAACCAAAACGAATGATGTATCCTCCAGAAGTCCACCTGCTTCTTCCTCAAATTTATTTCTACATCATTCATTTTACCATAAAATGTACAAATTTTATCTATAAAATATACATTTGTAATTGTTTTTTCACATTATAAAATACATAATTTTATTCAGACTAATATTTGTAGTATGTTTTGTTAGATTTAAAGGCAAATTTATCATCAATCTGTAATTTTTCGTAAACATCACTGATAAGCTTTTCCATTTGTGCATATGTAATAGGTTTATCAACAAATGCAAAGGGGTGTACGCTGATTGCTTCCTTACTGTATTGTTCAAAGGACGTGATGAAAATAATATTACAATTTACATCGCTCTCCCTGATCTGGCGTGCCGTCTCAATGCCATTCATCCCACCAAGTTCAATATCCAGCAGGATAATATCGAATTGTCCGCTCAGTTCTATTTCCATCAAAAGATCCATACCTGAATAACATTTTCTGATGTCTGCCCGGATTCCTATCTGATATGTAATTTGCCGTACCTGTTTTTCCTGTTTTTCAACCTCTTCTCTTATGTCATCACAAATACCTATCCTCAACATATTTCCTCACCACTTTAATCTTTGATACAACAAAAAAAGCCTAACACTCACACCGTGCAAGGCTTTATATTACACCCATCAATTCCAATAACACTTTCCTCTGTTCTGCGCTCAACTGTTTCCATCTTGAAATCAGTTCTTTCTCTTCGTCTGTTAATTCAATTAGATTTCCATCTTCGCAGAAAAATTGAGATAACGTCATTTGAAATGCGTTGCATATTGCTTCTAATGTTGGAAAAGTCGGCGCATTGTTCCGGTTAAACATATTTGCCACTGTGGAATGCGACAAATTTGCTTCTTTGGCTAAGCGGTATTCCGTCCAACTGCGCTCTTCCATTAATTCACGTATTCTACCTTGTATATCCACCCTAACACCTACCCATCTGTGTCTATTATACTGCCCAATTTGATGGTATGATATGATTAATAAGTAGATATATTGTTGCCATTTTGGGTTGTATATTAAAGATTGCAAAGTAGCTTGTTCTAATCTTCTAATTCAACCTAATAATTTAAAAGTCAGAATAACCAACATATTCATTTTTTCCCACTCTTTCGTCCTTTCTTCTGAAAGACAACGATATCGTGGATACACTGGCATACAATAAATTTCTGCAAAGCCGTTCACTCCATCAAGCAAAACCATTTCTTTTCCCCTGACCGGCACTTCATACATTTTTGATACATCCCAAAACATTTTTGACACCAGCAAAAACGGTTTTTCTATCACATCAGAAAACAGTGTATCCTGATTTTCTTCCAAAAAAAGAATGGTTCGCTCCGGTAACTTCGCCAATTCTCTTCTTTGAACTGCCTGATAATCCAGTCTCTCCATCCAGTTTCGGATCCTCGGCACCGGATTCCCTGTTTCTTCCCAATTCAGCCGATATTTTTTCAATTTTACTTTGGTTAAATCATGTAGTTTCACGTCAACTTGATTCATTTTTCTTACACGCATAAAAACGCAGCTCTTTCGCAACAAAAAATTGTTTTGAAAGTAGTGCGTTAATATCAGCTTATTGGAACTAAATATTCAGTTTTGATTTCGGATGTCCTTAAGTGCACCCAAATGGAAAATTTCGCCCTAGGGTCTTCAAATTAATCTACATGGATTACATCACCTTCAGTGAGAGCCATTCCGATTAATTTAATGACCGTGATTAATTTTTAGGTGGTTGGTGGCCTTAACATACATCAGCATATAATGGAATTTCCTCATTAAGAAATTTGTCAAATGTACAAGGAATTTCTAATACATCATTAGTTCCTATTTCAAACATCAAAATATTTCCATATGTACTTTTCCTTAAATCAATTCCAAAACAACGTCCAAGCCAATCATAACCAAAAATTTTAAACAAATTCTGGAATTCTGGATATGCTTCACTGACAATTTCTGTCCATTTCTTTACATTATCCTTTGAAAATGAATTAAACAGCCCATGTCCAAATCTTTTTCCACCTAATTGCATGATAAAATCATTATACAAATCTTCTGAGTACTCAATCACGATGTTCTCATTAAAAAACAACAAGAAATCTCTAATTATATCACTCTCCTTACTTTATCGTAAATTGTCCGAATACCGTTCCATCTGCTTAAAATAATATCACATATCTGCCATTTTCATCATATATTTTCGCCAACATTTTCCACTGCTGGCAGTTGGTACTCCATACCACTTTTTAACATTCCATATATAATACTGATTTACCTTCTTCTTTACGCTTCTCGTAATACGCACAAAAAGCTGGATGGGTGTACCCTTTGAGGATATCTGTATCATCTGAACCGCAAAAAAGTATATCGTCGCTTGCAATCTTCTATTACCTTGCTTGGTAGCCATATCCTTACCTTTACCGCTGGAGCGTTATGCAGATATCGGCATATGGCAGATCGAGGTTTTCTTCAAAACCTGTAAATCCATGCTGAACCTGATTGGAGAATGCCACAGCTTATCTTATGATGCACTGACAGCCCATGTGGCCATTGTGTTTACCAGATATATGTTACTTGCAATGGAGCAACGTCAAAATAAAGATCAGAGAACGCTTGGGAAGTTGTTCTTCCTTCTTGTCGATGAAATGGCAGATATTACTTTCAACAGATCACTTGGTATTCTGATGGCTGCCTTAATGGCAAGCCTTCAGGAAATCTTAAAGCTCAGTGACGAACAACTGACTGCTTTTACTGCTGATTTTGAAGCAAGATTACCAGAATATCTGCGCAATGCACTCCACCCAGAGATTGCAATGGCATAAATTACTATTTTGTTAGCTGAAATATTGAATTTTCAAGGTACGAACCCCATTTTAGGTATGGGAAGTCTTAGTATCTAATTTATAAGGTGTTACATATTAGTCACATTGAAATTGTAAATGTCCTCTCTTGGATTTTTAAATCCGCTAAACTCATCAACTTTTACAAGAGAAAATAAAAATCCTGAATTTGGATTAGGAAATCCTTTTTTTTCCTTTCTCAAAAAACCTTTTACTGATAATAAGTATTTTCCGGCAGGAACATCATATTTAAAATCTGAATATTGTATGTCACCATCCCCCGTCTTAAACGATATTGCTTCCCCACAAAATTCACCTTCATTGAATGTATAGAAGGAACCTATATCTGAAATCCAAAGTCCACCTTCTATTTTTAAATTAAATCCTTCAATCTCAAACTTTTGTTCCCACTCATCATTAAATGTATTATCATATCCTTCCAGTTTAATAAGATGTTGTCCCGAATTTATTTTCGAAATAGGAAACCAAATCCCTTCTTTTTGCATAGCTAAATATAATTTTTTATCCTTTTGAAATTTATGTAATAATTTTTTTGATCTAATTTTTTCTTTTTTCAAAAAATCTTGTAGAACTTCCATTGAAAATAAACAAATACCATAACTATATGTACTTAAAATCCTATCCATAGCACTTCTCCTTTTATATTAATAATTTACTTTTACAGAAGCTTTTTGTGCTTTTTGTGCTTCCTGTAATTCTCTTATTTTCCTCAATGCTTCCCTGTGGTGTCAAGTCGTTATAAATCTTAGAATTCTTGCTAAATGGAACCTTTAGATACCCCTTAACATCAATACTCTCATAAGCTTTGTCTCCTAGCTCCCAAAAATCTTCCAGTGTTCCCATAAATTTGCTTCCGTGGAAAGGTACTCCTTGCTCAATAAGAAGACGATGAAGTTTTTGATGAAGCGCCCCCGAGGATGTCAAGTCATTGCTACAAAAATATGCGGCTTTTTTACCACGAAAATGGCTTAAAACCGCATATTTCTGTATAGAGGACGTTATATAATTGTCACAAAGTAAGTGGGGAGGATGTTACGTCATTGTCACAAAATTCTTTCAGTATCATTCCCATCAATTCCTGTACAATGCTTTCTGATTTAATTCTTATCAGATTATCCCATGCGTCCACTTTGCCTAACAAATTCATTTTTTCTATCAAAATCAGATAAAAATCTGTATTCCCATAGCATCTATTTTCTGGCTTTGTTAGAATTACACTTACTTTTGCTCTCTGCAGTCTCTTTGTCCATTCCGCAACCAGAATCCCGAACTGTCACACAGACAACATTTTCTTTCACTTCCGATATAAAACATTAAACTACCTGGGAAAAATTGGAACTTCCTCTCCGTTTACATATGCCGCCATCTCATCTCTGATTAACACAATATCTCCAGACGGTTTTCATTTTTCATCTAATGCTGTAATAAACAATTTGCCATACTCCAGTCCTCTGTATATCTCTCTTTAAAGTATAGAAAATTAGTATTTAAATGTCTCTATTCTAAAACATCCCGGCATATTATATAAGACTGATACGAATTTTTTCATCGCCGTTCTGTCTCTGCTCACATACCCATTTACCAACATGGAAAGTCCCTGCTTCTTTTGTGAGAAAGTCTACTCTCCTATGATCCCCGGGTTTCGTATGGAAACGGATACTGCACATCATTCCTATGATCAGAAACGTATTTTCATCCAGTTCAAAGACGACTCCTGCGGCTGCCGGTGCACCGTCTGTCCTCGGGAGATACTGTATTTCTATATCATAGTTCTTAAACTTCAGATAGCATCCCTGCTCTCCATCTGACTGTTTCAGAAAACACTTCATATGTTCTGTCCCACGGTATTTCAAGTACAGCGGTCTGATCTCTTCCAGTAGCCGGTACACCTCGCCCAATGTCTCTTTAGTCCCGCTCAGATTAAAGGAAAGCGGATCCAGTTTCAGAGCGTCTATCACTTCTGCCGAAAGATCCGAAGGCTGGTCTGCCCACAGATCTTCCACTCCAAAAGGCGCATAGCATAACGCATGAAAATGCAGGAATGCATAAAGGGCATAGGAAGCTGTAACTGCATCTTTCCGCACTTCGGGGATTAAAAGCGGATTATCCGGCCGGCTGTACGTCTTCATGATGTCAGAGACATATGGCACATAGATGTCCGGACCGATGGTAAAAAGTGAAGGCGCCGCTGCTTTCCATACCCACAGCATATCCTCTACCGGTCCTCCGGACGGATAGGAACCCGGATACCACGGAAACTGCTTCAGCCATACGTTCGTAAAGCAGGGAAGCGGACTCTGCGTTCTTCCAGAGACCGAACCAGAGCAGGATCAATTTCTTTTTATATTTGTCCGCCTGCTTTATAAGCGCATCCACAAGGGTGAAATCAAACTTTCCTTCTTCCGGCTCCAGCGTTTCCCAATACACCGGCACAATCAGCGTATTCAGATTACTCTGCTCCATCTTCTCCCAGATTTCTATTTCCATCCTTTCCGGATCATACGCAGCGGAATTATGTACCTCGCCTGCAAATGCCTGAAAGGGTTGACCGTCTACATATAATGTAGAAATTCCGTTGTCATTTCTTATCTCTGCCATGTGCTTCATTCCATTATTTTCCTTTCTTTAGAAAAGAATCTTAGTACGGGCAAGCCAAAGGCGTATTCCACTTATAAGCGCAGAAATCCCAACTGCGATCGCAAATGCTCCTGCCACGATATTCATGATTCCTGAACTTTTCACTGTATGATACATTTTTTCTTCCATATACCTACCTGTTTCATCTACATCCTATTATCACATTTACTCGTTACCCTAACCATCAATCTGCCAGCCTGATTCTCTTTATCATAATCAGCAGATGACGCACTGCCTGTTCCAATTCTTCTCTCGTCACTCTGCCTTCTTCGTATCCTTTTAATATCTGGCGGATTACCGGAGGACCGCCGGGCATTACGATATCGTTTCCTGCCGCAACAGCGTCCGCGCCGTCCACAACCATATCCATATCTCCCCAATCCGTTACAACAGCCCCTTCAAATCCCCATTCCTCACGCAGGATATGTGTGCACAGGTCATGGCTGCCGCCGGAAAATGACCCGTTGATCTTATTGAAGGAGGTCATGATGCATGCGATCCCGGCATCTTTGACTAACATCTCGAACGGCTTTAAATACTGTTCTCTAAGTGCCCTTTCTGTCAGGATTGAGTCCACTGCATCTACATTTTTCCCTGCATTTCCGCGGCGGAATGTCTCCTGCTCATTTGCCGCGAAGTGCTTCGGGCACACAATAACCGGACGGCTATTCTGTACGCCTTTTGTAATCTCGCAGGCGCAGACCCCTGTCAGGTACGGATCTTCAGAAAAATATTCAAAATTTCTTCCGCACAGCGGATTCCTGTGGAGATTCACAGCAGGAGCAAGCCAGACATTCACCTGCTGTTCTTCACATTCTTTCCCTACTGCATCTCCAAACATCTGCCACAGTTTTTTGTCAAGGAGCACGCAATGAGCATCTCTGTTGCCATGCAACACCGCCAATCCCGGCAGGGCCGTCTTTATAGAAAACGGACTTGATCCTTTTTCCTCAATTGCCGGTGAAACATATCCCGGGTATCCTGTCGGATGGCTGTTTGTTGTCATAGGTTTTCCTTCATCATCAAAAATTGTAGATGGATCACTGCGGTCACCGAACAGCTGCAAAGGGTGTGCCCGGTCCATAGCCCACACAGAGAGCGGCCAGTTCTTTAATCGACAATTCTGCCAGATTCCGTTCTTTTTCCCTTTCGGAAACGGTCGTTTCTGCTTTCGACATAGTCTCCTTGCCGCACTTTCTATTTTCCTGAACATCATGAACGTCCTCCGGTGTAACAAAAATTATGTTTTGGCCGGATACATCTTTGTTTTGTTCAGTTATATTCAAAACAGAAGCCATCTCTGCATCGTTTTCTTTTTGTGTCAGAAAATTCAATCTTACCATTGTTGCACTCTGTAATATTAAGGCAGTTTGTACACTGTTCTGCAAGGATTGTTTTTTCTACGCAAATCAATCCTTTTACAAACGTATCTCTGGAAGAATTTCCCATCTTCAGGAGATAATCGCCTGACTCGATGACCCAAGCGGCTCTTTCCTCATCATAAACCGCCAGTTCTCTCCATGGGATCCAGATCTTAACCTGCTCTTTTTCACCCGGAGCGAGGTCAGACGTTTTCTCGAATCCTTTCAATTCCTGATAAGGACGCTCCACGCCCTCTGCTGGATATACCTTAGACAGATAAATCTGGATTACCTCTTTCCCGACATTTCCCCAATATTTTTCACATCGGCTGTCACCAGAATACCGCCGTTTTGCTTCTTGACCAATGCATCGCTGATCGCAAATGCAGTGTAAGATAGTCCATAACCAAAGGGGTAAAGCACTTGTTTTCCGAATGTATCGAAATAACGATATCCCGTATATATATCTTCCCAATACACGGTTACCGGACTCTTCGTAAAACCTGTACTTCCGTTTTCTTCTGACGAAAGACCGTAACTCTCATAGTCCAGAATATTCTCCAGATGCTCCTTATCCCACGAGAAATGATCTGCCGACGGATAATCTTCATAGTGTTCCGCTATAGTCACCGCCAGTTTCCCGGAAGGATTAATCTCCCCTGTCAAAATACCAGCCAGCGCAGAAGCCCCTTCTTCCCCCGGGATTCCAATAAACAGAAGGCTTTTTATGCTCGCATATTTTTTCATCCACGACAGATCAATCAGTCCGTTTACATTCAGGACTATCACTACATTAGCAAAATGGGTACAAATATCCTTTAACAGGCTTTCTTCTGATCTGGTCAGGTAATAATCCTCCGGCAGATGACGGTCACACTCTTCTCCACCGGAGTTTCTGCCGATCACGAAGATTGCTGTGTCTGTTTTTTCCGCCGCCTGAAAGATAAGTGTCTCCGGCACATCATATTCATCAAGCGGAGCCTTGTATTTCCCAAATATTTCGTACATGATTCCGCTGTTTACCATTTCGCTGACCTTCGTCCAGTCAAACTCATCCTCTTCCGTTACCTGTTCTGCACTTGCTTTATACTCATAAAATTCTTTCAGCAGCGATTCAGGTTTTATCCCTCTCTTTTCACATTCTTCCAGAATTGTGCCGCACCCGGCTATATTAGCACCACCGGATCCATTTCCGGAATACAAAGTGCCTATCTGTGTCCTTCCGAAAAATGTAATCTCTTTCTTCTCTTTTAAAGGGAGTATATGATCCGCATTTTTAAGCAGAACAATCGATTCTTCTGCTATTTTTCTGGCAATCTTTTTTTTATCCATTTTTTATCCTCTCCTGTTTTCTCATTTCCTGCCGAACCTGACAGCCGACCTGCTGTATAAATCTAACGGATTTATAGTCTTACTTCCCGTGCTTTCGCATAAAATGCCCTTTCCATTCCATTGATCCATTTATCTTCTGTGATTCGGTATGTTCCTTTTAACCGGATATCCTCAGAAGAACTTCCAATTTCTGCATCTATATCCCCTTTTTCCACCTTCCAGCGCATCTGCCTGTCAAGAAATGCTGACTGATCCGCCTGCACTGTAAATGTGACCCGCACTTTTTCTTCCGGCTCCATATGGATCCGCTTAAATCCGGCAAGCTCTTTCACCGGACGTGTCATACTTGCGAATCTGTCCCTGAGATAAAGCTGTACTACCTCATCCCCGGCACAGTTTCCTGCATTCTTTACCACACAGCTAATCTGTACCGATTCTTCTGCTCCAATCTCTGCTGCCGATATATGAATTTCTGAATACTCAAACCGTGTATAAGACAATCCATGCCCGAAGCAATATCGCGGTGTATGGGGAAGATCCACATAGTTGACAAATCCGATACTCTCCTGCTGGTGCCATGCAGAACCGTTCGGGTGATTATAATAAATTGGAATCTGTCCGGCGTGATATGCCACGGATACCGGCAGCTTACCGCCCGGGTTATATGCACCCAGCAGGACATCCGCCACAGCCTGCGCTCCCGTTTCCGCTGGGTTCCAGGCTTCTATGATGGCATCCAGATATTGGTCTGCTGTGTCACTGGAGATTGGTCTTCCATCAAAATGAACCCCAATCAAAGGCTTACCACATGCAGCGGCAGCCTGAATAAATGCATCCTGACATTCCGGCAGATTGATGTCGGCAGCGTCCACACCTTCGCCCATGGTCGCCATAGAGCATGTGCCGTGCTTTCCTCCCAGAGTCAGGATCACAGCATCTGCTTCCCTGACTGCCTGCAGCGCTTCTTCAAATCTGCCCTGATCCTTTCCGGCAACCGGATACCCGTATGCATACAGAATCTCCGTGTCTGTCATCCGCTCCTTCAGTTCTTCTAACAGGCTTCTGCAGTCCGGCTTCTGCAGGCGCAGGATATCATCAAAAAGCTCCGCTTCGTCTGACTGGATCTTTGTACCTGGGACATAATTCACCGGCTCACCATTTGGCAGCATTGCTCCGCTGATCTGCCCGGACTCCGGGCTGCCCTCTACCCCTGCGATGGAGCTTGCGACAGCGTAGACCGACTCCATCATGCACAGATGGGTATATCCGCCGAAGAACTTTCGGGCACAGTCTGCATGAGGCCCGATCAGGGCAAGCTTCTTTATCTTACCTGACAAAGGAAGTATCCCGTTGTTTTTCAGGAGTACCATGGACTCTCTTGCTGACCGGAAAGATAACTCCGCCCCCTCTTTCTCTTCAAAAATCTTTTGACAGGACTCACCATCCATGGCGAACGGATGCTCAAACAGACCCATGCGGAACTTGGCTTCCAACACCCGCAGAACGGTCCGGTCCAACAGTTCTGTATCCGCCTGCCCGCTTCGGAACATTTCTTTGAGTTCTTCTCCATATCCGGTCGCTTTCGGCATCTCTATGTCCATCCCTGCTTCCATGGCAAGAAGCCCTGTTTCTCCGATAGTCTCCCCGATTCGCTGGACCTCGTGGGCATTGTTAATGCCGCCGTAGTCGCTGACACACAGACCGTCAAACCCCATCTTTTCTCTGAGAAGTTCCGTGAGCAGCCTGTGTGAAACGGAAGCCGGCTCGCCATCGATAGAATTATAACAGGGCATGACCCCTTTCAGCTCGGATTCAGAAATCGCAGACTGGAAAGGCTTGCCGTATATTTCTTCCATGAGCCGGGACGGCGTATCACTGTTCGTTCCGTGAATACCGCCCTGTGAATTGTGAAATCCGAGAAAATGCTTGGCGACACTTTCCGGTCTTCTTCCGCCTGCCTCTGTTGTCTGGATTCCTTTCGTATATGCCGCTCCCAGAGCTGCCGCCAGAGCCGGGTCTTCCCCGTAGGTCTCTCCCTGTCTTCCCATGCGGGAATCCCTTGAAATATCCAGCACCGGAGCCAGAATGTGAGTGATGCCGCAGGCTGCTTCCTGTTTTGCCACCACTTTGGCTATCTTCTCTTCCAGCTCCGGATCCCATCCTGAGCCTCTGGCGATTCCGGATGGGAAACTGGTTCCTTCCTGAATAAATGCTCCGCACAGTCCCTCCATATGAAAGATTGCCGGGATATGATGAGGGCTTTGTCTCATCACAGTCTCCTGCATCTTCCTCTGCCATCCGGCGGCCTCTTCCAGCGTGCCTATCCTGCGCATTTCCAGAGTACTCACCTGTCCAATCCCGTAAGGCATCTCCAAAGCCTGCTGTTCCATATCATCATAGCTGTCGCCAAATGGGAAAATGCAGCCAAGCTGCGCCATCTTCTCGTCTAAAGTCATTTCTTCGAGAAGTGCCCGTGCCCGTTCAGCCGGAGTTCTCTCGGTGTCTGTATATTTTACCTTCTGCTGTACCATTTACTTTCTTCTCCTTTTACATCTGCGCATTCAATTCTTTTAGTACGGCTTCATAAACCGC
>ENA-OQHF01001929-OQHF01001929.1-human-gut-metagenome-genome-assembly--contig:-NODE-1929-length-10909-cov-2.992487_pt1 | contig 10909 bp, 6 predicted proteins | sample MGYA00242559_ERZ504709 | MGnify/ENA primary metagenome ERZ504709 (study PRJEB26092, sample SAMD00036203) | human gut metagenome | host: Homo sapiens | study: EMG produced TPA metagenomics assembly of... | reverse complement strand
ATATCAATCTTGATATGACGGAAAATGAACTGGAAGTTTATGAAACTGCTTCATTGCAGTTGCGATGGCAAACAATTCCTTCAGATCCTACTTATCCTACGTTGAAATGGGAAAGTTTGACTCCCGAGATTGCAACTGTGACCGAGGATGGGGTTGTGAAAGGCGTGAAAGCTGGGACTGCACGTGTTAAGGCAACAGCTACAGATGGAAAGCATTTTACTAAAGAGTTTACAATTACTGTGAAGCCCATCATCTTTATAGAAACTCTTTCTTTTGTTAAAGAATCAGATAAGTTGGCATTAGGTGAAGTTTATGTACCTCAACTCAATGTAAAACCGGGCAATGCGACACTTTCGGCGTTGAAATGGGAAAGCAGTAAACCGGAAGTAGTTGAGGTTGATGAAAACGGACACTTTATTGCTAAGAAATATGGAACCGCTGTGGTTACTGCTACGGCAGACTATGGTGATGGTAATCCTATTTCTGCTTCTATGAATGTAATAGTAGCTGAGGGTAAAATGAATGATTCATTCGAGTTTATGAACTCATGGGAGAACTTTAACGGACAATGTCTGGAATTCAACTGGTTGGAAGATCAGGGTATTTTAAGTCTTTTCCCAGGTGCTGACAAAAATTATAAAGCTATCCGAATCAAACGAACTGGAGGGTTTGAATTTAATGTGGCTAATTATCCGATTTTGGCATTTAAAGTGAGATTCCCCAAAGATGTATTTGAAGTATCTGAAAAGATGGAGTGGTATCTTGATATGTGGGGTGGTTTATCATCTGGAGGTAAATATGGTGCCGATACGAATAAGGGAAACAAAGCCATGGAAGTATTGGATTGTGGTGATTACAAAGTTTTCTATGCTGATTTTACTAAAAAGAAAGTGAATACGGAAATGATGCCGACAAAATTGCAGAAGGTAGATAATGTCGTATTTGAAATTTGGAAAATTTGGTATGAAGCTGATGAAACGGGCACGATAGATGTGGACTGGATTAAAACATTCGAGTCGGAAGAAGCTTTAAAGAGTTTAATAAATGAAGAAAAGAAATAAGGGACGATAAATACAATGGAAATTGAAAGAGACGAAATCTGTAGTCTATATTGGGCGAATAATGTTTTTATAGGTTCGTCTCTTTCATTCTTTCCTTATACCTAATACCTAACAATAAAACAGAAAAATATGAAGTTAAATAGAATATTCTTTCCATTAGTTGCCGTAGGTTTAATGGCAATGAGCTGTTCAGCTGAGTTTGAGCATGGAGTAAATGATATAGATAGCTGGCCTTTGTCTGGTGCAAATTATGAACCGTCTCTGGAACATCCAGGTATACTTCATACACAGAAAGACATTGATCATATTCGCCAGATGGTAAAGGAAAAACAGGAACCTGCTTATAGTGTTTTTCAAGCATTGGAAAAAGAGCCTTTGGCACAATCTTCTTATACGATAAAAGGGCCTTATGAAGTTATTGCACGTGATGGAAATTATGGATATACCAAGCGAAATGCTGAACAGGATTTTGATGCTGTATATTTAAATTCAGTAATGTGGATGATTACACAGGATGAAAATTATGCGAAGAAATCATTGGAACTGATGTTGGCATATGCAGAGGTTTTGAAAGACATTGATGGAAATGATACCGCATTAATGGCTGGTCTTGAAGGAATCAAAATTGTCTATGCATTAGAAATGTTAAGCCATACGTATGATAAAATCAGTGAGACTGATATTCAGAAAGTAAACGATATGCTTCGTAATGTCTTTCTTCCGGTGTGGGAGGAGTTTTATAATACCGATCCTTACACGAATGGAAACTGGGGCTTGCATGTGACAAAATCTTATATGGCTGCTGCTATTTTGTGGGATGATGTAGATATGTATAAAAAATGTGTGAATTTTTATTTGTATGGGAATGATAATGGTACTATTTCACATTATATTGATGGGGATACTGGACAGTGCCAAGAGTCTGGACGTGATCAACAGCATACTGTACTAGGACTTGGGGCCGTATCTGCTATCTGTGAATTAGCTTGGAAACAAGGAAATGACCTTTATTCTGCATATGAGAACCGTGCCTTATTAGGTTATGAATATACGGTAAAATATAATTTAGGGTATGATGTGCCTTTTGAAACTTGGACGGATGTCACAGGCAAATATTGTAAATGGGACGTTATTTCCAAAGAGACCAAAGATAAAAATGGAGGAGTGGATACAGAGCGGGGTAATTGTTGGCAGCCTGTATTTTATATGGTATACAATCATTATGTACAACGTAAGAAATTAAGTATGCCCTACACAGAATCATTACTGGAAACGTATACGGAAGATAAGTATGACGGGGGACATCCAAGCTACGGTCCGTTGCTGTTTAATGATTTGAAATAATGTCTCAATATTTATATTTATAATTGGTGAAAGCAGCCGGCCATTTGTGTCGGCTGTTTTTGAAATCAAACCATAGTTCATGAAAAAGAAAACAACAATATTAGGTCTCCTGCTCTGTCTGGCAAGTCTGACATGGGCACAGCAGAACGAGTGGGAGAACCCTACGCGATACGAGTGGAACAAAGAGAAGCCGCACGTAGACTTTGCGTTGTATGAGAATGCGGAGGACGCGCGTACGGAGGATCACAGCCGTTCGCCGTGGATTCATTCACTGAACGGTACCTGGAAGTTCCGTTATGCTTCTTCGATAGAAGAGAGTGTGAAAGATTTTTATCGTACCGACCTTTCGGAGGAAGGCTGGCAGGAGATTGCCGTACCGTCCAACTGGGAGCTGAAGGGTTTCGGCGAACCGATTATCCGCAACATCCAGTATGTCTTCTCACCGAATCCTCCTTTTATTGATGTGGAGAATCCGGTGGGTACCTACCGCACATGGTTCACGGTGCCCGCGGGATGGGACGAACGTGAGGTGATGCTGCACTTTGGCTCCATCAGCGGCTATGCCCGTGTGTTTGTCAATGGGAAGCAGGTGGGCATGACCAAGGCTTCCAAGTCGCCTGCGGAGTTCAATGTGACTTCTTTCCTGAAAGAAGGGAAGAACCTGCTGGCGGTGCAGGTGTACCGCTGGCACGACGGCAGTTACATGGAAGACCAGGACTTCTGGCGCTTGTCTGGTATTGAGCGCGATGTGTACCTTCAGGCGTATCCGAAGCTGACTATCTGGGACTTCTTCCTCAGAGCGGGACTGGACGATAATTATAAGCACGGGGTGTTCCGTGGAACGGTTGACCTGCGTGAGTTCAGTGGCAACCGGATGAAGCAGGGAATGGTGAAGCTGGAACTGCTGGACAAGAACGGCAAGAAGGTGTGGGCGCAGAGCAGACGCTTCGACCGGGAGAAACAGGAGGAAACGCTTTCATTCTCCGGAACGGTCAGTCGGGTAAACCAATGGAATGCCGAGCACCCTTATCTGTATGACTGTGTGCTGACACTGGCCGATGCGTCGGGAAAACCGCAGTCGGTCACAGCCTGCAAGGTGGGTTTCCGCCGGATTGAAATCAAGAACTCGAAGCTGCTGGTGAACGGGGTACCGGTGTATATCAAAGGCGTGAACCGTCACGAGCACAATGACAGCCTGGGGCATGTGCAGAGTCGGGACATCATGATGACCGACCTGAAACTGATGAAGCAACTGAACATGAATGCGGTGCGTACGTGCCACTATCCCAACCATCCGCTGTTCTATAAGTTGTGCGACAAATATGGATTCTATGTGGTGGATGAGGCGAACATTGAGACTCACGGAATGGGTTCCGTGCCTTACTTCAAGGATACGATTCCACATCCGGCTTACCGTCCGGAATGGTATGCGGCACATGTAGACCGCATTACGCGCCTGGTAGAGAGAGACAAGAACCATGCGTGCGTCATCGGCTGGTCATTGGGTAATGAGTGCGGCAACGGAAAAGTGTTCCACGATGAGTACAAGCGCCTGAAGGCGTACGACCCCGACCGCTTCGTGCAGTTTGAGCAGGCATGGGAAGACTGGAATACGGACGTGGTATGTCCCATGTATCCCAGCTTTGGCCGGATGAAGGAATACCGCAATTCCGGCAAGACGCGTCCCTACATCATGTGTGAGTATGCGCATGCGCAGGGAAACAGCAACGGAAATATCAAAGACCTGTGGGAGGTGATTTACGACAGCCCGAACATGCAGGGGGGATTTATCTGGGACTTCATGGACCAGGGATTCAAGACGCAGACAGAGGATGGCCGTACATACTGGACCTATAACGGAAAGATGGGCAGTCGCCGCTGGCTGGAGGATAAGAAAACGGAACTGAACACGGGTACGGACGGATTGATTTCGGCCAACGGAGTGCTTAAACCGCAGGCTTACGAGGTGAAGAAGGTGTATCAGTATATCCATTTCAAGGCAGAAGATTTGTCGGATGGAAAGATTTCGGTGCGCAACTTGTATGACTTTACCGACCTTTCTGCGTATGATTTCCGCTGGCAACTCGTCAAGAACGGGGTACCGGCCGACTCCGGACGTTTTGAGGTGCGCCTGAAACCGCATGCCTCCAAAGAGGTGAAGCTGTCGCTTCCGGAGATTCCTGAGGATGGAAATGAGCATTATCTGAACTTATATGCCTATACGCGTGAGGCTACGGAATTGATTCCGGCAGGCTTTGAGGTGGCTCGTGAACAGTTGAAGATTGGAACGGGGGATTTCTTTGCCGTGCAGCCGAAAGCAGAGGGACAGCTGACTGCCGAAGTGAAGGGGAATGTGCTGTCGTTCCAGTCAGGCCGGGTATCGGGTAAGATTGACCTGAAGAAAGGAGTGCTTTTCCAGTATGCGCTGGATGGCAAGTCTCCGCTGTCGCAGTATCCGGAACCGGCGTTCTGGCGTGTGCCGACCGACAATGACTTCGGCAACAAGATGCCGCTGCTTTGCGGTGTATGGCGTACGGCGCATGTAAACCGTTCGGTACGCAAGGTGTCAGTGGGCGAGCAGGATGCCAATGGAATCCGGGTAACGGTAGACTGGATGCTGGAGGATGTGCTGGTGCCCTATACGATGGAATACCAGATTTGTCCCGACGGTTCGGTGGTCGTGACAGGAAGCATCGACCTGACGGGACGGAAGCTTCCGGAACTTCCTCGTTTCGGTATGCGAATGGAACTGAAGAAGGACTATGAACGGCTGGTGTACTACGGTCGCGGACCGGAAGAAAATTATACCGACCGTTGCAGCTCTACCTTCGTAGGACGTTATGAAGATACGGTCAGCAATCAGTTCTATCCGTACATCCGTCCGCAGGAAACGGGTAACAAGACCGATGTGCGCTGGGTTTCACTGCTCGATGCCCAGGGATTCGGACTGAAGGTGACGGGCTTGCAGCCGCTGGCATTTACTGCCCTGCACTTTACGCTGGAAGACCTTGATCCGGGACTGACCCGCAAGCTGCAGCATACGGTGGACGTGATTCCGCAGAAGAACGTGTGTCTGCATGTCGACCTGAAACAGCGCGGACTGGGAGGCGATAACAGCTGGGGCATGTATCCGCACAATGAATACCGTCTGCTGGACAAGAAGTACAGTTATAGCTATAAACTTCAGTTGGTAGACGGAGAATAAAGGCAATACAAATACTGAGAATATAATATTAAGGTGAAGACCGGAAACAGAATCTATAAAAGGAGGCTGCTTTCCGGTCTTTTTTGTTTCTTACCTAAAAAATACATTCTTTTTTTAGGTAAATCATTTTCTCCATACGTAACTATCTACAAAAGTGTAAATTTGAATATGAAAATAAAGAACTTGATTTTCCTTGCCGGAATGGCGGGTTTATGTGCTTGCGTGAAGGAGACTCATACACAGAAGGCGTATGACTTTGCTCCTTTGGACTCCATCATTTCCGGCTGGATGGACAAAGGATATTATCCGGGCGGGGCAGTCTGTGTGATGAAAGACGATTCCGTCCTTTTTCGGAAAGACTATGGCGGTTTTACGGACAGCACGCAGGTGTATGTGGCTTCGGCCGGCAAGTGGGTAGCAGCGGCAGTGGTGGCAGCCGTGGTCGATACGACGGCTTTGGACTGGGATGACCCGGTAGAGAAATGGCTGCCTGAGTTTCGGGGAGATGCAAAGGGGAACATTCCGTTGCGAAGGCTGCTTTCGCATACGTCGGGCATCCGGCCGTATCTTCCTGAACCCCGGGTTGACAATTACAATCACCTGGATTCGGCTGTGGCGGAGATTCTGCCGCTGGATACAGTCTTTACACCGGGCACACGTTTTGAGTACGGCGGACTGGCCATGCAGGTGGCCGGACGAATGGCAGAGGTGGCAGCCGGAAAAGAGTTTGAAACCTTGTTCCAGCAGCTGATTGCGGTTCCGTGGGTATGCGGCATTCACACTTTACCCCAGTCAACACCGACGGAGGACATGCACCGATGCTGGGTGGCGGACTTTGTACGACGCTGGCCGACTACATGCGTTTCCTGAAAATGATTTCGCACGAGGGAGTATATGAGGGTAAACGTATCTTGAAGGCAGAAACGGTGCGTGAGATGCAGGCCGACCAGGTAGGAAGTGCACAGGTGATGCCCGGAGAATATGTGGGACGGGCTCTTGGAAAGCATCATACGGGAATTTACGGGTTAGGAGAGTGGCGTGAATTACTGGACGAACAGACCGGAGAGGCCTATCAGATTAGTTCTCCCGGATGGGCAGGAGCTTATCCCTGGATAAACAAGCGCGAGGGAGTGTGCGGCTTTTTTATTGCCCATGTGCAGGGAGGCTCCAGCAAGGAAGATGGCTTTTCGTCATTTTACGGCAGTCCGGTCCTGTCGCGTACGGTATCAGAAATTGTAGGAACGAATAATAAATGAAAGAAAGATGAAAAGAGGAGTGTGTATATTATGGATGGTAATGGCCTGGCTGCAGATGGTTTGTGCCGGAGAGTGGCAGTGGGCGGTCACATTGAAAGGTTTTGTATCGGACGAAACAAAAAAGGAACCAGAAGCCTTCTTGTGGGTTCCGGCACATTGCGAGCGCCTGTCGGCTGTGATGTGGAGTCAGCAGAATATGACGGAAGAGATGTTGTTTGATATGCCTTCCTTCCGTGATTCGTTAGCCGAGATGGGAGTGGGACTGATTTGGATCGCTCCCGGAATAGACCAGCAGTGGGATGTGCGCAAAGGTACACAGAAAGTGTTTGACCAGATGGTGAACGACCTGGCGGAAGTGAGTGGCTACACGGAACTGCGTGAGGTGCCTCTCATTCCTTTCGGACATTCGGCCATGGCCACTTTCCCGTGGAACTTTGCGGCCTGGAATCCGGAACGTACACTGGCGGTGGTGTCTTTCCATGGGGATGCGCCGCGCACCAACCTGTGCGGTTACGGGCGTGAAAACCTGGAGTGGGGACGGACGCGGAACATTGACGGCATTCCCAGCCTGATGATTGAAGGCGAGTATGAGTGGTGGGAAGCTCGGGTAAATCCGGCATTGGCTTTTCGGATGATGTATCCGGAGAGCTGCATCTCGTTTCTTTGTGATACGGGCAGGGGACATTTCGATGTGTCGGAGCAGACAGCCCGTTATATTTCCCGTTTTATCCGGAAAGCACTGGAACAACGCTTGCCTGCTGATGGCGGGAAGACGCTAAAGAAAGTGAATCTGGCTGCGGGCTGGCTGGTACAGCGCTGGTCGCCCGACGAACGTACAAGGCGTGCTACTCCTGCGCCGGTAGCGCGCTACAAGGGGGATGTGCACGATGCCTTCTGGTATTTCGATCGGGAGATGGCAGAGCTTACCGAGCAGCGTTACAAGGAACATAAACTGAAAAAGATGCAGTATTTAGGCATTTGCCAGCAGGGAAAGCGGGTGGATTATAACCCGAAACTGCATGCTGGGGTATTGCTGAAGTTCTTGCCCGAAGAAGATGGGCTGACGTTTCATCTGAACGCCTGCTTTACGGATTCGCTCCGTCAGGAAATGACGGATGAACATGCGGCGGGAAAGATTCGTCTGGAACGCATTTGTGGACCAGTGGAGCAGGTGGATGATACCACGTTTACGGTCCGTTTTTACCGGATGGGGATGTACAATCCGCGCCGCACGTCGGACATCTGGCTGCTGGCCAGTCATCCGGGCGACAAGCACTACAAAGGAGCCGTGCAGCAGGTGAATCTGCGCATCCCTTACCGGCTGACGGAAGGGAAACGCCAGCACATTCTTTTCCCGGGACTGGAAGACGTGAAGGCAGGAAGTGCACCGTTGCCTTTGAAAGCGGTATCCGATTGTGGTTTACCCGTATATTACTACGTGAAGGAAGGTCCGGCCCGCATCACGGAGAACAATACGCTGGAGTTTACCCCAATTCCGCCACGGAGCCATTTTCCGGTTAAAGTGACGGTCGTGGCCTGGCAGTATGGATTGAAGGGAAAGGTACAGACGGCCGAACCGGTGGAGCGTAGCTTCTATATCTATAAATAATATCTTCTTGTAAACCGACAATAAATAGCCCTGACATACTTCCCGTGTGATGAAGCATGTCAGGGCTATTGGTTTGTAAAGACTTTCAGTCTTTCTTATTTTTTCAGCATCTGGAACAGCTTGTCCAGTTTCGGCGACATGATAATCTCTGTGCGGCGGTTCTTGGCGCGACCTTCGGCTGTTTCGTTATCGGCCACCGGCATGTATTCTCCGCGTCCGCTGGGTTGTATCTGCAACGGGTTGACCTTGTATTTTTCAATCAGGATGCGTGCTACGGAGGTAGCGCGGATGACGCTCAGGTCCCAGTTATCCTTGAACTGTGCGGTATGAATCGGCTTGTTGTCCGTATGTCCTTCGATGCATACATCAATTTCGGTCTGCTTGTTCAACACTTCAGCTAATTTTCCCAAAGCCTCTTCTCCACGTTTATCCAGTTTGGCACTTCCGGACTGAAACAACAGCTTGTCGGACATGGCCACATAGACCTTGCCGTTCTGCTCGCGTACGGTCAGCTCGTCACTGCTGAAGCCGAGCAAGGCATCTTTCACACTGTTGAGCAGGCTCTGTACCGTGGCATTCTGCTGGTCAATCATGCCTTGCAGTTCCTGAATGGTCTTTTCACGTTCATCCAGCTCTTTCAGCTTTTCACCAAGCAGGGCGTTCAGCTTCTCCTGTTCATTCATGTTGCTTGACAATAGCTGCTGGTAATGGCGGATGGAGTTCCCCTGCCGGTTGGTATCTTGCTGCAGGCGGTCAATTTGTCCGCGCATCTTGTCCATCTCATTGTGGCATTCGTTCAGTTGCCCTTGCAGCTTGTCTCCTCTGGACAATGCTTCTATCCGTCCGTTTTCTGCAAGGAGGAATTTTTTCTTGGTGACGCACGAAGTACTGCTCATTATCAGTGCCCCGCCCAGTATGATTAAACCTATTTTCTTCATAATCTGCAAATTTTTTTGCAAAGATACGGTTGTTTGCGTGAATCGTATGGGGATAAGGTATTTTTTTGTCTTTTTATACATGAAAAATGTTTACAGGGTATGTGGACTTTTTCAGGAAATCAACCTGGGCCATTTCTTAAAAATATAGTTAAATTTACCTCGACACGTACGTGACGAGGTCTTGACACGTTCGTGTCGAGGTATTTTTGTAAGTTCGTTTGCAGTTTGGGGATTAAGGGGTTGGGAAAGTGTGGAGGTATGTTTAGATGGTAAGGTCTGGAGGCTACGAATATTTTAAATTTAACATTGGCTTTTCTTATGCTTAATCATTAAATTTGTAATTATTGCATGCTAATCAATCTTTTAGAGAATATGGATAGAGATAGCTTCATATTATAAGGTAAATTTAAGGTAACTGATGAATAAAAGAAAAGAAGAATAAAGAACATGGCAAAGCAGTTACAGATTTACTGAAACAGGAAGAAGAAAGCATGACAGAGTTGTTGAATCGGTTTAGGAAATTGGGTTATGGAATTGAATGATAAAATAGTAATTTATCGTACCGCTGATGGACAAACATCCATTGACGTTAAATTAGAAGACGAGACTGTATGGCTTTCAGCTAACCAGATGGCCAATCTATTTGATAGGGATGAAAAGACTATAAGAAAACATATCAATAATGTCTTTTCCGAAGGTGAACTGGAAAAAGAGAACAACACGCATTTTTTGCGTGTTGATGGAGTGAAACAACCTGTTGCCTTTTATTCTTTGGATGTCATCATTTCCGTGGGTTATCGTGTAAAAAGCCAACGAGGTATTCAGTTTCGTATATGGGCCAATAAGGTGCTGAAAGAATATCTGGTGAAAGGCTATGTCGTCAATAAGGTTTTGACCGAACAGCGTTATACTGAATTGAAGCAATTGGTAACGGTCTTGGGCCGTACAGTCAAGACACAGGAAGCACTGACTTCGGAAGATGCGCTCAATCTGGTGGAAGTGGTTTCCGATTACGCTTATGCTCTCGATACGTTAGACAGATACGATTATCAGCAGCTGGCGGTAGAGCAGACCACTAACGACGTAAAGTTTCATGCTACCTACGAGGGAGCCATGCAGGCCATAGAAGAACTGAAGGAGAAATTCGGTGGAAGCCAGTGGTTTGCCCATGAGAAGGATGATTCCTTTAAAAGTTCCATCGGGCAAATATACCAGACTTTTGGCGGGCAAGATCTTTACCCTTCTGTGGAGGAAAAAGCGGCTATGCTGCTTTATCTCGTCACGAAAAATCATTCGTTTAGTGATGGCAACAAACGTATTGCTGCCACCCTTTTTCTGTGGTTTATGGCCGGTAACGGTATTCTCTACAATCCGGATGGGAGTAAGCGCATTGCCGATAACACCCTTGTGGCTCTTACGCTGATGATAGCTGAGAGCCGTACCGAGGAAAAAGATATCATGGTGAAAGTAGTGGTAAACCTGATTAATAAGAATAA
>ENA-OQHF01001928-OQHF01001928.1-human-gut-metagenome-genome-assembly--contig:-NODE-1928-length-10911-cov-2.078728_pt1 | contig 10911 bp, 12 predicted proteins | sample MGYA00242559_ERZ504709 | MGnify/ENA primary metagenome ERZ504709 (study PRJEB26092, sample SAMD00036203) | human gut metagenome | host: Homo sapiens | study: EMG produced TPA metagenomics assembly of... | reverse complement strand
CTTATACTCGGCAGATTTTCCGTCATGTTAAAATCACGTGAAGCAAACATTTTTCTATCGGTCATTCCGCAGAACAGGTTTTGGAAGGTACTTGCGAATGGTTATGAATGACGTCTGTACCGGGCACTGACAGAGGAGAAAAAAGCATTTTTGATAAAACATAATATTGCGGTTTGGGACGTTATTGCAAGCTGTGACATAGAAAGGTTCGTCCGACAGCTCTATAAAAAATGTTACGCCGAAATGATTTAAGACGGATTTTACAAACGGCTGAAATTAAAAAAATCTTTACAAACGGAAATACCGCGTATAAATTGTTTGTAAAATACAATTCTGACTTAAATGCGGTAAAACTGCCGTCTACAAGCCCTGCAAACGCAATGTTTTCGCTTGAAAAATTAATCGAATATTGGCGAGTTTTAAAAGATTTTACATAAATTTAAGATAGGCTTGAATACAATTTTACATAGATTATATATAATTAGCTTAGAGGATTTTATAAAATATAAATAAGGGGATAAAATTATGAACATTTTTGGTTTATTTTCATTGTTCGGAGGACTGGCGATGTTCCTTTACGGAATGAACGTAATGGGCAGCGGTCTTGAAAAGCTTGGCGGCGGTAAGTTTGAACAGATACTTGAAAAACTTACGTCAAATCCTATAAAAGGTGTTGTTTTGGGTGCTGCCGTTACGGCGGTTATACAGTCATCTTCAGCTACTACGGTTATGGTTGTAGGTTTTGTAAACTCAGGCATTATGAAACTCGGACAGGCTATCGGTATTATAATGGGTGCAAATATCGGTACGACTGTTACATCATGGATATTGAGCCTTTCCGGTATACAGGGAGACAGTTTTTGGATTCAACTCTGTAAGCCGGCTAACTTCACTCCGGTTTTAGCACTTATCGGTATTGTATTTACAATGGCTGCAAAGAGCGACTCTAAGAAGAATATCGGTAACATACTTCTTGGTTTTGCGGTACTTATGTTCGGTATGGAAACAATGTCGGCGGCTGTTGAGCCTTTAAAAGATGTTGAGGCATTTACAAACATACTTACAATGTTCCAAAATCCTATTTTAGGTGTGCTTGCAGGTGCTGTTTTAACGGCTGTTATACAATCGTCATCTGCATCTGTCGGTATACTTCAGGCACTTTCTTCTACGGGTAAAATAACGTTCGGTGCGGCAATTCCTATAATTATGGGACAAAATATAGGTACTTGTGTGACTGCACTTATATCATGTATCGGTGCAAGCAAAAACGCAAAACGTGCTGCAATGGTGCATTTGTATTTCAATATTATAGGTACGGTTTTATTCCTTGTATTATTCTATGTGGCAAACGCAATCTTCAATTTTGCATTTGTAAGCGATTCTGTTACACCGTTTAATATCGCAATAGTTCATACGATATTCAATGTTGTTGCAACGGCTGTATTGTTGCCGTTTAACAAGTTACTTGAAAAACTGGCAAGAATGACAATTAAAGAGGGTGCGGAAGAAAGCGCATTCGGTTTGCTTGACGAAAGATTTTTGCAAACTCCGTCATTCGCTGTTGAACAATGTATGACGCTTGCTACAAATATGGCATATATGGTAAAAGAGAGCTTTACAATGGCACAGGAATGTGTTGCAAAGTATTCAGAGTCGATAGATAAGAAAATTATAGAAACAGAAAATCTTGCCGATGAATATGAGGATGCACTCGGTGCATATCTTGTAAAGCTTTCGGCAAAGAGCTTGAATGAGTCGGATTCACAGAAAGTTTCAATACTTCTTCACGCAATATCAGATTTTGAGAAAATGACGGACTATACAGCCGATTTGGTATTTACGGCGAGAGAAAAACGTGATAAGGACGTTCATTTCTCCGACAAGGCAAGACAGGAAATCACTATAATGGTTAATGCCGTCGGTGAAATTATCGACCTTACAATCAGTGCATTTTCAAAGGACGATGTTAAACTTGCTAATAAGGTTGAGCCTTTGGAGGACGTTATCGACAGACTTAGAAATGACCTTAAAAACCGTCATATAAAGCGTATGCAAGAGGGCAGATGCAGTGTAAATCAAGGTTTTGTATTTACCGATTACATTACCGCACTTGAAAAAATATCTGATCACTGTGCAAACGTTGCTGCAGCTATTATTGAACTCAATGACGAAAATTATGATGTGCATCACGTTATGAGTAACAGACGAAACAATCCTGAATATAAAGAATTGTGCGTTGAATTCGGTAAAAAGTATATATTGCCGTTTTCAGTATCGTCAGAAGTTGAATAATGTATAAATGGGGGATTGCTTTATGGATTTGATTTATTGCGTCGAAGATGATGAGGGAATAAGAGATTTAATAACGTATGCAGTGAAATCAGCAGGGTTTGAGGCAGAGGGCTTTGAAAGTGCCTCAGATTTTGAAAAACGACTTGGCGAGCGTTTGCCGTCAATGGTGCTTTTGGATATAATGCTGCCGGATAAAGACGGAATTGCTATACTGAAAGACATACGAAACAACGATACGACTAAAAATGTTCCTGTTATTATGATAACAGCCAAAGGTACTGAAAGTGACAAAGTCAAAGGCTTTGAATACGGAGCGGACGACTATGTAACAAAGCCTTTCGGCGTTATGGAACTTATTTCAAGAATTAAAGCAGTCCTTCGTAGGAGCGGTCCGCAAGCCAGTTCTGATATAATCGAATACAAGGGTATCATTTTGGACAACCAAAGCAGGAATGTAAAGGTTGACGGAAAGGATATTGCGATAACGTTTAAAGAATTTGAACTTCTTAAATATCTTCTGAAAAACAAAGGCACAGTTGTGCCGAGAGAGGTTTTGCTTGAAAAGATATGGGGTTATCACTTTGAGGGCGAAAGCAGAACGCTGGACGTTCATATAGGAAGTTTAAGACATAAACTCGGCGAAAAGGGTAAGTGTATCGAAACTATAAGAAATGTAGGATATAAGATATGAGAAAAGCTATAAACGGCACGCTGAAAATTCTTACAATATCATCAGTTATAGTAAGTATGCTGCTTATTTTGGTGGCATATTGTACACAGTATTCGATAAAGGAAAAATCAGATTTAAAATCAAGAACAAATATATTGGCACAATGCTTAGACGGTTATGACGAAAACAGTGAAATTAATATATTAACCAAAATGTATGATGATGTATCCGATATTCGAGTGACGCTTATCAAATCAGACGGTACGGTTATTTATGATAACGAGGTGGATACAACTACAATGGAAAACCATTTTGAACGACCGGAAGTTAAACAAGCTGTTACATACGGAAACGGGAGCAGTAGCCGTAATTCCGAAACTATTGGTGAAAAAAATATATTATTATGCCGTAAAATTGAATAACGGCAGTATATTAAGAATGTCACAGCCGACAAAAGTAATAATGTATATGGTTTTGACCATAATGCCGATAGTTATTATTATTTTAATATGCGTTATTGCTGTTTCGTTTGTGAGTGCAAAGCATTTGACGAAATATATTTTAGATCCGATTAATGAAGTGGATATAAATAATATAGGCAAGGCAGAGATATATGACGAGTTGAAACCGTTTTTTGCAAGAATAGCAAATCAAAATGCGGAAAAAGAAAAGGACGGAAAAAATCAGACGTGAATTTACCGCAAATGTTTCGCACGAAGCTTAAAACACCGCTTACAACCATTTCGGGATATGCACAAATGATAAGCAACGGTATGGCAAAGGCGGAGGACATCAAGGAGTTTGGCAGAAAGATAGAAAAAGAGTCCGACAGACTTCTTACTCTTATAGATGATATAATAAATCTATCAAATATTGACGAACAGGGAAGTATTGAAAATCCGGAAAATATCGACCTTTCACTGGTTACGGAAGAGGCGATATGTGTTCTTGAAAAACGCCGCAAAAGAACGCGGTATTCAGATTTATTATACGAAGATACCGACATTCATAAAAGGTAACGTGACATTGGTGAGTGAGCTTGTATATAACTTGCTTGACAATGCGATAAAGTATAATAAGGATAACGGAAAAATAACCGTATTTGTCGGTGAGTCGGCAAAGGGTGTGGAACTGTCCGTAAAAGATACGGGTATAGGAATACCACCCGAAGATACGGAAAGAATATTTGAACGTTTTTATCGCGTTGATAAAAGCCACTCAAAAAAAGTCGGCGGTACAGGCTTGGGACTTTCAATAGTAAAGCATGTTTGTGCCTGCCATAATGCGACTATACGCGTAAAGAGCAAAGTCGGAAAAGGTACAACTATTTATGTTACGTTTCCGAATAACGTGAACAATTAATGAACAAAATATGAACTTTGAAAAAGGTTTATTGACATTGATATTAATAATGTGTATAATATGTAGCGTACTATAAAAAAACGTAGTACGCTACTTTTTTGCGAGGAGGTGTATTTGTGAAAAAGAAAGGTATAGGCTTTTATTTTAAGAGGATAGATGAGATTATGTCTATGGCGGCAAATGCACATCTGAAGAAATACGATATAACCTGTTCGCAGGCAAATATACTTTTTTATATGCTTGAAAAGGGCAAGAATGTTGTAATGCAAAAGGAGATTGAACAGGAATTTGGGTTAAGACATTCCACAATTATCGGACTTTTAAAGCGTATGGAGAAGAATAATTTTGTGCGTGTTGAGGTAAATCCGGAGGACCATAGATGCAGACAGGTTATTTTACTTGACAAGGCTTTTGAACTTGGCAGTGAAATGAAAGAACACAGAAAGTATATGGATTCGTTGATAACAGGTGCATTAAATGACGAGGAGGAAAAAGAACTCAAAAACCTTTTAACAAAGGTTTACGAACATATGTACCAAGACAATGATAAGTGTGAAAAATAGGGTATATTTTTACCTTAATATGTAGCGTACTACATTTTTAAAAGGAGGAATTAGATGATAAAGACATTATTAAAAAAGTGTAAGAGAGTATAAACGTGATTCGATTCTTGCACCGATTTTTGTAACTCTTGAAGTCGTTATGGAAGTTGTAATACCGCTTCTTATGGCTATGCTTATTGACAAGGGTATTGACGCGGGAAATATGAATTACATATTGAAAATAGGTATCGCCCTTGCAATTTCGTGTGTAATTTCATTGGTTTTTGGTGCATTGTCGGGTAAATTTGCGGCGAGTGCATCGGCAGGTTTTGCGAAGAATTTGAGAAAGGATATGTTCTATAATGTACAGAACTTCTCATTTTCAAATATTGATAAATTCTCTGCATCAAGTATCGTAACAAGACTTACAACTGATATAACAAACGTACAAAATGCATATCAGATGATAGTCAGAATTGCGGTAAGAGGTCCGATAATGATTATATTCTCGCTTATTATGGCATTTGGTATAAATCATAAACTTTCACTTGTATTCTTGCTTGCAATTCCTGTTTTGGGCGGCGGATTGTATTTTATAATGACTCACGCACACCCGATATTTGAACGAGTATTCAAGATATACGATAAACTTAACAACGTTGTACAGGAAAATTTGAGAGGTATAAGAGTTGTTAAATCATTTGTAAGAGAAGATTTCGAAGAAAAGAAATTTAAAAACGTTTCTGAAGATATATACGATGACTTTGTAAAAGCCGAAAAACTTTTGGCATTTAACGCACCGCTTATGCAGTTCGCGGCATACGGCTGTATGCTTTTCATATCGTGGTTCGGTGCAAAGCTTATCGTTGCGTCAACTATGACAACAGGTGAGCTTACAAGCCTTATTGCATATACAATGCAAATTCTTATGAGCCTTATGATGCTTTCAATGGTGTTCGTAATGATTACAATGGCAAGAGCGTCATCTGAAAGAATCGTCGAAATACTTGACGAAAAGAGCGATCTTACAAATCCTGAAAATCCTGTATATGAAATTAAAAACGGCGATATTTCATTCAGAAATGTAAACTTCGGATATTCAAAGAAAAAGAGAAAACTCTGCCTTAAGAATATAAATCTTGATATTAAATCGGGTGAAACTGTCGGAATTATAGGCGGTACGGGAAGTTCAAAGTCAAGCCTTGTACAGCTTATCCCAAGACTTTACGATACAACCGACGGTGAAGTGATTGTCGGTGACAGAAACGTAAAGGAATACGATATTGAGTCATTGCGTGACGAGGTTGCAATGGTACTTCAGAAAAATGTGTTGTTCTCCGGAACAATCAAAGAAAACTTGCGTTGGGGTAATGACCACGCAACAGATGAAGAAATCGAAAGAGTATGTAAGCTTGCACAAGCCGATGAATTTATTCAGACATTCCCTGATAAGTATGATACTTATATCGAACAGGGCGGTTCAAATGTATCCGGCGGTCAGAAACAAAGACTTTGTATCGCAAGAGCGTTGTTAAAGAAACCGAAAATCCTTATTTTGGACGACAGTACAAGTGCGGTTGATACAAAGACAGATGCAAGTATCAGACGTGCGTTCCGTGAAGAAATACCGAACACGACAAAGATTATTATTGCACAGAGAATTTCATCTGTCGAAGACGCAGATAAGATAATTGTTATGGATAACGGTGAAATAAACGGAATAGGTACTCATGAAGAACTTTTGAAGAACAACGAAATATATAGGGAAGTATATAATTCACAGGTGAAAGGAGGCGGTGACGATGAATAAACACGGTGCACAAAATACCGGTAAGACAATCAAACGTATTCTTTCGTATATGAAGGAATACAAATTCAGATTTATCTTTGTATTGATATGTATATTGCTGAGTGCCGTTGCAAACGTTGCCGGCTCTATGTTTATCGGTACACTTATCGACGACTATATAACACCGCTTTTGGGCAGTACAAACCCTGTATTCACGGGCTTGCTTAAAGCAATCTGCGTAATGGGTATTGTGTATGTAGCGGGAATACTTGCTACATTATTTTATAACAGAACAATGGTATCAATCGCACAGGGTGTGCTAAAGAAAATTCGTGACGATATGTTTGCTCATATGCAGAAATTGCCAATTAAATATTTCGATACACATACTCACGGCGATATAATGAGTTACTACACAAACGATACAGATACTCTAAGACAGATGATGGCACAAAGTATTCCGCAGATGTTTTCATCGGCAGTCACGATTATATCGGTAGTTGTTGCAATGTTTATATCAAATGTTTATCTTGCAATATTTGTGTTGTTGTTTGCAACTTGTATGATGTTTGTAACAAAGAAAATTGCCGGAGCGAGCGGAAGATTTTTTATAAAACAACAGCAGTCAATCGGTAAGGTAAACGGTTATATCGAAGAAATGATTAACGGTCAGAAGGTCGTTAAGGTGTTCTGTCACGAAGAACATTCAAAAGAAGATTTTGATAAGATTAACGAAGAGCTTTGTGAAAACGCAACAGAGGCTAATAAATACGCAAATATCCTAATGCCGATTATGGCTAATTTAGGTAACCTGCAGTATGTGCTTATAGCTATTATCGGCCGGTGTCAACTTCACTAAACGGAGTTGCGGGACTTACACTTGGCGTTATAGCGTCATTTCTGCAACTTTCAAAATCATTTACAATGCCGATAAACCAAATATCGCAACAGCTTAACTCAATCGTTATGGCACTTGCCGGAGCGGAAAGAATATTCAATCTTATGGATGAAGAAGTAGAACAGGACAACGGCGATGTTACACTTGTCAATGTTAAGTACGACAGAAACGACAATATAGTTGAAACGGAAGAAAAGACATATATGTGGGCTTGGAAAGAGTTCAAAAGGACGGCAGTGTTAAAATCACACGTCTTACGGTGAAGTTAAATTCTTTGATGTTGATTTCGGATATAATCCCGAAAAAATCGTACTGCATGATATAACATTGTATGCCGACCACGGCGAAAAGGTTGCGTTTGTCGGTGCGACAGGTGCGGGTAAAACTACAATTACCAACCTTATAAATCGTTTCTATGATATTGCCGACGGTACGATAACTTATGACGGAATTAATATTAACCGTATCAAAAAGAAAGATTTAAGACGTTCGCTTGGTATCGTTTTACAGGATACAAACTTGTTTACGGGTACAATTAAGGAAAATATCCGATACGGTAATCTTGATGCAACGGACGAAGAAGTTTATGCGGCGGCAAGACTTGCGAATGCGGATGAGTTTATAAATATGTTGCCTGACGGATACGATACAGTTATTTCGGGTGACGGCGGCAGCTTGTCGCAAGGTCAAAGACAGCTTTTGTCAATCGCAAGAGCGGCGGTTGCAGATCCGCCTGTAATGATACTTGACGAGGCAACTTCAAGTATTGATACAAGAACAGAGGCGATAGTTCAAAGAGGTATGGACGCACTTATGACGGGACGTACAGTATTTGTTATCGCACACAGACTTTCAACGGTAAGAAATTCAGATGTAATTATGGTGCTTGAACTCGGAAGAATTATCGAACGCGGTAATCACGAACAGCTTATTGCACAAAAAGGTAAGTATTATCAACTTTACACAGGTGTATTTGAACTTGAATAAAAAGGACTGTCGATAAATTGTCTGTAACGTGCAAAATGTTATTTTTATGTTTATGAGTTGATTAAAAAATAAAACAAATAATAGTCAAGCCTATCTTTGATATACGGCTTGACTATGCACTTTTTGTGACAATAAACTCTAACGTACCAATGTACGCCGACGAGTTCATTTTCGCAAAATCCAAACTGATTTCTCAACAGTCCTTGATTGAAATACCCATTTGCTTAATGCAAATGGGTATTTCAATATGAAAGTATAATATATTTTGTGCTTTTTTCTACAATGTACTTGACGATAGAGGCGAATTTTGTTAAAATTATAATAATGGTTAAATAACGAGGAGGATTACATGATGAAAAAAGTTAATGCTTGGAAATGAAGCGGTTGCACGCGGTGCTTATGAGGCCGGTGTAAGCGTTGTTTCCTCATATCCCGGCACACCGAGTACCGAGATTACAGAAAATATAGTTAAATATGACGATATATACGTTGAATGGGCGCCGAATGAAAAGGTTGCGGCAGAAGTTGCAATCGGTGCGTCAATCGCCGGTGCAAGAAGTATGTCTTGTATGAAACACGTCGGTCTTAACGTAATGGCTGACCCTGTTTTCACTGCAAGCTATACAGGAGTAAACGGTGGTCTTGTATTGTGCGTTGCCGATGACCAAGGTATGCACTCATCACAGAATGAACAGGATTCACGTCACTATGCAAAGGCATCTAAAATACTTATGTTAGAGCCGTCTGACAGCGGAGAATGTAAGGAGTTCACAAAGACTGCATATGAACTTTCCGAAAAATACGATACACCTGTATTTTTAAGACTTTCAACAAGAGTTTCTCATTCACAGAGTCTTGTTGAGGAAGAAGAAAAGCAGGAAGTTGCATTAAAGGATTACGAGAAAAATCCGCAGAAGTATGTAATGATGCCGGGTAATGCGATAAAGCGTCACGTTGTCGTTGAGGACAGAATAAACGCACTAAAGGAAATGGCTGAAACATCACCTCTTAACAGAGTTGAAGAAAACGGCTCAAAAATCGGTATTATCGCAGGCGGTATCGCATATATGTATGCAAAAGAGGCACTGGGTGACAAGGCTGATTACTTGAAAATCGGTATAGTTTATCCATTACCGGAAAAGAAGATAAAAGAATTTGCGTCAAAGTATGATAAAGTTTTCGTTATCGAAGAACTTGACCCTGTTATCGAAGATTTCTGCAAGAGCATCGGAGTTGATGTAATAGGCAAGGACGTATTTACACTTCAAGGCGAATATACACCGTCAATGATTAAGAAAGCAGTTTTGGATATAGACGCACCTGAATTTGACGCTATAGACGAGCCTACACCTGTTCGTCCTCCTGTAATGTGTGCAGGCTGTCCGCACAGAGGTACATTCTATGTACTAAAGAAACTCGGTCTTGTTGTTTCGGGCGATATAGGCTGTTATACACTTGGTGCAACACCTCCTCTGCAAAGCGTTGACACAACAATTTGTATGGGTGCTTCAATCAGTGCCGCACACGGTATGGCAAAAGCAAGAGGTGCCGAATTTAATAAGAAACTTGTATCAGTAATCGGCGATCAACATTTATGCACTCGGGTATTACAGGTCTTGTTGACATTGTATACAACAAGGGTAACAATACTGTTATTATCCTTGACAACTCAATCACAGGTATGACAGGTCACCAGGATAACCCTACAACAGGTTACACAATCCGTAAGGAAGAAACAAGCAAGTTAATTTGATAACACTTGCAAGTCAATAGTATTGAACACGTTGTTGTTGCAGATCCGTTTGACGTAAAGAATTTTGAAAAGGTCGTAAAAGAAGAAGTTGAAAGAGAAGAACCTTCGGTTATTATCGCACAAAGACCTTGCGCACTTCTTCCGAATATGCGTAAAAAGTATTCGGGTCACTGTCACATCACAGACAAGTGTAAGAAGTGTAAGATGTGTATGAAACTCGGTTGTCCTGCAATTTCATTAGACGGCGATACTGTTAAGATTGACACAACACAGTGTAACGGCTGCGGACTATGTACAAATGTCTGTCCGTTTGGTGCGATTGAAAAGGAGGAAAAGTAGAATGAACATAATGATAGTCGGTGTCGGCGGACAAGGTACACTTCTTGCAAGCCGTATACTTGGTAAGGTTGCAATTAAAGAGGGTTATGACGTTAAAGTCAGCGAGGTTCACGGTATGAGCCAACGCGGCGGCAGTGTTGTTACATATGTAAAGTACAGTGATAAGGTTTATTCACCTATTATAGACCGCGGTGAGGCGGATTTGATTTTGGCATTTGAAATGCTTGAGGCTATGCGTGCTTTGCCTTATTTGAAAAAAGACGGTAAGATGATTGCCAA
>ENA-OQHF01001927-OQHF01001927.1-human-gut-metagenome-genome-assembly--contig:-NODE-1927-length-10912-cov-3.821604_pt1 | contig 10912 bp, 14 predicted proteins | sample MGYA00242559_ERZ504709 | MGnify/ENA primary metagenome ERZ504709 (study PRJEB26092, sample SAMD00036203) | human gut metagenome | host: Homo sapiens | study: EMG produced TPA metagenomics assembly of... | reverse complement strand
CGCAAAATCCATCCTCGTTTTCTGTGGTGCAAGACTGGCACCATTTGACAGTGCAGCGACACGTTGTCGCATATAAACTCTACGTGGGATTTTCCTGCAAAGAGGTAAAAGTGACGGAAGCCTTGTCCACGTTGAGAGTTATTGAGATGAAATAAATTCTGTTCCCGATGGCAAGCCGGGTGAGCTGAAAGGTTCATGCACGGTTTAGGGCGGGGGAAAAGTTGGAGATAACATCAAAATCTTACCTATCGCCACTGTCTACGCCGAAAAACGACGGCTCCTTCAATGTCTATGATGACATTCGACAGAAGCTGATTGCCCGTGGCGTACCCGCCGATGAGATAAGGTTCATCCACGAAGCAGATACCGAAGCAAAGAAGCTGGAGCTGTTCAAGAAGGTGCGCCGAGGGGATGTCCGCATCCTGATGGGCAGTACGCAGAAGATGGGAGCCGGTACGAATGTGCAGAACAAACTTGCCGCATCCTCCGATCTCGACTGCCCGTGGCGTCCCTCTGACTTGGAACAGCGGCTCGGCAGAAGTATCCGGCAAGGCAACGAAAATGCAGAGGTTCACATCTACCGTTTCGTGACGGAAGAAACCTTTGATGCCTACTTGTATCAGCTCGTGGAAGGCAAGCAGAAGTTCGCTTCGCAGATAATGACCAGTAAATCGCCGGTGCGATCCTGTGAGGATATTGACGAAACCGCACTGTCCTATGCGGAAATCAAGATGCTTGCGACTGGCAATCCTCACATCAAAGAGAAGATGGACTTGGACATTCAGGTTCAGAAATTGCGGCTCTTAAAGTCCAGCTTCCTCTCCGAAAAATATGCTTTGGAGGATAAGATCATCAAGTTCTATCCGCAGGAGATCGCACGGCGGGCTGATGTGATTGCGGGATTAAAATCCGATATGGAAAGAGTTGCAGAGCACCCGAAGCCGTCTGATGAAACCTTTGTGGGTATGACGGTCAAGGGTGCTTTCTATTCAGAGAAAGCGGATGCCGGCAACGCCATCTTGGAGGCGTGTAAGGCAATGACGAATCCCGACCCCATTCCCCTCGGTGAGTACCGTGGCTTTACAATGGAGCTGTACTTTGAAGCAAGAGAATACAAAGTGCGGCTCAAGGGTGAGCTTGGTTATCCCGTAACCCTCGGCACGGACACCTTCGGTAATATCACTCGCTTGGATAATGCGCTGGAGGGGCTTCCAAAGCGTTTGGAGATGAACGAAATGGAGCTGGACAACATCAAAAAGCAGTTTGAAACGGCGAAGGTCGATGTGGAAAGACCGTTCCCGCAGGAGGAAGAATTGAAAGCCAAGACCGACCGGCTGAACGAACTCAACGCTCTGCTCAATGTGGATAAGCGTGAGAACGAGATCGTTGGCGGTGAACCCGATGAGGGTGAAGAACCGCCCGAAAAGAAACCGAGGGACTTGGAACGCTGATTAATGCGGTATGGGAATGATCTCATACTGCCGACACATAGCCGCTTGGTTTTCAAAAGAAATCAGGCGGCTATTTCTATTTTGAAGGAGGTGTTCGCTATGAACGAAACAGATTACAACGCTCGACTCTACGAGAAAATGAAAGCCGAGCAGGACAAATACCGGGACTGGCTTGTGCGTCAGGAGCCGTCCGAAATCCTCGATCATACCTACGAATACACGATGCGGGAGGACATCGTAATGTGTATGGAGGAGCTGGAGCTTGAGCCGGAAAAGGCAAGAGCTTTGCTTCGTTCCCCTTGTCCTCTGAGTGATGTGTATAAGGAGTTCCGGGACAGAGAAACCGAGCATATGGATACCATCCGGGACTCCATCGAAACGGAAGCGGATAAGAGCCTGCAACGGCAGGAGAAGAAACAGCAACGGGAAAGCAGGTGATTTTATGCCGTATATCCCACCGGAGGTGGTGGAACAGGCACGGCAAATCGACCTGTTGACCTATCTGCAAAGCTGTGAGCCACAGGAGCTTGTCCGCATTTCCGGCAACAATTATACCACCCGCACCCACGACAGCTTGAAGATTTCCAACGGCAAGTGGATGTGGTGGTCACAACGCATCGGCGGCTGCAATGCCCTTGACTATCTTGTGAAAGTCAAGGGCTGTTCTTTTGTAGAAGCGGTCGAAACACTGATGGGAAAGGCGGCGGTGATGCCGTCGGTGACGGTCAAACCCAAGCAGAAAACGGAGCCGAAGATCTTGCTTCTGCCGGATAAAAGTGCTTCCACAGATAAGATCACAGAGTATCTTTTCGGCAGGGGCATCGACTATGCCATCATCCAATACTGCATTGACAAGGGGCTGATTTTCGAGAGCCTGCCGTATCACAATCTTGTGTGCGTGGGCTTTGATGAGAAAAATACCCCTCGCTATGCGTCCTACCGAGCGACCAATGACCGCCGTGTTTTGGGTGACTGCTCCGGCAGTGACAAGCACTATTCTTTTCGGATCGCAGACAGCGAGAGCAGTACGGTGCATCTCTTTGAGTGTGCCATTGACCTGCTTTCCTATGCGACGCTTGAAAAGATGGCGGGCAGAGATTGGCGGAAAGACAACCTCGTTTCCCTCGCCGGTGTGTATCTGCCCAAAGAGAGAATCGAGGACAGCACTACACCTGCGGCTCTTGTGAAGTACCTTGATGAGAAGCCGCAGATAAAGAAAATCTTCCTGCACTTCGATAACGATAACGCCGGGAGAAAAGCCAGCCTTGCGCTGAAAACCATATTGCCGAGCAAGTATGAAGTCGTTGACAGCCCTCCGCCCTGCGGCAAGGACTACAATGACTTTCTTTGTTTCCAGCTCGGTATCCACCGCAACAAGACCAAAGAAAGGACGAATGAACGATGACTGAGTTTAGCATTTATCAGATCAATGTGGATCGGCTCTGCCTTCGAGGCGGTCAAGAGGTCGGCCGAAGTGGCTCTGCTGCCTATGGCGTCGATGATCGCCAACACGCTGACATCGCTGGCCCCAATCCTGACCGACACCTTCGAGGAAATCAGCCCGGTCATCACCGACACGCTCAACGCTTGTATGCCGTTTGTGCAGGACTTCCTCGTCGGCATGGGCGACACCCTGAAGGAAGTCATGCCGATGGTCACGGAGCTGGCTGCGGGCATCCTGCCCCTACTGGCTCAGCTCGTGGGCTCGTTCCTGCCGCCCCTGCTCGAGCTCGCGCAGCAGCTACTCCCGCCGCTCATGCAGATCGTTCAGGCTATTCTACCGCCGATCGCCAGCATCCTTGCCACCGTGCTCCCGATGCTGACGCAGATCATCTCGACCGTGCTGCCTGTGCTGGCGAACCTGATCGCCGCGCTGCTGCCGGTCATCACCCCGCTGCTGGAAGTGGCCCTGCAAATCGTCAACAGCGTCATCATGCCGCTGCTGCCTCCGCTGATGCAGCTGATCGAGGCCCTACTGCCCCCGGTCGTGAGCTTGCTCAATGCGATCATGCCGCTCCTCTCGCCTCTGCTGGCTATTCTGGAGCCCATCGCAAACGTGCTCGGCACGATCGTCGGCTGGGTATCGAAGATCGTCAGCTTCGGCTCCGGCGTCATCAGCAAGATCGCGGGGCTGTTCGGAGGTGGAGGCGGCGGCAGCGCCAACGTCTCCGGCTATGCGACCGGCGGCTTCACAAGCGGCCCGTCCATCGCGGGCGAGGATCCGCGCTACCCGACCGAGGCGGTCATCAGCTTCAACCCTGCATACCGTTCGCAAAACCTGTCCTACTGGGCCGAGGCTGGCCGGATGCTGGGCGCATCCAGCGAGGCAGACTACGAGCCCATCAGCAGCGGATCGGGCACGGCTGTGGTCTATGACCTGAGCGGCCTGTCCTTCTCACCGCAGATCAAAGTCGAGGGCGACACCGACGAGGACGCACTGATCCGAAAGCTCCGCGACCTCGAGCCGGAGTTCATCGACTTCATCCTCGAGGCACTCAGCAGAAGGGAGGGCGGCGCCTATGTCACAGCAGACAGTCGGCTTTATTGATTATGTGGCGCAGGGCGCGACACCTTCGACAGCATCGCGCTCGTCGCCTATAACGAGGAGCGCATGGCGAGCACCATCATCGAGGCTAACCCCGACCTCAGCGACGTGCTGATCTTCGAGGGCGGCGAGGCTGTGCGGATCCCGATCGTCGAAGACCGTGGAGACGCCGGAGACCCTGCCGCCGTGGAGGAGGTGACGCCGTGAAGATCCTATACGAAGGCGTCGACATCTACCCGGACGTCAGTGTCCACCGCTGCTATCACGATATGTACGCCGAAAAGCAGAGCGACGAGCTGCTGCTCAAGCTCAACGACACCCGCGAGCTGTGGGACTCGTGGAACCCCAAGAAGGGCGACACCATCGCCATCGAGGACGGCGCTGCCAAGACGGGCAAAATGTTCGTCGAGAGCGTCGTCCCCGAGTCCGGCATCATCACCCTGCGGGCCTATTCCGTCCCGCAGTCTGCGAAGGATAAGCGGAGCAAGTCATGGGAAAAGGTCAAGTTCCTGCAACTGGCTCAGGAGATCGCCGGCCGCCACGGCCTGACTCTCGAGACCTACGGGATCACCGACCAAACCTACGACTACGTCGAGCAGAACAACCTCGCAGACTTCGCATTTTTTCAAAACCGCTGCACCCTCGAGGGCGCGGCGTTTCTGGTGTATGACGGCAAGCTGGTCGTCTACGACGAGGCGTACATGGAAAGCCAGCAGCCCGTCGACACCATCACCATCACCCCGGCCAATGACTTCGAGTACCGCGACGAGGGCACCAACGCCTACGGCTCAGCCGAAGCCGTCAACGGCGGCCTGGCCGGCACCTTCGCAGCCCCGAACGGCGGCGACAAGGTGCTGCGCCGGATCCTACCCTTCCGCATGACTGACCAGAGCGAGGCCGACCGCTTCGCCAAGGGCCTCCTCCGGGACGCCAACAAAAACGCGACCGTCGGCACCCTCTGGACGGGCTCGCTGCTGCGAGACTATGCGGCGGGCTCTGTGGTCACGCTGGCGACCGAGGGCGTTAAGTCGTGGGACGGCACAGCCTTCATCAGCCGGATCCGGCACGACTACGTCAAGACGCGGAGCAAACTATACCTCCGCAAGCCACTGGAGGGATATTGATGAACAGCAACAACCAAATGATCCAGAAGGGCAAGATCTCCAGCGTGGAGGGAAAGGCCGACAGGAACGGCGACAAAACCACGGCCAGAGTGCTCCCGAGCACCGCCGACAGCATGGTCACACGGCCGCTGACGATCCCGTGGTATCTGCGCGGAGAGATGGGAAACCTGACCCCCGGCACGGAAGTCGCCTATGCTATGTTCGAGGACGGCACCGGCATCATCCTCTCCCGCATGGACGGAGAGTGGGACGGTATCGTCCCGGGCGACATCACCGTCAAGAAGGGCGCGCTCACGATGCAGGACAAGGGCATCAGCGTCCCGTCGGCAGACGTGACCGCCACGGGCATCAGCCTGACCGGCCACACCCACACCGACAGCATGGGAGGCGGCACTTCTGGCCCGCAGTAAGGAGGGATAGACATGGCCGTCATGGCATCATGGAACGGCAAGACGTGGGGCGTCTCCAGCCAGAGGATCGCCGCCCTGAATGGCGTCTCCTCCAGCGTCGAGCTCGACACGGAAAACAGCGACGACAAGGCCGGATCCCCGGCCACCAAGACCAAGGCGCTCAAGCTGCAAGGCATGAGCTTCGACTTCGATCTGGCGTCTGCCGTGGGCGGCGACGCCCGGGGAGAGTTCGAGTCGTGGACGTCGCTGGTCGGGCAGTACGCCCCCTTCTATCTGGCTGGCCGGCGCTTCGGCCCGGCCAATCTTCAGCTCACCGGCGTCAGCCTCTCAGACACCACACTCGACAACCTCGGCCGGATCCTGAAGGGCAAGATCACGATCAACCTGACGGAATACGCCGAGGAGGCCAGCAGCAAGAAGGCCGGCGCAGGCGGCTCGAGCAAAAGCTCGTCCGCGGCCGGCGTCTCATCCTCTGGCGGCGTCGGCCGGCGTCTGAGCGCCGTCACCGTCGGAGCATCCAGCAGCGACAAGGCTGCGAAGAAACCCAACAACGCACAGCTCAAGTAAAGCGAGGTGATCCCATGAAAGCATCCGGCAACGGAGCGCCCGAGATCTGTGTGCAGAACCTCCTCAAGACTATCCGCGGGGAGGTGCCCTATGAGCGCATCAAAGGGATCGACCGCACGCTGATCGACAAGCCGAGCGAAACCGCTGCGACAGATCTGGCCGCCGACGTGGAGTTCCTCGTGGAAACCTACGAGCCCCGCGTGCAGCTCAGCGACTCCGACCTGAAGGCTCTGACCGCTCAGGCCGGCGACTTCGAGCTGCGGGCCAGCATCGACAACATCACATGAAGGAGGTGAACAGCGTGAGCGACGCGACAAACACCTACGGCGAGGACATCAAACTCACCACGACAGACGCGAGCACCCTATACAAGACCATCATCACCGAGCTCGAAAAGGGCGCCGGCGAGCCGCTCTACCCGGGCGACGAGCGCCGGATCTTCGGCGAGGCTCTCGTGCCCGTGTTCGTTGCCCTCTACAACAGCCTCAACGACGTCGGCCGGCAGACGCTCCTCCGCTATGCGAGGGGCGAGGTGCTGGACGCCATCGGCGAGCGGCAGGACGTGAAACGACTGGAAGGGACACCGGCCAAGACGACCATGCGCTTCTCTGTCTCCACGCCGCAGGAGAGAAACATCATCATTCCGAAGTGGACGAAGGTGACGCCGGACAGCGAAAACTATTTTGCGACCGACGAGATCGCTGTGCTGCAAGCTGGCGCCTACTCTGTGGAGGTGCCTACCTCGGCCGTGAGCAACGGCACGAAGTTCAACGGCTACGCAGCCGGCACGATCGCCACCCTCGTCGACCTGATCCCCTACATCGAGTCCGTCACCAATCTGACCGAAACGGCCGGAGGCGATGACGGCGAGCCCTACACCACCGAGGGCGACAACCGCCTCCGCGAGCGGATCCGTCTGGCGCCCGCCAAGAGATCCACCGCGGGCCCTGAACAGGCTTACATCTACTGGGTAATGACGGCCGACAGCTCCATCGTGGACGCGAGGGCTGTCAGCGAGAAGGAAACCGTCAGCGAGACCCTCACGGTCTACGACGGCAAAGCCTTCAAGGGCGGCGGCACACTTCTGGCCGACAGCCTCGTCGTGAAGGCCCACGGGCAGAGCACGGCGGCGGCCAAGGACACGGACTACACCGTCGACTACACCGACGACCTGCTGACCATCACGCTCAAGGGCAGCCTCTCGGCCGCCGAGAGCATCGACATCATCATCACCCGCACGCTGGAGGGCTGCGTCAAGATCGTGCCCCTGCTGGAAGGCGGCGGGATCCCCGACGCTGCCATGCTGGCGAAGGTGCTGGACGTGGTCAACGCCAAGGACATCCGGCCGCTCACTGACAAGGTGAGCGCCGTGCCCCCGGAGGTCGAGACCTACGACATCGAGATCGTGTACTACACCACGCCGGAGAGCGAGGCCGAGGTGATCGCCAACGTCGAAGGCACCGGCGGCGCGATCGACCGCTACAACGAGTGGCAAGTCGCAGCCCTCGGCCGCGACATCAACCCTGACCAGCTCCGCAAGCGGATCCTCTCGCCTTCGTGGGGCGAGAACCTGACCGGCGCCTTCCGCGTGGACGTCGTCAAGCCGACCTACAAGGCCCTCGACGACACGCAAGTCGCCAAATTCAGCGGCCACCTGACTGTCAGCCACAAGGTCGAGAGCGAGGTGGTGTAAATGCGGCTCAATGAGACCGAGATGGTCAAACTGCTGCCTGCGTGGATGAAGGAGGACGGCAGCGACAAGGGCATCGCCACCGGCTGCGACATTATCAGCCGCGACGCCTATGCACGCCTGAAGCTCCTGAGCAGGTGGGACAAGATCGACCAGCTCAGCGACGCAGAGCTCGACGAAATGGCGTGGGAGCTGAACATCCAGTGGTATGACAGCACCGCACCCATCGCAGCCAAGCGGGCCGTCATCCGCAACAGCGACCGCGTCTACGCGAAACTCGGCACCCCCTACGCCGTGGAGCAGATCGTGGCCGACTACTTCGGCACCGGCGAGGTCAGGGAGTGGTATCAGTACAGCGGCAAGCCCTATCACTTCAAAGTGCTGAGCGACAACCCGGGACTCGTCACGAAAACCTCGACCTGTTCCTCTCGCTGCTGCGCACCGTGAAGCGGCGCAGCGCATGGCTCGACGCGATCCTGATCTGCCTGACCGGCGAGATGTTCCTTTATGCCGGGATGGCCGTGCGAGAGCACGGCGAGGAGCGGCACGTCATGGGGACGGACGAGATCCACCTCTACCACGGGGCCGTCGTCCACGACAACAACCGGGAGACCGTCACCATCGGCACCAGCGTCCTCGCTTCAGACTAAGGAAAGGAGAAAGACATGGCCGCATTTATCAACAACGACATCACCGCCGCGGGCCTTCTCGTTCTGGCGAAGGGCGTGGCGGGCCAGCAGATCAACTACACCAAGATCGTCCTCGGCGACGGCTACCTCGAGGAGGGCCAGACGCCCCGCTCCCTCACCGGCGTGGTCAGCCCGAAGGCGACCATCGACATCACCAAATGCGTCGTGAACGGCGACGGCACCGTCACCGTGGGCGGCGTGTTCACCAACGACCAGACCAACGACGGCTTTTACTACCGCGAGCTCGGCCTTTATGCGGACGATCCCGACGAGGACGTGGGCGAGGTGCTGTACTGCTACGGCAACTGCGGCGACCTCGCCGAGTGGATCCCGCCGACCGGCGGCGCCACCATCGTCGAGAAAACCATCGACATCGTCACCGCGATCGGCACGGCCACCAATGTGACCGCCTACATCCCGCCGACGCCTACGCCACCAAAGAGGACTACGAGACCTACAAAGCCATCGCCCTGCGGCGCGCAGGCTACGGCAGAGGAGGCTCTGCGCTCGCCGGCAGGCCATCGCAATCGCACAGGCCGCCGAGCGTCGGTGAATGACCTGAGCAACGCGGTCGGCCAGAACACCAGCAAGATCGCAACACTGTGGGACGCCGTTTTCAGCGAGATCACGACCAACCCCTTCCAGATCACGTTTGCAGACCTGACGGGCATCACCCTGACGGCCGGCATCTGGAACAGCGGACTCCAGCGCCTCGAGTGCTAAACTACCGGCCAAAGGCCAGAAAGGAGGCCGCCCATGTATAGAGGCACCACACCAACCATCACCATCAACTGTGACATCGACGTCAGCGAGTTCGTGACCATGTGGGTAACATTCCGCACGCAGCAGCTCGCCACCTATGCCCCGCCGAAGCAGGTGGAAGTCACCAAGCACCTCGGGGACGAGGGCGTCGACGCGACCGACAAGGTCGTCACCGTCAGCCTGACGCAAGCCGACACGCTGCTGCTCGGCTCTCTGTCTCCCGACGAGGATCAACAGGTGGAGGTGCAGATCCGCGGCAGGACGGAGGACGGGCGCGCGTTTGCGAGCAACATTATGACCGCCCCGCTCAGCCGGATCCTGAAGGACGGCGTCATCTAAGTGAGCGTCGACTTCAATGCCTCGTTCTCTGGCAGCGCGGAGACCTTCGGGGCGAAGATGACCGAGACGCCTGCCTCCATGACCGCCTCCATGAAGGAGACGGGCGGCGGCAGCGCCTCAAACTACGAAGCCCTGCGCAACAAGCCCAAGATCAACGGGCACGAGCTGATCGGCGACATGACGCCGGCGCAGCTCGGCATCACGGACGACAGGCACCACACCCACAAGCAGGCGCAGGCAGCGAAGGTGTGGACAGTCGCCCACAACCTCGGAAAGCGGCCCGCCGTCACGGTCGTCGACAGCGCCGGCACTGTGGTCATCGGGGAGGTCGACTACCTCGACGACAACACCGTGCGCCTGACCTTCTGCGCGGCCTTTTCCGGGACTGCATACTTCAACTAAGGAGGTAAACCCGTGAAAATCCTGACAAATCTGGATCTCTCGCAGAATGAGATCCAAAACGCCATCATGCAGCCGCTCGCTGCACCTCCGTCCAACCCGAAGCTCGGCCAGATCTATTTCAACAGCATCGACCTGACGCTGTACCTGTGGACAGGTGAGAAATGGATCCCCGTGCCGACTAAGCTCTCGCAGCTCGAGAACGACAGCGGCTTTATCACCTCCGGCGACATCCCCGAGGGCGCAGCAGCGTCCACGACTACGCCGAAGATGAACGGCACCGCCGCCGTCGGCACTGAGATGGCGTTCGCACGCGGCGACCACGTCCACCCCAAGGACACCAGCAAGCTGAACACGGACGGCGACGGCTCCAACGTGACCGTCGCCTTCGAGGCATCGGCCAAGCGTGAGGCGCCCACCTCTGGCGAGAAGCTGAGCGTCCTGCTCGGCAAGGTGCTGAAGTTCTTCAGCGACCTCAAGACCGTGGCCTTCTCCGGCAGCTATAAGGATCTGAGCGACAAGCCGACGATCCCGTCCGCTGCCGCTGACGTCGGCGCGATCCCCGCAACGGAAAAGGGCGCAGCCGGCGGCGTGGCCGAGCTGGACAGCGGCGGCAAGGTGCCGGCCAACCAGCTCCCGAGCTATGTGGACGACGTCGTCGACGCCTACATCCGCACCGGCGCCACGGCCCTCCGGCTGCCGACGTGGCTGGAGTAAGACCTCCGGCGGCGCCGCCCTGACACCTGAGTCCGACAAGATCTACGTCCATCCTGAGCGAAAGCGAGTACCAGAACAAGACGTACCGCTGGAGCGGGACGACCTACGCCGTCATCGGCAACGACCTCGCCATCGGCGAGACTGCGAGCACCGCCTACCGCGGCGACCGCGGCAAGACGGCATACGACCACAGCCAGAGCGCCCACGCTCCCGCCGACG
>ENA-OQHF01001926-OQHF01001926.1-human-gut-metagenome-genome-assembly--contig:-NODE-1926-length-10913-cov-2.127387_pt1 | contig 10913 bp, 13 predicted proteins | sample MGYA00242559_ERZ504709 | MGnify/ENA primary metagenome ERZ504709 (study PRJEB26092, sample SAMD00036203) | human gut metagenome | host: Homo sapiens | study: EMG produced TPA metagenomics assembly of... | reverse complement strand
CAGATTAAGTGGATTGAAAATAAACTCAATAATCGACCTCGTAAAAGACTTGGATACCTCACGCCAAACGAAATATTTAAACAAATTATTAATCAGAATTCTGTTGCATTTGCAAGTTGAATTCAGCTTTAAAAGATTTAGTTGCTGCTGAGAAAATTGAATATGCTAAAAGTGATGAGTTTTGGTGCGTTTGTAAAGGACTTAATAAGCCTTTAGATCCACTTGATGGATTGTTGATTGCAAATCAGGATCATTTATATATTTGGCAAGATCAAGAGTATGTTTCTGTTTATGCAGCATTGATGAGGATAAATAGAGGAGAATGGCAAAATATAGCTGCTGTTGAACAAGGAAAATTTGAAACTTTAAAAAGAATATATAGTAAAAAAAATGAGTAGTTATTCTCAAATCATTAGCGATATTAGTCATGTTTCATATTTACTACAAAAGGCACAGGTTTGTTATGATTTGTCGCCAATTAATACTGCAATAGGAAGAATGACTAAATTCTGTGGTAAAGACGGGTTAATCGGATATTCAGTTGATAAATTGAAGTTTCAAATTACAGATATACCAAGAGGCACTGTACCTAACAATATTGAGATATTGGAGTTATGTTTGAACATAGAAATCAATGAAAAAAAATTTAAAAGAACAAGAGGTTCAATATCCAATAAAGGTAGACGAGAATCTATCTTATAATTTTAGTTTAGAGTTAGATGGTTGGGATAAGTTTGCTGTTTGTCATTATGCAAGCTGGCACCTAGATTTTGATAAGAAAGATGAAAAAGAGGTAGACTTTATTCATCCTGTTTTTCATATGACTTTTGGAGGTAATTATTTAAAAAAGAAGATTCAAGAAGGTAATGATTTTGGGCATATGCTGTTGTTACTTTCTCCAAGAATCCCATACCCACCAATGGATTTAATATTAGGAATTGAATTTTGTCTTAAGAAAATTTTTTTAAGAAGTCACAAATACAGGGTATTTTAGAGAATAGTCAATATCAACGAGCTGTCAAGAATTCTCAATATAGATTATGGAGACCCTATATGTTATCTCTGGCACATTATTGGTGCGGTATGAAAAACTGTTTGGGTTTTTGTATAGATGATGGATTAGAATATGAGATTATGCCTTATTTGATGAAGTAGAACTAAATGTATATTTATAATCTTTTGCCGTCTGTCTCGAAGAGTAGAGATAATTTGTGAAACGGCTACTTGTGTGGCGTTTTATGATGGTTATCCGGTATCGCCTGGTCATGCATTGATTATCCCCAAGCGACATGTGGCCTCTTATTTTGATCTGACTAATCATGAGCGGGAGGCTATGAATGTGATGCTTCAGTACGTGAAACAGAAGGTAGATGAGCGCTATCATCCAGATGGGTATAATATAGGCATTAATGTGAACGAGGCAGCAGGGCAGTCGGTTTTCCATGTACACATGCATCTGATTCCTCGCTACAAGGGTGATGTGCCTAATCCGAAAGGTGGGGTGAGAGGTGTGATTCCGTCAAAACAGAGTTATGATGCTAACGAGGGGTTTTCTTCGCCTGCTCAGCTGGAGAGAAAGAAGACTTATACCCTTGAAGAGAAGAGAAACGAGCATGGAAATGCTTATATCCCTTGGGAAGAAGAGGCCGACCAGTTGCTTTGCCGTCTGTATGATGAAGGGAACAGCATAAGTGTGCTTGCCGAGATGTTTGAACGTACTAAAGGGGCTATCCGCAGCCGTTTGAAGAAGTTGGGGAAGATTAGTTAAAGGATAGTTATTAATAATACGATTTTGAAGGAGGAGATAAATTATTGTGGGTAGCAAAGAATATAGTAAGACTTGCTACCCACGGTAATTTTATAGTTTAAGAGTCAATATTTACTGTTTCAATTTCTCTTCCACACCCGGCAAATAGGGTATTTGCGCATAAAGGCGGCGTGCAACAGTCCGGCTCCGTGGGAGCACATCGGTACCGTCGAAAAACAGATCTGCCATCTTTTTGACAAAACTTTCAGGCAAATGGAAATTGGCATTCTCGGCGTTTTCTACCAGATCGTTTAACGCAATCAGTTGCCAATATAGTTCAGCTAAGGCTTCTAGACCGTAACACATGTCCACTACACTAATAAGAAGTAATTGCAAATCATTGTCGGGGCATTTTTCTGCAAAGTCCAATATGAATTCCCAATCTTGTCGCATTAAGGTGATTTGTTCCACCTTGGTTGCTTGCTGTTGTAACCACTTGTCTTTTCCGTGTTTCACGTGGGCATTCCAAGCTCGATAGACCATTTGTGTTATTTCCAGTAGATGTGGCATGGAAAGATAGGGGAAAAAATCGTCCTTGCTAAGTCGGGGCAACAAAGAATTACTCCATCCATAAGTTTTCGAAAGTAGATTGTACAATTTTACATAGGCTTTAAAAGGTCGTTTAACTCCTTAGGCAAGTAACGGACATCGGTATCGGCATTTTGGGGTATTCCCTCGGCCAACGGTCCTTTAGCAAAGTTGGCCCACTCGAAGATGCGCAACTTGGAAGAAGCGGATGTAAAGGCTGGGTCGCATAAATAAGGGAATATCCACTTGATATGCTCCGACCGTTTTTTTTCGTAGAAAACGTGTTCAGAATTTATCACCACTGGTGTCCTTCTTCCCGTAACCGGGCACTTATTGCTTGAGAATCTTTGCTGCTATCCTTTTCATACCAGTAGGCGGCTGTGGACTTGTCTTGCCGTTCGGCTGGCAGGCTTTCTTCTTTGCCAGAATACAAGTCGCCCAGGTTCTTGGCTGCACATTCCTTGTCCAGACGGGCTGCTTGTTGATAGGCTTCGATGGCTTTGTTTACGTCGGGCTTTGTCAGTCTTCCTATGTGGAACATCACTCCACGGTCTACTATGCATTGTAGGTTACCCAGTCGAGCATATTTGTTATTCATCTCTACCAGGTGGTTACGCTCGGCTGGAGTCAGTAGTTCGTCTTCAAGCATGAAGGCTGATATGGTTTCTTCCAGCGGGCAGACTGCCTTACAGCCCAGTTTGTCTGCCTGGCACACATATTCGTAAGCTTGTCCGATAAGTTTTTGTTTGGTAGCTTTATCTATATCAGGCAGTTCGCCGTCGGGCTCATCAATAGTACCCATTATCTGTGAGCATAGCCCTTTGGCTAAGCCGACATATCCGTCACCGCAATCCTTATCGGCAGCCAGCTGATAATATTCGCGTGCCTTTTCCAGATCTTTGTCTACTAGTTCTCCTTTCTCGTAGATTTGTGCTAGCATTACTGCTGCCCGCGGCTCGCCTTTTTCAACAGCCAGTTTCAGGTAGCGTATTCCCTCGAACTCATCGGTAAACCCGTGTCCTTCGGTACAGAGAATTGCCCCATATTTGAAGTAAATCTTGGGAGAGTAATCGCTCATACCAGCTGCCTGCTTCAAGTAGTTAACTGCTCGGTGGTTATCTTTGGGCGCCCAGTCGTAGTAGTAAGTGTTTTCATCGTCTCGCATCAGAGGATTGGTTTCCAGCGGTCGCGTACGGAATATGTTGTAGAGTCTCAGTGCTGATTCGCTGGCATAGCCTCCTCCTATACGGAGAGATTCTTCATAATAATCTACACAGTCAGCTACGGTCTTTCCATCCTGTCCATACCCTTCCTGACACATGAGCCCTAACTGATAAAAGCAACTGCCAAAGGGGATTTGGCTTCCCCGGATAAACCATTTCCAGGCTTCAGCGTTATTTTCCTGGCATCCGTTTCCGTAATAGTACATGCATCCTATATTGAAGTAAGAACCAGGGTCACCTGCCTCGGCTGCTTTTTTGTACCAGCGGAAGGCCTGCTCAGTCTTTTTAAGTACTCCTATACCTTCTTGGTGGCAATAAGCTAAGGTTGACAGGCACATTGCCACTCCGTATTCTATACCCTTACGTAGCAAGCTGATACCCTGCTGTATTTCTGCATCGTCTCTGTACTGAAACGTTTCCATATTAACCAGATAGTACCAGGCCATGCTGTTGTAAGCTTCCAGATATCCTTCGTCCAGCGCCCGTTGGTAGAGTTCCAACGCTCGTTTTCTGTCACATTCCACACCGTCTCCTTCATTATACATATTACCCATCACTTCAAAACTTTCGGGTATACCTATTTCCATGCATTGTTTTAGTAACATAAAAGCTCGCTTGGGATTTCGCTTACGCGTCCAGCCATACAAGTTATCCTTAGCCAGTCGCATCATTGCAAATGGATCATCCATGTTTACAGCCTTGTCCAGCAGTTCGTGTGCGCGCAGATAACTTCGCTCTACACTAGTGGCAAATTCATAAGCCATTGAAAGTTCTAAGTAGCCATAGCTTTTTCCTTGTGCGGCGCACAAATTCGCATAGCGGTAAGCTTTCACCCTCATTGCGCTCAAATGTGTGTATTAGTAGCGACACATCATGATACTGTGCAAAAGCATTCCCGGAATCAGCCTTTTCTTTAACATACTTGAAACGGAATGCATTGAGTCGTTGCATACGTGAATAAGTGGTTAGGATAGTGCGTACTAGAAATTGTGCCTCTTTGTAATCGTCTAGCGCCGGACGTATTAGCTCAGCAAAGGCTGTGTCATGTTCGTAGTTCAACAATAATTTTCGAGCTGTTTCTATGGCAACCTCGTATTGGGGGATGGCAGCAGTGACTTCTTTACGAGATATTGAATTTGAGACCTTGGATTGTGGACGTTGAATCTCTATTCCTATATTGGTTGCTACTGCTTCTACCAGTGGCATGAGCATTTTTTTGTAATCAGGATAGGCCACCAGCCAGTGCTTGCGCGAGAGGTAATAATCAAAGTCGTCGTTCATAGGTGTAGAGTCGACCATGAAAGGGATGATGATTTTGCCGTGGCTAAAGGCTTTGTCTACCTCGTTGGCCACTTGTGAGGAACTGTTAGAGTCTTCGGAATAAATCAGTACCATGAGACTACAATCGCGGATAGCTTGTACAATGTTACCAGCCCAGGTTTTGCCAGGGATAATGTTGCGTGGTGCAATCCAGCATGGAATACCACATTCTTCCAAAATATGGCAGGTGGCATCGGCAATGCCTTTGTTGGCCGATGAATAACTGATGAATACGTATTTGTTTTCCATACTGATAGATTTAGAATTATGAATTATACAAACATAGGAAAAAAAATTATAAAATCCCGCTGACTGAGTTAATATCTTTTTATTTCAGTAGCTGTTTCTGAGATGGGGAGAGGAACGAAATTATATTTACGTTCTATTGTTTTTTGATGGAAGTAAGAATTTATTTACGGATTATTTTTGTTTTTTCTTCATATCCCCCTATATGGCATATCTTCAGGTGCATATTTGCCATACATTATGAAAATCATTAAAAGAAAAAATGTATGGAAGAGAATTTAGATAAGCTATTCGATTACAGACCGCTGATTCCGGGAAGCGGACGTTTTGCATCCATAGTGGGCATTGGCGGGGGAGCAGGTCGTGTGGTAGACCAGATGCGGAAATGCTGTCTGCCTGATGTGCAACTGTATGCGTTTGGCATGAACCGGAAAGAAATGGACGAGTTGTCCTTGTGCGGCAAATACCTGATTGGACAAGAAGGGCTGGGCAGCGGTAAGGACCGTTTTCTTGCGGAGTATGAGTGCAGTAAGTCTTTCCCTGCCATAGAGAGTGTATTAAGGGGCAGACTTGTGGCGATGTTTGTGGTATGCCTTGGTGGAGGAACAGGAGAGGGGTGTATCAGGTCTTTCCTGCAGAAGGCCAGAGAGGTGGGAAACAAGGCAATCATTCTGGTGGCAACGATTCCCCATTCGTCGGAGGGAGCGGAAAAGCGGAAGAATGCTTTAGGTTTGCTGAAGGCGTTGGAACCGATGGCAGACGCTCTTTATACGGTGGATTATGATGACTCCCGGTATGCCATGCTTACGGAAGTGTATCAGGAAGCGGACCGGAAGATAATCGGGTTTACGGATTCGCTTTTGGGGATGGTGCTTCGTCGTTGCATGATTACCTTCGACTTTAATGATTTCAGGACTTTCCTGCAGTTTCCGACTCCTTCTAAGCACATCGACTTTTTTATGCTTACCGGTAGTCTGGATTTCCTGAGGAAGGAAGTGAAGGACTGGGGGAAGAAGCTGCCGGCGAAGTATTCGTCTGCAGATGAGGTGGCGATGGCTGTGTTCTCAATAGAAAATGCGGACTGGTCGGACGACAAGGAAACGACGGAGGCGATGGACATGGTGCACGAACGTTTTTTACAGCTGCCGCCCGACGCGGAGGTTAAATGGGGGATATACCCGGATGAGACGCTTCCACCGCACCAGTTCAGGTTGCGGGTTTTCACCAAATGCAAGAGATAATGTGGTTTAATGTATAGTTGCAGAAAAAGAGGAAAGACAATGAAATCAATCGATAAAAAGGAAGTGGTCATCTGGTTGATGACCCTAGTTATCGTTCTTATCATCTGCTGTTTGCTTAGCCTGTGCGGGGGAAACTCGTCGGAGAGGTGGCTGCGGATTTGGTAAACATAACGTGATATTTTTATCTTATGTGGAGATTTTTCCAACGGGGCCTTGCTGGACGACTGTAACAAGTTGTGCCGCCGGTCCCGGTTGTTTGCTTTATAAAGTCTGCAGCGGGCGTATCAGAACTCTTTCGTTTCTTGCGTTTGTTGCAGGATGGTTTTTCCGTTGTGCTGTACTTTCAGGGTGGCTTTGTCGCCCATGGTTACCACATAGCGGTAGCTGCCTTTTGAGAAGAGGAAGGTGTTGTCCTTCTCTACATAGTTGCCGTTCAGCACCAGTTCGGGAGTATCTGACATCTGCTGTGTGCTTTTCCAGGAAGCGTATCGCATGGTTTCTCCGTCCAGATTGTCGATGCGGATAATGTAATCTTTAGTCTGAAAAACAGTTCCAGTCGTTGGTAGTGGTGTAACTGAGGATGCAGCCAGAAAGGAGCTCCGGTTTTCTGATAGACAAAATCTGTGCCATTGAAATGGTAGATGTCGTATCGGTCGGAAATGCAGTTCATGCTGTCTGTGGTGGCTACATACAGGTTTTGTGCTTTCTTGTCGTATTGGAAAAGCCAGTCCCATCCTTCGCCCAGATTGGCAAGAAAGTACCAGTCAGCAATGCTGTGTTCAAAGCCTATGGTGTCTGAGCGTTTGCCGTGGCGTACGAAGCAAGGGGCACTGACGAGATTTCCATCTTTTATCCGCATAGCCACCAGGGAATTGGCGGAGTAGTTGCTGGATATCCTGAAATAATCGTCGACCATGTACAGCTTGCTGCCGTCTGTACAGGGATAGGTATAGATGGTGTCGATGTAGCTGCCGAAATCGATTTCATCGTGCTCGCCGTCGGGATGCAGCAGCATGTCGAGCGATTGGTGGACAGCTTTTATTTCCGTTCCGCTTCTGTACTGGATGAGGTTGCCCCAGCAGATCATGGTTCCGCCTTCGCCCGTATTCCATGAATAGATGCGCAGGCATTTGTCGTCTGAAGTAGCAATGGTGACGTATTCCTTTTTGATGCTTTGAGTGAAAGGATGGGAGAAAGTGGCGGTGTCGGTGAGTACCCAATTAATCAGAGCTTCGTGGGAGGGAGTGTAAAAATTCTCGAAGGCTTCTTCTTCAGATTTCGGCTGGGAATCTTCCAGCATTTTCAGTTCTTTCTTTTCCATCTGGGTAGTATGTGACGACTGACACGCATAGAGTGTTACCAAAGAACACAGCGACAGATACAGTAATGAATAAGCTTTCATGTTTTTAGGAATTTGGATGTGTGTATTTCGGGATAAAGATACTACTTTTTCAGCTGATTCCATACGGTTTCTACCCACCGGTGGATATTCTCCCGGGCGACTTCCGGACGGACGGCTTCTTCAAGGGGCATACCGTCGGGGGTAAGGCTGTCTACTCTGCTGAACCCGGCATTCAGCAGGGATTTGGCATCGCTGGCTTTTCCGGCTACCAGCCAGACAGGGATATGCTGTGCTTGTGCCCGCCGCATCACCCGTTCGGGAAGCTTGCCCATGAGTGTCTGACGGTCGGCATGTCCTTCGCCGGTAATGACGAGGTCGGTATGTGTCAGGAGGGTGTCGAATTCGCAGAGGTTGAGCAGGAGGTCGGCACCCGATTGGGTGGTGGCCTGGAGGTACTGCAGGAAGGCGTATCCCAGTCCGCCGGCAGCTCCGGCACCGGGTTGGAAGGATGCGTCTCTGCCCATGCGTCGGGCAGATTCCTTGGCAAACTGACGGGCGCGTCGGTCCAGTTTTTCCACCATCGCGGGAGTGGCTCCTTTCTGTGGGGCGAAAACTTGGGCGGCTCCTTCGGGTCCGTAGAGCGGATTGCGTACATCGCTGGCCAGTATGAAGTGGCAGTCGGACAGAGGACCGTTCAATACGTCTTCTATCGTGCCGCCGGGAGCCAGGGACTCAGTGAGGCCCTGAAGCATGCCTTTTCCGGCATCGCTCGTACCGCTTCCGCCTAGTCCGATAAGGAAGCGTCGGCATCCGTGTCGTACGGCGTGTGCCACGAGTTCGCCTACGCCGTAGGTGGTGGCCACTAACGGATTGCGTTCCTCGGCAGACAGGTATGTCAGTCCGCAGGCTTGTGCAGTTTCAATGACGGCGGTTCCGTCGGGGCAATGCCGTAGCAAGCGGTGACGGGACGCATCAGCGGGTCGTGTACTTTCGCTTGGAGAAGTTGCCCGTGGAGGGCGGTGATAAAGGCCGGAAGCATCCCTTCGCCTCCGTCGGACATGGGGAGGGAACGGACTTCTGCCCCGCGGACTGTCAGAGCGTGGGAAAAGGCTGCCTCTACTTCTTCTGAAGAAAGGCAGCCTTTGAATGAATCGATGGCGAGCAGAATTCTCATGAGTGAGTGGATTTTAGTAACTTTTGCAAAGTTACTAAAAATAGGTGGAAGACTGCAAGTACATTGGGGGATGTCAGCTTTTGGAATCGGAAATGGTGTAGTTAAGCAGGTAAATGTCATCCGGAGAAATTTGTCCGTCTTCCGTCAGGATGCGCCAGTCGGTGATTTCAGAGACGTGATACACATTTACGTCACCACAATGCAAAGAGCTGATATAGTAAGGTTCGTTCAGTGCTTCTGCCTGGAATGTGTCGGGACCGATGAAACCTTTCATCCGGAACCAGATGTGTTCTTTCTGTTCCTTTTCATCGGGGTCTGCGAATTCCGGATCGACCCTCAGCCCCAGTTTGACGATAGCCGATTCCGGGTCGGATGCACAAGCTCTTCTCATATAGTCAAGGCGCTCAAGGGCCATTTCTTTCATACGCCGTGTTTCGGCATTGGTAATCATGCACAGCAGGTTATCGTCCATTTTGTCCGCAAGGTCGGTAATAGGTACATATTGATGCTGATTCATGGCTTCTTCGCTCGGGTAGGCAAAAAGCATGCAGGAGCGGGTGTTGTGTCCGTATTTACGTTGCTGGAGTCCTCCGTTTACCTTCTGAGGGTATCGGTGCAGTGCTTCAGGCCATGGTATCAGTGTGCCCACTAATGGTGAGTTGTCAGCAAATCGCGCCAGCAATACCGGTTCTCCTGTTTCCGGAATTTCTTCGTTGTCAAGCAGACTGCAAGCCATGGTGTTCATCACTTCTCCAATTTCGTTCAGGTTTTCTTTCCGGCATCCAGAATTTCTATTTCCGGCAAGCCACATCGGGCCAGTCCGTGTGTGTGAAGCCAGACTTCGTCCTTTTCATCCGTCACGGCATGTATCTGATAGATGTACTGCGGGCTGGGAGGAGTATTTGAAGCAGCTGCCAGGTGGGCCCATTGTCCGGAGAAAATCTGTTCGGCACTTTCGTCAATGATGGCCACCGGTTCCGGCATCAGGGCATCAATGAGCTTGAGCTGGAAGTGGAAGGATGACTTATGGTCTTTTCCGAAAGGCATGATAACCATCAGGCCGAATTCAGCCTTTGCCAGTTCTTCATTTTCTTCATCAGAAAAGATGTGTCTGCGCTGTATTGATTTGTAACTGTCGTAAGCGGGATAAGGAGAGAGGTCGACAGCATAAGTCTCTCCATGATAGCTGATGGTAATGAAAGGCTGCTCACCGTCGTTCTCGGAAGCCACGGACAATACTTCTACTCCCTCCATCTGGCTGATGCGCCTGATCTTTTCTTCGCGGTCGAAAAGGGTGTCTTCCTGGTCGCTCCAGGGAATGGCGAGCATGTATGATTTTTCTTCGTAATAGGATAAAGGCTGTTCGGAAGGAGAGGAGAGGAAGTCGGTCACATGCCGGCATTCTTCCAGTGCTTCTTTCACATCGCTCCAGAATTCCTGGGTTTCGGGGTCGTCATCTATCATTTGCATGACGGCGTCGAAATAGGGTATAGCTTCTTTTTCACGTTCCAGGTGCATCAGCGCGTATCCCATTCTGCAATGCCAGTTCGGGTCGTTCCGGCCTTCTTTTCTGGTCGATTCTAACAAATCCAGTGACTTGAGCAGATAAGATTCTCCATGGTTTATGCTGTGACCATAGTTTGCGTATTCACGTGCCAGAAGACCGGTGAGTTCATAACCTCGTTCTGCTTCGGGAACAGATTCCATCAGTCGGATGGCTTCTTCTATTTGTCCTTTTTCCAGAAGTGCCGCACTCCTTTATCATGTCATTTGATTTTTCATAAGATATGTGTTTTTAAGGTGAGTATTTCTGTCAGGATTTCAATTGTACGGATTCTATCAGCTTCTGGGCTTCAGCCTCATGGCTGTCGTCTGTGGTTAAGCAGATAATCAGATAGCCTTCGAGTGTTTCACGGTCCAGCCGGAATACCAGGGTCTGCTGCACATGGATGGTGCCTCCTCCAGCTACCGGATAGTCCATAGGGACAGATATTTTTTGCGAACTCCTTTCCCTGGACGTTTATTTCTCAAC
>ENA-OQHF01001925-OQHF01001925.1-human-gut-metagenome-genome-assembly--contig:-NODE-1925-length-10915-cov-4.212922_pt1 | contig 10915 bp, 5 predicted proteins | sample MGYA00242559_ERZ504709 | MGnify/ENA primary metagenome ERZ504709 (study PRJEB26092, sample SAMD00036203) | human gut metagenome | host: Homo sapiens | study: EMG produced TPA metagenomics assembly of... | reverse complement strand
AGTGGTGGATTATTGCATGCAGAACGATTTATATGCTATTCTGAATATACACTGGGATGGCGGATGGCTTGAAAATGATATTCCCAACGGATATAGTGAAGAGGTAAATAATAAGCAGAAAGTATTATGGACGCAGATTGCCACCTATTTCCGCGATTATGATGAACATTTGTTGTTTGCCGGATGTAATGAGCCTAATGTAGAAGATGAAGATGATATGGCTACTTTGCTGAAATACGAGCAGACTTTTGTGGGATGCTGTAAGAGCTACCGGTGGAAAGAATGTTTACCGTAACCTGATTGTTCAGGGACCTTCTACTGACATAGACAAAACGATGCAGTATATGACTTCTTTGCCTGTTGATATGACTCCTGACCGCTTGAGTGTGGAAGTGCATTATTACAGTTCCTGGCAGTTCTGTGGAATGGAAAATGATGAAAGCTGGGGAAAGGCTTTCTATTTCTGGGGTGAGGAAAACAAAAAATATGCTACCGGAACGTATGAAGGCAGATGGGATAATATCTGTGGGGAAGATTATATAAAGTCGCAGTTCCAGAAGCTGAAAGAGAAGTTTACCGATCAGGGAGTACCTGTTATTATTGGAGAATTTGCAGCTGTCCGTCGTACTTTGCCCGATCAGCAGGCTCAGGAAGGACATGATTTGTCGCGTGCTGCTTTCGATAAGTGTGTTGTACGCGAGGCCAATGCTCGTGGACTTGTTCCATTCTACTGGGATAGAGGTGATGGAGTGTTCGACCGTAAAAATTTGCAGGTTTATGATGAACTGGAATATAATGGATTGATGGAAGGTATAAAATAAATACTAGTTTTGCCCTTCGCACCTTTCACTTATTTGTGTAAGTGTGAAGGGCTTTTTGTATATGGAACAAAAACATGCTGTTCTTTTTCAGAAAAGATCAGCATGTTTTGTTTTATTTATCCTGATGTTTTTTGAAAATTTGTACAAAGAAAAAGCAACTCATCCTGATATTTTTTATAGTATTCGGGAAAGGGTATGCAACTCCTTTTATTTCAGATAGATAAATCTTTTTTTGCTTATGCGGAATACAATGATAGCAGATTGAGTTAGTCATTGTGTCGAGAGAGAAAAAAGGAAGTAAAAGGTTTGTTTGCTTTACAAAAATTTACTTTCTTTGCTTTAGAAATTGATATGTGATATGATAAGAATATACACTTTGCTAGCCTTGCTTTTTTCATTGCTTTCCCTGCATGCGCAGTCTTTCATGTTTAAGCATCTCGAAGTATCCGACGGATTGTCAAATAATTCTGTACGGTGTATTTATAAAGACCGTGAGGGACTTATGTGGTTTGGTACATTAGCAGGGTTAAACTGTTACGATGGGTATACATTTAAGGTTTTTACTCGTCAGGAGTATAATCAGAATTCACTTCCTGATAACTTTATAGAAAGTATGGTAGAACTGCCTGACGGGCAATTCTGGGTAAAGACAGCAAAGGGGTATGTACTGTTTGACAAGGCAAAAGAAGTGTTTCAAACCGATTTAACTCCGTTTATGACTTCATTGGGAAGCAGAGGAGTTCCAAGTGATATCTTTGTCGATTCAAAGGAAAATGTATGGATTTATGTAATGGGAGAGGGATGCTACCGGTATAATAAGAACAGTAAGCCGGCATGTTTTTCTTTTCAGGAACATAAATTGCCGTTGGTCGGTATTTCGGATATAGCAGAGTGTAAGGATGGAATTTTATTTGTCTATGATACAGGCTTGCTGGTTTGTGTTGATCGTGACCGGTTGACTGTCAGATGGATAAAGGAAGAAGTGAAGAATGATAACCAGGATGGTAAGCAAATTGATTTTTCCTTATTTGTCGATCGGGAGGAATGTATTTGGATATATAGTATCTCAGGCGTGTGGGTATACGATTTGGAGAAAGGAAAATGGCAGGAAGACGTTACGGAACGCTGGCGTAACCGTTCTGACTTTGTGCATAGCATTACGCAGGATGCTAAAGGCAGAATTTGGATGGGCAAGGATTATAGCGGTATAGATATTCTTACGAAAGCTGACGGACGGGTAGTATCTGTTTCTTCTGAGAAAAATACAGACCGGAGCCTATCTCATAATACGGTTTATACGTTGTATACAGACAGAGATGGAATTGTATGGGTTGGAACTTACAAGAAGGGTATCTCTTACTATGGCGAAAGCATATTTAAATTCGAAATAGATTATACAGGTGATGTGACAAGTATAGAGCCTGAAGGAAAAGATAAGGCATGGCTGGGTACAAATGACAATGGAGTAATGCTTTGGAACTATACTACTCGTCAAATAGAAAAACATTTTACATTGGGAGAAGAACCTGTTGTTGCTTTGTTGAGAGCTTCCGACGGAAAACTGTGGATAGGCACATTCAATGGGGGCTTGTATTGTATAGAAGGTACTGCGATACGTTCGTTTAAAGCCGGTGATGGAAGTAAGCTTCTGAGTGATAAGATTTGGGCTTTGCAAGAAGACCGGAAAGGTAATATATGGATTGGCTTTTTGGATGCCGGTATTCAATGTCTGAATCCTTCTGATCATAGTTTTCAGACGATAGACTTGGAGAAGGCAGGCTTAAATGATAATCATATTGTTTCCTTGTGCTTTACCAATGAAAACGATCTGGTGATAGGTACTGCCAGTCAGGGAGTGGCTGTCTTTGATGTAGAAAGTCGTAAGATAAAGGCTATTTTGCAGGAAAAAGATAGTGTAGGAATTACTCATAATGAAATAAATCAGGTATTTAAAGATAGTCGGGGACTTGTATGGATTGCCACTCGTGGCGGGCTTAATATCTATAATGTAAAGTCTGGAAAAGTAAAGAGCTTGTCTGATGTCATGCCGGATAACGGGGGGATTATTGCAGGAGTGGCAGAAGATAATAGCGGAGATATGTGGGTAACATCGGCACGCCAGCTGATTCATCTGAATGTAACGAAAGGTGATACAGGTGAGTATCAGTTTGTTCCGCATGTATATAATGACAAAGATGGACTTCAAAATTGTGATTTTAATCTCAGGTCTATCCGTGAATTGAATAATGGAGCAATACTTTTAGGAGGACTGTATGGCATAAATGTATTTAGTCCGGAAAATGTCCGTTATAATAAATTACTTCCTAAGGTGTTGTTTACCGGTCTTTCACTGTTCAACAAAGAAATACAAGTAGGCGAACGTGTAGACGGTCGTGTATTGTTGCCAGAATCTCTTAACCGTATAGGCAAACTTACGCTGGATTATAAGCAGAATATTTTTTCTATATTCTTGGCTTCCGACAATTTGCTTTTGCCGGAGAAAACACGCTATATGTATCAGCTTAAAGGTTTTAACAAAGAATGGCTTTCACTGCCTGAGGGCGTGCATAGTCTGACTTTTACAAATTTGGCTCCCGGAAAGTATATTCTGAGCGCGAAAGCTGTCAATAGCGACGGATATATCGGTCAGGATGTATCGAGTCTTGAAATAGAAGTCTTGCCTCCGTTCTGGATGTCCTGGTGGGCTTATTTATTGTATTTTATGATTGGTGTAGGACTACTGTTCCTGGCACGTTTCCGTTTGCTGAAGCGTGAGAGAGAAAAGTTCAAGTTACATCAGATAGAACTGGAAGTGGCTAAGAATGAGGAAGTAAATAATATGAAGTTCCGTTTCTTTACCAATATCAGTCACGAACTTCGTACTCCGCTGACTCTGATTATTGCTCCGCTGGAACAGATGCTGAAAGAAGAAAGCAATGATGAATCTCGAAAAATGAGGCTTCAGCTTATGTATCGCAATGCACATCGTCTGCTAGTATTGGTCAATCAGTTGCTTGATTTCCGAAAAGGTGAAATGAGTTCTCATCATTTATCACTTTCTGAAGGAGATATCATTACTTACATACAAGGGGTATGCGATTCTTTCTTGCTGATGGCCGATAAAAAGCAGATACACTTTTCGTTCTTTTCGAGTGTAGATCACTTTACAATGGCTTTCGATGCCGACAAGGTGGGTAAGATTGTGATGAATCTGCTGGCTAATGCGTTTAAGTTCACTCCTGAAGGTGGCAGGGTTACGGTTATGGTAGAGCACATTCAGAAAGATATCGATGTGATAGAAATAAAGGTTGCCGATACAGGGGTAGGAATAAGTGATGCGGATAAGGAACATATATTCGATCGTTTTTATCAGACAGAAAACAAAGAAAACGTGGATGCAACGAGCGGTACAGGCATTGGATTAAGTCTGGTACACGATTTTGTTGCTTTACATGGAGGAGATGTCACTGTTTTCGATAATATCGGTAAAGGAGCTGTATTTGTTGTACATATACCGGTGAAGCATGTTGATGTGCAATATCATCCGGCTAACTCCATGCCGGTTCCGGATTTACTTCCTGAAGCAGCAGGACGATCTAATGAAGAGGCCGACAAGAGTAAATTCCCATTGTTACTGATTGTAGATGATAATGACGATTTCCGTCTGTTTATGGAGTATAGTCTGGGATTGCAGTATCGGGTGAAACTGGCATCGAACGGAAAAGAGGCATGGGATATCTTGCAAAACAGTGAAGAAATGCCCGACTTGGTGGTTAGTGATATTATGATGCCTGAAATGGATGGAAACGAATTGTGCCGTTTGATAAAAGAAGATAAACGTACAGCACACATTCCGGTGATTCTGCTTTCAGCTAAACAAAATACGGATCGAAAGTGGAAGGATTGACCATGGGGGCAGATGATTATGTGACGAAACCGTTTAATATGACTATTCTGGTTCTGCGTATCAGAAAACTGATAGAATTAAGCCGTTATAATGTGTCAAAGGGTACTATCGATCCTGCGCCTAGTGATATTGTCATTACTTCTTTGGATGAAAAGCTGATAGAGAAAGCTATAAAATATGTAGAGGATAATATCTCTCGCAGTGATCTGTCGGTAGAAGAGCTGAGTCGTGAACTGGGCATGAGCAGGGTTCATTTGTATAAGAAGATGTTACAGATTACAGGAAAAACTCCTATCGAGTTTATTCGTGTTATTCGTCTGAAAAGAGCTGCTCAACTATTGCGTGACAGTCAGCTTCATGTTTCGGAAATCGCTTTTCAGGTAGGATTTAATAACCCTAAGTATTTCAGTCGTTATTTTAAAGAAGAATTTGGGGTTTTGCCTTCTGCATATCAGGAAAAGGAAGATAAGTAACAAATTATACCTAAGTTAGAAACATTTGATAGACCTATGTATTGAAAACTTTCCCTTTTGTAAAACATTATAACTAGTTGTTTTATAGGGGAATGTTTAAATTTGCAATACGAGATAAAGATGTATTTAGTATTTAACTTTAAACATAGGTTTATGAATATGAAAAACATTTCTTACTGTTTGTTGGCAGGGCTGATTTTTGGGTCCTGCTCTGGCAAGGTCTATGAACAGACAGATAATGGTGTCATCGTTAAGGTTCAGCAAAAGGGAGGACAGGATACTCGCCTGGTTCGTTTTCAGGTAATGGGAGATAAGTTGATACATGTATCTGCTACTCCGGAAAGCAAATTTACCGATTCAAAGAGTCTGGTTGTTGTTCCTCAGGAAAAACAGACTCCGTTTACTGTTTCACAGCAGGGAGATACAATCACTGTTTCAACCAAAGAAGTCAAGGCTTTTGTTTTAAGCTCTACCGGTGAAGTCTGGTTTACGGATGAAAACGGAAAGATGATTCTTCAGGAAAATAAGGGGGGAGGAAAGACATTTACTCCTATCGAAGTGGAAGGTACCAAAGGATATTCAATCCGTCAGGTATTCGAATCTCCCGATGATGAAGCTTTTTATGGGCTGGGCCAGCATCAGGCAGAGGAATTCAACTATAAAGGAAAGAACGAAGAGTTGTTCCAGTATAATACAAAGGTATCTGTTCCATTCATTGTATCGAACAAGAATTATGGTGTTCTGTTGGACAGTTATTCTCTTTGTCGTTTTGGTAACCCCAATGACTATTCTCAGCTAGGACAGGTATTTAAACTATATGACAAGGACGGCAAGGAGGGAGCGCTGACCGGTACTTATGTACCTGATACAAAGTCAGGAGCAGAAACCATTGTTCGCCGTGAGCCTTCTCTTTATTTCGAACATCTGAAACGTGAAGACTTGTCGAAGGTAGTTAACCTGCCTGAGAATTTCCCGTTTATGGGAGCAAAAGTAACGTATGAAGGTATGATTGAACCTTCAGAATCGGGTGAGTTTAAGTTTATCCTTTATTATGCCGGTTATACGAAAGTATATATAAATAATGAACTGGTAGTTCCTGAACGCTGGCGTACGGCATGGAATCCGAACAGTTATAAATTTGCTGTCAACCTGGAAGCTGGAAAGAAAGTTCCTCTTAAAATAGAATGGGAGCCGGACGGAGCTGTTTCTTACTCGGGACTGCGTGTACTGAGTCCGGTTGATCCGAAAGAACAGGGCAAGCAGTCGTGGTGGAGTGAAATGACCAAGCAGCTTGATTATTATTTTGTAGCCGGTGATAATATGGATGATGTAATCAGCGGTTATCGTACTCTTACCGGAAAAGCTCCTATCATGCCGAAATGGGCAATGGGATTCTGGCAGAGCCGTGAAAAGTATAATACATCTGATGAAATGCTTGGTGCACTGAAAGGTTTCCGCGACCGTCAGATTCCGATTGACAATATTGTCCTCGACTGGAATCATTGGCCGGAAGATGCCTGGGGAAGTCATGAATTCGACAAGAACCGTTTCCCTGATCCTCAGGCTATGGTCGACTCCATTCATGCCATGCACGGACGTATGATGATTTCTGTATGGCCGAAATTCTATGTAACAACCGAACATTACAAGGAGTTTGATAAGAATGGCTGGATTTATCAGCAGTCAGTTAAGGACAGCCTGAAAGACTGGGTAGGTCCGGGTTATCATTATGGCTTCTATGATGCCTACGATGCAGATGCACGTAAATTGTTCTGGAAGCAGATGTACGAACATTATTATCCGTTGGGTATTGATGCCTGGTGGATGGATGCCAGCGAACCGAACGTGCGCGACTGTACGGATTTGCAATATCGCAAGGATTTATGCGGTCCTACAGCATTGGGACCTTCTGCAGAATATTTCAATGCTTATGCACTGATGAATGCTGAAGCAATCTATGACGGTCAGCGCAGTGTAGACAATAATAAGCGTGTCTTCCTGCTTACCCGTTCTGGATTTGCCGGTTTGCAGCGTTATTCTACAGCTACATGGAGTGGTGATATAGGAACCCGCTGGGAAGATATGAAAGCACAGATTACTGCCGGATTGAATTTTGCAGTAAGCGGTATACCTTACTGGACAATGGATATTGGTGGTTTCTGTGTAGAGAACCGCTATGTAGCAGGACAGAAACAGTGGAATGAAACAAAAACAGAAAATGCTGATTATAAGGAATGGCGTGAACTGAATGCACGCTGGTATCAGTTTGGTGCATTCTGTCCGTTGTATCGTGCACACGGACAATATCCGTTCCGCGAAATATGGGAAATTGCTCCCGAAGGTCATCCGGCTTACAATTCGGTTGTTTACTATTCTAAACTGCGTTACCGCATGATGCCGTATATCTACTCACTGGCTGGTATGACATGGTTTAACGACTATACGATTATGCGTCCGCTGGTAATGGACTTTACTGCCGATACGAATGTAAATAATGTTGGCGACCAGTTCATGTTCGGTCCGTCATTCATGGTTTCTCCGGTTTATCACTACGGTGACAGAAGTCGTGAGGTATATTTCCCGAAATCAGCAGGATGGTACGACTTCTATACCGGCAAGTTCCAAGCAGGTGGTGAGAAGAAAATGGTAGATGCTCCTTACGAACGTATTCCGTTGTTCGTGCGTGCCGGTTCAATTGTACCTTTCGGTCCTGAGATCCAGTATACGGATGAAAAGCAGGCAGAACATATCAAGTTGTATGTTTATCAGGGTGCGGATGCTGCCTTTACTTTATATGAAGATGAAGGTGTAAACTATAATTATGAGCAAGGTAAATATGCGATGATTCCGATGACTTACAACGAAGCTAAAAAGCAATTGGTAATAGGAGAACGTACAGGTGAGTTTGACGGTATGTTGAAAGAACGTACATTCGAAATAATTCAAGTGAATACCAATAGCCCGAAGCCGTTCGATATGAATGCTAAAGGTATTGTTGTAAAATATAATGGAACTTCACAAACCATTCAGTTGTAAAATTTATGAGTCATAAATTTATTCAATCTATTATAATAGGAGTGTGCTGCATGTTCTTATTGGGAGCATGCAGCTCTCCTTCTTCTGAGCCGAGAGAAAGACTGAGCTTTAATGACGGATGGTGTTTTTCTCTGATTGATGATTCATTGGCTGCACAAGTAGATTTTGCTGACTCGGGTTGGAGAAAATTAAATTTACCCCATGACTGGGCCATCGAAGGAGATTTCAGTCAGGATAATCCTTCGGGAACAGGTGGAGGTGCTTTGCCTGGTGGTATCGGATGGTATCGGAAGACGTTTATTCCAGCGGACGGAGATAAAGGAAAACATTTTCGTATCGAGTTTGATGGAGTTTACATGAATTCGGAAGTTTTCATTAATGGAATTTCGTTGGGCAAGCGTCCTTATGGATATATTTCATTCAGTTACGATTTGACTCCATATCTGAAGTGGGGAGAAAAGAATGTGATAGCTGTACGTGTTGATAATGCTGAACAGCCTAATTCTCGCTGGTATTCGGGATGTGGCATTTATCGTAACGTATGGTTGGTGAAAACAGGAGATATCCGTGTTGCAGAGTGGGGAACCTATGTTACTGCAACAAGTGTTGATACTCAGGGGGCTTCTTTGAAAGTCGTTACAACGGTTGAGAATATAGGAACGCAGGCAGCTGCTGGAGTATCTGTTTATTCTATCCTGAAAGATGCAGAAGGGAAGGACGTTGCTCAGGCAGAGTCTTCTCTGAATGCAATAGCAGGAAAGACTGTTGATGTTTCTCAAGATTTAAAGGTAAGTTCTCCTTTATTGTGGAGTATTGAACGTCCTTACATGTATACCTTGGTTACAGAAATTCAGAAAGATGGACAATGTGTAGATCGTTATGTAACTCCTGTCGGTATTCGTACGTTCTCTTTTGATGCTGCGAAAGGTTTTACGCTGAATGGCAAGCCGGTCAAAATAAATGGTGTCTGCATGCATCATGATTTGGGATGTCTGGGAGCAGCGGTCAATGTACGTGCCATCGAACGCCAGTTGCAGATCTTGAAAGAAATGGGCTGTAATGGTATCCGTTGTTCACATAATCCTCCGGCACCAGAACTGCTTGATTTGTGCGACCGTATGGGATTTATTGTAATGGATGAAGCGTTTGACATGTGGCGCAAGAAAAAGACTGCTCATGATTATGCACGTTACTTCAATGAATGGCATGAAAAAGATTTGCACGATTTTATTCTTCGCGACCGTAATCATCCTTCTATTTTTATGTGGAGTATCGGAAATGAGGTATTGGAACAATGGAGTGATGCGCAGGCTGATACTTTAAGTCTGGAAGAAGCTAACCTGATTCTGAATTTCGGCCACTCGGCAGACATGCTGGCTAAGGAAGGTGAAGAAAGTGTAAACTCTTTACTTACAAAAAAACTGGCCGATTTTGTAAGAACCTTGGATCCGACTCGTCCGATTACAGCTGGATGCAATGAACCTAATCCTGCTAATCATTTGTTCCGTTCCGGAGCGTTGGATATCATTGGCTATAATTATCATAATGTCAACATTCCTGAGGTTCCAAAGAATTTCCCTGGCAAACCGTTTATCATTACGGAAAGTAATTCGGCTCTGATGACACGTGGATATTACCGGATGCCGAGCGACCAGATGTTTATTTGGCCTGAACGCTGGGATAAACCATTTTATGATTCAACATTTGCATGTTCTTCTTATGAAAACTGTCATGTTCCCTGGGGAAATACTCATGAAGAAAGTTTGCTGTTGATAAAGAAAAATGATTTTATCAGCGGGCAATATGTATGGACTGGTTTCGACTATATCGGTGAACCGACTCCTTATGGCTGGCCTGCACGCAGTTCATATTTTGGTATTGTTGATTTGGCTGGTTTCCCTAAAGATGTATACTATCTCTATCAGTCGGAATGGACAGATAAACAAGTCTTGCATCTTTTCCCGCATTGGAACTGGACCGAGGGACAGGATGTTGATATGTGGTGTTATTACAATCAGGCAGATGAAGTGGAACTGTTTGTGAATGGTAAATCACAAGGAATAAAATCGAAAGATGATAATCATTTACATGCTTTTTTGGCGTGTAAAATATGAGCCGGGAAGTGTTAAGGTTGTTGCTCGAAAAGCAGGAACAGTGGTTGCCGAAAAAAGAAATTCGTACAGCGGGAACACCGAGTATGATACGTCTGACTCCAGATAGAAATATCTTGAAAGCAAACGGTACTGATTTGAGTTTTGTAACAGTAGAAATCTTGGATGCCGAAGGAAATATTTGTCCTCTTGCGGATAATCAGGTTCGTTTTGAGGTAGAAGGAAACCTGTTTATAGCTGGAGTTGACAATGGAAACCAGACTTCGATGGAACGTTTTAAAGATAATAAACGCAAGGCGTTCAACGGTAAATGCTTGGTCGTATTACAGAACAATGGAAAAACAGGAGCAGCGCGTTTGAAAGCGATTTCTGAGGGATTAAAAGAAGCTGTAGTTGATATTGTTTCAGAATAATATTATCTTGGCTGAAAAAAGAATATTATGAAATTCCCATGAGATAAAAAAAATCACGCCCAAGAGAATGTAAATAGTCAAGCTGAAGTTACCTTTGTATAGTGTAACCCTAAAATGTATCAGTTATGGCAGAAGTGACATTCCCTCAGTTGAT
>ENA-OQHF01001921-OQHF01001921.1-human-gut-metagenome-genome-assembly--contig:-NODE-1921-length-10921-cov-2.231518_pt1 | contig 10921 bp, 7 predicted proteins | sample MGYA00242559_ERZ504709 | MGnify/ENA primary metagenome ERZ504709 (study PRJEB26092, sample SAMD00036203) | human gut metagenome | host: Homo sapiens | study: EMG produced TPA metagenomics assembly of... | reverse complement strand
ACGGCCAGGGCGTCCGGGATGGAGTGGGTGACGTTGACGAATTCGAGGTCGAAGGGGCCCACCTTGAGCTTCTCACGGCCGGCAACCTCAACCTTGGTGGGGTTCTGGTGGTGTTCCTTGCACTTGGCGTCCACGAAGGCGAGGGTCAGCTTGGAGCCGATCAGCGGGATGTCCGGACGCAGCTTGAGCAGGTAGGGCACGCCGCCGATGTGGTCCTCGTGGCCGTGGGTGAGCACCAGGGCGTCGACCTTGTCGAGACGGTTCTTGATGTAGCTGAAATCGGGCAGGATGAGATCCACGCCCGGCTGCTCCTCCTCGGGGAAGAGCACGCCGCAGTCGATGAGCAGCAGGTGACCGTTGTATTCGATCACGTTCATGTTGCGGCCGATTTCGCCCAAGCCGCCGAGCGGCGTGATGCGCATGGAGCCCTTGCGGTACTTCGGCGGGGCGATCAGCACGGCATCCTGCTGGGGTGCGGTGGCCTGCCGGGTGGCGTTGATCTTACGGGACGGCGTACGGCTGTTGGATCCGTTGGTGTTGCGGCCGCGCGCGGAACCGCGACGGCGAGAATTCGTGTTCTGCTTGTTTTCTTTGTCTTGTGCCATAACCTTTTTGGGATTTCTGTTGTGGTGCCTCTGCTCTGTCATGCAGGGGCGGCGGGCTGGCAACCCGTATGCAGCGTTTCGGGCTTACAGCAGTCCGGCAGCGCGCATGCCCTCTTCAGCCTTGTCAAGCTGAGTGGCGTCGGGACCGATGTTCGGCAGACGCATGGTGGTGGAGGGGATAACGCCCTTGACCTTGAGCGCAGCCTTGGCCATGACGGCCTGATAGCCGTCGCCATTCAACGCGTGGACAAGGGGGGCGAGCTGGTTGGCGAGGCGACGGGCGGTAGTGATATCGCCGCGATCGAATGCCTGGACAAGCTGCTGCATGGGGTTGGAGGCGACGTGGGCAATCACCGAAATGATGCCGACGGCACCGATGGAGAGGAACGGCAGGAACAGGCCGTCATCGCCGGAATACCAGGCGAGGCCGGTGCGCTGCTGCTTCTCCACTGCGGCTGCAAGATCGCCGGTGGCGTCCTTGACAGCCTTGACGTGTTCAAGTTCGGCCAGTCGGTCGTAGGTTCCGACCTTGACCTTCAAGCCGGTACGGCCGGGAACATCGTAGACGATGATCGGCTTTTCGGCGGATTCGTCGACGGCCTTGTATGGCCGACGATACCGTCCTGCGAGGGGCGGGAATAGTAAGGCATGACGACGAGCACCGCGTCGGCACCCGCTTCCTGAGTCTGTTCGACCATACGCACGGTGTGTGCGGTGTCGTTGGAGCCGGCGCCGGAATCACCGGAACGTCGACGACCTCCTTGACGGCCTGACCAGCTCGACCTTCTCATCCATATGGGTGACGGGCGATTCGCCGGTGGTGCCATTGACCACCAGACCATCCGCGCCATCGGCGACGAGGTATTTGGCGAGCTTCTGCGCGGCGGCGAAATCGACGCTGCCGTCGGATTTCATCGGGGTGACCATAGCCGGCAGAATGCGGCCGAAAGGTGCTGAATCAAGAAGGTGCATGTCATGCTCGCTCATAGTGTTTACCGTACTTCCCATTGTGGACTCTTATACTACGTACCTTGATTGTTGCTGAATGCGTGGCATTATGGCCGGAGCCGGTGGCAATGCCGTGATGCGCGTCCCGGCGCGCTTCCCTGCCTGAAATGCGGGGGCAACTACTGGTCGACTGCGGGTCGATTACAGGTCGAGGAAGCGGTCGAGGCCGATGGTCAGGCCAGCCGGAGCGTCGCCGGCGAGCTTGCGCACGGCAAGCAGGACGCCGGGCATGAAGCTGGTGCGGTCGAAGCTGTCGGCCCGAATGGTCAGCTGCTCGCCGGCATTGCCGAAGAGCACTTCCTCGTGGGCGTTGAGGCCGCGAAGACGCACGGCGTGCACGTGGATGCCGTCGACCACCTGGCCGCGTGAGCCGCCATCGGTTTCGGTGGCGTCCGGCACGGGGGCGAGTCCTGCGGCCTTGCGCGCTTCGGCGATGCCGTGGGCGGTGTGGATGGCGGTGCCGGAGGGGGCGTCCACCTTGGTGGGGTGGTGCAGTTCGATGACTTCGGCGGATTCGAAGTATTTCGCGGCCTTGGTGGCAAAGTAGTCGGCCAGTACGGCGGAGATCGCGAAGTTAGGTGCGATGAAGACCTTCTGGGTTTCGGGCTTCGGACCGTTGGCGATGGCGGATTTGATCTGGGCGAGTTTCTCGTCGGTCCAGCCGGTGGTGCCGACCACCACGTCCACGCCTTGGCCGATCAGGGTCAGCACGTTGTTCAGGCTGACGGACGGCACGGTGAATTCGACGACCACATCGGTGTTGTCGGTGGTGATCTGGGTCAGGTCGTCGCCGGCATCCAATGCGAGCGCCAGCTGCGTATCCTCGGCGTTGTTCACCGCTTCGACCACGTGCGAGCCCATGCGGCCCTTTGCTCCGACCACCGAAACCTTGATCATGTCTTCTTCCCTGTCTACCCGTACCTGCCCGGCAATGTACCCGGGACGTTTTCCAATCGGCAATCAGCCTATCACCGCAGGCCCCTCACGCCAATACCCCGTCCACAGAATCAAGCTCCCTCTGACGAGCCGAACCGTGAAGTCGAGCTCCCTCTGATGAGCCGAACCGTGAAGAAAACGCCGGAGGCGTTTTTAGGTGAGGGCGAACGACAGTGAGCAATAATTCAGTTGGCTGAAGCCATCATTAATTGCGTTCGAGCTGGACGCGAAGCGGACTGAGGGAGAGACCCCGGCGAAGCCGCCAACCATCCATCGGGCGTAGCCCGATCCCGTTTCACCCACGCCGCTTGGCCAAGGCCCATCCGGCCAACGCCAATGGCACGGACGCCAGCGTGAAGATGAATGGCAGCATCATGCCCACATGAGGGTTGGAGGCGTCAAGCACAATGCCGGCCACGGACGAGCCGATCGACGTGCCGACCGTGCCTGCGGTGGTTACCCAGCTCAGCCCTTCGGTCAGGGATTCCGCCGGCACCAGATCCTTGACGATGAGGTTGCCGGTGGCGAACGTCGGCGAGACGGTCAGGCCGGCGAGGATTTCGAAGACGCCCAGCAGGATGAGATTGTCCATTGACAGCCGGAAGAACACGTAGCCAACGGTCAGCAGCGACAGGAACATCACCATATGCGCCCAATGGGAGCCTTTGAGTTGGCAAGAGCCGAACACCAGCGCGCCGATGCACGAGCCGACCGCGAACATCGCCAATTGCAGACCGAGGAAGGGCTCAAGTCCCATGGATTTCATGGTGGCGGTAATGGACACGTCGAAGGACGTGAAGCTCATATTGAACACGATGAACACGGCGAGCAACGGCAGTACGCCGGCATAGAGCAATACACTCTTGGGCTTGGCACCGCTGCGTTTGAGTTGGCGCAGGGTCAGCTGGTCGGCATCTTCGCTTGCAGCGGGGCTGCCGTCATCGTGCGCGGCCACGCTGACCTGTTCCACGATGACCGGCGGCTGGGTGGATTTCAGCGAGAAGAATATGGTGCCGCCGATGCCGCATGCCACGGTGGGCACGAACAGTTGGGATACCGGATGCACGGAGGTGGCCAGCCAAGCCGCCAGAATCGGCCCCAGAATAAAGACGATCTCGTCAATGGCGGCTTCCATGGCGTAGGCCGTGTTGAGCAGCTGTTCGCCATCTTCCACACCGCGCAACGCATAGGACCAACGGGTTCGGACCAATGCGCCGAATGAGAACTGCGTCAGACCCATGATGATGGCCAGGGCGAACAGCAGCGGAATCGGCACGCGCACCAACGCCGCGAAGGCGAAGGCGAGCATGGCCACGATCTGCACGGCGAGCGCAAGCCGGCCCACGCGGGCTTGGCCGAAACGGTCGAAGGCGCGGGCGTAGAACGGGGTGACGCAGCTCATGGCCAGCACATAGGCGGCGCTCATGGTGCCGGCGATGGTCCAATTGTCGTAGAGATGGTTGAGCGCCAGAACGATGCCGAGACTCATCATGGGAGATCGGCAATCGTGCCACCGCACCGGACAGGCAGAACGCCTTGGCTCCGGGCAGCATGAACAGGCGCTGATAGGGCGAGTGGGCAGCAGACGACTTCGAAACCGCGCGAGTCGTGGACACAATAACTCCTTACTGGTGCGTTGTCCGGCACGTGCGCCCGCCCACACGTGCCATCCGAGGGTAGCGGTTCCCCAGCAACGTCACGCGGTGCGTTTCAACCGCGGACCGGTACGTGGCCAGTCGTCTTCATCGTCGGAGATGCCTTGCGATGCATAAGGTCTCTCCACCGGTGAAGGCCGTCCGATGCTGTACAGGTCATGAGCCTTTGGGCTCAGTCGTTGTCAGATTGTTCGGGAATGCCGGAGCTCAACTCGGTAAGGATTTCCTGTTTGGTTTTCGCACGGGCGCGAAGCTCGCGCAAGCCCTCGTCGGGCTCACTGACATAGTAGAGAGTGGCGTCGATACTGTCCAATTCCACACCTTCGACCGCTGCCAGCAGCAGTCGGTACATGTCGAGCTGGGCAAGTTTGCGGGTGATGTCGTCTGGCTTGGTGGGCCGACGACCGGTTTTCCAGTCGACCACGGTAAAGCGTGCGGTGGTGCTGGACGGGTCAAGTCCACCGATGAATACCGCATCGAGTTTGCCATTGACTAGGCCCACGCCCGGCACGTCCACGACAATGGCACGCTCCGTCCACGCCGGGATGCGCTTGGCCCACGATGATTCGGCCAGTCTGCGCTGCCACGCCACCAGCTTGGACTCGGTGGCATTGTCGCTACTTATGGAAGTGGCGGAGGCGGCGGATACGGCGGATGCGGATTGTTGAGCCGTGGGCTGTGGGACAGCGGGCTGCCGTGTGGATGGCTTGCGGCATTGCCGCTCCCGTTCGGCCAAATCGGCCAACATGGCTTCCCGGGAAACGAATCCCGCATCCTGACCTGTATGCGGCATACTTGATTCGGCTTCATATGCCAGTACCGCTTCATCCGGCTTACCGGCATTGATGAATTGCTCAGCCCACGCATGGAACTGCGTGCCGGCCTCGGCCGCCGGAGACGATATGCGCGGAATCGGGCGGATAATGCTACGCCAGTAGAGGCGCTCCTCCCGTTCGTTCATGCCACCTACGCGGGCTTGCAGGCTTGTCACGTTCTGGCGTCCTGCAGCCAGAACGCGTTGCGCCTTGGCTTTGACTGCCTCATCAAGCGACTGGCCGCTGGCGGCATCGGCCATCAAATCGGCGTCGTCCACCAGCAATTGCGCCCGTTGCAGCAGTGGACCGGCGTCTTGGTGCTGCTCAAGTGACGAGGAATCTGCGGCGATAACATCGATGCCACGTGACAGCTGTTCATGCACTGCGTCGCTGAGGGTAGCCGGCCACGGCAATTCGACAGCGGCATCCGTCTGCGTAATCGGCGTCTGCCATGCCTCCCCCACCACGGCGTCACCGTATGCCGCGGCATGCTCTCCGATAAAGAACCCTTCGGGAGTGGCAATCGCTTCGCCTTGCGCCGAAGTCAGCATGGGCTTCCCGGCATTGGCGGCTTGCAGCCGTTCCACACAGTCCTGAGCCGATATCGCATGTTCACGGGCTTGGAGCGCGTCATGCACTTCAAGCCAGAAATTGGATGGCTGAGCGGCGCGAGAGCCTTTGGGCACCACTGACGGGTCCCGCCCGGATTCGCCCGTATAGGCGCAATAGGTCATCAGGGCATCTTCCCGCGCACGGGTAAGCGCCACATACATCAATCGACGTTCGTCGGCATGCAGCCGACGCCCATATTCCTCCGCCTGCGTCAAATACCAGCCGGATGCATCCACTTCTTCCACGCCATCGCCGAATTCGCGCATGGAGCCGAACACTTCATCATCGATAAGCTCCACATCATCCAAAGCCGCCAACGATGCGATGGGGTCGGCTTCCACATCGGCATCATGGGGGAATCGCGGCAAAATGCCGGCATCGGCGCGCATAGGCACGGGCACGGCGGTGGGGTTGGTGAGCCAGGAGTCGGCGGTCTCATGATATTCGGGTGCGGTCCAGTGACCTTGCTCGGTGCCTCCCGTATGGTGTTCGTCCAGCACGATCTTGAGATGGTCGCCCTGATTGCTGGGGAATCCGCCGGCGGTAAGCCCCACTACCGCAACGGCATCCCATTCCAACCCTTTGGACTGGTGTACGGTCATCAGTTCCACATCCACCGGAGCGTCGGGGAGACTGGCGGCTTCATCCTCCACCGAAGCCAGATGATCCACCCATGTGATGAACCCATGCAACGAGGGAGTTTGCTCAGCGGCAATCTCTTGCGTGTACGTATCCACCAAATCCACAATCGCATCCATAGGCATATGCGCCAAAGCGGGATTGGCGCGGTGCTGCGGATTATGCAGCACACCGGCCAATACGGTGTCGATGTCAAGATCCAACGCTTCTATGCCGGCGCGAATCACGTCGCCCAGTGGCCGCCCGACGGCATCATGCACCTGACGGAGCATCACCGCGGCCCAGGTTATGGCGTTGCGCCCGTGTGCGCTCAACCGTTCAAGCAGTTTTACCAGGTCGCCGCGTAGCAATACGTCTGGCAGGAATACCGCATTGGCCACCTGATCGCGGTACTCACGCACCACAGCCGCCCATTCATTCGCTGGTGTATCCGGTTGGGCAAGGCCGGCCTGCACCAATGCTTGGAAGCGTTGTTCCGTGTTCTGTTCTTCAGCAAACGGGCCAACATGGTCAAATCCGCTGCGGACATGGTGAATCGTGGCGTGGCCAGCAAGCGCATCAGCGATCCCGTATCGGTGTGGTCGGCGGCCACGTGCAGCAACGCCATCAGATCGCGGATTTCCGGACGTTCCAACAGCGCGGAATAGCCGACCACGAATGTGGTCAATCCGGCCTGTTCCAATGCCGCCTGATATTCGGGCATATGTGATTTGGACCGAAACAGCACGGCGACCGGCGCTTTCTGTTCGCCCGGCATCTGTTCCTGTTGTTCGGCTGCGGAACGGTGCCGTGCGATGGCCGTCTTGCAGAAACGCACTACGGCGTCGATCTCCTGCCCGGCCGTGGCGAAGCCCAGTACTCCCAATGTTCCTTCGGGGGCATCAGGCATGGGGTCGAGCGATGAGACATCGACCTCACGCATCAATGAGCTGGAAGGACGCGACGGATTGGAGCGCAACGGCAGCGTGAGATTATTGGCGGCTTCGAGCACTATACGGCTGTTTCGCCTGGTGACGGACAGCGGGAATGGCTTGTATCCGGCAGACAGGTGGAAATCTTGCTGGAACATACGGAATGCACCAGGGCTGGCACCACGCCATGCGTAAATCGACTGGAACGGATCACCCACCGCGTTGACGGCGGACCTCTGTGACGCATCCACGTGGAACAGTGCTGCCAGCAGAGCGGCCTGCGTGGTGGAGGTGTCCTGATATTCGTCGAGCAGCACGTGGCTGTACCTGCGGCGTGTACGCTCTCCGATGGAGGGGAAGCGCTCGATAAGCTGATACGCGGCAATGGTGAAGTCGGAGAATTCGGCCATATTGCGTTCCCGCTTGGCTTGGGCATAGGCCTCCACCAGCTGGAGCAGAATATCGCGTTTGCGTGTGGTCTCCAGCAGCGCACCGCAATGATAGGTGCAGCGGGCGTGCAAATGTTCGGCACGGTCATCGAGCTTGGCTTGCCAGCTGGCGTCGGTATCTTTCTTCAGTCGTTTGATCTTGGGGATTTCGGCTCGTCCTCGGGCATGGGTTCATCTGCAACGGCTTGTTGCAATCGATTGATGAATGCCGAATCCCATTGCCGTACTCGATTGATCGCATCATCGAAGCTGGTGCAGCCGGCACCGATCATGGCACTGCCAATGGCATCCGACAACGCCAGAACACGGTTCGCCAAACTGGAGAAGGCGCCAAAATCCTCACTGAACGCCAGATCCAAGTGACTGTCGATGACTTCGGTGGCCAGTTGAAGCGCTCCGGCTGCGCTCAATGGTTGCGTGTTCTGATCGAATCCGACAAGCAGTCCATATTGGCGCACGATGGTCTGGAAGAAGGCGTCATACGTGAAAATGGCCGGCTTGAGGAATGCCCGATCAGACACCGTGGCGGTCGTAGAGCCCGCCATATCACCGGCCACTGCGGCGGAGACGCGTTCCAGCAGTTCGCCTGCGGCCTTGCGTGTGAAGGTCAGGCCCAGGATGCGTTCAGGTGCCACACCTCGATTGATAAGCGCGATGATGCGTTGGGTCATCGTAAAGGTTTTGCCGGAACCGGCACCGGCAACCACCAATACGTCAGCATCGACTGGCGCATCGATGATGGCGGCCTGTTCCGCACTGGGAGTGAACGTGCTCATGCTTGCCTCGTTTCGAAAATCGTGTCGATCTGGCCTGCACAGGCAGGGCAGACGTTCTTCATACGGCAGAATCCGATATGGGTGTCTTGCGGATGGGCCTCGATGATGGCTGATCTGCTGGCCGCCGCGGCATAGAATACGCGGGCGATCATGGTCAGCGACCATAACGTCTGCGTACCGGCGAGCGCGGCGAATTGCGCCCACGCTTCGGCACTCACACCTTCGGGAGGAGTAGCCGGATCTATGGCGGGTATGTCGAAGAAACGGTTGGGGTCTTTATCCAGTATCGGGGCGTGAACGGTTCGGCATTCAACGAGCCGATCAGTGAACAGCGGCGGCTGGAAGGCACCTTCCGGAGCGTAGCTTCTGGCTGGTGCCGCATTCTGCCCGACATGGAATAGCACGCTTTGGCTGATATGCGGCATTGCGGCAAGTGCCTTGGCACCGCGCGGCCCGTCTTCGGGGAACACGAGGCCAAGCTGATAGCACACGAGCTGCAAATCATTGAAAATCTGTTTGACCGTGGGCGTTCTGCCTGTTTTGTAGTCAATGAGGCGAATGCATTCGCCGCCGTCTGCGAGTACGCGGGTTTCCATACGGTCGATGCGCCCGGACAGTCTCACGGTCAGATGCTCGTCCATGCCTTCCGGCCACCCTCCGACCAGTGCTCCCATCAGACGGACCAGCGTGTTCCGACCGATTGGGTGCAGGCCGGGCACGGCATTGTATGCGTCGAGTATGTCACGCACATCGAATCGTGCGGCAAACTCCCGTTCGCATTCGGCACCGGCCAATGCGCCAATGCTGAAGTTGCTGGAGTTCTTGCCAAGATACGTTTCCGGATCGGCGTCGCTGCGCACAAAGTAATCGGCGATGTTGCGCAGGGTATCCGCCGCGGACTCGTCCTTACGGGTGGCCTCATAGCGGTTCCGGGTGTCGGCTATGGCATTCGGATCAGGACGTTTGCTCTGATAGATGGCATTAAGCCGTGCCGAGACAGCCTCGATGCGACGTTCCGCGCCGGCCGTGGAGTCCAAGCCCAGTGCGGCCAACGCCTGGGCATTGTGGGAAAGATGGTCCAGCCCTTCCTCGCTGCCTTGCTGCGCAACCGCATGGATGAGGGTTCCGAAACTGGTGGCCACGGAGCTGGGGCGAGGACCGGCGAACCGGTTCTCCAGCATCCAGCACACCGGGCACGCCCATAGGCTGTCGACCGCCGATGGAGATAAGGTGACCATGGGCGCGGCCTGCGCATCCGTCTTGCCTTTCCCTGTTTGGATACCGTCAGGCTGTACACCACCAGATGACGCGCTGTCGGATGAGGCACTGTCAGATGAGGTATCGCCAGATGACGCACCGCCAGATGACGCGCTATCCGATTGGGCCGGCGATTCCACAAACGCCCAGCTCTGCGGATTTGCGGCGCGCACACCATGCTCTAACAGGAGTGTCAACGCAATCGCGGCGTCCTTTGCGGCAGCCTGCTGCGGTTGAGCAGCGGCCAGAACCGCGCGGGCGGCGCTGACCAACCCACGTGGGTCGGCGTCCAATCCGGCCAGATCATATTCGGCGAATCCCGCATGTGCCCCCACTGTGGTGAAAGGCGCCTGTTGCCGGTTGCGCGGATAGTATTCCGGCAGATACCCGAAGAGAAAGTCCGAGGGGCTCATGCTGTCGTTCCATACCGCGCTGATCATGATTCGCCGTGCACGGGTCAGCGCGACCAGGAAACTCTTCTTCTCGCCCGACAATACAGCCGCGAACCGCGGATCATGCCCGGTTTTGTCGCTTTCTTCAAGCGCTCCCCTCAGCACGAGCTCGGCAAGGTCTTCACCACCGAACATGGTGTTGCGCCCGGCGAGGTTCGGCCACACGTCTTGCTGGACCACCGGTATCCACGCATATTCCCAGTGGCGTCCGGCCGCGCCTGCCGGCGTAGTCAATGTCACCGCGTCTTCCACCGGTCCTATGTGGGCCAAGGAATCGGCCTGCACTTCCATGCCCCGAACCTGTGCCATGAATGACGTGATGTCTCGACTGGCGGTGGAATCATCGGCGAACTGGAACAGGCGCATTGCCGCGTCCAGCCGGTCATTGGCCGTACGCCCCTCTGCCGTGTTGAATAATGCCGCACGCTGCCAGACCGGTGCCAGACCGGTGGCGTTCCACGCAACAGACAGCGCATAGCGCGGCTGTACGCGCTGGCTTGCCGGCAGCCGCTCCAAGCCGGAAGCAACGCTGCCCACCAGATGCCACAGGTTCGCAAAAGCGCGGGCCTGAGGGTCGTTGCCGAGCACCGCGTGGATGGATGCGAGCGCAGCCTGCGCCGGCGCGGCGGCATCATCAATGGCAAGCATCACGTACAGCGCGTCAACGCCAAAGGCCAAGTCATCGCCGGACGGCTCACCGAGTATTTCGACAGACACTTGGCAACGCAAGTCACTGACGACGAAACCGCTGACGTCAGAAACCACTGAACCGAGGATGTTTGCAGGTACCTGCTTTCCACGCCGCG
>ENA-OQHF01001920-OQHF01001920.1-human-gut-metagenome-genome-assembly--contig:-NODE-1920-length-10925-cov-1.876273_pt1 | contig 10925 bp, 14 predicted proteins | sample MGYA00242559_ERZ504709 | MGnify/ENA primary metagenome ERZ504709 (study PRJEB26092, sample SAMD00036203) | human gut metagenome | host: Homo sapiens | study: EMG produced TPA metagenomics assembly of... | reverse complement strand
GACACAGGCCGAGCAGCGCAAGCGCTTCGGCTGGCGGGGGCTTGCGGGCGTCTCGGTGCTGTTTACCATGCTGTTCGGCGCGATTTTGACCTCGCCGGATATCGGCCATGACTGGCCGACGTTCCTGATTCTGACGGTGGTGTTCGCCTTGCTCGGCGGGTTCTGCATGAAAAAGGCGCGGCAGTACGCCGCCGCCCCGGCGAGTCGGGCGCAGCGGGTGCTGTGCACCGCGTTCGGCGTGGTGCTGCTTGTGTTTGCCGCACTGTGCCTGCTCGTGTTCGTCGATCCGGGCGATGTGCGGGACTATTCGTTCCTGTGGCTCGCGGCAGGCTCCGCGCTCTGCGGCGCAAGACTGCTGGCCATCCGGAATAAAGGGTAAAATAAGACAGAAAAAGGCCGGAGCTTTATGCTCTGGCCTTTTTGGAATGAGAAAAAAGAGATGGGCCCGGAGCAAAATGCTTCGGCCCATCTCTTTTTGATTAAGATTACTCCAGCTCCATCAGGAGTTCCTTGGCCTTGACAGGCTGACCCTCCTTGATGAGCACCTTCTTGACCGAACCGGCGGTACGGGCGGTGATGGCGGTCTCCATCTTCATCGCCTCGATGATGAGGAGCACCTGGTTCTCCTCGACCTTGTCGCCGGGCTGGACGTTGACCTTCGAGACCATGCCGGGGATGGAGGAGCCGACCTGCTTCGGATCGTCCTCATCGGCCAGCACCGCCTGACGGGTCTGCTCGGAGGCGTTCGGGTCGCGGACGGCGACCTCAGCGGCGCATGCCGTTGAGCTCGAACTGGACGTTGATCGTACCGTCGCTGTTGTGGTCGCCCAGACCCAGATACTTGATGACGAGGGTCTTGCCGTCCTCGATGTTGATCTTGTTCGTCTCGCCGAGGGCCATGCCGTTGAAGAAGACGTGGCTGCCCATGCGGGTGATGTAGCCGAACTCCTTGCGGTGGCGGCAGAAGTCCTTGTATACCTTCGGGTACATGGCGTAGGAGATCAGATCCTTGCGCTCAGCGTCGTCGCGGAACTCGCTGACCTCCTTCTTGAGTTGGTCGAAGTCGACCGGGTCAAGCAGCAGACCGGGGCGGCAGGTGATGGGCTCCTCGCCCTTTAGCACGACCTTCTGCAGATCCTTGGGGAAGCCCCATGCGGGCTGACCCATCATGCCCTTGAAGTAGGACACCACGGAGTCGGGGAAGGCGAGCGCAGCGCCGCGCTGGACGATGTTCTCAGGGGTGAGGTTGTTCTGCACCATGAAGATGGCGAGGTCGCCGACGACCTTGGACGACGGGGTCACCTTGACGGGGTTGCCGAGCATGTCGTTGACAGTCTTGTACATCTCCTTGACATCCTCGAAGCGGTCGCCGAGGCCGAGAGATTCGACCTGCGGATGCAGGTTTGTGTACTGGCCGCCGGGGATCTCATAGCGATAGATGTCGGTCGTGGTGCTCTTGAGACCATGGTCGAAGCTTTCGTAGCGCAGACGGACGTCGGACCAGTAGTTCGACAGCTCCTGCACGCGCTGCAGGTCGAAACCGGTGTCGCGCTCGCTGCGCTGCAGGGCGGCGACGACGGCGTCGAGGGAGGGCTGGCTCGTCAGGCCGGACATCGGGGCGCTGGCGACGTCGACGACGTCCACGCCGGCCTCGGCGGCCATGAGCAGGGCGGCAACCTGGTTGCCGGTGGTGTCATGCGTGTGCAGGTGGATGGGCAGGCCGACCTCCTGCTTGAGGGTGGAGACGAGCTTCTTGGCGGCATAGGGCTTGAGCAGGCCGGACATGTCCTTGATGGCCAGCATGTGCGCGCCGCGCTTCTCGAGCTCCTTGGCGAGGTTGACGTAATACTCCAGCGTGTATTTGTCCTTCGTGGGATCGAGAATATCGCCGGTATAGCACATGGTGGCCTCGAGCAGCTTGTTCTGCTTGAGCACCTCGTCCATGGCGACCTCCATGCTGGGGATCCAGTTCAGCGAGTCGAATACGCGGAACACGTCGATACCGCGCTCAGCAGCCTCCTGCACGAAGGCGCGCACAAGGTTATCGGGATAGTTGGAATAGCCGACGAGGTTCGAGCCGCGCAGCAGCATTTGGAACGGGATGTTGGGGATCTTCTCGCGCAGCAGACGCAGGCGCTCCCACGGGGACTCGTGCAGGAAGCGGTAGGCCACGTCGAAGGTGGCGCCGCCCCAGCACTCCAGCGAGCGGTAGCCGACGTCGTCCAGCTGAGCGGCAACGGGCAGCATATCGTCGAGACGCAGACGGGTGGCGAACAGGGACTGGTGGGCGTCGCGCAGGACGACATCGGTAATGGCAACGGTCATGAATTCCTCCGTGAATTAAGGGTGAAGACGGCGATGGTGGTGAATGGCGGCGACAATCGCCGGCTTCAGGCGGGCGAAATCGTCGGCGGGCGCGACGGCGGCCGGCGCCGGTTTGGGGGCGGCGGGCGGCTCGGGAAACAGGCGGTTGACGGCGAGGGACATTCCCCGGATGGCGAAAATGAGCAGCAGCAGGAACACCAGCACAAAGCCCATGCCGAGAAACATCAGGGTGAAGCCTTCGCCTAACAGGATGGCATTGTCAGTCATAAAATGGCCTTTGGGGGGAGCGCAATAATGGCTTACGGTAGCCCACGTCAGCAGAGTGGATTTCCCCGGACCGCCTGGTCAGAAGCCTCGGTTTAGCAGTCAGCTGCCGCTGCCATTACTGCGCGATATATTCAATCGGGGTTATTTAATAAAGCTCACGTGTTTGCAGATTTCATCGGCGACAATTTCTTTGCGCTGATTAAAGATCACTTTATTCTGCTCAAACAGGTTATTGCCGTGAGTATCGATCGATACAATTAACGGCCCGAACTCTTTCACCCGGCAAACCCATAACGTTTCTGGCATGCCTAAATCACGCCATTGCGCATCTTCAATCTCTTCCACACAGACCGCGGCGACTACCGCGCAGCCGGCAGGGAACACACAGTGCAAGGCTTTAGTTCCATACAGCCCTCTCGGTTCTTTGCCCATACCACCTTTGCCGACGATTAAATTTCTACACCGGTCTTAGCAATAAATTCTTTTTCAAATTTTCCATGCGCATACTGGTGGTTGGCCCAACGGAGACCATTTCAAATTTATCTTCCGTACCTTTAATCGGGCGCACAATGGGCCCGGCATGTAATATCGCGCCACCAGCAACGTTTACCGGTAATTCACGTCCGCCCTCAATTAAGCGACGATGAGCCACATCACGGCAGGTCACAATATGGCCGTTGAGATAAATAATATCGCCCGCTTTAATATCCGCTAAATCTTCATCTTTAATGGGCGTAGTGAGTATTTTTTTAGTCATCAGAATGCCACTCCTTTGTGAGACGTAATGGTGTAGTTCAGGTCTTTATCGAAAACGATATGCCCTTTACGGTGCGACCAGCAGCCGACGTTGACCGCCACGCCAATAGTGGAAGGGTGGCGTGCGGTATTTTCGATATTGACGCCCATCACGGAGGTATTGCCGGACATTCCCTGCGGGCCAAGGCCAATTTTGTTGATGCCGTCTTCGAGCATTTTTTCCAGCAATGCCGCACGTTCGTTGTCATTGTGCGAACCAATCGGACGCATCAACGCTTTCTTCGACAGCAGCGCCGCGGTTTCTACAGACGTCGCCACCCCAACGCCAACCAGCAGCGGCGGGCAGGCATTCAGGCCATAGCTGGTCATCACATCCAGCACGAAGCGAGTCACCCCTTCATAGCCAGCGCCCGGCATCAATACCATCGCTTTACCCGGCAGCGAGCAGCCGCCGCCAGCCATATAGGTGTAGATGCTGCACTGGTCGGAATTCGGAACGATCTCCCAGAATACCGTCGGCGTCCCTTTGCCGACGTTTTTGCCGGTGTTGTATTCATCAAAGGTCTCCACGCTGTTATGACGCAGCGGGGAGTCGATGGTAGCTTTGATTACCGATTCGCGCAGCAGCGCTTCCAGCTCGCCGATCAGCGGGAAGTTGGCGCCGCACTCCACTAGAAACTGGATCACGCCGGTGTCCTGGCAGGAAGGACGATCCAGTTCTTTCGCCAGACGTTGGTTTTCAATCATGGTGGTGAAGATCACATCGGCCAGTTGACTGGTCTCTTTCTTATGCAGATCTTGCAGCTTTGCCGTGACGTCATCAGGCAATACTTTGCCGGTATATCCCACGAACCTGGCCATAATGTCGGTCATGCGGGATATCTGTTCACTTTTGCTCATAAAGGCTCCTTAGTCAGAACAGCGTCCGTAAATTACGGATGAAAAGGGAAAAGGATTGGCAGCAGGATCAGGCTGACAATGGTAGAAACGATAATTAGAGGAATGCCGGATTTGGCGTAATCGACGAACTTATAGCCCCCGGCCGACAGCACCATCATGTTGGCAGGCATCCCGATCGGCGTCGCATAGGCGCAGGAGCTACCGATTACCGTCGCCATCAGTACCGCACGCGGATCGGCGCCCATACCGGCGGCAATCGACAAACTCACCGGCACCAGCAACGCGACGGTGGCGGTATTAGACATAAAGTTGGTCATCACCACGGAGAGGGCAAAGACCACTACCAGCAGCATAAACGGTGAGGAGTTATTACCCAGCAGGCCGATAACCTGATCGGCAACCAGCTTACCCGCACCGGTCATTTCCAGCGCTTTAGCCAGCGCCAGGGTGCCGCCGAAGATAAAAATAGTTTGCGAATCAATGGCTTTATAAGCCTGTTTTTCCGTCAACACGCCGGTGATGACCAGCACCAGGGCACCAATGCAGCCGGCTACCGTCAGACTAATACCGGTCTGTTTTTCGAAAATCATGCCGAGGATCGTGGCGATCAGCACCACCAGGGACAGGATCTGCTTCCAGCGCGGAACGTGGCTGTAATCCCGCTGTTCGCCAATGCTGCCCACCTCACTACTGTTCGAGTTATTAGGCAGAAACTTATAGCCGATGGTTAGGAAATAGAGGATGCCGCAGACCAGCATCGGCAGGCCCACTTTCGCATACTCAAAGAAACCGAAGCCGCTGCCGATATTCTGCAAGGCCGATTGCGCGATCAAGTTACCGGGGGCGCCAATCAGCGACAGGTTGCCGCCAAGCGCGGCAGCAAACACCAGCGGCATCAGCAGACGCGAACGGGTGAATCCCGATTTGGCGGCTACACCGATAACGACCGGGATCAAAACGGCTGCCGTACCGGTATTGGAGAGAAAACCGGACATTACGCCAACCACCACCATAATGATGAAGATCAGCTGCTTCTCCGTTTTGGCGAAGTGGGTGATCACGCCACCGACTTTGTTTGCCATCCCGGTTTCAAATAACGCCCCGCCAACGATGAACATGGCGACAAAAAGAATGACGTTGCTGTCGATAAAACCGGCAAACGCCTGCTTGAGATCCAATACACCGGTGAGCACTAACGCCACACAAACCACCATGGAAGTCACTGCCAGTGGCACCTTCTCCCAGACAAACATGATGATAGCGAACACCAGCAAACATAGGTGATGGTAATAGGTTCCATACTTATAATTTTTCCTATCAATGATATATGATATTGTATCCAATATTGACGAAGGAGAAATTATTCCCATGCAAAAAGTAAGTCAATGCGTTTTTGCGGAATGATCGCGCAATGAGATCTGCATCAAGATCCTGTGCAGATCGTCACGAAAAGTAACTAATAGCGCAGGTAAATGTAAGAAAAGCCAGCCAGTCGCTGGCGGAGGAGCCCTTCAGGTGGTGGTATCGGGCAGGTATCGAGTGAGCATATTTTCCATCGAGCGAATAATATGTTCATGCATTCGCTGGCGGGCCAGTGCTTCGTTATGTTGCTCAAGCGCTTGTAAAATCGCTTTATGTTCGCGAATTGAGATAACGGCATACTCTTCTTCGGTGACTTTATGTCCCATCGACAGGCCGTTCCACATGTTGCAGAGTAGCATCTTCATTTTTTCATTGCCCGCCGCGCTCCAGATCTCCATATGGAAAGCCTGGTTCAGGTCGGAATATTCAGCAGAATTATTGTCTGCCAGCGCCTTCTCTGCGGCATAGTGAACCTGGGCGATGCGTGAAATATCGGTCCCTGGACGAGAAGCTTTCGCCACGGCTTCACTTTCCAGTACGGCGCGAATTTCATAATGTTCGCGGATGGTCTGCTCATTAATCCCCAGCACCACCGCGCCTTTATTCGGCCGCACTTGAATCAGACCGTCGGCGGCTAAAATTTGAAACGCTTCGCGTACCGGCATGCTGGAAACGCCAACCAGTCGGGCAATCCCTTCAAGGGTAATCTCCTGCCCTTCCACTAAATCCCGCGACAGGATCGCTTTACGCAACACCGCCGCCACCTGCTCCTTCGCGGAAAGAAGCTTAATTTTCCCTAATTTAGGCTTCTGCACTTTCCCAATCCTTCATATGTTGACGCATAATTTCCGCAAGCATAAGGAAATAACGCTGCGTTGTCTGGGCAATTTTTCCGCCTTCGCCATTGCCGATGGCGTTGGCCAGTTCGCTCAGTATCAGAGCCGATTCCTGGCCATTCTCTTTCAGATAAAGAATGACATAAGAAATATAACCGTCCAAAAATTGCTGATACGCCTTCGCCAGGTAGCGATTATCAAGATAGGAAATCAGCAGCTGATGGAACGCCAGTTCGCGCGTATTCTCTCCCGGACGCGCCAGCTCCTGCGCGCGTGCGCGCAGCACTTCCCCCTGATTCTCCGGCACAAGGGCAAAGAGTTCGGCGGCCATCACCGCAATAACGCGAAAAATATGGCTCACATCCTCCACGGCCAAGGTGGAGACCTGCATATGCCGGTTAGGCAAGCGCACCAGAAACCCTTCCTGCTCAAGAGATTGCAGCGCTTCCCTAACCGGCATACGTGAAAGTCCCAGCTGTTCCGCGATGCTCTCTTGCGTCAGCTCATCCCCAGCCTTCATCGCACCGGAAAGGATCTGGTAGCGAATCATCTGCGCGATTTGGTCCCGGGTCGGCTTTCTTTCAATCTTTTTCACGCTGTCCTCATGGCTGGTGGCTTAAAACGCGGGGATTTTAGCAGATTTGCCCGGCAGCAGGCGCATTGGGGCGAAAAGTGAGGTAATAAAAAGCCGGAACAGCGGTTCCGGCTCTTCTGTTAGGGCGAGATTACTTGTTGACGAAGTCTTCGCCGAGCGCGATATCTTTCTTCAGGGTGTCCAGCATGCCCTCCAGCGCCTGCTGTTCAAAGGCGCTGAGTTTGCCGATAGACTGTCGCTCTTCCACGCCGTTTTTCCCCAGCAGCAGCGGCTGGGAGAAGAAACGCGCATAGTGGCCGTCGCCTTCCACGTAGGCGCACTCCACCACGCCTTTTTCCCCCTGCATGGCGCGAACCAGAGAGAGACCAAAACGGGCAGCCGCCTGGCCCATCGACAAGGTCGCCGACCCGCCGCCCGCTTTCGCTTCCACGACTTCAGTACCGGCGTTCTGAATACGTTTAGTCAGGTCGGCAATTTCCTGATCGCTAAAGCTGACGCCGGGGATCTGCGACAGTAAAGGCAGAATGGTGACCCCGGAGTGACCACCAATGACCGGGACTTCCACCTCGGTTGCCGATTTACCTTTCAGCTCCGCCACAAAGGTATTGGAACGGATGATGTCCAGCGTGGTAACGCCGAACAGTTTGTTTTTATCGTACACGCCGGCTTTTTTCAGTACTTCGGCGGCGATAGCCACGGTGGTATTCACCGGGTTGGTGATAATGCCGATGCAGGCCTGCGGGCAGGTTTTGGCAATCTGCTGCACGAGGTTCTTCACGATACCCGCATTCACATTAAACAGGTCGGAACGATCCATGCCGGGCTTACGCGCCACGCCCGCGGAGATCAGCACTACATCCGCGCCTTCCAGCGCCGGAGTAGCGTCTTCACCGGAAAATCCTTTAATTTTTACATCTGTGGGGATATGACTTAGATCTACCGCCACGCCCGGCGTAACCGGAGCGATGTCGTACAACGAGAGCTCTGAACCTGAAGGCAGTTGGGTCTTAAGTAGTAGGGCAAGCGCCTGGCCGATACCACCGGCAGCGCCAAGGACTGCAACTTTCATCCTAAACTCCTTATTATGGTTAATTTAGTCTTTCGTTATTCCGTCGCCTGGACCTTAATTCACAAGATGAACAATTACAATGATTATGGCTGAAGAATGCATTATTGTGCGTAGCAATAGAACAGCGGCGCACTTTATGCTTCCTGACTGACCATCCAGCAAAGCGAAGTACCGGATCGACTATTGGTTACAATACACCCAGCCAGTTGCGCAAAACAACACCAACTCAATAACATTTCATTTACTTTTACATGGCTTTAAGCGTTGTGATGAGAACATGTTCCTTATACGGTTTTTTTGCTAAAATATGCCCCCTTCATAACATTATTGACCTATCCTTTCGCGGATTATTTGCATAAAAATTCATGGTTATGCATAATGATGTTGATTTTACCACCATAATCTGGGTGACTTATGCGAAGTTCGGCAAAACAAGAAGAACTGGTTAAAGCGTTTAAAGCGCTGCTTAAAGAAGAGAAATTCAGCTCGCAGGGAGAGATCGTCCAGGCGCTGCAGGAAGAGGGCTTCGAGAATATCAACCAATCGAAGGTTTCCCGCATGCTCACCAAATTTGGCGCGGTGCGTACCCGTAACGCCAAAATGGAAATGGTCTATTGCTTGCCTGCCGAGCTTGGGGTACCGACCACCTCCAGCCCGCTGAAGAATTTGGTGCTGGATATCGACTATAACGATGCCGTAGTGGTGATTCATACCAGCCCCGGCGCCGCGCAGCTGATCGCCCGTCTTCTCGACTCGCTGGGCAAAGCGGAAGGCATTCTTGGCAGTATCGCCGGGGATGACACCATCTTTACCACGCCTGCGCGCGGTTTTACGGTGAAAGATCTGCACGACGCCATTCTGGTTCTGTTTGAGCAGGAACTCTGAGTGATTCCCCTCTGGCTACCGTCAGAGGGCGACTCCCTTTTCTTTTGCCTCTCCCCCCTTCCGGCACAACAACTATTTAACACTTAGTGTCATTTACGCCGTCTATACGTTCTTTTACTAACGCGAAAATCGTAAAACGCACAAAAGATCAAATTCGTATACCTTTATGAATTTATTAGAAATAAATCTTATCGCTGTCGCTAACGTGTCATTTTTAATTCTTATCCGTTATAAAAAGCGCAATCTATTGTAACTATTAACGCACAAAACAATTAGCATGGTATTAATATTTTTGGTGATTAGTGTATACTTGGTTTTGTGATGAGGGTCACGAAACAAAGACCCCCAACAAAAAGATTCGACGAGGTGAACATCATGAAAATCAAAACCACTGTAGCTGCTCTCAGCATCCTGTCCGTCGTGTCGTTTGGCGCTTTCGCCGCTGATATTATCAACAGCGAGCAGGCCCAGGGCCGCGAGGCCATCGGCACGGTTTCCGTCGGCGCGGTAGCATCTTCCCCGATGGATATGCATGAAATGCTGAACAAAAAAGCGCAGGAAGAAGGGGCTTCTTCTTACCGCATTATTGAAGCCCGCACTGGCGACCACTGGCATGCCACTGCTGAGCTGTATAAATAAGTTTTAGACGTCAACGATTAACCTGACAAAAATTCTCTACCGCGGCCCGGCGACATACATCGCCCCGCCGCGGCAAAACAAAGACTGGAGTAAAAGATTATGAAACGCGCAATGATCATCGCATCCCTTGGCCTGGCTTCCCTTCTCTCTTTCGGTGCCAGCGCGGCTGTCCAGCAAGTGAACGCAGAGCAAGCCCAAAATCTGCAATCCATGGGCACCATCTCCGTATCCCAGGTAGGTAGTGCGCCAATGGACATGCGTCAGGAACTGGCGGCTAAAGCCGAGAAAGAAGGCGCCAGCAGCTACCGTATTATTGAAGCACGTACCGGCGATAGCTGGCACGCCACCGCTGAGCTGTACAAATAAACCCTCGTCGTCTTATTTCGACGACTTGCCCCCGCTGCCGGGGGCTTTTTTATGCTTGTCGGGCATTAAAAGCGCAACTCCCCCTCCAGCTCTTCCTCTGCTTCATCAAACAATAAAATCAATGCGCCAAAGCGCCGGCGCTGCTTGTCATTTAAATGGATGAACTCAATATCCAGCGGCAGCGGTAGCAGGCCACCGGTCACTGCGTCCCATAGCGAATCCAGGTTGTTGACCTTATCCTGAGCCAGCTCGAAGGTTCGGGAAAAGCTCCCGGTAGAAATCCTGTTGTTCGGCGATTTCGTCAAAATCAAACGTATAGGTGGTCATGACAGCCCCTCCCGCTTCTCTTTCTGTCGCCGTTAAGTATAGCGATAAAAAAACCCGACGCCTGGGCGTCGGTTTATGGGTTAGCTGCTGGTCAGCACATGCTGGTACTTATGCAGCATCTCAACCAGTCGCCGTACCGGCTCGGTAACCTGCGGCGAGGCCTCCCAGACCCGCAGCTTCTCCTGATAGACATCAAGCTCCGCCAGCAGCTGGGTAAAATAGCGCCGACGCTTATCATCGCTGCCGGCGGAGATCACATGGTCCGCGGTACGTCGCAGCTGACGATGGAAGGCGGAGAGATCGTCATTCACCGGCACGGGCGCATCGCGCAAGCGCTGATGGGCGATGATTAACGTCAACGCCAGACGGAAACGGGCGACGTCACCCGGGAATTTATTGAGTAATAAAAACAGCTGCTGATAGAGCGCGGGCAGATGATTCTCTTTGCGACGCGCCGAGTTGGTGGTCAGCGAAGAGACCGCCGCGGAGACAAACTGGTTCAGCAGCACCCGACCGGTTCTGGCCCGGGAGTTATCCCTGACAATAAGAATAACCATCAGAGCGAGGAAACAGCCGACGATCTGCCCCAGCGCGCTAT
>ENA-OQHF01001915-OQHF01001915.1-human-gut-metagenome-genome-assembly--contig:-NODE-1915-length-10936-cov-5.328245_pt1 | contig 10936 bp, 10 predicted proteins | sample MGYA00242559_ERZ504709 | MGnify/ENA primary metagenome ERZ504709 (study PRJEB26092, sample SAMD00036203) | human gut metagenome | host: Homo sapiens | study: EMG produced TPA metagenomics assembly of... | reverse complement strand
AGCGTTTGTTAGAGAAAGTAAATCGAGTGCCATTGCACGAAGATTTCCACTTTCGAGTTACAAACGGTCAACGGGCTGAGGTAAAGCGGGCCTGCACCGCGAAGGAATATCTCTGATTTCCGCGTCCGCTTCGCCATAAAGAAGTCTTTTGCTTTACAAGCGTATCATTCCAACAAACACAAATTTAATAACTTCTGTGAATCTCTCCGTCTTTCGTCACAAAAATTGCCTCTACATCATCCATTTCCTGAATCAGTTTCATTCCTTTTTCAAGTCCAAGGACATAGCAGGTCGTGCTTAGAGCATCCCCATCTGCGGAAGAATCTGAAAGGATCGTAACTTGATCCAGGTCATTCTGCACCGGCCACCCGCTTTGAGGATCAAGGATATGATGATAGATTACACCGTCTTTCTCAAAGTATCGTTCATAATCCCCTGAGGATACCACAGACCGATCATGCACTGAAAGGACTTCCAGAACTTCTCCGTCCGCTGCAAACGGTTTCTGAATCCCGATCTTATAATCCGATCCATCAGGTTTTGTTCCGATTGTCAGCACATTTCCTCCAAGGTTGATCGTTGCATGTTCGATTCCTTCTTTTTCCAGATATTCTTTTAACCGGTCAGCGATATACCCTTTTGCGATTCCGCCAAGATCAATCCTGCATTTTGGGTCTTTCATTGTTACAGTCGTTCCATCTACCTGGATGTTCTTATAATCAATATGACTGACTGCCTCTTCCAGTACTTTCTGATCAGGTATCACCTTCTTTCCATCATGGAAATCCCAAAGCTCGGATGCTGACAGAACCGTAATATCAAATTTCCCATCTGAAAGTTCTCCGTAATGAATCCCCAACTGAATCAGCTCTGCGGTTTCACTGGATACACTGACAGGTTTTCCCTCTGCCTGGTTAATCCTTCCAATATCACTGGATTCAACCTCTGCACTGAAGAGATTTTCATATTTCCTGCACAGATTCTTACAATGTTCCAGGATTTCTTCATCCGCATCCCATACCTGCAACTGGATCACTGTATCAAAATAAGTTCCTGTCATCGTAAGAGGTTCTTTTATCCTTGCCAATGTACATCCGGTGAATATCACACATAAAATTACCATTCCCAGCATGCACGGGAAAAGAGAATGAGTTCCTTTTTTCATTTATTTGCTCCCTGAACTGTCATTTTTGATATCTAGTATACCTTTTTTTAGATAATAGTACAACTATTTGAAATTTCTCCTTTACAGCAGTCCTGCTTTACATTGATGCTCACAATAGCGGTGCAATCGAACGTGTGGTTGCATTTAAGAAGTGATTGTGCTATATTATTGAAATAGATAAGCAGATGAATTTTTCAGATTCACAATATTGCATTCTGTTAAATGCATCACAACAATACGCAGACAGCACAGATGGGAGACTGGCATGAAAAAAAATGACTGGCTTTTAGCCGCCGGGATCACAGGACTTGCCCTTATGATCCTTGCTTTTCAGATTCTGACCGGAAAGACGGATCATGCACAGGTCGTTGTAAGTATCGATGGGAATCCATATGGAACTTATGATCTTAATACAGACCAGACTGTAAATATTAATGAATCGAATCAGATCCGTATCCAGGACAGAACTGTCCGCATGATAGAGGCTGACTGCCCGGATCAGATCTGCGTAAACCATCTTGCGATATCAAGGGACGGGGAGAGTATCATCTGTCTCCCGAACAAAGTGGTGATTGCAATAGAAGCAGGTGATACCCGCAATGAGATTGACAGCATTTCCCGGTAAAAAGCATTTCTTTTCAGGAAAGCTGACCTTTGATCCCTGCATATTGTTATTATTAGAAGGAGACAGTTTCTCAGATGAAAAATAAAGTTGCAGTTTTTGGTGTATTTACATCTCTGGCCCTGATCTTAAGCTATGTAGAACTGCTCATCCCCATCAATTTTGGAATTCCAGGAATGAAGCTGGGACTCGCCAATCTTCTGGTCGTGATCCTGCTGTACAAAGGTTGTCCACGGGATGCTCTTTTACTTTCCGTAATACGCATTTTATTGTCGGGTCTGATTTTCGGAAATATGTTCAGTATATTTTATAGCCTTGGTGGAGGACTGTTAAGTCTTGCAGTTATGGTTTTTCTAAAAAAGACCGGACAGTTCACTGTCGCCGGTATCAGTATTGGCGGTGGAGCTTCACATAATGTCGGACAGTTGCTGGTTGCCATGTTCGTAGTGCAGACGTATCAGGTTGGTTACTATCTTCCTGTACTTTTAATTGCAGGAGTGATTACCGGAGCTGTTATTGGAATTTTGTCCGCAGAAGTGCTTAAACGCACTCAGAGTATCCGGTTGTAATTTCCCAACCGGTTCATTGTTGAAATAAATAAGAAAGAGGAAGAATTATGATATCTTACATACGAGGAGAATTATGTGATATTGAGGAGCAAAAAGCCATCGTTGATGTCAACGGAGTCGGATATGGCATTTATATGCCACAGCAGGCTTTATCCTTACTCCCACCCATGGGTCAGCAAGTCAAAATCCATACTTATCTGAATATAAGAGAGGATGCTATGCAACTGTTTGGATTTCTGACCAAAGAGGATCTGAATGTATTCCGTCTTCTGATCGGTGTGAATGGCATTGGTCCAAAAGCAGGATTAAATATTTTGTCCTGCCTTTCTCCTGATGAATTGCGGTTTGCAGTACTTTCCGGAGATGCCAAGGCAATCTCCGCCACACCGGGAATCGGAAAAAAGACTGCTGAAAAGCTGATCCTGGAATTAAAAGACAAGCTGAATATTGAAGATATGCTGGAGCATGCCGCTCATGGAGGCGACTCTGAGGATCTGGCATCCGGTACGGACACTGCCTCCAATACCATGCAGGCAGAAGCAGTCCAGGCACTTACAGCTCTTGGTTATGGCAGTGCTGAAAGTCTTCGTGCAGTTAAAAAGTCTTCTCCGGAATGTTCTTCTGTGGAGGATATCCTGAAAGAAGCATTAAAATTTTTACTTTAATGACAGAGGTTAAACTATGGGAAAGCGAATCATTACAACAGAAAATCTGGAAGAAGATATCAAAATAGAAGGACAGCTCCGCCCTCAACATCTGACTGAATATATCGGTCAGGAAAAGGCCAAAAAGACTTTGGGAATCTATATTGAAGCTGCCAAAGCCCGGGGAGAGGCTCTGGATCATGTGCTTTTTTATGGTCCTCCCGGACTCGGAAAGACAACTCTTGCCGGAATTATCGCCAATGAAATGGGGGTGAATCTGAAAGTTACCTCCGGCCCTGCGATTGAAAAGCCAGGAGAGATGGCTGCTATTCTGAACGGGCTTCAGGAAAATGATGTACTTTTTGTAGATGAAATTCACCGGTTGAACCGGCAGGTAGAAGAGGTTCTGTATCCCGCCATGGAAGATTATGCCATTGATATCATGATCGGAAAAGGACCCGGAGCCCGTTCTGTACGATTGAATCTGCCTAAATTCACACTGGTCGGAGCTACCACCCGTGCCGGTATGCTGACTGCACCGTTAAGAGACCGCTTCGGCGTTGTCAACCGACTGGAATTTTATACAGACCGGGAACTGATGACGATCATCCTGCGTTCTGCCCGAGTACTCGGCGTAGAGATTGAAGAGTCCGGTGCAATGGAACTTGCACGACGTTCGCGTGGAACTCCGCGTCTCGCCAATCGTCTGCTGAAGCGGGTGAGAGACTTTGCACAGGTAAAATATGACGGGGTCATTACCGAAAAAGTTGCTAATTATGCATTAGATCTTCTTGATGTGGATAAGTATGGACTAGATCACATTGACCGCAGCATTCTGCTTACCATGATCGAGAAATTTCAGGGAGGGCCTGTCGGACTTGATACACTTGCAGCATCTATTTCTGAAGATGCCGGTACACTGGAAGATGTCTATGAACCCTATCTGCTCAAGAATGGATTCATTCAGCGTACTCCCCGTGGAAGAGTTGTAACAGCCCTCGCATACAGTCATCTTGGGATCCCCCAGCCTCAATAAACCAGAATCGGAATCATTCTGATCCCGGATAACCTGAATCCGATGAAAAAACAGTTGGTTTTTGCTGGTAAATAGTTTATAATAGCAATTAAGAAATGCGAGGAGGATGCTATGAGTTCAGCAAAACATTTTACAGAAGTATTAATCGGAGGGAAGGTCTATACTCTCAGCGGTTTTGAGGGAGAGGAATATTTACAGAAAGTATCTTCCTATCTGAATCATAAAATTACGGAATGCACGAACAGTGAGGGCTACAGAAAGCAGAGTGCCGATACCCGTAATGTACTTCTCGCCCTTAATATTGCAGATGACTACTTTAAAGCCAAAAAGCAGGGAGATTCCCTGGAAAGCGATATCGAACTTAAGGACAAAGAGATGTACGATCTAAAGCATGAGCTGATTTCAGCACAGATCAAACTTGAAAATGCTGAAAAAGAACTTGCAAAGATGAAGGAAGAGAACAACGATCTTCAGATGCAGATTGTGAAGCTTGAAACCGAAATGAAAAACCGTAGAAGGTAACCAGAAAAAGCTGTCATTCTGACAGCCTTTTTCTTTCACAGCCTTTTTAACCAGTTTAACTTAAGAACAGGAATCAGATATGAAAAAAGAACAGAAAATAGAAATTCTTGCCCCTGCAGGATCATATGAATGTTTTCATGCCGCGATCCAGGCCGGAGCTGATGCTGTTTATGCAGCCGGAGCAAGATTCGGAGCCCGTGCATATGCTGACAACTTTTCACAGGATGAGCTGCTCCGTGCGATCAGGGAGGCTCATCTCCATGACAGGCGATTTTATCTTACTGTGAATACACTTTTAAAAGATGAAGAGCTTGCAGACCTTTACGATTATCTTGCACCTCTGTATGCGTGTGGACTGGATGCAGTAATCGTCCAGGATATCGGAGTCTTCTCCTTTATCAGACAGCATTTCCCGGAAATGGATCTTCACGCAAGCACCCAGATGACCCTGACTAATTCTCTTGGAGCAAAGTTTCTTGAGCAGGAAGGTGCTGCAAGAATTGTTCCTTCCAGAGAACTTTCCCTGAATGAGATCCGTAAGATTCATCAGGATACGAATCTTGAAATCGAATGTTTTGTGCATGGTGCACTTTGCTATTGCTACTCAGGCCAGTGCCTTCTCAGCAGCATGATTGGTGGAAGGAGTGGCAACAGAGGGCAGTGTGCCCAGCCTTGCAGACTTCCTTATACAGCAGATGGAAAGCAGAAATACTATCTGAGTCTGAAAGACATCTGTACCCTTGAGCTGATTCCGGATCTGATTGAAGCAGGAATTGATTCGTTTAAAATCGAAGGAAGAATGAAAAAGCCGGAATATGTAGCCGGTGTGACTTCCATGTACCGGAAATATGTTGACCTTTATCTCAGAAATGGAAGAGACCATTTTTCTGTAAGCGACCAGGACCGGGAAATGCTGATGGATCTGTATAACCGCGGAAATTCCCATACCGGCTACTATCTCCGTCAGAACGGACGGGATATGCTTGCACTGGATCGTCCCAACCATGCCGGTGTTGCTGCTGTCAGAGTAACAGCTCAGAGCGGACGGGAAATCTCCGGTGTTGCCATGACTCAGCTCCATGCACAGGATGTTCTGGAAATTGCAGGAGGAAAAAATAATTATACATTTGGTAAGGATGTAAAAAAGGGAGAGACTGTTCATTTTCTTGTTCCGAAGAAAATGAATTTTCCAAAAGGAACTGTCTTTCACCGTATCCGCAACCAACAGTTAATCGAACGGCTTGACCACGATTATATAAACGGAAAACTCCGGGAAAAAATTTATGGATTTTTGTCTCTTACCATCGGGCAGAAAGGATTCTTTACTGTCTGTAAGGGGAACCGTTCTTTCACGGCCTATACAGAAGTTCCTGTTCAGGCTGCCGCAAACCGTCCCTTGGAGGAAGAACGGCTCAGAACACAGCTTATGAAGACCGGGGAAACGCCTTTTGAATTTGAGACATTGGAGCTTCAGATTGATCCTGGTTCGTTTCTTCCGATGAAAGAATTGAACCGTCTGCGGCGTTATGCATTGGATGGATTAGAAGAAGCGATAGCAGATTCTTTCTGCAGGGATCTGTTATCTCAAAGTACCCTACATGAATCAGGACAGAATCTGCCTGATTCTACTGACATGGTTTTGGCAGATTCTCATGGGGCTGCTTCTCCATTGAAGAGTTCCGGTTCTGTCTCTCACAGCCAGATTCCCGGACTTTCCATTCTCGTTGAGACAGAAGAACAATGGAATGCAATAACCGGTTTCATTCTTTCCGGTCAGGATCATGGAAAGATTCAACGGCTTTATCCTGATTTCCGGTTATGTACAACTTCTTCATTTGATAGAGACCTTAAGGCTCTGCAAAACCGGCAGATCGAGATTTGTCCTGCATTTCCCTATATTTTCAGGGAAAAAGCGGTTGCACTATTCAAAAAACTGTATCCAAAGTTGTCTCTTCTCCCTGTCAACGGGATTCTGATCAGGAATTATGAATCCTATCAGTTCCTGAAAGAGCATGGATTTGACAAAAAAATAATTTTGGATCATAATCTCTATATATTCAACCAGTCTTCCAGAGCTTTCTGGGTGCAGCATGGAGTTTCTGAAATGACCGCTCCCCTTGAGTTAAATGCACGGGAACTTGGCAATCTTGGACTCACGAATATGGAATTGCCGGTCTATGGTTATCTTCCTGTCATGATCTCCGCACAATGTATCCAAAATACTGTTCGTGGATGCACGCACACTGCCGGTCTTATGACGTTGTCAGACCGCAAAGGACTTTCTCTGCAGGTGAAGAACTTCTGTGATCTTTGTTATAATGTAATATACGATCCTTCGCCACTTTGTCTGTTGGAATTTTATGCAGAGATACAGGAATTAGCACCCCTGCGGAGCAGATTACAGTTTACGTCCGAGACAGGAGAGCAAGTATGCCGGATCTTACGTCTCTTCTGCACAGAAAATAATTATACGGAAAGAACCTCCGTTGAAATTCCTTTTGACTACATGACCGGACACTTTCATCGGGGAATTATATAAAGCAGGTGTAAAATGACTAATATTATAATACAAATTTCTAAATACATCATTATCCTACTAATGGCCGCATATACCTTTTCATGTTTCTCAATTTTTACGAGAAATTATGAGGATGAAGAGAAAAGAGTACTGATCCGTCAGGATGTTCTCTTATTTTTACTGCAGATGGTTTCTTTTTTTGCCATGTATACTGCGAAAAAGGATCTGCGTATTCTTTTTATTTATGCAGCACTGGCTGTTGTCATACTGGGAGTGATCCTCTTATATAATCTGATCTACCCCAGTGTATCGAGGCTGGTCGTCAACAATATGTGTATGCTGATCACTGCCGGAATGATCATGATCACCCGTTTATCCGTAGACAGTAAATCTCCGTACGGCATTGCTGTAAAGCAGCTTGCTTTTGTTATTGTAGGAGTTTCTTTCGGACTGATCGTACCGGTATTGATCCGCAAGATGGAATTTCTTGAAAACTGGACTTACATTTATGCCGGTGTCGGAGGAGCTGCCCTTCTGGTCGTTGCACTCTTCGCAGCTACCTCAGGCGGAGCAAAATTAAGTTTTAATCTTGGTCCTGTAAGCATCCAGCCTTCAGAATTTGTCAAGATCCTGTTCGTATTTTATGTTGCATCCAGCCTGAAAAAATCGATTGAATTTAAGAATGTTGTAGTGACGACTGCCGTTGCCGCAGCCCACGTACTGATCCTGGTCATCTCCACCGATCTTGGAGCAGCACTGATCTACTTTGTAGTCTATCTGATCATGCTTTATGTTGCCACAAGGCAGCCGCTCTATGCAGTCGCAGGTGTGGGAGCCGGTTGTGGTGCCGCCGTCATAGGGTATCACATTTTCTCCCATATCAAGGTACGTGTTGCCGCATGGCAGGATCCTTTTGCCACTTACAGCAATGGCGGATACCAGATCGCACAGTCGCTTTTTGCAATCGGTTCGGGAGGATGGTTTGGTACAGGACTTTTCAAAGGGCAGCCGGATACGATTCCGGTAGCGGAGACGGATCTGATCTTTTCTGCGATCACGGAGGAAATAGGGATGATCTTTTCTCTCTGTCTGATTCTGATCTGCGTGAGTTGTTATGTGATGTTTTTAAATATTGCGATGGAACTGCGGAATCAGTTTTATAAACTGGTTGCACTTGGACTCGGTACCTGCTATATCTTCCAGGTATTTCTGCAGATCGGCGGTGTCACAAAATTCATTCCACTGACAGGCGTTACCCTGCCATTTGTAAGCTATGGCGGAAGTTCTCTTCTGAGTACCATGATCATGTTCGGTATCATTCAGGGGCTATATATCGTCAGGGAAGATGAAGAGGCCGAACGGGAAGAAAAACGCCGAAAAAAACTACAGCATGAGAAGAACGCAAAAAGAAGAGAAAGGGAATTAAAAGATGGTTCGGGAAGAAAGACCAAGAAAAAATCAACAACATCAGATAAACCGAGATTCGAGGAAGTCCCAAGGCAGAGAACGCCAAAAAAAGCAAGGTCGCACAACCAACAAAGAGTTCGCTAGAGTCACTTACTTTTTTGTTATCCTTTTTATTGCTCTTATGGGATATCTCGTATATTTCTCCATCGTCAGGGCAAAACTGGTTGTGAACAGTCCCTATAACCAGCGTCAGGATGCTTATGCACAGAGTGTAATCCGTGGAAAGCTGGTCGACAAAAATGGAAATACTCTGGCTGAAACCGTTGTTGATGAGGATGGAAATGAATCCAGGAATTATCCATACGGGGAGTTATTTGCCCATGTCATCGGATACAGTAATGACAAGCTTGGAAAGACAGGTCTTGAATCTGTCGAAAATTTTGAACTGCTCACCTCCAATGCTTTCTTTATCGAAAAACTGAAAAATGAATTCAGTGAGACGAAGAATATGGGCGATACAGTCGTTACGACACTGGATGCTGATCTTCAGCAGGCTGCTTATCAGGCATTAGGCGAAAATAAAGGAGCCGTTGTTGTCATGGAGGCAGCTACCGGAAAGATCCTCGCAATGGTATCAAAGCCTGCTTACGATCCAAATAATATCGTTGCTGCCTGGTCTGATTTAAATTCGGACGATACGAACAGTCCGCTTCTGAATCGTGCAACGCAGGGATCTTATGCTCCCGGATCTACTTTTAAAGTAGTTACGGCACTGTCTTATATCCGTCAGAATGCCTCATACCGCGATTATACTTATGACTGTAACGGAGAGATCACAGAGGGAGATATTACCATTCATTGCTTTGGAGGTCACGCACATGGACAGGAAGATCTGAGAAGTTCCTTTGCAAACTCCTGTAATGCATCTTTTGCAAATATAGGATTACAGTTAGATATCTCACAATATAAAAAGACTGCGGAAGATATGCTTTTCAACAAATCACTGCCGGGAGACCTGAATACCTCCAAAAGTTCTTTTGCACTTGATTCCTCTTCCGGTTCAGGAGAAATCATGATGACTGCAATGGGACAGGGAAAGACGACCGTCAGTCCTTACCACATGGCTCTGATCGCAGAGGCAGTCGCCAATGGGGGAACCGTTATGCAGCCTTATCTTGTGGAATATGTAACCAACTATACAGGAACTCAGATCCGCAAAAATGTTCCGAAAAGCTACAAAAAAGTAATGACTTCCGATGAAGCCGCACAGTTGAAAGAATATATGTCTGCTGTAGTAGAAGAGGGAACTGGTTCTGTACTCCGTGGCAGAAGTTATACCGTTGCCGGAAAGACCGGAACTGCTGAATACAGTATGTCCGATGGAGAGAAAACCCATTCCTGGTTTATGGGATTTACCAATGTAGATAACCCCGAACTCGTCATCAGTGTGATTACCGAAGGTTCTGACGGAAGTTCCAGTGGTAAGGCAGTATCGATTGCAGGAGAGATTTTAGATTCTTATTATAATTAGAATTAGCAGGAGGGCGGCAGGTATGCAGATTACTTTTTACTGTCATTTATATATGAACGAAAATCTGAAAAAGAAAGAAGCAAAAATTAAAAAGAAGCTGTCAGCCAATAACCTCCAGCCCTCCATTTACGTTATTGCTTTTTCTCAGAGTCCTCAGAATCAACTGGATTTTTTTTCTTCCCTGCTCTTAAAGCAGCACATTTACGAGAACACCCCTTTATTTGTGGTCGGACTGGCTGACGGATATGACAGTGCTTTGGAGCTGATTCGGCAGATTACGGAGGAAGTTTTCGCCGCTACCCAGAGTGTTGATATCCGGCATTATATCCTGCAGAAGCACAATGAATCCATAAAAGAAAACCGGAGGTGTCAATGATACATATTTTCCTTTTGATCTTAAAAATACTTGGCATGATCCTGTTAGGCATTTTAGCTCTTCTTTTGCTTGTGATATTGCTTGTGCTGTTCAATCCTTTTTCTTACCGGGCTGAGGGAACATCTGATGGATCTGTCGATTCCGCACAGGCAAAAGCAGTTTTTTCACTGGCTCTTTCATCTGATCTCAGGAACAGTTTCATATAAAGAGAGCAGATTTCACTGGCATATCCGTCTTGCGTGGAAACACTTCGGGAATGATATTCCAGTCCCCTCTTCTTCTCACCAGGAAGAAGAAAGCAGTGAGAATACCGTTCCTTCCTCTTTGCATCACAAAGAGGATAGTGCTGACGATGTCATTCCCGACACATTTCACCAGGAAAAGAAGAATCGTGATACGATCGTTCCCGACGCTCCTCACCAAACGGAGAAGAAACGCATCAGCAGTTCTCCTTATCAACAACAGACTCAAGCTGATTCAGAGTCAAAAAAGCCGGATAGAGCGGTGGTGGGGAAAAAGTCAGGACAATAGCAGAAAAAGATAAAA
>ENA-OQHF01001914-OQHF01001914.1-human-gut-metagenome-genome-assembly--contig:-NODE-1914-length-10937-cov-2.245236_pt1 | contig 10937 bp, 18 predicted proteins | sample MGYA00242559_ERZ504709 | MGnify/ENA primary metagenome ERZ504709 (study PRJEB26092, sample SAMD00036203) | human gut metagenome | host: Homo sapiens | study: EMG produced TPA metagenomics assembly of... | reverse complement strand
GTTTCTTCTTCCGGCATTGATTCTGATTCTTGTGGTGATTCGCGGTATCCGGTTTCTGATGGTCAACAGGTACCGTCCTTTCTGGCTGTCGGCCGGATTTGTGGGGCTGGCTGTGATGATCATGGTGTTCTTTGCCATTTGTCAAGGCAAAACCGTCGATTCCTGCGGATATGATACCGAATACCTGGTCTGAATTTTGACTTCTGGGGTGAAAAAATCACAACCTTCAAAAAACAGTATACAGCATATTCTTTTTATCGATAAGAGTGAAGTGGAGCTTGGCTATTTCAGACCGCTGACATCCATGGTGGGTTATGCCGTTGTGGCGGTGATCATGTTTTTTGCTTCAGAAAGATTTTTCAAACCGGAGAAGGCAGAAGGCTTGTATGGCATGATACTTGCCGTGTGCGTGACGGAATTGATCGCTGTGTATCTGCTTCACAGATTCGGTGTCATGATAGAGGGAAAGAGAATGCTGCTTTATCTCTGGCCTTACTTTGTTATTGGTCAGTTTATATTCCGAAAAAAAAGACGCAAAAGTTGATGAAAAAAACGGTTGACAGAGTTTAAAAAAACATGGTAGTATACAGAAGATGCCGCACAGTGAGGTCTAAATTTGCAGAATAGCTTTGCAAATACCGTAACTGGCGAGTAATGTGAATAGGAGGTGCCCTATAAATGTACGCAATTATTGCAACAGGTGGAAAACAGTATAAAGTAGCAGAAGGCGATGTCATCAGAGTTGAGAAACTTGGTGTTGAAGCTGGTGCTGAAGTTGTTTTTGATCTAGGTTCTCGTTGTAAGTGGTGACGAAGTTAAAGTTGGTGATCCAACAGTAGCAGGTGCTACAGTAACAGCTACAGCTGTTGGTGATGGCAAGGCTAAGAAGGTTATCGTTTATAAGTATAAGAGAAAAACTGGCTATCATAAGAAGAACGGACATAGACAGGCTTATACAAAAGTTAAGATTGAAAAGATCAACGCTTAATTTTGAGGTCATGTGATGATCAGTGTGACAGTCTATAAAGACAAGAATAATCACTATACAGGTTTCAGATGCGACGGCCATGCGGAATATGCAGAGCCCGGTGAAGATATTGTCTGCAGTGCAGTTTCAGTGCTTACATTGAATACATGCAACGCCATTGAAGCACTGACAGAAGATGCATTCAGCGTCGGAGCAGATCAGGAAACAGGGTTGGTTGACTTTGATTTTGATGATGTGCCGGGACATGATGCAGCATTGCTCATCGATGCACTGGTGATCGGTATGCAGTCACTCGCGGAGCAGTACAGTGAGTTTATACATTTTGAAATCGAGGAGGTGTAACTCATGTTAACAATGAACCTTCAGTTTTTCGCTCATAAAAAGGGTGTTGGTTCTACAAAGAACGGTAGAGATTCCGAGTCCAAGAGATTAGGAGCAAAAAGAGCAGACGGACAGTTTGTAAAAGCTGGTAACATTCTTTACAGACAGCGTGGTACTAAGATTCACCCAGGTGTGAATGTTGGTAGAGGCGGCGATGATACTTTATTTGCACTGGTTTGACGGATGTTGTAAGGTTTGAAAGAAAAAGGTAGAGATAAGAAACAGGTTTCTATCTACCCAGTCGATAGTAAACGAATAATAGATTAAATCGGCTTCAGATTTTGATTATTTGAAGTCGTTTTTTTAGAATCAGTATCTAATTAAACGACAGAGGCAGTGCGGCATGCGGCTGTCTCTGGCAGGAAGGAGTGTTTTTATGTTTGCTGATCAGGTTAAGATATATATACGCTCCGGCAAGGGCGGTTGACGGTCACGTTGGTTTCAGGCGTGAACTTTTCGTTCCTGCAGGAGGACCAAACGGCGGCGACGGCGGTAAGGGCGGCGACGTTATTTTTGTTGTAGACGAAGGATTAAATACATTATCAGATTTCCGGCATATGAAGAAGTACTGTGCACCAACGGTGAAGACGGCGGCAAGAACCGCTGCCATGGTGCGGATGGTGAAGATCTGATCATTAAAGTGCCGGAAGGAACGGTTATTCGTGATGCAGAATCAGGACGCGTGATCGCAGATATGTCCCATGGCAACAAGCGGGTGACTGTTTTAAAGGGCGGCCGCGGCGGTAAGGGCAATCAGCATTATGCGACAGCAACAATGCAGGCACCGAAATACGCTCAGCCGGGCCAGAGAGCCATGGAGCTTGTTGTTACCCTGGAATTGAAGGTGATTGCGGATGTAGGCCTTGTAGGTTTTCCGAATGTCGGCAAGTCAACTTTCCTTTCCCGTGTAACAAATGCACGTCCGAAGATTGCCAATTATCATTTTACAACACTGAATCCGAATCTGGGTGTTGTGGATCTTCCGGATGGCAGAGGATTTGTGATTGCGGATATTCCGGGTATCATTGAAGGTGCATCAGAGGGTGTGGGACTTGGTTTTGAGTTTCTGCGTCATATTGAGCGTACGAAGGTGATGATTCACATTGTGGATGCAGCCAGTGTTGAGGGACGTGATCCGATTGATGATATTACAAGATCAATGCGGAGTTGGAAGCCTACAATCCTGAGATCGCGAAACGTCCGCAGGTGATTGCAGCCAACAAGATCGATACCCTTTATGAGGGCGAAAATGACGATGCCATTACATTGTTAAGAGAAGAATTTGAGCCGAAGGGAATCAAGGTTTTTTCCTATTTCTGCAGTCAGTGGCAAGGGAGTCAGAGAACTGCTCTTTTATGTCCGTGAAATGCTGGATCAGATCGGGGATGAGCCGGTTGTATTTGAACCGGAATATGTACCGGTGAATACAGATGTTGAGGAACCGTATACAGTCAGCGTTGAAGACGGGGTTTATGTTGTAGAGGGACCGCGTATTGAGAAGATGCTTGGCTATACCAACCTCGATTCTGAAAAAGGATTTGCTTTCTTCCAGAAATTCCTGAAAGAAAACGGTATTCTTGATGAACTTGAAAAGGCAGGTATACAGGAGGGCGATACGGTTCGTATGTATGGCCTGGAATTTGATTATTATAAATAAGAGGGATAATACAGATGATTAAAAATAGTAAGCAGAGAGCCTATCTCAAAGGGCTTGCCATGAACATGACACCGATTATCCAGATTGGTAAATCCAGTGTGACACCGGAACTGACACAGGCTGTGGAAGAAGCCCTTGAAGCGCGAGAGCTGATCAAGATTTCTGTTCTTCAGAATTGTCTTGATGATCCGCGTCAGATGGCAGAGGTACTGGCTGAACGTACACATGCAGATGTGGTTCAGGTTATCGGCAAAAAGATTGTTCTTTATAAAGAAGGCAAGGACAACAAAAAGAAAATTGTTCTTCCTGAGAAATAATATACGTCAGAGGAGATGCTTGCGATGAGCCGACGAAAACGTATCGGAATCATGGGAGGTACCTTTGACCCAGTGCATATGGTGCATCTGACGCTGGCTGAGAATGCCTATCACAGTTTTGGACTGGACGAAGTGCTGATGCTGCCGAATGGTGATCCGCCGCACAAAACGGACAAAATTATCACACCGGCAGTCCACAGACTGGCTATGCTTCAGCTGGCGGTGGCAGGTATTCCCTATTTTCGGATTTCTGATATGGAGATCAGACGGAAGGGGTACAGTTATTCCTCTGTCACTCTGGAGGAGCTGAAGAAGGCACATCCTGATACGGATTATTATTTTATTATGGGTGCGGATTCCCTTTTTCAGATTGAGACGTGGCATGAACCGGCGGTTATTATGGCAGATTGTATCATACTGGCGGCTATGAGAAACCATACACCGGATGATGTTTTCAAAAAGCAGATGGATTATCTTGAGGCGAAGTATCATGCAGATATCCGTTTCCTAAATATTCCGGATCTTGCACTGTCATCCAGCGAAATCAGGCGTCGTGTCAGGGAACATCAGTCGATTCGTTTTTATGGTTCCTGAGGGTGTTCGGGAATATATAGAGGAACATCAGCTGTATTGCAGATGAGAGCAGCCTTTTGGCTGTTCGGAATTTGCAGACAATGATGGGTATAGTTATTTCGAAACGTTGTACTGGAATGACAGGACAGACAGAAGGAAATTTTGATGATGGAAATACAGGAAATTGAAGAGATATTGCAGCAGAAACAGAATCCGCATCGATACAGACATACCATCGGTGTGCGCTATACATCCATTTGTCTGGCTATGCGCTATGGCGAAGATCTGACAAAGGCGTCCTACGCGGGCTTGCTGCATGATTGTGCTAAGCATATGTCCGGTGAGAAGCTGTTGGAGAAGTGCCGCAGTCACCATCTGCCTGTTTCAGAAGTGGAGGCGAAGAATCCGTTCCTGCTTCACGGGAGAGTCGGGGCATGGCTGGCCGGGCACAGATACGGTGTCGAAGATCCGGAGATCCTCAGCGCCATTGAATGGCATACTACCGGTAAGCCGGATATGACACTTTTGGAGAAAATCGTTTTTACAGCGGATTATATTGAGCCGGGGCGGGATCAGGCACCGAATCTTGCATGGCTTCGTCAATTGGCATTTACAGACATTGACCAGGCAGTCTGCGAAATTCTGAAGCAGACATTGGATTATCTGCGTGATCAGGGCGGGGAGATCGATCCTGCCACAGAAGTTACTTATAGTTATTACTTACAGAAGTGTGCAGAGGATGCAGAATCATGATTCTGGATCTGCAATGTGCATATAGATAATTAATGGAGGTAAGCATGAATCAGTCTAAAGAAATGACCAAACTTGCAATTGCTGCACTGGAAGACAAGAAAGCCAATGATGTTCGTGTCATTGACATTGCCGGTGTATCCGTGATTGCAGACTACTTTGTGATCGCAGGCGGTTCCAACACCAATCAGGTACAGGCCATGGCTGACAGCGTTCGTGAGGCCCTTGGCAGAGCAGGCCATGAACCACGTCAGGTGGAAGGCTACGGCAGTGCTAACTGGATCCTGATGGATTATAATGATATTATCGTGCATATCTTTTCAGATGAATCCAGAACATTTTATGATCTGGAAAGAATCTGGAGAGATGGCAAGGAAGTATCTGTGGGTGAATTTGAGACAGAAGATGTACAGAAGTAACTAGCATTTTTCTATAATTTGTAAAAACAATTATTCTGTAGCAAACCAACCAACAAAACGAAGCGTATTACTGGCAAAACCGGTGATACGCTTTTTTTAATGGAGGCAAAATGAAAAAAATTTAAAGCTAAAATCTAGCTAAAAAACAAAAAAGAATTAAATGAATACCTAAAAAATCTCGTAAAAATAAAGAAAAACCCTACTTTAGAAGATGTGAAATTTTCATTTAAGTGGGGAACAATCCCTTGTGACCAATAACTACCATTTGGAAATATCAGGGAAAAAGAAGATGTGGAGGAAATATAATTATAAATAACGAAATACCTAAAACAATTCCGGTCGCAGACTATGCCGGATATATTATGAAAAATTTTAAACCGGATGTCATAAAATTCAAAAAGCCTGAATCGGAATGGACAGAAGAAGAACATACAGAATATACAAAATGGAGTCTTAAACTGTCTATGGCACATAGATTCAAGCAACAAATACAGGAGAATAAGCCCTTAACAAATAGGGACAAAAGGATTATAGAGCGTTTTAGAAGTGGCGCAGATTTCTTTGGCGAAAAAATATGTGGCAAAGAAACATCAAGACTATTCGAACAACCATATACTTTTGATCTATTTGATGAGTGGCAGGAAAAGCACTTTAAAGAACACCCGGAAGACAAAGATAAAACAATCGAAGAGTTATTTGACATACGGCTTTCTGAACAGAAGCTATATCATTACAAAGAAGTAAACGGCAAATATTATGGTGCAGAAATCCCAAAAGAAATACATTACACAGAATATTTCCGATATCTATATTTCAATGTAAAGTATGAATTTAGTGAGAAAACATATTACAGATCTATCCCATATACAGACAAGGATAAGCAAGAAAGTATATGGGATAGGGAACGCTGCTTCGTTGCACAAGAGATCAGTGAATGGAGAGTGGACGAACTAGAAGATTGGCAGCGAGATCTTATTGAAAAAATAAGAGTCGGTGTTGAGCTGAAAGACGATGATATTGTTAAAGCAATGGGTTATTAAAATCTAAATGATGGTTCTTATAAAACATCTTTAGGCGAATTATGACTTCTCGTTCTTTACGAAGTTTAGCAAGAGATTCTTCATCAGATGAAACATGAGCCTCTTTAATCGAGGAATCTAACGATTTATGATAGAAACAACAAGTTCCAAACTAAATAAAATTTAGATTTTATTTAGACTACTAATCGTCTAAAACAAGCAAATATTGCTTAAAACAGAGGATAACGATTTTTACGAAAAACAGAAAAATCATGTTTGCGAAAGGATAAAGAATAGTATTGTTTGAAAATAATTTGAGAGAAAATCTCACAACAGAATAAAGTGCTTGGGAATATTGAAAAGTTCGCTTAAAATCAAGGCTTGCAGACATTTTTCTTCAAGGGAAAGGTATCATAGAATACCGTAAAATATCGTAACAGATTTTTAAAATGGAGTAAAATTGGAGTAAAGATTGAAAGAAAATGGAGTAAATATTTCAAAGATGTAATGAGAAATGGCGTAGGTAGTGGAAACATTATCTGCGTCATTTCTTATTTGTAAAATTAGGGGCAGTTTTATTGAATTTGTGATAAAATAGAAAAAACATCTTGACTCTTTAGTAGCGTAACGGTTTACGATGAAAGATATGTCAATGAAAGCAGTAAAAAGATTGGGGAAAAGTTGTAAAAATCTTTTTAAAATGGATAATGCAAGAGTATTATTATTAGAAATGGCTAAAGATTATTTGAATCATTCTCAGTTGGAAGAAGCCACAGATAAACAGTACGGAAAAGGGGTTACAAAATACATTGGTTCAGCGATATATCGGTATTATGGTGTAGAAAACTTGGAATAAACAGATGTTACCAAAATGGAAACAAAGGAAATACATACTGGTACTTTTATTTTGGGTTCTATCGTTATATGATGTGAATGAAAGAGAGGTATGGAGTATGGCATTAAATGATAACATCAAAAAATTCAGAGAAGAAAAAAATCTCACTCAGCAACAACTGGCAGATAAGTTATATGTTTCAAGGCAGACAGTTTGTCGTTGGGAAAATGGTTCAAGATGTCCAGATTTGATTACGGCAAAAAAACTGGCATTAGAACTAGATGTAAGTATGGATGAACTTATATCAGATGAAGATGTAAATGATATGCAAGTAAATTATGGAATATGGAAATCTGAAAGAATAAAAGACAAGAAGCATTTACAGACACTTCAAAAAAAGATATTAGACTTTATACAAATTGTGGGAGCTGTATTTTTAGCAATCACGATTTTGTTACGAGTGCAATTAGATATGAGAGTACCTGTATGGTGTACAATCATTTGCTTTATTATTGTAGCGGTAGCATTTCTTTGTAATTTCATAGTTTCTAAAAAGTTGAGAGAAATGTAGTGAGGTCAAGGAACAAGGCGTAGCCGATACGCCGTAGGGCAGTCCTTGACGGAACGGACACAGCCAACAGAACCATGATACAGCAGAGGACTTGAAAGGTCAGAAACCTTGCAAGTCCTCTTGTCTGTTACTGGGCGTTGTGTTTTAAGTAAAGTGCTTCTTTTACCACTTCTTTTTCAAATGCTTTGATATGACAATCATGTACTTCATTGTCAATATAAAAGCAATCGTCAGTCTGTGAGTAGGCAAGTTTGGTAACTTTCGGTTCATAAGTTTTTGTATCAATTCCATAATAGTAAATCGTGGCGGTTGTTAATACCATGTGAATACTTTCAAAATCTCTTGTAAAAATGGTATGCCTGTCGGAATAGAAGAAATCAGACGGACATTCATAGAATTGGGAACTATCCTCTTTCAAAAATAATGGCAGTATGTGCATTGCATTTCCAGCACGATTGACAAGAACATAAAAGCGTGGAATAAGGGCGGCATATTGGGTCATCATGGCAATATAGATATCGTCTAAATTATCAAGAAGATACTCGGAACAGGAGTTGTTGTAAAAGACATATTGCAGAGTGTTGTTATTTTGGCTTGTATGTTCCATAGGCACATTTTCCCCGTAAAGCCAACGTAAGTCTACATCTAAAGAGTCGGCAATCAGTTCCATTTTATCGGCTTTCGGATTGTACTGTCCTGAAAGATAGGAACTGAACGCTCCTTTGCTGATACCAGTATCTTTGACTATATCCACCTGTTTTTTATTTTTTGCTTTCATGGCAAATTTAATCCGTTCTGCGATTGTATTCATCTGAAAACCCTCTCTTTCCATATCTCATTATAACTTCTCATATCTTATCGTCTAAGGACACTATACCACAAGTTCAGAAAAAAGGAAACAAAAAGTTCATAAAAAACTAAACTTTCTATTGCAAAACGAATGTGTATGTGCTAATATACGATTAAGTTCAGAAATAACTGAACTAAAAAACGACGTCGTAATAGGAAAATGAAATATGAGAAACTGACCTATCGGTTCAACGGGGAGAAAGGAATGTGTATGCAGATTACATTGACAAAAGAACAGGTAAAAGAAGCATTTGGAGAACTTCGCTTTATGGGTGCGGATAACTGTTACCGCTATGATAAAGACAGTAAGAAGAAAACAGAGGAAGTGGAAGCCTTAAAACTTCATCTTGGAAGCATGAAACTTGGAAACAGCGTGGATATTCGCTTGGAAGCAACGGAACTTCCGAAGATTGAGCCTTATGCTGTGGTGGAACTGGAAGAACCAGTTTATGCCCCTTATGTGCAGAGAGGAAATTTCTCTGTATTAGTGGAGAAGATTACCTGTAAGGGTATCCGCCCTGTTCCAAACAAAAATATGTAGGCGGTCAAAGTTCCTGTCCTCGTTCTGACGTACCAAACGGCAGGTTGAGGGCAGGGCAATGGTAACGCCGTTGCAGATAAGGAGGTTTGATAAATTTGGAAGAAAGAAGCGGAAGTTTTCTTCCAGAACTCCCCTACACTAACAGGGGAGTAATACGACAGAAAGAAGAATTAAGTGCTTTGATAGATTGGTGTCAGATAACGATTAAGGAAGTTCCGTTAGAAGCAGTCATAGAAGATGTGTTGAGAATACCTATGGAACTTATGACGGTAACAGGCTATGAAAAGGGGATTGCAGGACATGAGGTTGTGGCAATCTTCGATAATATTAAGGTGCTAAAGCCAACAGGAAATGCACAGTATCAAGGTTTTCAGATTTTAATGAGTGGGAAAGGCTGTCGCAACTATGAGTAATTTTTACAACTTAATGAGGAAACATGGTTTGATTTTTTAAACAGAGTTTGTCAGTATCACATCAATTTTCCTCGGATTGATTTGGCGATAGATGATAGAAAACCGTATTTGAGTATTCCTGATTTGATTGTTCGGACAAAAGAGGGATTGCTTTCTTCAAAGTTACGGGAGATAGATTTTCATGATTCGGGAGAACTGAAAGAGGAAGTGTTTCAGAGTAAAGGTGGAAGTCTTTATCTCGGCAGTTCAGCCAGTAATTTAAGATTGGTATTTTATGAAAAGGGATATGAACAGAATAAAAAGTATGGAACAGAATTAGACGAAAATTGGAATAGATATGAATTGAGATTTCGGCAGGAAATGGCAGTAAGTGTAGTGCAGGAATTATTGAGATATAGAGATGTGGCAGGACTGGCAATGGAAGTATTGAACAGCAAAATACGATTTTTAGAAAAGCCGACAGGCAGCATGACGACACGAAAAAGACTTTATCCAACCTATCAAGCGTGGGCGGAATTGATGAAAGACATAGGCAAGGTCAAACTTACTATGCAACCACAGAAGAAAAGTTTACAAAAGGTGTGGGAGTGGTTGGAAAAGTATGTTGCCCCGTCTTTGAAACTGTTTGCAGAGGTTGGAAAGATAGAGAAAAGAGATTATATTGGTAATCTTGTAGCAAATGGAGAAATGAATATTACACAGAAGCAGTTGTATGATGATTACATAAAAGCAAGAAGATTAGAGGAAAGGGGATAATCGTATAGAAAAAGCATTATTAAATTTAAAGGAAGTAAGTGAGTACCTTGGAATTGGAGAAACAAAGACAAGAGAACTTTTGAAAAGCAGAAACTGTCCGTTTTCCATGAAGATTGGGTATCGGTGGTATGCGAACAGAAGATTATTAGACACATGGCTAGAGCAACAGGCAAAAAGTTATTGAAGTTCTGATTGAAAAGGAGGCGAACTTATAGTAGTATATGGTTAAAATCACAGAAGTTCCCTTTTTATTTATCAAGACATTCGATTGATAGAAAGGGTAGAGATTATGGGTAAAGATTTAAAAGGAAAAGAATTAGGAACAGGTTTACGTCAAAGAAAGGACGGTAGATACGAAGCAAGAGCAAAGATAAACGGAATAGACATTAACTTGTATGATGTTGATTTGAAGAAATTAAAAGTATTGTTTGAAAAGGCAAAAGAAGAAGCAAGAAACAACATTGATATAAAACGTCAGAAAGTAACGCTGAACGAATGGTTTGAGGAATGGTTTACAAATTATAAAATTCCTAACATCAAGGAAACAAGCGTGTTCCCTATGCGTAGCAAATATTATAATACATTTGGAAAAGCAATAGGAAATATGAAAGTGACAGATATACGGAACTTGGATATTCAGCGTGTCATTAACGACATGAATAAGCAGGGGAGAGCGTCTTCTAGTATGCGAGATGCTTTAGGCAGAGTTCGGGAGTGTTTGGAGTCTGCAAAAAAAGTAATCGTATTATAGACATCAATCCATGTTTTGAAATCAATGTACCTTGGGGAAAATAAAACAGCAGAAAGACGTTTCTTATCAATGGCAGAGCAAACAAGGGTTTTTTGCAGGAAGTAGAGCATAACTGGT
>ENA-OQHF01001913-OQHF01001913.1-human-gut-metagenome-genome-assembly--contig:-NODE-1913-length-10938-cov-4.448155_pt1 | contig 10938 bp, 13 predicted proteins | sample MGYA00242559_ERZ504709 | MGnify/ENA primary metagenome ERZ504709 (study PRJEB26092, sample SAMD00036203) | human gut metagenome | host: Homo sapiens | study: EMG produced TPA metagenomics assembly of... | reverse complement strand
ACCTACTGTTTTTCAAAGCCAATCAGGCGGACGCTATCACGGCGGCCTTCCAGAAAGTACAGCGCAAAGGTGCTGAACAAAGAGCAGGACAAGGCTTCCATCCTCGGCCAGCTTCGGAAATTCACGGAGCAGATCAGGACGCAGGCAAAGGAAAAAGCAGCGGACCAGAGAGGCGGTGAAGGACGGACGTTGAGTGACAAGATCAGAAAATATGTGCTCCCAAACCTGCCGTACCTCTTTGTGTTCTGGTTCTTCTCCAAAATCGGGACGGCCTACCGGATCGCCCCCGGCACAGACTTCGGGACAAAGCTCATGGGAATGCTTGATACCTTCCCCAAAGCCTTTGAAACCTACTGGCCGGGGCTGGGCGGTATTGACCTGCTGGTGGGCCTTGCCGGTGCGGCTGGGGTGTATCTGCTGATACAGTCAAAGATCAGGCAGGCGAAAAAATTCCGGCGGGATGCGGAGTACGGCACCGCCCGCTTCGGAACAAAGGAGGATATAAAGCCGTTTGTAGACCCTAAATTTCAGAACAATGTCATTCTGACCGGGACGGAGTTCCTTACCATGAACACCCGTCCGAAGATACCCGCCAATGCCCGGAACCTAAACGCCTGTGTCATCGGATCGTCCGGCTCGGGAAAGACAAGGTTCTGGTTGACCCCGCAGCTCCTTCAAGCCCATTCCTCGTATGTGGTGGTAGACCCGAAGGGCGGCACTCTCGACCAGTGCGGGCGGTTTCTGCAACGGGAGAAATACAGGGTGCGGGTGTTCAACAGTATCGACTTTTCAAAATCCATGCACTACAATCCGCTGGCCTATATCAAGACAGAAAGCGATGTTTTGAAATTTGTTACCGCCCTGATTGCCAACACCAAAGGCGACGGCAAGGAGGGCGACGAGTTCTGGACAAAAGCAGAAACCCTCTTGTACTGCGCCCTTGTGTCCTACATCGTCTTTGAGGGGCCGGAGGAAGAACGCAACATGAATACGCTGGTGGAAATGATAAACAGCATGGAAGTCCGGGAGGATGACGAAACCTTCAAAAACGCGGTGGACTATATGTTTGACGGGCTGGAACGCCGCAGCCCCCAGCACTTCGCCGTGAGGCAGTATAAGAAATACAAGCTCGCCAGCGGTGATATATGCTCTAAGTGACTTCTTAATCATGATTTTGTCATGGTTAGTGAAGCAATCACTTAGAGCATTTTTGTTTCAGGAGGTACAGCCATGAGAAACGAGAAAATCACCCCACTGTACGAGCGCCTGAGCCGGGACGATGAGTTACAGGGCGAGAGCAATTCCATATCCAACCAAAAACAGATGTTAGAGGATTTTGCCCGCCGGAATGGGCTGCCCAACCCTACGCACTTTACCGATGATGGTATCTCAGGCACCCGTTTTGACCGCCCCGGATTTTTGGCGATGATGGAGGAAGTGGAGGCAGGGCGTGTAGAGGCAATCGTCATCAAGGACATGAGCCGGTTAGGACGCGACTATCTGAAGGTCGGTCAGGTTATGGAGGTTTTGCGGCAGCGTGGTGTTCGTCTGATTGCCATCAACGACGGTGTAGACAGTCTGAAAGGTGATGACGATTTTACCCCGTTCCGCAACATCATGAATGAAATTTTACGCCCGTGATACCAGCCGGAAAATCCGCTCTGTGTTTAAGTCAAAAGGCATGAGCGGCAAGCACCTGACCGGCACTGTGATTTACGGCTACTTATGGGACGAAAAGCGGGAGCATTGGCTGGTAGATGAGGAAGCTGCCGAAGTGGTACGCCGTATATTCTCCCTCACGCTGGAGGGATATGGGCCTTACCAGATCGCCTGCAAATTATCCACAGACCGGATTGAAATTCCTGTCGTACACCTTGCCCGCTTCAACGAGGGTGTGAACCGTTCAAAGCCGGTCAAAGACCCCTATGGATGGGGATCATCTACCATCGTGAACATTTTGAAAAAACGAGAGTATTTAGGGCATACCATCAATTTCAAGACCCGCAAGCACTTTAAGGACAAGAAAAGCCACTATGTTTCTGAGGACGAATGGACGATCTTTGAGAATACCCATGAAGCCATTATCGACCAGCAGACCTTTGATTTGGTGCAGAAAATCCGCAGCAATGTACGGCGTTATCCAAACGGCTGGGGCGAAGCGGCTCCCCTCACAGGTTTGCTCTATTGTGCCGATTGCGGCGGCAAGATGTATGTCCACCGCACCAACAATGGCAGGCGGATTTCTCAATATACCTGTTCCAATTATACCAAAGTTCCGTGTGGGACACTATGCCCTACACAACACCGTATCAATGAGAGTGCTGTCCTGACATTGGTTTCCGACACGCTCCGGGCTATCGCTGAATATTCCAGAAATGACCGGACGGAATTTATTCACACTGTTCAGGAAACGCAGGTTGCTCAACAGAGTGCCGATATATCGAAAAAGCGCAGGCGTCTGGCTGCTGCCCATAAGAGAGCCGGAGAACTGGAAAAACTGATTTGCAAAATCTATGAGGACAACGCCCTCGGCAAGCTGCCGGATGCACGATATAAGGCGCTTGATGCACAGTATGCCAAAGAGCAGGATGCACTTGAGATTGAAATTGCGGAGCTGGAAAAGGCTGTTACTGGCTACGAGCAAAGCCAGAAATCAGCGGAGAAATTTATAGCCCTGATTGATAAGTACGAGAATTTTGACACTCTGACAAACACCATGCTCAACGAGTTTGTAGAGAAAATCCTTGTCCACGAACGCGCCCGAAAAGGCAGCCAGGACACTACGCAGGAGGTTGAAATCTACTTCAATTTTGTGGGCCGGTATATCCCGCCCGCCTTGCAGCCGGTTCCCCTGACCCCGGAAGAACAAGAAGAACTGCGGAAGAAGGAGGAACGCAAGGACAGGCTTCACCAGAACTACTTACGCCGCAAGGCCAACGGCAAGCAGAAGGAATGGGAAAAACGCTACAACGCCAAACGCAAGGCCCAGGTGGAGGCAGCAAAGGCCACAATCCGGGCCGAGGACATGGAGAAGGGCATTTTTACCACCGTCAGCCAGTTACCCAGGCAGGAGCCGCGCAAGGCCACCGTATCGGCCAGTGCCACAGTTTAACCATTACAGTGCAAAGGAGAATGAACATGAGCGAATTGACTTACACCCGCTGCGGAGATTACTACATCCCTGATCTGAAACTTTCCGAGCAGCCGGAGGCCCCCATCGGCAAGTATGGCCGTATGCGGCAACGCTACCTGAAGGAACACCGGCCCGGCCTTTACAGCAGCTTGATTTTGAGCGAAAGCTGTACCCGCACCTGTTGGAGATTGATCGGACGGCGCGGGAGCGGATGGACGCCATGCTGCCCCGCATGATGGAGGCGGCGGGCGTCACCGAGGAACTGAAAGCCCGTGACCCCATGCGCTGGGTGGGGCTGATGAACACGCTGAAAGCGCAGGTGGAGGAAGTTATTCTTACAGAGCTGATTTATCAATAGTTTTTGCAAGCGGAGGCTGCTACTCGCGGCCTCTGTTTGTTTTTTACACTTCCGACATATTTCCTGTCTTGCGTCCTTCGAGCAAATGAAATATAATAAGAAATGTTGTCGGAGGTGCAAATATGGACTATATGACACTCAAAGAGGCAAGCGAGAAATGGGGCGTTTCGTCCCGTCAAGTCAACTATTACTGCGTCGAGGGCCGTATTCCCGGCGCTGTGAAAATGGCCGGTGTTTGGTTGATCCCCAAGGAAAACAGACAAACCCGCCGATAGACGATATAAAAAGCAGGTGAAAAACGAAAATGAAAATTCTGTTGGTTGAGGATGATTTGGAAATCAGCAAGTTATTAGCTGAATTTTTGCAGGAAAATGGATATGAAGTTTTTTGCCAATATGACGGGCTTCATGTATTGGATTGCCTGCGGGAAAATAATATCGACTTGATTTTGCTTGATATTATGCTTCCATATCGAAATGGTGATACCGTACTTACAGCGGTAAGAGAATGTTCTACGGTTCCAATCATCATTATTTCCGCCAAAGGAACAACGCAAAACAAAATAGATTTACTGCGTCTCGGTGCAGATGATTATATTACAAAACCGTTTGATATGGAGGAAGTTCTGGCCAGAATTGAAAGTAATCTCCGTCGAGTGCAGTTTCAAAAAGATACTCCTACCTATTTACGTCATGGCGATTTGATTTTGGATTTGAACGATAATACCGCCTTTTTGCAAGGCAGCGAATTGACTTTGACGGCAAAAGAATTTGCAATTTTAGAGTTGCTGATGAAATACCCGGATAAAATATTCTCAAAAGCAAATTTATTTCAAAGTGTTTGGAACACCGAGTATATCAGTGAGGATAACACATTAAATGTTCATATAAGTAATCTCCGTAACAAATTAAAAGCCGTTTGCCCGGACAAGGACTTTATTGATACTGTTTGGGGTATTGGATACCGTTTACACAAAGCCAGAGATTAGACCTCTGGCTTTAGACATTTTTTAGAGATTTCTGTTTGGATTTAAGAAATTCTTTATGATTGCCTCTTACAATCAATCATAAAGGAGGCTGATAACATGAGTTCCATCATTTTACAGGCACATAGTCTGACAAAAAAATACCGGCATACTGTTGCCTTAGATCATATTGACTTGCAAATTGAGAAAGGGAAAATCTACGGTTTTATCGGTCAGAACGGAGCAGGTAAAACTACTTTTCTGCGATTGGTTACAGGGCTGGCTTTCCAGACCAGCGGTACTTTAGACTTATGGGGAAAGAGTTCGGCAAAAGGTTTGCAGGAACAGAGAAAGCGGATTGGCTGCATGATTGAAACACCTGCACTATTTCCGGCCATGACAGCTTATCAAAATATGGAGATACAACGCATCCAACGCGGCATCCCCGATAAAACAGTGATTGAAAAGACTTTGAATATGGTTGGCTTAAAGGACACTGGCAAAAAGAGTGTTCGTAATTTTTCTTTGGGTATGAGGCAACGGCTGGGAATTGCAATCGCTCTCTTGAACACGCCAGAATTTTTAATTCTCGATGAACCGATCAACGGACTTGACCCTGCCGGGATTGTCGAAGTCAGAAATTTGCTGAAATCCTTGAACAAGGAATATGGAATGACAATTTTGGTGTCCAGCCATATTTTGGAAGAATTATACCAAACTGCAACAGAATTTATTTTAATTGACAAAGGAAAAATCATTGAAGAAATCTCCGATCAAGAATTGAATGAACGGTGTAAACGGCATATTGCAATCAAGGCTACCGACCCGCAAAAGGCGCTGCTTGTATTGGAAGAAAAACTTCATACAGAAAATTTCAAGTTGATGCCAGATGGGACAATTCGCCTGTACGATTATCTTGATGATTTGGAAAAAGTCGCGGCTGTTTTGTCGGATGAGCATATCCTCGTTACAGGGCTTTCTGTATCCGGCGATACATTGGAAGATTACTTTTTAAGTAAGATAGGAGGTTCAGAAAATGTTAAATCTCCTAAATACTGAGTTTTATAAACTGTTTCATAGCCGGTACTTTTGGGGGATTGTGGCATTTAATCTTTTTTTGAGCAGTGTGCTGCTGTTAGACAGTATTGGAGAAACATCCAGTCTATTCTTTGCATCACTATATAATGTGCCTATTCTCTTTTTTCTGGCAATCGTCTTTTCTGCGTTGTTTGTTGGAAATGACTTTGGACAAAGAACGCTGCAATCATATATCATTGCAGGCCATAACCGAGGACAGGTATTACTTGCAAAACTGGTCGCCTATCAAATAGCCTGCATGACGATTTTAGCTTTACCATTACTGGTACATGGATTGATTGGTAGGCTTTGCTTCAAAGAAAGTTTCGTGAGTGTTAGCGGCAATCTCTATACCGTTTTGGCAGTTGTAGTTTCTTTATTTGCAATGTGCCTGTTGCCGTTTTTCTTTGCTTTTCTGTTTCGTGATATAGGAAAAACTTTAGCTGTCCCGATGGTTCTCTTTTTCCTGATGATATTCTTGATGAATGGAGATCAGGCACTCTTTATTTCGCGAATATTGCCAATGGGACAGCTCCGACTGATTGCATTACAGCAATTTACCCCATCTATGGTGCAATTTGTTTTCACAGATTTTTTGTGGATATTCATTTTATATTTTGGCGCTTATTGGGGATTTAGGCGTTCTGATTTGAAGTGACAGGGAGGTGTCGAAATGAGGAATCTATTAAAAAATGGAAAGATATCAATTATCTCATAATTTCTTGTATTGGTGTGGCGTGGTCGGCATCTTTCTAATTGGCTTTTTTTACCGCAGAAACTTATGTCCCGGAAGTTATGGGGCCAACCGGCGGGGCTGCTACTTCCCTCGCAGATATTTTCAATGGGATGGTCTATGATTCTACCTTTTTGCTCATTCTGATGTCCAGTATTTTAGCTTTGATTTTAGGACAGGAATTTTCCTGCCGGACAGTCGATCTTGAAATAACTGCGGGCCATTCCAGAAAAGCAATCTTCTTTTCAAAGGTAATTACATATTTGATTGCATTTAACGTCATGGCTCTTGTTTATCCCATTGCCGGGTGTATAAGAGAAGTTTCCAGATTTGGATTTTTTGACGGAGGGAGCTTTATTTATCAAGCTGTGAAGGCAGTTTTATATTCCTTGCTTTTGAACAGCGCCACCTTTTTTATTGCAATCTGGATTTGCTTTTCACTGCGTAATTCTGCAAAAGCGATTGCTGTTACAGCCGTTACGACGTTTGTACTTAGTCTTTATCTGGGTTTTGGAATGATGTTGAAATTTCCAGTAGCATTTTTTGCCAACTTATCAAATAAGGGAGGCAGTTACCAGCACAGCAATCTTCCAACCATTCCCGATTTTGATTGGAATTGTTTGGGTCGTTGCGCTGTTGATTTTATCATGGTGCAGCTTTCGGAAATGTGAATTAAAGTAGATTTCAATTAGAAAACGGAAAGAGGGAGGTGTCTAAAATAGAGCTACTGCTATTGATTGTATTTTTGCTGTTGCTTATCTTGCTATTCAAATATCTACAAACAAAACGGCAAATCCGCAATCTATCAAAACAGATAGCTGAATTGGTAAATGGCAAATCTGAGAAAATGCTGGACATCTCTTTAATTGACAAAGATTTGGAACAACTGGCAGGAATACTAAACCAGTATAACGATAATCAAAGGCAGTTGATTGCCAGTACGCTACGCCACGAGAACTATCTGAAAGAGTCGATTGCAAATATTTCACATGACCTGCGGACACCATTGACCGTTATACTCGGACATTTACAGCTATTAAGAAAAGAACCTCTGACAGACAGGCAAGCACAGCGAATAGAAACCATTTTTCACAAAGCAGAAAGAATGAAAGAATTGGTACAGACTTTTTATGACCTGTCTATTTTGGATGCCGAGCAGATAACACCCCGGCGAGAAGATTTTAACCTGTCTAATTTGCTGATAAATCTTATTACAGAGAATGCTCCTGCATTGGAAGCAAAAAATATATCCCCTGAAATTGATTTGCCACCCCATTCTGTCTATCTCCATTCTGATTACAGCATGGTGGAAAGGATTTTACAAAATCTTTTGACAAATGCGATACGTTATTCATCCGGCGACATAAAAATGAGCTTAAAGCAGGCAAGGGAAAATAGGGCTATTTTCACGATTGAAAATCCGATTGATAGCAAAACTGAAATAAATCCCGCCCGCCTCTTTGAACGATTTTATACAGGGGATGCATCCAGACACAACAGTGGTACAGGAGTAGGACTTGCGGTTGTAAAGTTACTGACGGATAAACTGGGCGGAAATGTTTCTGCTGAAATTAAATCCAATGTATTGACTGTGACACTCGAAATACAATAATTTTTCATTCATCTGCCGGACGACGGCAAAAGAAAAAAAGCCGTCGTTCGACAGACACTACCCATGCTTATTTATCGCTGCGGCGGCTTTGAATAAATCAAGGCCGCCGTTCTTTATGCCCTCAACAAAGGAGTGATGCCCATACGCTGACATGGCGGCTTTAGGAGGGAGCCGCCATGAAGCACACTGACCGCCGACAAATTCAGACGATATTTGCACTATCGACAAAAAAGCCCGGCCACCGAACCGGCCTCGTCTGGCAGGCAGCGCGAAAATTGTCAAAATATAACTGAATACCGTATTTTTTGCGCTCGAATGGCTTTTTGCTGTCCGGGCGCTTTTTCATACCTATGGGGCTGGAACATCGGGCCATCATGGCCCGAACCCTGGCCCCAGTGCCGTTCTCCGCCGCCCCATTCAGATTTACCAAAAAAATCTGAATGGAGGAAAGGCAGATGGAAGTTACCATCAATTATAACGGACAAGCTGTGGCCGTGGAGGTTACGCTGGAAGTCTATGAATTTCTTGACCGGGCCGATCACAAAACGGAGAACCTGTTTCATGAACAGCGGCGGCATTGGGATGGCCGGGAGTTTGACGAGTACATCATTACCACCGAGGGTGTAGGGGTCTACGGCGAAACGCCGGAGGAATACCTTTGCCGCATGGAAACGCTGCATGAGCTGATGGCTGTTCTGGACACCTGTACCGAGGCCCAGCGCCGCCGGTTCCTGCTCTATGCGCTTGACGGGCTGAGCCTTGCAGAGATCGGTGTGCTGTGCGGCTGCTCCAAAGTGGCTGTTTATCAAAGTGTGGAGGCGGTCAGAAAAAAATTTATAAATTTCTTTGAGAACAGGCTTAACGAATGACCTGTTTTCTGGCTACCAAGTGAAAGGGATCATTTCCCTTATCTCAGCGAGGGGCGGACAGCGGACGAGCTGCCCGCCTCTCCGATTTTCAGGAGGTAAGCCTATGAAAACAATCAATCTGCGGTGGATGTATCCCCACTACCGGCATGACGAGTTTGTGGATGTTACGGACGAGGTATGGGCAGCGATGTATCAGGCCCAGCGGGAGATGGAGAACTATGAGCGTCGGAAAGTCTACCACCGCGCCTACTACTCTCTGGACGCATACAGCTGGCTGGAAAATTACGCACTGGAACACAGCAGATCGCCGGAAGATATTTTGCTGGAACGAGAAGAAATGACCACCCGCCTGCACCTGATTGCAGCTCTGCCTGCGGCTCTGGCTCATGCCACTCCGACACAGGCCCGCCGTGTTCACGCCTACTACATTGCCGGTATCAAGCAGCCGGAAATCTCTCGGATAGAGGGCGTCCACAGCAGCAAGGTTAGCGTTGCCATCCGCCGGGGTCTGCGGAATATGCGCCGCTGCTATGATGGCCTTTTCCAAACAGAGTGAGGGCATGCCTATGCAGACCATCAATCTCAAACAATATTATCCATTTTGCAAAGAGGACATTTTTGTGGAGGTGTCCGATGAGATCGTCGAAGCGTTTCTTCTGGATAAGAGAGCCGAGGCCGCCAGAGATCGCAAGATGTTCCGGTATAAGGCGTTTTACTCCCTCGATTGTAACGATGGAATCGAAAATGCCGCCATCGGCTGGGCGCAGCCATCGCCGGAGGACTACCTGATAGAAAAAGAAGAATTAGCCGAATACGAAGAACTGATACGGCGATTGTACGAAGCCATTTCTTCCCTGCCGCCTATGCAGGCTCGCCGTGTCCACGCCCGCTATATGCTGGGTATGAAAGTGAAAGATATTGCCGCAATGGAGGGTATCACATCATCACAGGCGGGAAAATCCATCCATGCCGCACTGCGGAGGCTGCGCCGGTACTTTGCGCGTCAGAAATGGACGGTCAATCTATGAGCGTTTTCAAAGAAAAGAGGTGCATGACATGAACGAAAAAAATACAGCCCAAACCCAAAAAGAAGAACGGGAGGAAGTCCTGAAGGAGATCCGACAGCTTGAAAACCGCAAGAAGATTTTGGAGAACAAGCAGCGGAACGAAGAACGCAGGGTTCGCACCCGCCGCCTGATTGAGCGCGGAGCCATTTTGGAGGGTATTTTTCCGCTGGCTTCCAACCTTTCCGGCGCAGAGGTCAAAGCATTTCTGATTGCCCTGTCCCATCTTCCGGGGGCTGCGGAATTGACTGCAAACCTGCCAAAATCCGGGGACACGCCATAAGTCCCTTGTTTACAAGGGCGCACTTATACACCGTTGCCGGTGCTGTGCGCCCTGCCGGGGGCATTGCGTACTTCGTCCGCGATGGGAAGCTACGCTCCCCAAACCCCTTGTGCGCTCTGCACAGCCAAACACCCGCTTTGCGTTTGTCCGGCTCCACAGAGCCTGTTATCCCCTCACTGAAAGGAGGTGTTCCCCATAGATTTCTGTCATATCCCCGTCAGTATCATCAAGCGCAGCGAGGGCCGTTCCGCTGTTGCCGCAGCCGCCTACCGAAGCGGAACCAAACTGACGAATGAATGGGACGGCCTGACCCATGATTACACCCGGAAGGGCGGTGTTGTCCATGCGGAAATCATGCTGCCCGCCCACGCCCCGCCGGAATTTGCAGACCGCTCCACCCTCTGGAACAGCGTGGAGCAAATCGAGAAAGCAAGGGACAGCCAGCTTGCCCGCGAGATCGAAGCAGCTCTGCCTCGCGAACTGTCCGGCGAACAACAGCTCGCTCTTGTGCGTGCCTATGTGAAGGACAACTTTGTGGACAAGGGGATGTGCGCCGACTTCGCCATCCATGACAAGGGAACCGGCAACCCTCATGTCCATATCATGCTGACGCTCCGACCTCTGAAAGAAAATGGACAGTGGGGCGCAAAGTGCCGCAAGGCATACGACCTGGACGAGAATGGACAGCGTATCCCGGATGGGAAAGGCGGCTGGAAAAATCATCGTGAGGATACAACCGATTGGAACGATAAAGGAAATGTGGAGATTTGGCGGGCAGCGTGGGCGGCCTACACCAATCGGGTGTTGGAGGCAGCCGGTCAGCCTGCCCTGGTAGACCACCGCAG
>ENA-OQHF01001911-OQHF01001911.1-human-gut-metagenome-genome-assembly--contig:-NODE-1911-length-10949-cov-4.620403_pt1 | contig 10949 bp, 7 predicted proteins | sample MGYA00242559_ERZ504709 | MGnify/ENA primary metagenome ERZ504709 (study PRJEB26092, sample SAMD00036203) | human gut metagenome | host: Homo sapiens | study: EMG produced TPA metagenomics assembly of... | reverse complement strand
CTTGGCATCATTCTGATCGGAAACAAACGACCACGCACCGTCCTCAGCCTGCTTAAGGAACTTGCCCTCCGCATCTTGACAACGAACTTGGCGCCGGCTAGAGGCTTGGCCTCATTCCCTTCCTTGCCAATCTTCGTGAACTGGGAAACCGTAGGTCTTAAGGACAGTCTTGCCTTCACCGCTGGTACCATCCTTGGTGGTGATTGTGGCCTGTGTCCACACTGCCGCTCAAGCCATCCAACGCATCCTTGGTGACGGTGCCTTGGTACGACACGACGATCGTCCTACCGGCCAGCGTTGTGGCATCGGCAAAATAGATGGTCGTGGTGGTGCCGGATTGAGCATTGCCTTCCTGCGTTATCGTGTACAGATCGGGATCCACAGTAGTATGATCTCCGAACTGGACCGTGAGGCACTCTTTGCCGCAATCTGCAAACCTTTGGACGCGGTATCGGTAATGGTAAAGGGGTACGCATCCCAGCCAGCCGCAGCATGAGACGTCCGCGGCCACAGTGAAGTCCACGGTGTCGCCCACCTTTACGCTCTTACCGTTCACATCCACGTCATTCATCCGGGCGAACTTGAGCGGCTCGTCGGTCGGATTCGCGTTCTTCGCGTTGAACTGGCCTTCAGTCGTGATGTTGCCCTGACCGGTCGTCGTATCGGCCGCAATCCTCAGATTGGACAGTCCATTGACGGTGGTGGCCACCACAGCCGGAGTCCCCGACGTCACAGTCGTTTCGCCAGCCTTGGTGAACGTATCCTTCACCAGATACCAGCCTTCTCCGTTCACATTGACCGCCTGGCTCGTATTTGCCTGCTCCGTAGTTACGGTCAGGCCAGTACCATCAGGTCCTGCCGGCGGAGTAATTCCAGCCAAGGTCTTGGCGAAGACACGGAGCTGATCCGCAGTGAACGTCGCCACATAGGCGGCTGGATTATCCTTGTACTCTGTCGGGATGCCGTTGTGGCTTCCATCAGCCACATCAGCAGCGGTGGTCACAGCTCCCTTCCATGCGTCAACCGTTTTCACTTCGACCGAGCCATCGCCAGGATTCTCAAACATGGCAAACTTGTATGGCGTGTACGTATGGCCTTCCTGTGCGTGGTTAACTTGCAGCAATGGAGCATCATCAGCCTGTGCGGCGGCGACGCCGATGGCCATGCCGCTCAGCAACGTTGCCGCGGCGGCCAGCCCTGCGAAAAGCTTCCTCATCTTCATGAGAATCTCCTCTTCCTTGATTGTTGGTTACTGTTTTCTGCAATCGCGGGAGGCGGGAACCCAACGCGCCCCCGCGATCCGCAAATCCTGTGTTGTTCAGCTGAGCCGCTTCTTACGTCTCCACTGGTCGGCCGCAGCGACGGCGAGCAATGCCAGCACGCCAACTCCGCCGGCCGCAATCTGCCACCATCGTTCCGCACCCATGCGGCCCGTCAATGGCAGCGACGATGCCGAAATGTATTGGTTGGTGAACAGCATTGGCCGGGTACTGTCCCAATTCGAACCAGCGGCACCATAATCGGTTTTCAGCTGGGTCACGGATTCGACAACGGCCCTCCATTCACCGGACGTTCCGTCTTTCATCACGGACACGACCACCCGGTATTCCGCCTGCGAGTAATACATTGCGGAAGCATTACCAGCGTTCTCCGTCACAAGATATGTGTACTCGGCTTCACCTGCGTCATACGTGATGTCGCCGAAGTAAGCAACGTGATCGTCAGACGAATCGCGTTTCACCGTCACCGTGCACGCCGACTGGTTCTTGCAGGAAGCTGGCATCGGCGCGTCTGGATTGGAATCGTCTGCCTTCAGCTTGAAGGTGAACTCGTCGGAATCCTTCCAATCGCGGCCCTTCAGCTCCTTCTGCACGCCAATCGCATGCGTCAGCATGGTCTGCTTCAACGTGTTGGTGATGATCACCGTGGCTTCCTGCGATGCCGTGGATTCCGGCACCGTCACCGCATTGCCGTCAGCGAGATTTCCATCGCCGACCTTGTGCTGGTAGGAAGCCTTCCACAAGTGGCTGTCCGGTTCGACTTCCGTCACCGTGTACGTCTTTTGGGCGCCTGCCGGAATAATCACGTCGGTGGACCATTTGCCGCTATCGTCACGCTTCAGCGTGACCGTCTTATAGGTATCGTTGCCCTGTTTGATATCCACCGTGATGCTTTCCGGCTTGTCACCGTCTCCACTCCACTGCTTTTCGATATGCAGCGTCGAGGAAACCACCTGGATCACCGGATGCGGATACGGATTGCCGCCGCATGCATGATCCACGCCATCGGCCGAGTACGCCAGGCACGCGGAATCGTTCGCATGGAAACCCGGCTGGTTCGAGGACGTGGCGTTTCCCGGCAGATCGGTGTTCGCGTCACCCTTTACGCCGTCATATCCATCCTTACCGGCGTTCAGGTTGGCGGCATACTCGTCATACGCTTTCTGCGTGGGTTTCACGTTGTATTCCAGCGTGTATGTCACGTTGTTGACCAGAGGCTTCAGGAATGCGACCGTGAATTTCTTCGTGCTCGCGTCATACGTCAAGGTGTAATCGACATTCTTAGTCAAGGAGACCACCTTGCCGGAAGCATCCTTGGCAACGACCTTGTAGTTGCTATCCGCAAGCTCGACATAGCCGGAGAGCGTGTCCTCCATGGTCACCTTGGTGTATGCGGATGTGGTGGTCTCGCTCTTCTCAATCTCGTCGAAGATGGCATTCAGCTCCGAAGCGTTCGTCGCGCTTTTATAATAGCCGGCTTTGATATTCCCTTCACCGCGCTGGTTGTATTTCGTTGCCTTTGGGAAATTGCTGGACACCGCGTGCATGAACTGGTTCTCGTTACCTTGGATCGAGGAGGGATCAGCACCGGAAAAAACACCGATGGAATACACCGTGGCGCCACCATCTTTCAATTCCTTGGCAGCTTCGACGGCCTTATTTGCCACTTTACCCTCGAAGCCACTAGACGATGTAGGCGAACCATCCGTGAAAAAGATAACGACCTTCTTCGCATCGGTTCGAGCACTGCCCATCATCTTGGCCGCAAGATTGAATCCATTGTCGGCTCGGGTGGCGCCAGCGGCTTTGAGTTTGCTGACTTTGTTCTTCAGACCGTTCATATCCGCAGTCAGATCGCTAACGATTTGGGAGTAGTTGTAGGTGTACCCACCACTTCGGTACGTGTCATCCCCGATTTTGTCCTTTTCGTTGCCGGCGAACTTCACCAGTCCAACGCGAACCAGTTCGGAACCGGCCTCCGTATTAGTATTCGCAGCTTCATCAAGAAATGCTTTAACCGCTTCTTTCAGTGCGTCTAACCGCCTGGTCCGATCCGTCTTACTCATCGGATCGTCCATCGAACCGGACACATCCAGCACCAGCGTGAAGTCGATCGGCTGGGTGGTGGTGACCGTGGTGCTGTTGACGGCGCCCTTCACATCCACGTTCACGGTGTAATTGCCATCATCGTTCTTCTTGATGCGCTTATGCTTCTCCGGAGCGCCCAACTGAGAACCGGTCTCGTTCTGCGCAACCGACTGCGCCCGATTTGCTCGCGCAATCGGTTGAGCGGACAACGTAACTGGCTGCTCATCAGGTTGTTCAGATTGTTGTTCAGATTGTTGTTCAACCTCCTGCTCAACCCACTGCTCAGTCTCTTCTTTCGTTTCTTGTTCCGTTTCTTGTTCGACTTGCTGGTAAGCCTCTTGATCTGACGGCTGCTCTTGATCTGACGGCTGCTCTTCTCCCACCATCAAATTTTGTTCCACCGGCTGTGAATCCTCTTGCCCAGATTCTTGCAATACCGGCTGCTCGATTTGTTGTTCCAAGGCTCCCGTGGCATCTTCCGCCGCCGCTGACGAAGCAGTGACGCACCCCACGCCGGCGAGCATTGCGACCGTCGCGACGGCCGCAATGACACGACGCGTGAACAGACCTGTGCCCCTCGCCCTGTTTCGCTCAAAGACGTGTCTCATACGCCTACCCCCTTGTACCGTTAAGCGATCGGGGAAATACCTTCCTCCTTCGACCGGTATATTTGATGCGTCTTCGCTTCACATACCGTCTGACAATCGCTTCGTTGCCTAAACCTTAAGGAGAAAAACAGAGGGATACATACCCTCCCAACGAGGTAATCAAGGGGATATACTTTCCTTGAAATCGCACATATCATCGCGATTCTAGAGTATTCTTGCCCCCGTAAATCGCGATGCAAAAACTATAAGCAAACGTTGTCATGTCTCTTTCAGAATTTTCCCCGACAAAAAAGCATCTGTCAAGTGCAACATTAACGCCATCAACCCCTAGTTGCGCTTTGGCCACCAAGCGGCATGCCTACGGACATACCACGGACAGCGGAGCAGCCAACCAACAACAAACCGACCAGCAACGTGGCAGCTGACACCACGCCCGCAATCACACGCACATCTTTTGCCGCATCATCCTCCGCGGGAATCTCTTCGGGAATGGCGGAACGTAATGCCGAAACCAACAGACGATGCGTATTCACACCGTACGGAGTGCATGTCATCAACGTGACCCGATCCTCGCCAGAGGTAATCTTCAATTGCGATGTGTCGTTAGGTTCGATTTCGGTAATACGATCCACCATATAGCCAAGCGTATGGCCCATCACATCGATATAGAAGTAATCACCAACCCGTATCTCATCCAAACGCGTAAACATTGAGGCTTCAACCAAACCCCGATGTCCGGTAATCACCGCATGCGTATCCTTGCCACCCACCGGCAGACTACTGCCATACAAATGCCCCGCACCGGACGCAAGCGTCTGCTCCGACGTGCCATGGTAAATCGGCAAATCCACAGAAATCTTTGGAATGCGGATGGAACCCATCACGCCATCGCCAGTATCCAGCAAACGCTGGTATTCCGCGTCTTTGGAGCTAGCGGAATCCTTGTTACCATCGCCAGTGGCGTCTGCGCCCGTCGAGCTGGAACCGGAACCGTCGCTGGAGTCGGACTGATTGTTGTTGTACAACTCGGCGAGCGGATCCTCAGCCTCGCCAATCACCGGCTGCCCCGACTTGGCGAGACGCTTGTTGTACGCCCTAGCCGCGGCGAATGCCTCGTCGGCCTGCGGATACGGCCAGCCCGCGACGCTCTGCTCGGAACGGGCGGACGTGCTCGCCAGCTTTTGCGCGGACTGGTATTGCAGCACTTTCGGGAAAAGACCAATGCCGATTGCGGAGAAAATCAGCACCGCCGCAAGCACGCGCATGGCAATGGACTTGTTGCGATCCGCGCGACGCTCGCGAATCTCTTCGGACACATCGGTCGCCTCCGCGAACGTCGGCGGAACGTAGGTGCGTGTATCTTGCGACCCGCTGCTTCTCGACCCGCCGCACGTGCCCCCTCGCAAAATGCCTGCCATCAGTTTAAGCCCCCTTGAACCACCTAGTACAGGGACATTATATGGCGTTCCGGACGGACTTTGCACCCTACCTAGTGCGCTTACAAACAAAACAGTTCCACCATTTTCCACGGATAATAAAAGCTTATAGAACCCCCTACCCCATAAAATTAACAAAAACTTAACCCCACCCTCAGCGCGTCATGGGGGTCACCACGTATCCGAGCACCGTCACGCAGACTCACTAGGCTGGAAACATGACGCAAGAGCTCGTTTCATTAACCATCATCATGGCGGTGGCGGCCGTCAGCCCAATCGTGGCGCAGCTGATCCGGGCAAGTTCATTCCGCAAACCGTGCTGCTCGCGCGCCGCCGGAACCGCGCTCGGCCCGTACGGACTAGGCGTGATCGAAGTAAACGACGCCGTGAAACTCTTGAACGAGCTCGGCATGGCGTTCCTGTTCCTGCTCGCCGGCTACGAAATCGACCCCAAACGACTCGCCGGACATCAAGGCAAAGTCGGACTGCTTACATGGGGAATCACGCTAGGCCTCGCCTGGCTGGTTGTGACATTCCTTCCGTTCTTCGCCAAGCAAGGCATCAACGGCGTAGCCACGGTAATCGCACTCACCACCACCGCGCTCGGCACGCTCATGCCGATTCTCAAGGAACGCAACCTCGAAGGCACCCCCATCGGCGACGCCATCATCTCGTACGGAACGTGGGGCGAACTCGGCCCAATCCTTGCCATGGCTATCCTGCTATCCACCCGAACCGGCTGGCAGACCATGCTCGTGCTCGGCGCGTTCCTCGCCATCTGCCTGCTGTGCGCCACACTGCCGACGAAAGCGCTGAAAACCGGCCATCGCCTGTATCGTTTCCTTACGGACAATGCGAACACGTCATCGCAAACGCTCATGCGACTGACCACATTCCTGCTCATCTTCCTTGTCACCATTTCCGCGCTGTTCGAACTTGACGCGGTGCTCGGCGCGTTCGCCGCGGGCTTCATCCTGCGTTACATCATCCCCGACGGCAGCAAGTCGCTGGAAATGAAGTTGGAGGGTGTCGGCTACGGCTTCCTCATTCCTGTATTTTTTGTGGTGTCAGGCGCCGCGATCAACGTGCGCGCCGTGGCAGGCCGACCCGCGCTGCTCGTCGCGTTCATCGTCATGCTCATGCTGATTCGCGCGGTGCCCGTATATGTTGCGTTGTCGCTCGACAAACGCAAGAATCCGCTGTCATCGCATCACCGCGTCACCGTAGCCCTGTATTGCACGACCGCGCTGCCGATCATCGTCGCCGTCACGTCGCTGGCGGTGAAGGTCGGCACCATGCAAAGCGACACCGCGTCGACACTGGTCGCAGCCGGCGCGATTACGGTGTTCTTGATGCCGCTGCTTGGCTCGATCACATATCAGGTGGCCGACGTACATCCGGTCACCGCGGTTCGGGAGATTGCGCACACGCCATCCGATTGGCGGACGATCGTACACGAACATGCGCAGGTGCGTGCGCTGCTGCACCATCAGGACCGGCTCAAGCGTATGGCGGAAACGTTGGAATCGCTGGAAAAGCAGGAGGGGCTGAACGGTTTGGACAGCCGTCGCGCCGAACTTGTGGAACGTGCGCGCCTCGAAATCGACCGCCAACTCAAGGAACTCGGCCTGGACCCGCAGCTCACCACCCAACTCCCCCACAACTACCGCTACCCGAAGAACTGAGAGGGCTTCGGAGGGGCGCTACTCCACGGACTTGAGGGAGCTGATGGGGTCGATGCGGTCGAGGACGGGGTTGACGAACAGCTGCACGAGCAGCGCGAAGGCCATGGTCGCCACGGCCGCGATCACGTAGCTCAGCGGCTTGACCTCCACCTCGAAATACAACGAGGGCATGTTGAGCGCCATCGTCAGCATGCCGCCGACGAGCCGGCCGAGCGGCAGGCCCAGTATCACACCCATGACGGTGAGGATCATCATCTCGCGGTTCACGTAATGGTGCACTTCGCGGTCGAAGAAGCCAAGCACCTTGAGCGTGGCCATCTCGCGCACGCGTTCCGACACGTTCGTATTGGCGAGCGTGAACAGCACCACCAGCGCCAGACCGCCGGCAAGCGCCACAATCAGCGCCACCACCGCGCCCATGAGGTCGAATTTGAAGCTGTCGGCCATGTGCGCGCAGCTTACGGCCTTCATCACCGAACTGTCCTCTTCGAGCGATTCCGCATAGTCGGTTTGCGAAGTGTCGGAGCCGGAAAGCTTGGCGAGCATGGCGTTCCACGTCAGAGCCTCGGAATCCTCGGAATTCTTGGAATTCTTGGTGTTCTTCGCGTCTTTCGAGTCGAAAAGCTTGGCGTAGTAGGTTTCGCTTACATACACATCCGAGCCGATGAGGTTGCGATTCACCGCGCTCACCTTCGCCGTCGCCTGCACGCCGTCGCCGTTGGTCAGTCGCACCTTGGAACCGGCCTTGACGCCCAGCGCGCTTGCCGCCGACTGCGCGACGATCACGCCATCGTCATCGAGTTTCAGCGAACCGGTTTTGCCGACGCCGGACGTGCCCAGTATGCCGGACGAGACCGGCTGCAACGTGACCATTTCACCCAAATCGGACAGATGCTTTTCCGGCACCGCGACCAGCTGGATGCTTTCGCTGCCGCTGCTGCCGGCCTTGCCGCTGTCACCGTCGCCACTGCCCGCAACCGTCAAATCGCCCGACTCTATGCGCACGTCAAGCGATGACGTGACGCGCCCGTCTGACGCGACTTTCGTGCGCATCGCCAACGCGTCCGAATCGTCGGAAACCACCATCAGGTCGTACTGGTAGATGTCGCGGTATTGCTTGATGCCGAGGTCGGCGACGGTGTCGTTGATGGCCAGGCCGCAGACGATCAGCGCGGTGCAGCCGGCCACACCGCCGACCGTCATGATGAGGCGCGACTTGAAGCGGAAAATGTTGCGCGCGGTCACTTTGCTGAGGAAGCCCATGTGATTCCAGACCGGCCGAATCCGTTCCAGCAGAATGCGCGAGCCGGCGCGCGGCGCTTTCGGACGCAGCAGCGAGGCGGGCGTCTGCCTCATTTCCTGCACGCACGCGTAGATGGTGGCGGCGAGCACGCCGACCACGAACAGCGCGATGCCGAGCGAGCCGTACAGCCAGTCGTATTCCAGTCGCAGGCCGGGCATCACATACATGCCTTGCAATACGACCAGCAGGAACGCAGGAATGCCAAGGAAGCCGGCGATCAGGCCGAGGCCGCCGCCGATGAGGCAGGCGAGCAGCGCGAACAGCAGGTAGCGCGACGCGACCGCCAGCCGCCCGTAGCCGAGCCCCACGTACGTGCCGATGAGCGAGCGGTCCTCTTCGACCATGCGCGCCATGGCGGTCAGGCTCATCATCACGGCCACCAGCAGGAACACAATCGGGAACGCGTTGCCGAGCGACTGGATGGAGTCGAGGTCGGATTTGAGCGCGCTGAACCCGCCGAGCGACTGCCGGTCCTGCACATACCAGCGTACTTGCGGAATGCTGGTTTTCAGCTCGTTTTCCTTGGTTTTCAGCGTTTGTTCGGTACTTGCCTTCTGCTCGTTCAATTGCGATTGCGCCTGGTCGAGCTGCTGCTTGACTTGCGTCAGTTCGGGACTAGCGGCGATGATGGTTTCACGCATTGTTTCACGCGTGGTTTCGTCAAGTTGGGGGGGTAGTTGCACCTGCGGCCGCCGCCGCACCTGCGTTCGCGCCGTTTGCCGCAGCTCCCGCAGCTGCCGCGCCCGCCTGCATGCTGACAATCTGGTCGACCTGCTGGTTGAATTGCTGCCGATTCGCGTCGATCTGCGACTGCGCGTCCGCGAACTTCTTGTCGGCCTCCGCACGCGCGTCGGCGATCTTCCTGTTGCCCGCGTCGAGCAGTTCCTGCCGGCGGGCCTTCTGGCGGTCGGTTTTCACGGTGCCGTCGATGCGGTCGGTCACCTGCTTGACGGTGTTTTCGTACGATTCGTCGAACGTGCTTTCGGCGGCCGCGCCCTTGACGAGCAGCGTGGCGGACGTGCAGAGGGTGCCGGTCACGCCATCGGACGGCGCGAAGAACGTGTAGTCGGTGGTGGCGGTGGAACGGAACGAGGTCATGGCGGAGTAGCCGTCCGGGTTGCTCAGGTTCTGCGGATCGAGCACCACGCCCACGATGGTGAGCTTGGTCGGGAAGCTCGGCGCCTCGTCCGTGCCGTTCGTTTCATTCGTGCCGTTCGTATCGGAAGTATCGGAAGTATCGGAGGAAGCCGATTCGGGGGCTACGGTGAGGCGGCTGCCGATACGCTTGCCCGAATCGCGAATAAATTTCCTGGTTACCGCGATTTCGCCGGCTTTCTTCGGCATGCGCCCTTCCTGCAAGTATGGCTGGTCAATGCCGTTCGTGCCGATTTCCTGCATGGTCGCCGACTTGCGGCCGTCCAAATCGAACGTCACTTCCTGCGACCGTTCCGCCTGCACTTTCGCAACACCGTTCACCTTGCGCAACGCGGCGATATCGCCGTTCGACAGGCCCGCGGTGGACAGCACCTGGACGTCGTGCAGGCCCTGCGCGTCGAAAAAGCGGTCGGTGCTGCGGAACGCGTCACGGCAGCCCGCGTAAATGCCGGTGAGCACGGCCACACCGAGCAACGTGATCATGGCGATGGAAATGAATCTTTTCCACGAATGCGCCCACATTCGCAGCATGTCCTTGACGAATGCCATGTCGACCTCCGTTCGTAGCCCCTCATTCCATTGAACACCATGAAGCTTGGAAAGACGCGCCAAACCGCACATCCGCAACACGTGTCCAAATCGCGCGTTCGAATCGCACAGCAATCGCGCGAATCGAACTTCTAAACCAAACAACCCGTTAAGCAAACCAGACATTCCGGAACGAACAAACCAACACTTGCCCGCCGCTTCCCGCTACAATCGGAAACGTTCCCTCACAAAGGGCGAATCGCAAAAAAGCAAGCAAAACAAGCACATGCAAGCGTGCAACAGCACGCAACGCAAGCAGCGAGCGCAACGCGCAATCGCAAGGAAACAGAGAAGAGGAAATCTCCATGAGCGACGTCACCGCCGCAAAGAAGCCGCGTGGAACCGACGACGTGCCGGTTCCGCCGACGCTCCGCAAATCGTTGAAAAACCGCCACATCCAGCTCATCGCGCTGGGTGGCGCCATCGGAACGGGCCTGTTCTACGGCTCCAGCGAATCTATCCAGCTGGCCGGCCCGTCCATTCTGCTCGCCTACCTGGTCGGCGGTCTCGCGATCTTCATGATCGTGCGCGCGCTGTCCGAAATGGCGGTCGAGGATCCGAAGGCCGGCGCGTTCAGCTACTACGCGACGCGCTACTGGTCGCGGCGAGCGGGCTTCATTTCCGGCTGGAACTCTGGTTCAACTACGTGCTGGTGGCCATGGTGGAGCTTGCCGTGGTCGGCTCGTTCGTGAATTACTGGTTCCCGAACATTCCGAAGTGGGTGTCGGCGGCGGTGTTCCTGGTGGCCATCGCGGCGCTGAATCTTATGGGCGTGAACAAGTTCGGCGAATTCGAGTTCTGGTTCG
>ENA-OQHF01001910-OQHF01001910.1-human-gut-metagenome-genome-assembly--contig:-NODE-1910-length-10951-cov-2.259701_pt1 | contig 10951 bp, 14 predicted proteins | sample MGYA00242559_ERZ504709 | MGnify/ENA primary metagenome ERZ504709 (study PRJEB26092, sample SAMD00036203) | human gut metagenome | host: Homo sapiens | study: EMG produced TPA metagenomics assembly of... | reverse complement strand
TCACAGAGTTCAACCCAAGAAGACGCCGTATCATCGGTAACCGCAAACAGCTTCTTCTTGCTGAGAAAGCTGAGAAACAGAAAGAGCTTCTTGCTAAGATCAACGTAGGCGATAAAGTTGAGGGTGTTGTTAAGAATGTTACAGATTTCGGTGCATTCATTGACCTCGGCGGAGCAGACGGACTTCTTCACATCTCTGAGATGTCCTGGGGCAGAGTAGAGAATCCGAAGAAGGTATTCAACGTAGGTGATAAAGTTACAGTTCTTATCAAAGATATCAACGGAGACAAGATCGCACTTTCCCTTAAATTCCCGGAGGAGAACCCATGGCTTACAGCTGCTGAGGACTTCGCAGTAGGAAACGTAGTAAAGGGCAAAGTTGCACGTATGACAGATTTCGGAGCATTTGTTGAACTTGCACCTGGAGTAGATGCTCTTCTTCATGTATCTCAGATCTCCAGAGAGCACGTTGCGAAACCATCTGATGTACTTTCCATCGGTCAGGAGATCGAGGCTAAGGTTGTTGATTTCAATGGCGAAGACAGAAAGATCAGCCTCAGCATGAAAGCACTCGAGGATAATTCTGCAGAGCAGACAGAGGAGTAATTTCTCAGAAGCTGTACAGCAGTTGAATATTTTGAATTTCAGAGGCCGTCACATTTATTGTGACGGCCTTTTTTTGATTGGAATTGCGTAACAGAGATATTATTTAAGAACAGAAAGATAATATGGCAGGCAGTGTTTCAGATAGGTTTTCTGTTTTAAAGAATCATGAAGAAAAGCTTCTGTTACAGGAAACCAGGTGTAACAGTTGTCCCTTTTGGCAGGCCTTCGGAGCTTTTTATCCATGCAGGCACTTAAGGTTTTTGGTATTGCAGTGTCTTCGGAAGGGATGTAATCGTAATCTTTATAATTGGAATAATATTGCTTTAAACGTCCATTTTGAAGCTTCACAAGAAGACGAACACGGTTATTCTGTCCGATTATGTAGAATTCTTCACTATGATTTGAAAATTCAACAGGCAGATCGTAATGCATTCTAATTGTAAAGGCCAATTTGATCGTCTTGAATTTCACAATCCAGTGCTTCGTAATCTTCATTGAAAAGAGCAAGATAGGATAGCATGGAGAATATTTTTCCAAGTCCAAGAAGATCTTCCTGATTGTGTCCCATAACGATCTCAGCAGCTTCCGGTTTCTTTCCGGAAGCGAATTGTTTGTAAAGACGGATGCAGGCACCTCCATCACAGTAGTTTCGTTCAGTGATACCGAGGAATGATTCCATAGAAGGCTGATTCATCCGGGAAAGCTTCAGAAGTCCCTTGAGCGGCTTTAGTTCCCGGTAAAGGTCCAGCGAAGGCAGCTTTGTAAAAGGGGAAGAGAGTCCGTGGATCTGATATCGTGCATCCAGATAAGGCTGGTCAAAGCTGTCACCGTTATACTGGATCGTACATGAAAAATCCTGAAGAAATACAGCAAATGCTTTCAGAAGTTCAGATTCTTCCTCTTCGTTTTCGATCATCCACTGGTACATCTGCCAGTTATTTCCTTCGTAGGCTACAGCACCGATCAGATACAGAAAAGTGGAATTTCGTGATAGTCCTGTAGTTTCAATATCATAGAAAAGCGGTACAAAACGCTCTGAAAAGCTCTGGGTTTTAGTCAATTTTTTAACAGTCTCAAAGTCTGGAAACCCTTGTAAAATCGGCATTTTTTTAACGATCATGTTAATTTTCTCCTTTATGGATTGTATCTGATTATACACAAAAAAACTGTTTTTCAATAGTGCAATTTAAAGTGAAATGAGTTATAGTTATTAGTAGAGTTGATGATAAAAACAGGAAATGGTACTGGATTTATGTGGGGATTGACAGTGGAAAAATGACTATTATCGCTTCATAAATTAGTCATTCATTTACAGCTTTTTATGAGCTGGTGAATATCTTCTACCGAAGTATATCACATGATCGTGTCTGGATTCAATCTTTCATACATATCCTGCTCAGAACAGAAGCTATTTTGTTGCTGTTCACTGGTAAAGTTTCGCGAGATGTTTTATGTGAGCGAAATATATCTTGTTTGTCTTGGATGAAATAAGAAAAGGAAAATCAGAAACACAGAATCAACTTTAAAAAAGAGTATATGCGCAACGCAGAAATACCATGTACATGTACTTGCAAAAATAAAGGAGGAGATGAGATCTATGGCATTTTTAACCTTCAGGGGTGGTATCCATCCTTATGACGGCAAAGATTTGTCAAAAAACTGTCCTGTCGAGAAGTATCTGCCGAAGGGAGATCTGGCAATTCTTGTTTCTCAGCACATCGGAGCTCCGGCCAAGCCGATCGTAAAAAAAGGTGATCATGTGCTTGCAGGACAGAAAATCGCAGAAGCAGGAGGATTTGTTTCCGCACCGATACACTCGTCTGTATCAGGAACCGTAAAGGGAATCGAGAAACGTCTGACCGCAGTAGGCGCCATGGGTGATGCGATCATCATTGAGAATGACGGTCTGTACGAATCTGTGGAATATGCACCTGCAAAGCTTTCGGATCTTTCCAAGGAGGATATCTTGAAAAGGATTCAGGAAGGCGGAGTTGTTGGTCAGGGTGGTGCAGGTTTCCCGACACATGTAAAGCTTTCACCAAAGGAACCTGACAAGATCGATCATATCCTGGTCAACGGTGCGGAATGTGAGCCTTATATTACCAGTGACTACCGAAGGATGATGGAAGAACCGGAAAGCATTGTTGGTGGTCTGGAAGTAATCCTGAAAGCTTTCCCGAAGGCAGTGGGATGTATCTGTATCGAGGACAACAAACCGGATTGTATTGCCAGGATGAAAGAAGCCATCAAAGGCAAAGAGCGTATGGAAGTAAAAGAGCTTAAGACCAAATACCCTCAGGGTGGTGAGCGTACACTGATCTATGCGGTAACAGGCAGAGAGATCAATTCCACTATGCTTCCGGCAGATGTAGGATGCGTGGTTGATAACGTAGAGACCGTCACTTCTGTTTATAAGGCAGTGATCCTTGGACAGCCGGTCATCAGCCGTAATGTAACGGTTACCGGAGATGGTATCCGTACACCGAAGAACTTTTCCGTTCTTACAGGCACAGATCTGTCTGAACTGGTAGATGCTGCAGGCGGACTGAAGGAAAAGATCGCAAAAGCAATCTCCGGCGGACCGATGATGGGATTTGCGCTGTATGATCTTCATATTCCATGTACGAAGACAACTTCTTCCCTGCTTTTCCTGGAGCGTGACGCAGTTTCCGAGGCGAAGCAGATCCAGACTGCATGTATCAATTGCGGGCGTTGTGTAAGCGTCTGTCCGGGCCATGTGGTTCCGGCCCGCCTTGCAACTCTTGCAGAACACGGTGATATGGCAGGCTTCGAAAAAATGGATGGTATGGAATGCTGCGAGTGCGGCTGCTGCAGTTACATCTGTCCGGCCAAACGACCTCTGACTCAGAGTATTAAATCTATGAGAAAAATGGTTCTTGCAGAGCGCAAGAAAAAGAAATAGGGGGAGGAATAACAATGGAACAAATGTATAACGTATCATCTAATCCCCATATCAGGGATAAAATGACCACCAGCCGTATTATGCAGCTGGTAGTGATCGCACTTCTGCCGACAACACTTTTCGGTATTTGGAACTTTGGAGTGCATGCACTCCTTGTAGTGCTGGCGACGGTTGCATCCAGTGTGCTTTTTTGAATGGCTGTATGACCGACTGATGCATAAAAAGAATACAACTACTGATTTCAGTGCAGTTGTAACAGGACTTCTGCTTGCACTGAACATGCCTGCCCAGATTCCAATCTGGATGCCGATCCTTGGCAGTGCTTTTGCGATCATTGTTGTAAAACAGCTGTTCGGTGGACTTGGACAGAACTTATGACCGCTCTTGCAGGAAGATGTTTCCTTATGATCTCTTTTGCCGGAAAAATGACTAACTTTGCGTTTCCAAAAGCTCCCAATGCTGTTGTAGACTGCAGTTACACAGGCAACACCTCTGACAGCACTTAAAAACCAGGGATTCATTGAGGGGACTTCTATTCCTGTAAAGAATCTGTTCCTTGGTAATATCCAGGGTACGATCGGTGAGACTTCTGCCCTGGCGATCCTCATCGGTGCAGTGATCCTTCTCGCATTTAAGATCATTGATCTGAAGGTACCTCTTACATATATTGGAAGTTTTGCAGTATTTGTCATTTTCTATATGCTGGGAACAGGCAAAGGCTTTGATGTAAACTATCTTTTCAGCCATATCTTTGGAGGAGGTCTGATGCTTGGAGCATGGTTTATGGCAACAGATTATGTGACAACTCCGATCACTCCGAAAGGTCAGCTGGTATATGGCTGCTGCCTCGGTATCGTGACAGCGGTATTCCGTCTCTTTGGTGGTTCCGCAGAGGGTGTTTCCTATGCGATCATTTTCTGCAATCTTCTGGTTCCGCTTATTGAAAAAGTAACAAAACCGGTTGCTTTTGGAAAAGGAGGCAAGAAATAATGGGTAAGATTATCAGAAATACATTGATCCTTACGATCATTACAGTAGTTGCCGGCCTTGGCCTTGGACTGGTTTACGAAGTTACCAAAGAACCCATTGCAAGAACCGAGGAACAGGCAAAAAAGGAAGCATGGCAGACTGTATTCAGTGATGTAAGCCTGGAAGATTTTAAAGCTGTAGATGTAGACAAGGAAGCAGCAGATAAAACAGTTGCAGATCTTGGAATCAAGGCAACCGTAGATGAAGTCTGTGAAGCAGCAGATGAAGGTTATGTGGTAACTGTAACCGATAAAGAGGGTTACGGCGGTGATATCCAGATCACAGTTGGTGTAACAAAAGACGGTACTGTCAGCGGCGTTTCCATTCTTTCTATCAGTGAGACTGCCGGACTTGGAATGCGTGCTACAGAAGCGAAGTTCCAGGAACAGTATGTTGGAAAGAATACCGATAAATTCTATGTATCCAAGGACAGCGGCGAAGGTGAGCCTATTGATGCTATCAGTGGTGCGACCATCACATCCAGAGCTTTTACCGGTGCAGTCAATACAGCTATCGGCTATTGCAAAAACGCATTTTAGGAGGGTAGTTGAATATGAATAATTGTGGTGAAAGATTAAAAAACGGCATTATAACCGAAAATCCGATTTTCGTCCTGATGCTTGGTATGTGTCCTACCCTTGCGGTAACGACTTCTGCGATCAATGGTATTGGTATGGGACTTTCCACAACCGTAGTTCTGGTTATGTCAAACATGCTCATCTCCATGCTGCGTAAGGTTATTCCGGACTCCGTCAGAATGCCGGCCTTTATCGTAGTTGTAGCATCTTTTGTAACTATCGTACAGTTTCTGATGGAAGGCTTTACTCCTTCTCTTTATGAGTCACTTGGAATTTACATTCCACTGATCGTTGTTAACTGTATCATTCTGGGACGTGCAGAGAGTTATGCTTCCAAGAACCCTGTCCTTCCGTCTATCTTTGACGGACTTGGAATGGGTCTTGGCTTTACAGTGGGCCTGGTTGCCATTGGTCTTGTAAGAGAGATCCTTGGTTCCGGAAAGGCTTTCGGAGCACAGATCATTCCGGTTGCTGATGCAGCTACCGGTGCTGCCGGCTATACCCCGATCACTATCTTTATCCTTGCACCTGGAGCATTTCTGGTTCTTGCCGGACTTGCAGCGATCCAGAACAAAGTAAAGATCAACATGGCAAAGAAGGGCAAAGATGTTTCCAAGATCCAGTCCGGCTGTGGCTCCAATTGTGCGACCTGCGGCGGATGTCCTTCCGACAAAGAATAAAAAGGGGGAATAGAAAATGGCAAGCTTGATGTTGATCGCAATTGGTTCTGCGCTTTGCAGTAACGTTGTATTGAGTCAGTTCCTGGGAATCTGTTCTTTCCTTGGAGTTTCCAAGAAAACAGAAACCGCAGCCGGCATGGGTGGTGCAGTTGTGTTTGTTATTACTATTGCATCTTTTGTTGCAGGACTGCTTTATAAATTCATCCTGGTACCGACCCATTTTGAGTATCTGAAAACGATCGTATTTATCCTGGCTATCGCGGCACTGGTACAGATCGTAGAAATGTTTCTCAAGAAATTTGTACCATCCCTTTACAAGGCACTTGGTGTATACCTTCCTCTGATCACAACAAACTGTGCAGTTCTTGGTGTAGCACTGAACAATGTTAAATATGAATACAGCATTCTTGAAAGTGTTGTCAACGGATTTGCCACAGGTGTAGGTTACCTGATCGCAATTGTATTACTTGCGGGAATCCGTGAAAAAATGGAATACAACGATATTCCGGAATCCTTCCAGGGTATGCCGATCGTTCTGCTTACGGCAGCACTGATGGCTATTGCATTCTTTGGATTCTCCGGAATCGTATAGGAGGAAGAAGAGCATGAGTATAACAGGAATTATTATGGCTGCAGTCATTGTCGGCGGTACTGGTTTATTCATTGGTATCTTCCTCGGACTTGCAGACAAGAAATTAACCGTTAAGGTAGATGAAAAGGAAGAAGCCATTCTCGGCGTTCTTCCGGGAAATAACTGTGGTGGTTGTGGATATCCGGGATGTTCCGGACTCGCTGCCGCAATTGCAAAGGGAGAAGCTCCTGTAGATCAGTGTCCGGTTGGCGGTGCTCCTGTTGCAGCCAAGATTGGCGCGATCATGGGACAGGAAGTAAAAGAAACCGCACGTCAGGTTGCTTTTGTAAAATGTGCGGGAACCTGTGATAAGACGACTGTGAAATATGAATACACAGGTGTGGAAGACTGCGAGATGATGGCTTTCATCCCAGGCAGCGGTGCAAAAAACTGTACATTCGGATGTATGGGCTTCGGAAGCTGTGTAAAGGCATGTCCGTTTGATGCGATCCATATAGTGAATGGTATTGCGGTCGTAGATCAGGAAGCATGCAAAGCCTGCGGCAAATGTATTGCCAAATGTCCGCGTCACCTGATCGAGCTGGTACCATATGACAAACAGACACGTGTAGCCTGCAGCTCCCACGCAAAAGGTAAGGCAGTTACAACTGCCTGCGAGCTTGGCTGTATCGGCTGTAAAAAATGTGAGAAGAACTGTCCGTCCGAGGCAATCACAGTTACCGATTTCTGTGCACACATTGATTACGATAAGTGTACAGGCTGCGGTAAATGTAAGGAAGTTTGCCCAAGACATGTGATTCTGTAAAACAAAAAGAACTGCCTGTCACGAAAGTTTTCCGAGTGATATGGCAGTTCTTTTTTTTGGAATAAAGCATGTTGTGCTCGATAATGCATAAATAAATACATACAAATTTTTTGGTTATATTTCAATGAAAAATTACAGTTTCCGGTTAAAATATTTGACCGGTGAATTTCAAGGGCTATAATAGGATATAAATATTCAGTATACTTCAAGGAGAACGAAATTCATGAGTAAGATTATTTTAACTGGCGACCGCCCGACGGGACGCCTTCATGTAGGTCATTATGTTGGATCCCTGGCAGAGCGCGTGAAGCTGCAGAATTCTGGCTTATATGATGAGATTTATATTATGATCGCAGATGCCCAGGCACTCACAGATAATGCGGAGCATCCGGAGAAAGTACGTCATAATATTCTTCAGGTTGCTCTGGACTATCTGGCATGCGGGCTTGATCCGGAAAAATCCAATATTTTTATCCAGTCCATGGTCCCGGAGCTGACAGAACTTACCTTTTATTATATGAATCTGGTTACTGTAGCACGAGTACAGCGTAATCCTACCGTTAAATCCGAGATTAAGATGCGTAATTTTGAAGCCAGCATCCCGGTAGGCTTTTTCTGCTATCCGATCAGTCAGGCTGCTGATATTACTGCTTTCCGTGCGACACATGTACCGGTAGGTGAAGATCAGCTTCCGATGCTTGAACAGTGCAAGGAGATCGTCCATAAATTCAATACCGTTTACGGTGATACACTGACAGATCCGGAAATTGTTCTTTCTTCCAATAAAGCATGCTTACGTCTTCCGGGAATTGACGGAAAGGCTAAGATGAGTAAATCTCTCGGAAACTGCATCTATCTGTCTGATGAAGAAGATGTTGTGAAGAAAAAGATCATGTCCATGTTTACAGATCCGAACCATCTTCGTGTTCAGGATCCTGGTCGTGTAGAGGGAAATCCGGTATTTATCTATCTGGATGCCTTTAGCCGCCCGGAACATTTTGCTGAATTTCTGCCAGAGTATCAGAATCTGGATGAACTTAAGGCTCACTATCAGAGAGGTGGCCTTGGTGATGTGAAAGTCAAGAAGTTCCTGAATAATGTTATGCAGGCAGAGCTTGGACCGATCCGTGAAAGAAGGAAAATGTGGGAGCAGCGAACCGAAGATGTGTTCGATATCCTGAAAGCCGGTACAGAGGTTGCCAGAGAAAAAGCTGCCGCAACGCTTCATGATGTCCGTTCTTCTATGCGGATCAATTATTTTTGAGGATCAGGATTTCCTTAATCAGTGATAGAAAACAGCGAGAGGAATCACAGGCTTGTATACAGGATCAACCCGGAGATTGTATTCCGGGTTGATTTTTTTTGAAAATTATGTTACTATTGCGTTCATATGGGAAACAGATGATTCAGCTGTTTCAGGGAAGGAGCCTTGAGATTTGATTTCTTTTGTAAAAGGTACTGTAGCAGATATCGGTGAAAATTGTCTGGTTGTGGAAAATGGCGGAATTGGTTATGAGATTTATATGACAGGACAGGATCTTGGGAAAGCACGGATAGGCGATGAAAAGAAGATCCATACCTTTCTCTATGTGCGGGAGGATATTCTACAACTATATGGTTTTTTTTCGAAGGATGATCTTGGCATGTTCAAGCTTCTGATCGGTGTCAACGGAGTCGGACCTAAAGGCGCTCTGGGTATCCTTTCCGGGATCAGTGCAGACGAGCTTCGATTTTGCAGTACTTTCCGATGAATGTAAAAACAATCTCCAAGGCCCCTGGGATCGGGAAAAAGACAGCCCAGCAAAATGATCCTAGGAGCTGAAAGACAAGCTGAAGCTGGAAGATGCTTTTGAAATGAAACTGGCGCATCAGCAGGAAGAAGCAGCCGAGGGAGCCTCTGATCTGAGGGATAGTCGTCAGGAAGCGGTAGAGGCGCTTGTCGCACTAGGATACAGTTCTGCAGATGCCCTTCGTGCAGTACGAAAGGTACCGGAAGATATACCGGCAGATGATGTAGAGGCAATTCTTCGGGCTGCACTGAAAAATTTTTAACGCCGTGAGTAAGAGCTAACATGCTCGCACTGAAATGAAATAGAACGGAGCATAGCAAATGGATAACAGGATCATTACAACAGATGTTACAGAAGAGGATTTTTCCCTGGAGGGAAATTTAAGGCCTCAGAGTCTGGATGAATATATTGGTCAACAGAAAACAAAAGATACCCTGAAGATTTATATCGAAGCAGCAAAGCAGCGCCATGATTCACTGGATCATGTGCTGTTTTATGGACCTCCGGGGCTGGGAAAGACTACACTTTCCGCGATCATTGCCAATGAGATGGGAACACATATGAATGGTAACATCAGGTCCTGCGATTGAAAAGCCAGGCGAAATGGACTGCGTCCTGAACACCTTCAGGAAGGAAGATGTGCTGTTTGTAGATGAGATACACAGACTGAACCGACAGGTAGAAGAGGTTCTTTACCCGGCCATGGAAGATTTTGCTATCGATATCATGATCGGCAAGGGAGCATCCGCCCGTTCTATTCGTCTGGACCTGCCGAAGTTTACATTGGTAGGTGCAACAACGAGGGCAGGTCTTCTTTCCGCGCCGCTTCGTGATCGTTTTGGCGTAACACAGAGACTGGAGTTTTATGATAAAAAAGAACTGACGACGATCATTCTACGTTCCGCTCAGGTGCTTGGCGTGGAAATCGAACCCAATGGAGCTGCCGAGATCGCCAAGCGTTCCAGAGGAACCCCCCGTCTGGCCAACCGTCTTCTGAAGAGAGTACGTGATTTCGCCCAGGTGAAGTATAATGGTGTGATCACCTACGATGTTGCCTGCTTCGCATTGGATCTTCTGGAAGTAGATCAGTATGGCCTTGATAAAACAGACCGCCGCATTCTCCAGACCTTGATCCTGAATTTTCAGGGCGGCCCCGTGGGGCTTGAAACACTTGCCGCATCGATCGGAGAAGACTCCGGAACACTGGAAGACGTGTATGAACCCTATCTTTTGCAGACAGGTTTCCTTAACAGAACTCCACGTGGAAGAATGGCTTCCGTGCTGGCATATACCCATCTTGGATATCCTCGTCCTGATTTATCGACAAAGTAAAGGTCATAAAAAAGTGATTACTCGGTAACTGAGTTACCAGAGAATCTGAATTGAAGACTATTAGCACAGGTGAAAAAACGTTCTGTATAATGCGGTAAAAAAGAAAAAGCGCCAGGCAGGAAACTTTATTTTTGATATAACGGATTGCCCGCTGAAAGAGGGCGAAATAATGGAGCAGGTCAATAATCTGTTCAGATCAACACATCTCTCCTTTTTTGGAAGAGATCGCATTGTACAAGGATAGAAAAATAATTGGTGTTTATCAAAGAAATAAAAATAAGAACCATTCAGCTGTACGATCTAAAAGATCATGGGTACTGCGAATGGTTCTTATTAAGATATCTTATGTGTATTTTACGATAATATACACAAGAATGCAAGACTTAAAATAAACAATAATTATCCACCAGTCAGAAAATGACAGGTGGTATTTTTATACACTTTTTTAAGAAAGAGAGGACAAGAAATGAAGAAATTATTTATCAGTCAGCCAATGAGTGGCAAAGCAGACGAGGAGATTCTTGCAGAGCGAAAGGTGGCAATCAAAGCGGCAGAAGAGTTGTTGAGAGAACCTGAGAGGTTATTGATTCTTTCTTCCAGTCAGCACCGGTAGGAGC
>ENA-OQHF01001909-OQHF01001909.1-human-gut-metagenome-genome-assembly--contig:-NODE-1909-length-10951-cov-3.451866_pt1 | contig 10951 bp, 9 predicted proteins | sample MGYA00242559_ERZ504709 | MGnify/ENA primary metagenome ERZ504709 (study PRJEB26092, sample SAMD00036203) | human gut metagenome | host: Homo sapiens | study: EMG produced TPA metagenomics assembly of... | reverse complement strand
AGGCGTGCCGTAGTACCGTTTCTGCAAAAGCAGATAACACCAGGCTGAATCCGAGCAAAAAGAAGCAGGAAGAAGCCGCTGCTGAAAATCATCGGCTGCGCCGCATCGTATGTCAATACCTCTTTCAGTCTGTCCAAGTCAATTCCAAGTTCCGTCCAGTTGAGTTTCCCACATAATTGTTGTATGATTTGATAATCGCTTCGTGTAATAATAGTCCCTGCAAAATATATCCTTCCTGCGTGAAATGAATCTTGTCACGCTGGAAATAGTTTCCATTACTCCAGTTCAGACAAGCATAACGTTCACCTCCTACCACGTGATACATATCCCATATAGCGAGTTTCCGCGAAGCCGCATAATCCAGTTCTGTCTTTACCACTAATTTCGTACGAGGATTGATTACTCTTGCGCCCCGTCGGCCATTGCGGACATACGCTCCGGGAGGAGTGGTCAGCAGATATACCGCCTGCGGACATCCTTTCTTCAATTCTTCTAACAGATTATCCATCTGTGCCAAGTGCTCCGCCGAAAAATAACGGCGACCATGCGCTTCATTGGTGCCGAACGAAAGAATAACCAGGTCCGGATTCAGTTCGATAATCTGACGAATATTCTCAGGTGTAGCAAAAGAAGCACAAGTCGCTCCGTTTACTCCTACTATGTGATACACAATTCCTGCGGCCCCCGTTTCCTGCGCCAGTCCCGAAGTACGGTAACTCACCTGCATATCGAGCACGGCCTCCCGTCCGAAATCGTCTTCCAGCTGACGCCGTACAATATAAGGATACACATGCCCCCGCACATGAGAATCGCCGATGTGCACGATACGTAACGGACGGTCGAGCACGGAAAGCTTCTGCCAGAAAGGCTCCAGTTCATGCGTAGGGTCTGTAATCGTATTCTCAGTTGTTCCCTTAAAGCCGGCAGGCATCGGATTGCTGACTTCCACAAAGCGCATCAGCTGCTGCATGGCCTCGCTGTCGGACACATGACCGGAATGACGGTCCGGACGCGACTTCTCCGGCAACACATCCTGCGCTAAAAGCGGCAATGCCCCCAAAAGGAATCCGAAGAATATCCTCCAAAAACGTATCTCACTCCATTTCATAAGCTTTTCGTTTTTCGTACTGTTCCTTGCCGTACATCAACGTTTCAAACAAAAGTCCGGCAATGTGCTTTCCTCCCCTGAAATTGATGTGAGTATAGTCATAATTGGCCATCTGAGGCTTGTGGTTCACCATCTCTACCATACTACCTTCTCCTCCCATGGCTTCGAACATATTCCAGAATGCCACACCCGTTTCTGCCGCAAGTGCCTGCTGGTAACGAATCAGGCGCTTCACCCCCGGCATGGTACGCAATTCGCCGTTTTCATCCTTGTTTTCTCTATCTCCCACCCCGACAATCAGGACAGAAGCCTCCGGAAAGGCCGTCTTCAAACGCTCCACTATCGGTTTCATCGCATCCTTGTAATAGGTATAGTTCATTACCTTGTCTGAAGCTACATTCAGCCCGTACTGCAACACAATCAAATCGTATGTACGCAGACGGTTATACTGACGAAGTATCGACATCGGAATATTACCCAACTGCTGTCCGCTGCTTCCACGGGTACTGAAATTATCGACTACCACACCTTGACGCGGATCCATCGTCACGGCATAGAACAAAGCTGTAGAATCCAGCTGCTCCACTTTCCAGCGCACAGAGCCGATACGTCCGTTCACAGACACAGCCTGCAACTCTTCTTTTCCACCCACAGAAAATGGCTGTGCCTCGCCTCCATTGACAGATGCAGCCAACCGCAAAGAATCGGAAGTCAGGAAATAACAGGTAGACACTTCGCAGGTGTCAATATGCGACAAGAAGCGTTTTTCACCTTTCAGGCTGACATAAGCTCCCGAAGAAGGAATAAAATAATGATTGGAAATGTCCTGACGGGAACGGTCGAAATACGTGGAATCCGTAATGGAGTGACTGCCCCATCCACCAAACGAATGGTGTACCGTAGGACGGAAACCAGCTATTTTTGTTGTGATGGGCACATATCCCACCCCGCATCCGCCAAAACGCTTCTGCAACATTTCGCGCAAATCGCCGGTCAGGATGTCGGCCTCAATAAATGAGTCCCCGAAATAGGCAATACGTACCGGGCGGTCCAAAGAAGAAACTTTTCCCAAAGCTTCATAGAAATACTCCATTCCACGCCCCGCAGAATCGGCATATTCTTCAATGCAGACCATTCCACTCTTGCAGGTATCCACAAAAGCGGGCTTTACGGGAGGAGGCAGCACCAGGGTATCAGAATCCATAGGTTCTGCTATTTCCTTCTTTATACGAATGTCTGAAAGCAAATCAACCCTTCTCAAAGGTTCGCCACGAAAAGAAACAGACGGCAAAAAATGCATGGCAAACAGACCTGCCACCACCAGAAGGGTGAACAGAAAAGTGTATAACAATTTATTCTTCATGAACTTTCCTCTAAAACTGGGTGCAAAGATAGTGAAAGGTGAGAGCAATACCAAGCCAAAAGCTTGCTTTTGAGCGCAAGTATTGACGAACCGCATCCTATCTTCGAGAAATCAAAGATAGAGGAGTTTAAGTACAAAATTATCTGGTATGTTTCTCTCGAATATTCTTCAAGAAATCATCGACCATGCGGTAACCTTTTTCCGTGGTAATCCCCCGCATGTGTAGAATAGTGATTTCACTATAGATTTCGGCCAGCGGATAATGGTCTGTAATGTCTGAATAAATCAACAAGTCCATCTGCATGGCCATGACCTGATTAATAATCTGGAAATTGATGTCGCTACGAAAAATACCTTGCTCTACCCCCTTTTGAAAATAGGCCAGTGCATCAGCATCTCCCCTGCGACGGTCATCGTGTATATAGTCCAACACCTTGGAATATTTGCGCAAGTCACGAAAGAACAGAGGGTTTACCGAACACAACTCATTGAACTTACGCTCATAAAATGTAAGGATTACTTCCAGCACATTATTCGCGCTGGAAGCAATCTCTTGCATATACTCATTCATACAATGACGATAAAAACGGAAAACTTCCAGCAGAAGTTCTTCTTTATCTCCAAACAGTTCATAAAGCGTACGCTTGGATATAGAAAGCGAACTTGCTATATCGTCCATGTGGACAGCCTTAATCCCCAAAGTCATAAAAGATTTGGAAGCTGTTTCCACCACACGCAACTTTAACTCTTCACGGTCGTTTTCCTTTCTTCGCCCTGCCATTATCTACATCAATGAATAATTCCTAATTTTGAAGTTTCCACAAACTGGATAATATTTTCAATTTCCGGTCCGTTAGGAATCTGTTCACGAATACGTCCCAATGCATCATGCAAAGAAGTATTTGCCTTATAAAGGATACGGTATGCCTGTGCAATGTGTTTGATAATGGTTTCAGAAAAACCGGTATGCTCCAGCACCTTTGTATTAATGCTATAGAATGCAATCGGTTCATGGGCTGCTACAATATATGGAGGAATGTCCTTAATGAAACGGCATCCGCCCTGCACTACTGAGAAGCTTCCCAGACGTGTATTTCCCTGCATCAGCACATTGGAAGTAAGGATGGCATTGTCATAGATGATACAGTTGCCCGAAACCTGTGAACCGTTACCGATAATGCAACGGTTACCCACTTCCACATCATGAGAAAGGCGGGCTCCACTCATGATGAAGTTGCCATCACCCACTTTTGTAGCATGCGAAGTATGTGTACCGCGAATAATCACGGCATTTTCACGAATCACATTGTTATTGCCGATAATAGCCAGTGTTTCTTCACCTGTAAAGGCAAAATCCTGGGGAACTGCTGCCACAACAGCTCCCTGATAAACTGTATTTCCATTTCCCATACGTGTGCCGCTCATCAGACTGGCATAGGGCATAATCACGTTGTCATCACCTATCTCTACATTCTTGTCGATATAGGCAAATGGATGAACCGTCACGTTCTTACCCAATTTGGCTGACGGATCTACATAAGCTAAAGGACTTATCATAGTTTTCTCATTTTAAGGTTAATCAATTTCTTCCTCCTCCCAACGCACTGTACAAGTTGATGACAGCTTGCATACGCTGGAAATTATCAGCGACCTCTGACAACTGTGCACTCAGCAGATTCTGCTGTGCGGTCAGGATTTCCAGATAAGTGGCATCTCCGCTCTGGAACAAGGCCTTGGTATAAGTCACTGCCTTATCCAACTGCTCTACCTGTCCACGGTCTTCCACCAGTTTCTTATTCTGTGTATCGAACAGATACAGAGCATCGCTCACTTCCTTTCCAGCTTCCAGAATAGTCTGCTGATAATTCATCTGAGCAATCTTTTCTTCTGCCTTTGAAACCTTCAGGTTGGCAATCAGCTTACCGTTATTGAAAATAGGCTGAGCCAATGAAGCCAAAGCCTGCAGCATAAATTCACCCGGATTAGCCACTGTAATACCTGAACCGTTTGTCCATCCTGCCAGACCAGTAATGTTCAAGCCCGGATAGAAAGCTGCACGTGCAGAGTTGGTGGTATAATAAGCAGCCGCAAGCGTCATTTCAGCCATCTTCACGTCCGGACGGTTTTCCAATAACTGCATCGGTACACCCGCTGCCAGTTCTTCCGGCATAACCTGTTCGTCCAATGTACTGCGTTCGATGGTCTGAGGAGCCTTAGCCAACAGTACAGCAAGTGAATTTTCTGTTTCACGCACCTGACGTTTCAAATCCATCAACGAAGCCTCTACCTGATGGCTGGCAGCACGCATCTGTGCTACAGCAGCTTCGGTTGTCATACCGGCAATTTTCATGGCTTCCATTACTCGTACGTTTTCTTTATAGATAGCAGCCGTTTCAGTCGTAATTTCTACCTGACGGTCGAGCATCAGCAAAGAATAGTACACATTAGCTATACCACAAATAATCTGTGAACGTACAGCCTGTTCTGCATACTGGCTCTGTTCGTAGGCTACTTTCTGCCCACGTTTGGTATTCAAAATCTTTCCGAACAAGTCAATTTCCCAACTGGCAGACACTGGAAGCTGGTATGCCTTTACATAGTTTCCACCTCCCATGCTGGTTGTAGAACCTTGCGGAGCCAGATTAATAGAAGGCAAATAAGACAATTTAGCGGCAGTCAGCATCACTTTCGCTTCCTGTACACGGAGAGCAGCCGCCTGCATATCTACATTGTTAGCCAGTCCTTCTTCAATCAAGGCCTGCAGTTTGGCATCACGGAAAATCTCTTTCCAAGGCAAGTTTCCCATATTGGCCGTATCGGCAGCCAGTGTATCGGTTGCCGAAGCCGGGTCACGATAGACACCTGAGGCATCTATCGTTTCCGGACGGTCATAAGCTTTGTAAATGTGGCAACTGCTCATCATAGCAGCCAGACACATCATTCCTATTATCTGTTTTTTCATTATCAATCTTATTTATGCGTATTAGGAGAATACTGTTCAATTTCAGCTTCCACTTCACTTTCATCGAGGCTATCCCATTCCATTGGTTTCACTTTTTCTTGCAACCACTGGAATACCACGAACAATACCGGAACGATGAAAATCTGGAAAATCATACCGATTAACATACCACCAATAGCCGAAGCACCCAATGTACGGTTACCGTGAGCTCCTACACCCATAGCCAACATCAACGGAATCAAACCGACAATCATGGCCAATGAAGTCATCAAAATCGGACGAAGACGGGCTGCAGCACCCAATACGGCTGCCCAGGAAATACTCATACCTTGTTTACGACGGTCAAGAGCAAACTCTACAATCAAGATGGCATTCTTAGCCAACAGACCCATCAACATAATCAAGGCAATCTGCATGTAAATATCATTTGACATGGTTCCCAAAATCATCTTCAATGCAGGAATGCTTCCCAATGCACTAAATCCGTTGACGAAGATGAAGCTACCCATCAAACCGAACGGAACAGAAAGCAATACGGCCAACGGCAGGATGTAACTTTCATACTGGGCACTCAGCAGCAAGTAAACGAAGACGAAGCAAAGTACGAAGATAATACCTGTTGTACTGCCACTTGTCTGTGCTTCCTCACGTGCCATACCTCCCAATTCGTAACCGAATCCCATCGGAAGATTTTCCTTAGCCACTTCAGCAATAGCCTGCAATGCCTGACCTGAAGTATAACCAGAAGCAGGAGCCACCATCACCTTCATTGAAGTATACAGGTTGAAACGGTTGATAATATCCGGGCCGTATACTTTCTTCATGCTTACGAACTGTGTGATAGGAGCCATTTCTCCATTGCTACCACGTACTTTCACTCCGTTCAACGATTCCATGTTTTTAGTAGCATCCGGTTCAGCCTGAATCATTACACGATACATCTTACCGAAACGGTTGAAGTTAGAAGCATACAAACCTCCAAAATATCCCTGCATAGTAGAAAGAATATCGCTCGGGCTGATACCTGCCTTTTTACAAGCTGCCGCATCAATGTCAAGCTGATACTGCGGGAAGCTCGGGTTGAAGGTAGTCTTCGCAGAGTTGATTTCCGGACGTGCTTCCAGTGCAGCTGTATAGCTTTTTACCACTTCAAAGAAGTGATCCAGCGTACCACCGGTCTTATCCTGCATGTTCAACTCAATATCACTTGATACTGAATAACCCGGAATCATCGGAGGAGCAAAGAACAATACCTGTGCATCCTTAATGACTTTCTGTGCACGCAAGAACAAAGTAGAATAGATAATATCTGAATTCTGCATCATGGAACGTTCTTCCCAGTCTTTCAGCTTGATGATGACAGAACCGTAAGAAGGTCCTTGACCACCAATAAAGCTATATCCAGAAATGATAGTACGAGACTGAACGGCAGGTTCTGCAGCTACCAGGCTATCTACCTTGGCCAACACTTCCATAGCGCGTTCCTGAGAAGTACCAGGAGGCAATGTCACAGCACCCATGATAGTACCGGTATCTTCATTCGGCACCATACCAGTCGGAGTGGTTTTCATAAAGAACATCAACAATACGATAGATGCAGCCACCAGTCCGAATGAAAGCCATTTCTTATGAATAAAGAATACGACACGCTTCTTATAGCTCTTCAGCAATGAATCGTATGCAGCATTGAAAGAGGTATGGAAACGATCGACCATACTCATCTTCTTCTGCTTGTGTTCTGAATCATGCGGTTTCAGGAAAATAGCACACAATGCCGGAGAAAGTGTCAACGCGTTCAACGCAGAGAATGCGATAGAAATCGCCATCGTAATACCGAACTGACGATAGAATGTACCGGCCGTACCTCCCATGAAACTTACCGGGATAAACACGGACATCATGACCAATGTAATAGAAACCAGTGCACCACCGAGTTCGCTCATGGCATCGATAGAAGCCTCACGAGATGATTTGTATCCCTGGTCCAACTTGGCATGTACACCTTCCACCACCACAATGGCATCGTCGACCACAATCGCAATGGCAAGCACCATCGCCGAAAGTGTCAGCAAGTTCACACTAAATCCAATCAGTTTCAATACGAAGAAAGTAGCAATCAAGGCTACCGGAATGGCAATGGCCGGAATCAATGTAGAACGCATATCCTGCAAGAACACATATACTACGATGAACACCAGCACAAACGCCTCAATCAAAGTCTTGATAACTTCGTGAATAGACGCATACAAGAAGTCATTGGCATTCTGAGCCACGTTAATCTTCAATCCGGCAGGCAAGCTTTCTTCAGCCTTACTAATAACATCCAACAAGTTGTTGATTGTTTCTGTCGCATTGGTTCCTGCCATCTGGAATACGATACAAGTTACAGCCTTATGTCCGTTTACTGTATTATTAAAGGTATAAGCCAGACGTCCCAGTTCGATACGGGCTACATCTCCCAAACGGAGTACTTCACCGTTAGGCAGAGCCTTCACTACAATATCTTCAAATTCTTCAGTCTGCTGCAAACGACCTTTGTAACGAATGGTGTACTGGAAAGTCTGATTACCACGTTCACCAAACTGTCCAGGTGCAGCTTCAATATTCTGTTCTGCCAATACACCAGAGATATCAGACGGAACCAAATTGTACTGCGCCATCACATCCGGCTTCAACCAAATACGCATAGAGTAGTCCTGACCCATCACGTTGGCATCACCCACACCTTTTACACGCTGAACTTCCGGAATCAAGTTAATCTTGGCATAGTTTTCAATAAACTCAATGTTATACTTATCTTCTGCATCATACAAAGAGAAAATCAACAACATAGAGTTCTGACGTTTCTGTGTGGTCACACCCACTTTGGTAACTTCTGCCGGCAACAGACCTTGTGCCATAGACACACGGTTCTGTACGTTGACCGCAGCCATATCCGGGTCAGTACCCTGGTTAAAATAAATGCTGATATCAGCTGAACCATTGTTTGAGGCACTAGACTGAATGTACATCATGTTTTCTACACCGTTAATCTGGTCTTCCAGCGGAGCAATCACTGAGTTCAACACAGTCTGTGCATTCGCACCTGTATAAGTTGCTCTTACCGATACGGTAGGAGGTGCAATGTCCGGATATTGTGTAACCGGCAGGGTGGCCAAACCAATCACACCCAGAATTACTATCAAAATAGAAATTACGGTTGACAGTACCGGACGGTTAATAAATTTATCTAGTTTCATTCTTTAAATACCATTTATAATTACAGTCCCGAGGGTTTTCATCAAACACATTCCCCCAGCACCATAAGAATCATTTTTTATTATTTAAAAGCTGTCTGAATGTTACCATCCCGCTGGTCTTGTAACGCCTTCTGGAATTTAGCTTCTTTTTCAGCCTGTGTAATCGGAGTAATCTTTTGTCCGTCTTTCAATGTCTGAACACCTTCTACAGCAATCTTATCCCCAGGCTTCAGCCCACCTGTCACGATGTAATGTTTACCATCATTCAAGTTAGAAACCTGCACTTCTGTATGCTTGATAGTATTATCAGACTGTAATACATACACAAACTTCTTGTCCTGAATTTCCTGAGTAGCAGTTTGAGGAATCAAGATAATGTCGCTCATAGTGTATGGGAATACCACGTTGGCCATACCTCCACTACGAAGGATATTCTGCTTGTTCGGGAAAATTGCACGCATGCTTACAGAACCAGTAGTCTGGTCGATTACACCACTTACGGCATCAATCTTACCTTCTTCTGAATACATTGTTCCATCAGACAACTGCAATTTGACAGCAGGCATCTTTTCCAACTGTTCCTTCAATGTACCACCTGCTTTAGTCAAAGCCAGCAACTGTTTTTCAGTCATTGAGAAATATACGTACATATCTCCAATCTGAGAAACGGTAGTCAACGGTTCAGCTGCAGAAGGACCAACCAATGCACCTACACGATACGGGAAAGTACCAATAACTCCATCTGAAGGACTGGTTACGGTACAGAAGCCCAAATTCTGTTTTGCAGCCGCATAAGAAGCTTCTGCCTGTGCCAAACTTGCCTTAGCAGAAAGCAGGTTATTTACAGCTGTCTGGTATTCAAAATCACTGATAATTTTCTGCTCATGCAGCATCTTCTTGTTTGCTTCAGTTGAAGTAACAGTTTCCAAGTTAGCTTTTGCTGAAGCCACGCTTGCTTTAGCCTGATCGTATGCAGCCTTATACTGTGTAGGATCAATCTGGAACAAAGCTTGTCCCTTGCGAACTGTAGCACCTTCGTCTACACACAACTTCACGATAAATCCTGATACTTGCGGACGAATTTCAATATCCTGCAAACCTTTAATTGTAGCGGGATACTGGGTTGTCTGATTGCTAGAAGCAGCTGCAAGTGTTTCAACCGCAAATTCATCATCACCCATTTTCATACCCCCCTGACCGCCTCCACATGCAGTCAGCACCGAAAGAGTCAATTGCATAGAATGCCACTCGGCTAGAAGAAAAACTTCTGTTTCTTTTTGTGCTCATACTTATATTCATATATAAAATTTGGTTTTATCTCTTCTCTCTATTAAAGTTTTCCACTGAAAACTTTACACCCTTCTCTAGTTTTTTTATCGTGCAAATATAGAAAAAAAATCAAGGTCCGGAAAGTGACTTTAACTAAGAATAACCATAATGCCCTAATATCATTACATATAGCCAATATTATCAGACCAATCGACAAAAACTATCGACAAAAAATCTTCAATACTCCAAAACAACCTTCGTTCATTTTATAGTTTTTTTCAGAAAAAAACAGTCCATTTGTTATTTTATTCCTACATTTGCGCGATACATTATTCTTTGAAACAACTAAAAAACGAAGAAATATGACAAAAATAACGAAAGAAGCAGCCTTGCTCTATCACTCACAAGGCAAACCGGGGAAAATAGAAGTGGTCCCCACCAAACCTTATCAAACTCAACGATGATTATCATGGCTTATTCACCGGGAGTAGCAGAACCGTGTCTGGAAATCCAAAAGAATCCGGATACCGCATACGACTATACCGACAAAGGTAACTTGGTAGCCGTAATCTCTAACGGAACAGCTGTATTAGGTTTAGGAGATATAGGTGCCATGAGCGGAAAACCCGTAATGGAAGGAAAGGGACTGCTGTTTAAAATTTATGCCGGAATTGACGTATTCGATATTGAAGTAAATAGAAAAGACCCGGATAAAATTTATCGAAGCGGTAAAAGCCATTGCTCCTACTTTCGGAGGTATCAATCTGGAAGACATCAAAGCTCCTGAATGCTTCAAAATAGAACAGAGACTGAAGGAAGAACTGGACATTCCGGTAATGCACGACGACCAGCACGGTACAGCCATCATCTCCAGTGCCGGATTGCTGAATGCGCTGGAAGTAGCCGGAAAGAAAATTGAAGAGGTAAAAATAGTAGTCAACGGTGCCGGTGCATCTGCCGTATCTTGCACTAAATTATATGTAGCTCTCGGTGCACGCCTGGAAAACATT
>ENA-OQHF01001908-OQHF01001908.1-human-gut-metagenome-genome-assembly--contig:-NODE-1908-length-10951-cov-8.025499_pt1 | contig 10951 bp, 10 predicted proteins | sample MGYA00242559_ERZ504709 | MGnify/ENA primary metagenome ERZ504709 (study PRJEB26092, sample SAMD00036203) | human gut metagenome | host: Homo sapiens | study: EMG produced TPA metagenomics assembly of... | reverse complement strand
TGAATATCTTACAGCAGGCATCCCCGCGTATGTTCCTTGCACTTGGTGTTGCCGGTCTGATCCTGTTAACAGGTACCGACCTTTCCGTAGGACGTATGGTTGGTATGGGTATGGTTACAGCAACCATTATCATGCATAACGGAATCAATACAGGTGCCGTATTCGGACAGGTATTTGATTTCTCTACCATGCCTTCCACAGCGAAAGCACTGTTTGCACTGTTAATGTGTGTGATCTTTACAACAGTATTTGCCATGATTGCCGGATTCTTCATGGCAAGATTCAAAATGCATCCGTTTATCTCTACAATGGCTAATATGCTGATTATTTTCGGTCTGGTAACTTATGCTACCAAGGGTGTATCTTTCGGTGCGATTGATTCTGCAATCCCGAACACCTTTATTCCGCAGATCGGCAAATTCCCGACCATCATTCTGTGGGCAGTTGCAGCAGTTATCATTGTATGGTTTATCTGGAACAAAACAACATTTGGCAAAAACCTGTATGCGGTAGGTGGAAACCCGGAAGCAGCAGCAGTATCTGGTATCTCTGTATTTAAAGTAACTATGGGAGCATTTATTCTGGCAGGTATCCTGTACGGATTTGGTTCCTGGCTGGAATGTAACCGTATGGTTGGTTCCGGTAGTGCAGCTTATGGACAGGGATGGGATATGGATGCTATCGCAGCCTGCGTAGTTGGTGGTGTATCCTTTACCGGTGGTATCGGTAAGATCTCCGGAGTAGTAACCGGTGTATTGATCTTTACCTCCCTTACATACTCCCTGACGATTCTGGGTATTGATACCAACCTTCAGTTCATCTTTGAAGGTATCATCATCCTGGCAGCCGTAACACTTGACTGTCTGAAATATGTACAGAAAAAATAATAAAATATATTGAAACAGACAGAATATAAGACAGCCCGGTCATCCGATGGATGACATGGGCGGTCTTTTATTCTGTTTTGGCAAATTTGTAACTATTCAGAGCCATGCGAAATGGAAGAAAAATTGCGAATCATGTTTACATGAATGAGCTATTTTTCTGAAATTTCATATGGCGAGAAGCAACATCGAGATGCAGCGTAAGCGGAATCGAGATGGGGCTCTGAATAGTTACAAAATTTTTGTAACTATTCATTCAGCAGAGAGCAATCTTCTGCTATAATGAAAGAACAATAATATGCTCCGCAAAACAGGAGGATAAGGATGGAACAATATAAAGTGATTCTTGTCGATGATGAAGTAGAGGTCATCGATGTTATGAAAAAAAAGATCCGTTGGAATGATCTGGGATTTGACGTAGTGGGAAGCGCCACCAACGGCGTGAAGGCTTTGGAGCTGGTGGAAAAGCTTCAGCCGGATGTGGTACTGACGGACATCAAAATGCCTTACATGGATGGACTGGAGCTGGCAAGAAAACTGAACCAGGACTATCCCAATATCTATATTATGCTTTGCACCGGCTTTGACGAATTTGAATATGCGAAAGAGGCTGTCCATCTGGAAATCAAAGAATATATGCTGAAACCCATCAGCGCCACAGAGCTGTCAGAAAGCCTGATGAAGCTGAAAACCACACTGGACAGGGAAAGGGAAGAAAAGTTAAATGTAAAAAAACTGGAAGACTATTTTCAGGAGGTATTGCCAAAGCTGCAGTCAAATTTCTTTATTTCCCTGATCGAGGGAAGGGTCAGAGAAGAGGACTATGAACGATTCCTTTTAGACTATCGGGTGGATATGAAGGGACCTTTGTTTTGCTGCATGATTTTTCATACCTCGGAAAATGATATGCCGGATGGCATGAATCCCTTATTGTTATCCATGTCCGTGGAGCGGGAGATCAAACAGCGGCTGACCGAGAATTGTAACTGCCAGGAATTCATCTATATGGGTAATACTATTCTGATTATGGAACTCCATTCAGAAGATGAAATAGCTCAATTGACGGACAAGTGTGACCGGTTCTGCCGCTGGGCATGGAGAATTATAGGAGCGGCAGTTACCGCAGGGATCGGAACCGTCTGCAACAATCTGTACGATATCAGTATTTCCTACGAGGGAGCCAGAGAGGCGGTGTCCTACCGTGTCCTGTACGGAACAAAACGAGCCATCAATATCGCAGAGATCGTTCCCAAAGAGTCAAAAAAAGGCGGTTCCCTTAGAAGAAACAAGGATGCAGGAGCTGTTTCGAGCCATCCATGTAGGGAATCAGGAGAAGATCCGGAAAGAAGCCATCAAAGAGACAGAAAAGCTCCATAAGAATGCAGCCACCATCAGCCAGTACAATCTGGCTACCATGGAGATCGTCAGCGGATTTTTCAAGTTTTGTGCCAATAATTCCATGGACTTCAATGAAATCTCCGGCAATGTACAGAATCTTTATGAAAGAGTCACCCAGTTCGATGAAAACTCCATGACAAACTGGATTATCAATATGTCTACTGCCATCAGCGAAAAACTGAGAAGCACCAGAAACAGCACCTCCAGACGTATCATCACCGATGCACAGAACATCGTAAAAGACAGATATATGGAGCCGGATCTCTCGCTGGACGATGTGTGTGCAGATCTTGGTGTATCAAACTCCTACTTTTCCTCCAGCTTTAAAAAGGAGACTGGCCAGTCCTTTGTCTCCTATCTTACCGATTATCGGATGGACAGGGCAGAAGAGCTGGTGCTGAACACCGATGAAAAAAGCTATAAGATCGCAGAAAAAGTCGGATATCAGGATGCCAACTACTTCAGTTATGTATTCAAAAAGAAGTTCGGTGTTTCTCCTTCCAAATACAGAGCTTCCGGGAAACAACAAAGCGAAAAGCAGAAAGAGTGAAGACATAAAAAGGTGCGAAATATATAGAGACAAGGGAATAGGTGAAGAGGAACATGTATGAAATATAGGAAAAGAGGGTTGGATTCCCGGAAAAATATCGTATTTAACATACAGTCGATCATTCTGTCTGTCCTTATGGCGATTTCGCTGGTTACGATCATTGTCATGGGATTGTTGCTTTACCATCGATTCAAGCTGGCATTGGAAAAGACAGCAGTGGACAACACGGAAGCTACCGTGGAGGCTACCGTGGACCGGTTAAATGCAGACCTGCTGGATATCCGCCAGATCCTCAATGGGGCAAACTATAACGTAGTCCAGCAGTTTGATATATCCAGCCGGGAATTCTCGGAGCAGTTCAGTCTGCTCTATGAGACCAACTCTGATAAGATTCAGAGTGTGGCGCTGTATGATCAAAAAGGAAATCTGATCGCATCGGAGCCGGTGGCAGCAGAAAAGAAAAATGTAAGGGTACAGACGCAGGAATGGTTTAAAAATGCGGAAGATGTCATTGAAAATATACACTTTTCCACACCGCATATCCAGGAACTGTTCGAGGATGGATCCTATCGGTATCAATGGGTAGTTTCCCTGAGCAGGTATGTAGATGTTAACAAGGGAGAGATACCGGAAACCGGTATCCTTTTGCTGGATATGAAATATTCTGTGATCAGGGACGTAATGAAACAGATCAATGATTGCTCCGGCGGAATCTACTATTATCTGATCAGTCAGGACGGAGAGATGATCTATCATCCAAGAGGAACGGAATTAAACCGCGGATTATTTGAAGAAAATAGCCTGGAAGCGGAAAAATATGAGGACGGAACCTATGAGATCCGTTCTAACGGTCAGAATGAGACCGTGATCGTTAGAAGCGTAGCCTATACAGGCTGGAAGATGATCGGTGTTGTGCCGGAGAGCGTACAGGTGGCAAACTATAAGAACTTTCGCTACTATGTATTTGCCACCATGCTGGTACTTCTGGTCATGCTCTTGGAGGGAAACCAGCTTGTGTCCCGAAAGATATCCAAGCCTATCCGGGAGCTGGATGCTTCTGTCAAGACCTATGAGGCCGGAGGAAAGCCGGATATCTATATCGGCGGCTCATCCGAGATCCGCCATCTGGGACATTCGGTACAGAAGTCTTATGAGCAGATCGAAGAACTGATGGATGAGATCATCCAACAGCAAAATGAACGAAGAAAAAGCGAACTGGACGCTCTGCAAAGCCAGATCAATCCACATTTTCTGTACAATACACTGGAGTCAATCACGTGGATGGTGGAAGCCCAGGAAAATGAAGCAGCGGTTCGCATGATCTCTGAACTGGCCAAATTACTTCGTGTCAGCCTGTCCCGGGGCAAGACCATCATTCCCATCAAGGATGAACTGCAGCATAGCAGAAGCTATATGAATATCCAGCTGGCCAGGTATAAAGAGCGGTTCAAAACAGAATTCCGGATTGATAAAGAGATCGAAAATTACTGCATCGTTAAGTTGGTGATTCAGCCCATCCTGGAGAATGCCATTTATTATGGTGTCGGCAACATGGATGAGGATGATGACGGTATGATCATTGTCACCGGAGAAAAGAGGGACGAGGATATCCTGATCACTATCGAAGACAATGGCATGGGCATGCGGGAAGAAGTTCTGGAAAATATTCTGACGGATAGCAGCAAGGTTCCGAAGCATGGCTCCGGTGTGGGTGTGATCAATGTACATTCCAGAATCCGGTTGATGTTTGGGGAAGAATATGGACTTTTCATAGAAAGCGAACCGGACGAAGGAACAAAAGTCACGATTCGTATCCCTGCAATCCCATACACGCCGGAAAATGCAGAAACACTGGAATTACAAAAATATATACAGAGGAGACAGGCAGATGAAAAAGAATAGAATAAAATTTCTTATGATTGAGTTTCTTTTGCTGATGCTGGCAGTATTCTTTGTATGGAAGATTTTTGATCAGAACGTAGCAGAGACCAGGATCGCCGTAATTCTTCCGGAATCCGGTGACAAACGCTGGGATGCCCTGATCAATGGTATGAAACAGTCTGCAGTAGAGAACAACGTCCATATGATCATCTGTAACACGGAAGAGATCGACGGACCGGAGGTGGAAAGGGAATTTATCAGAGAACAGAAGGACAACGACATCGATGGCTTTATTATATATCCCGCACCCGGTCATGAGACCGAAAATATGCTGAAAAAAGAATGTGGAAATAAACCCTATTTACTGATCGCAGACAGTCTGGCGGTAAAAGAAGGAGAAACTGCAAGTCCCACGATCCAGCCGGATCATCGGGAAATCGGAAGACAGCTGGGAGAACAGCTGAAAACAAAAAAGCAGAAGATCGGAATCATAGCCGACTGGAAAATGTCCGAGGCTGTACAGGCGGAGATCAGCGGATTGACTGAGGCGCTGGAAGGCAGCGGAAGTGAGATCAGTTGGTGTATTTACCGGAGAAAAGAGCAGAACATTACGGAGCGGATGAAGGAGGAAACAAAGGCGGATGCCCTTGTCATACTGGATCCCGGGGTACTGGAAGAGTTCGGAGAACAGGCAGAACATGGGAAATACAAGGGTGCGGAACTCTATGGAGTAGGTTACAATCTGAAGACAGTCGCGCTTTTGGATAAAGGAAACATCCAGGGCCTTGTTGTGCCGGACGGATATGAGATCGGCTATAAAAGTGTGAAAGAAATAGCCGGAAAGATAGAACATAAGTTTTATAAAATGAAAGGTTACACAACAGAATATCAGATATTCAGTAAGAAAGATTTCTCTATGGATGATGATTTAGAAAGGTTTTTATATTCCTATGAATAAAAAGAAGAGAAGGCTGGCAGTAGTATTAGCTACTGTTACAGGGAGTGCGGTGCTCGTGCTGTCCGGGTGTTCCGGAAAGTCAGAACAGACAGAGAAAACCCTGCGGGTCGGAGTGATAACCTACAGTCAGGATGACCCCTTTATCAATGGACTGACCGATGAGCTGAAAGTACAGCTGAAAGCCATGGAAAACAAGCAGCGACGGATTATCGTATCAACAAAGAGTGGAAATGACGATCAACAGGAACAGAATGAAAAGGTAGAAGAGATGATCGATGCAGGCTGTGATGTGCTCTGTATCAATCTTGTGGATCGAACAGCTCCGTCCAGGATCGTCCGGATGGCAAGAAACGAAGATATTCCGGTGATCTTCTTTAACCGGGAACCGGTGAGGGAAGACCTGATGCAGTGGGAAAAGCTGTATTATGTGGGCTGTGATGCAGAACAGTCCGGGATTATGCAGGGGGAGATCGCAGCAGAATACATCAACAGCCATCCGGAAGTAGATAAAAACGAGGACGGAAAGATTCAATACGTGCTTCTGGAAGGAGAAGCAGGTCATCAGGATGCCATCAGCAGAACAGAGTATTCCGTAAAGACATTGATGAAGAATGATGTTATACTGGAAAAGCTAAGTTATCAGTTAGCGGACTGGAACCGTGGACAGGCGGAGAACCGTATGAATCGTCTGATCAGCCAGTACGGAAAAGAGATCGAACTCGTCATATCTAACAACGATGAGATGGCACTGGGGGCTGTGGAAGCCTATCGGACAGTAGGTTATGCCCGTGAAGACTGGCCGGTGATCTTCGGAATCGATGGTCTGGAAGATGCACTGAAAGCCGTAAAGGCAGGAGAGATGCAGGGCAGCATCCTCAATGACAGAGTAGATCAGGCAAAGGAAATGGCAAAAATGGCGGTGAAACTGTTCGAGGGAGAGGATTTTGATCAGGAAAACCTGAAAGAAGGCCGGTATTATTTTTCAGAATATCAGAAGGTAGACAGCAGCAATATAGATGAATATCTGAGTGCAGAAGAGGCAATTGCCCACTCAGAAATGTAAGCGGGAAGACTGCATGTACAGACAGAAAGAAAAAGTGGATGATGCATATCCACTTCACAGAATGAGGAAAAAACAGATGGAACATACATGGACCAAAGAATTTTATCAGGAAACAGATCCGGCGAAACGGCAGCAGATTTTAAAGGAACATATCGGAGAGGAGGAAGCCTGGGAAGAAGAATACAGAACCCGGCTCTGGACAGCCCGATACGGACAGCGCAGGCTCCAGAAGGATGAGTTTGTCAGATGTCTGATGGAACTGAAATATCTGGCGGAAGGAACCTCTCTGGATCCCGGTGGCGACAGAAGGAAGATGGGAGCCAGGATCCTCTCCACGTTGTGCCTGGCAGAAGCCATGCAGTCAGAGAAGGGATACCAGAAGATTCTTGAGGATGAACTGTACAATGTATTCCTGAAATTTATTCAGGTCAGCAGGGGAGGCAGAGGATTCACCTCTCTGGTATTCGGCATGGGACAATTATCCGAAGAAGGAATCGCGAAAAAGATCGCCGAACAGATCAGCGCGATCGCTTTCAGGGCGCCCCGCCTGCTTCGTATGGAAAAAGAATTCACCCTGCTCCGGGAAGCCGCCCTCCGGGCATATCGGCAGGAGTATCCGAACAGAGAGCATTTTTTGAACAAATAGTAACGAGATGAGTATTCAGTGTTTTCGGGCAAGGGGATCGGGTTACGTTTCCGGTAAAAAGGAAAGCGCGTATGCAAGAGAGTCGTTGAGATGAGATTTCATCATCTCGACGGCTTTTTCGATTCGTAATAACCGGGTGGCTGATCGGCGGGATTGGTTACCAGATAGGAAAAATCTACCGGAAATATTGTTGGGATATCATCAGTATTGTGGAAGTTATTACAAGCACAGCCATTGCAATTTATTTTGGAAAATGGATTAAAAATGTTATTCCGATAAATCTCATCACGCTGTTGCTACTGGTGCATGTGGTTTATATTGGAATCAGATGCTATGTGAAAGACTGGATGGAAGAACGAGGATATTATTAAAAAAGCAGGGAGTTTATGATATAATGAGCGTTAGCGAGCCAGAAGCGTGCTTGCACGGTTATGGGGAGCGGCGAATGTCGATCATGATAGCTGCGAAAGCAGCGTCAAGCACCGAAGGTGCGAATCATGATATATTGAATCTGAGTTTTGCAATGCAGGTACAGATGAAGATGCTGGCATGCGGAAATCATGACAATTTTACCAGAAAATATAACAGCTATTAAATCACTTAGAACAGGTGAAATCTCAATCGAAATTTAAGTAACAGACTGTATAGATGAAAAGGGGAGTTTTTTACAGCCCCTTTTTCCATTAAAAAGTGTGGGAAATGTCTAGAAGATCAAAATTAATACCAAAAAATGAATAATTTTAAAAAAGTGGGAATAGAATAATGACAGAAGGCACAGAGTGTGATAATATCAGTCTATAAAATATATTACCGAAAAATAAAAATAATTCTAAAAGTGGGAATAGGAGATAGTAGCATGCAGCTTATCGTAAGAAAAGAGTATTTAAACGAACTGATTGAATTGTATGGGACACCGGATATAAAAGTAATTACGGGCATCAGACGAAGCGGTAAATCAGTATTGCTGCAAGAGTTTGTCTCTTATCTGCAGTCATTAGAGGAAGCGGTAAATATTGTTATGATAAACCTTCAGGAATTAGAGTTTGATCATTTGTTGGAGTATCATGCATTGCATAAGTACATCCTGGATCAGTACAAAGAGGGAATGACGAATGTTTTACTGATTGATGAGGTTCAGCTATGCCCGCAGTTTGAACTTGCAATTAATAGTATTTATACAAAAGGAATTTATGATATTTATATTACCGGTTCAAACGCATTTTTGTTAAGTTCAGATTTAGCAACACTTTTTACCGGAAGAACGATGGAAATAAAAGTATATCCATTTTCTTTCGTGGAATATCTAACTTATTATGGAATTACAGATAGATATGATGAAGCTTTTGATCAGTATGTCCGAACTGGTGGTATGCCTGGCGCTTATGTGTATAAGACTGAGGACAGACAGTATGATTATGTTAGGGATGTATATTCAACCATTCTTATCAGAGATTTGGTTGAAAAGTATAAGATAAGAAATAAATCAGAGTTCACTAACATATCTGAATTCATGATGGATAACATCGGTAATTTACTTTCGCCTAATAATATCAGCAAAACTTTAAAAAATGACCAGAGTGAGATAACCAGAAAGACGGTGTCAAAATACATTGGTTATTTGGAACATGCCTTTCTGTTCTATGAGGCAAGACGGTATGATTTAAAAGGGAAAAAATATCTGGCAAATAATAGTAAATATTATCTTTGTGATACATCATTTCGTTATGCAGTCAATGGTACACGAAACATGGACTTTGGAAGAGTTTACGAAAATATTGTTTATCTGGAGTTGCGTAGAAGAGGATATGAGGTATATGTGGGAAAACTCTATAAAAAAGAAGTGGATTTTGTAGCTAAGAAACGTGAGGCTCAAATATATATTCAGGTAAGCGACAATATTTCAGATGAAAAAACATTTGAAAGAGAATATTCGCCTTTGCTTGCAATAAGAGATGCATATCCTAAGATGATAATTGCAAGAACACATCATGAAACTTATGATTATAAAGGAGTGCAAGTGGTTGATATCTGTAGATGGTTACGAGAATAGTACCAATTACTGAGCACATTAACAATGTACAATTTGACTGAACTTAGTGATTATGAATTCCTATGGAGAACAGATAGAGAAGCAGGTTTTATGTACAGCATTCTCTGCTACATGTGAAAAGAGAAAGTCTATTTTAGTAAGGATGATATAGAAACTACATTACATTTGGTATCTAATGATTTACATATGGCAGAGCTTTGGGGGCAGTTTCAAAAAAGCAATTATCCAGAAATTTTCCAGACAGCGTCTGGAAAATCTGTGAGTTTATTATCATGGTCGCATTATGCAGTGTTATTGCAAGTTAAAGATAAAGAAGCTATTACTATCGTATGCTCAAAACGCAGAAGGCAATGTTTTATCTTCAACAGAAGGAAAAAGAATAGATAAAGATAGAGGGTTTCGAATGAGCACAGAAAGCAAGACCAGAATGACGGAGGGGAGTATCGCCAGGAGGATCATTTTATTTGCCATCCCATTATTTTTGGGAAATTTGTTTCAGCAGTTATATAATACGGCCGATTCCCTGATTGTAGGGAATTTCCTTGGAAGTAATGCACTGGCGGCGGTCAGTTCGTCGGGCAATCTGATCTTTCTTCTGGTCGGTTTTATCAACGGAATCGCCATGGGTGCCGGGGTTGTTATAGCCAGGTATTATGGAGCAAAAAAGAAAGACAGTCTGCAAAAGTCGATACATACAACAGTGGCCTTTGGAAACGTGGCCGGGCTTGTACTGACGGTTGTCGGTATTCTTCTGGCACCGAAGATTCTGGTTTTGATGGGAACACCATCGGATGTGCTTCCGCAGTCGGTTACGTATTTCCGTATCTATTTTGCGGGATCGCTGGGATCTGTTATGTATAATATTTTTGTGGGAATCCTGCAGTCTGTCGGTGACAGCCGGCATCCACTGATCTATCTGATCATTTCTTCCTGTATGAATGTAGTGCTGTGATCTATGTTGCGGCACCGGCACTGATCGGAGCGTTTAATGGCGATCCAGAGGTGGTACATTTTGGAGTGATGCAGGCGAGAACCATCGCGCTGTTCTATTTTCTCCTGGCGTTTTCTCATTGTATCGCAGCGGTACTTCGGGGATCCGGCAATGCATCGATTCCGATGATCGTCATGCTTTGCGTCTGGTGTCTGTTCCGGGTAAGTTATATTACCGTCGGTGTTCATTTTATTCCGGATATCCGTGTGGTATTCTGGGCATACCCGCTGACCTGGAGCATCAGTTCCGGCATTTTCCTGTATCTGTTTTTGCGGGGGAAATGGGTGTATGGGTTTGAAAAAAGAAAAAATAGGATATTAAAAAGTTTTCGGTAAAAACCGGAGGGCATAATTCAGGGAGTCGTTCAGATGTGTTTTCATCATCTGGACGGCTTTTTCAAATATCGCCATCTTTGTAAGCCTGAAAAAATAGCCAGATGTTCCATCATCGATCCGAGTCTGGATCACGGTTTCCCGGCAGTACTGGTTGGAAAAAAATAGAAATCCCGCTTCGGAGCCGTTCGGCGGACT
>ENA-OQHF01001902-OQHF01001902.1-human-gut-metagenome-genome-assembly--contig:-NODE-1902-length-10986-cov-3.556129_pt1 | contig 10986 bp, 17 predicted proteins | sample MGYA00242559_ERZ504709 | MGnify/ENA primary metagenome ERZ504709 (study PRJEB26092, sample SAMD00036203) | human gut metagenome | host: Homo sapiens | study: EMG produced TPA metagenomics assembly of... | reverse complement strand
ACCTTGATTTCCATCTTTAGAATGCATGGATCTCTACCGAATTTCCTTTTTTCAACGACTCCACCATCTGTTTCTTCTTTTCATCTATCATTTTCTCTATGTTCTCCATATCTTTTACCTCATGTCTAATTGATATCATGAGATTGAAAAAGATTTGTGCCATTTTTTAAGCGCACAAAAAGCACCTGTATTTCAAGGTGCCATGTGCTGTATTACATGAAAGGAGGCTCAGAATGAATAAGTGAAACCCATCTGGCAATATTATAATAACTCATATTGGGATATAATTTGTGCCAGAATGAAAGAGAGCCTATTTCTAAGCTCTCTCATTGCCTTATGATGCCAATCAATTAACATGCATAGCTTGTAACTGTGTATAAATACCTATCTACAGCTTTTCCATAAACCTAAATGCCTGTGGTCTAGCCTTGCAGCTATTTAACATTTCACGTTTGATTTCCTCTCTATCTTCCGGCGAAACATCACGGAGCAGTACAATCAGTTCTGATATTTCCGGGACAATGGATATATAAAATTCTCTTTCTGTCATTCTACTACCCCGGTTTTCTCGTACTGCTTCATAGCTGTCATATATCCCCAGTAAAAAGCATCTTCCTGTGTTGCATTGACATATGCTTCAACGGCGTCATGCAAAGCTGAATATGTATCTCTTGTTTTCTGACTTGCCATTGGTTGATTTTCCATTTCATCATGCATAATTTTAAGAATGTTCTCACGTTCTTCTAATGCTGTTCTGTTCATATTAAGCCACCTCCCCGTACACTACCCGGCATTTATTCACGCTACCGTTTGCAAGTTCCAGTTCGATGACTGACGGATAACCATTCTCCTGCAACCATTCTTTTACTTTTTGAAAAACGCTGTCCTTGTACTGGACTGTCACACCATCGTGTCCATTCCGGCTGTATGCTGTTCTCACAACCTCGTCCGTGAAAATATCAAGTTTCTGAATAATCGCGCTTACCGCCTTGTCGTGCGGTCTACCGGATTCTGAAAAAATACCGATTTCTTTGGCGATGGTGGTGCAGTCCCACAGTTTCGGTGTATCAGAGATTACCGGGGCATTGACCGGATAACCGGAATCAGAATAAATCCTTACCACCTCGGCGGCTATGTACTTGGAATCCACTCCTGCATCGTGCAGGGCCTCCTTGATGTTCTTCACCATCATATTTACGGATGGAAGCTTCTCTTTCTTGGTACCCTGCACCTTTTTGCTTGTCTTGCCTGCCTTGAACTTCTTCTCTACCTGGATGAAATACCTGCGCACCTGCTTACCTTTTTCGTTACGCTCAAGCATTGCCATTTCCTTGGCAGTATCAAGTTTGATAATATGGTCTTTCTTGGTCTGACCGGAAGGTGCGCAAATTTGAGCGGCTTCAAAACTTCATTTTCAATGGCATCCACATCCAATAGTCTCCGTGATGACCAATCCTTATATGGCGTTCTGACTCCAAGAACTTCATGAAGTTCCGAACCATACACTACCTTTTCCCCAGTGCTCGTCTCATATACCGGCACTAACTCATTTTCAATTACTGTTAAATTCTGCATTTTGCAATTTCTCCTTGCAAAAACTGGTGGAATCCCCTATAATGCGAATAGGAAATTCCTATGATTAATAGGTTCCATTGGAGCAAACACATGCCGGCCAAAGCTAGTGTGTTTGCTCTTTTTCATCTTCAATAATTTCTTCCAAATCAATATTAAGTGCATTTGCTATTTTGCCTATTGACTTTATGGATGGCTCCACAAGTCCACGTGTGTATTTTGATACGGACGCAGTTGACACACTAGCTTTCTTTGCCAATTCGCATATCACTTAATTCTTTGTTTGCCATTATTTTTTTTAATTTTGAAGAATTAAGTTTCATTTTTTTCACCCCCTATGTTTCAAATATTACCACTTCGTCGGTTTATTGTCAATCCTTTAGTGTATACAACTATACTTTTGTTTACTTTAATTCACTTTACTTTATTTTCTATTACTTTCTTGAACTTTTATATACTTTGTTGTATTCTATGTTTAAAGGAGGTGTCCACATGGATACAGCTAAAAATAATTTTGCAACCAACTTAAAAGAACTTCGGCAGGAACATTCTCTCTCTCAAAAAGATTTCGGTGCATCAATTGGTATTTCCGCTATGGCAATATCTAGTTATGAAAGTGGAACGAAGTCACCATCTATTGACACAGTGTGCCGAATTGCTGAAACTTATCATGTTTCTATAGATTGGCTCTGCGGAACGGGTGATATTAAAAACCATTCACTAGAAATAAAAACATATACTGATTTAATAGAAATCCTTATGCTTTTGGATGAAATTCATATAGATATCGAAAAAGCAGAACGTAGTTTCGGTAGTACTTTGGGACTTTCACCTTATTACCTCAGCCTTACATTTAACGATAAAACCCTTGTAGATTTTTATGATGAATGGAAAGAAATTTCTTCGATTCGTTACAAAACCCCTACTGGTGACAAATTATATAACATTTGGCTTGAAGACGTTCACAAACGTTACAATTATAATCTTCCAGAAAATTATTTAGTTGACTAGATATTGAAGTTTCCAAAATAACTTCTCAGACACTTGATACAAATCCCCGCCTACGTTATGTAAGCGGGGATTTTTCTACGGTTCATATCCATAATCTTCAATCGCTGAACAAATCATAGACAATGATTCTGTATAGCCCATTAACATCCTCTTATCCTCTTCCGATGCATCTGATTTAAAAAACGCTCTTACATCTTCCCTTAATTGTAACCATTCTTCCTTATTTTTTTTTCCGTTCATAAGACGATAACGTAATTTCTCTGCTTCACTTGAATTTTCTGTAATAGCAAATTTCTTATTATATTCCTCTATATCTTTTAGAAGTCCTTTAATGTCAGCCATTTTTACCGCCTTTCAGATTTTTAACAAATCCCATTACATCATAATAATCTTTAAACGAAACTCCAGCTTGCCTTAGACATTTATCCACCCTATTTTCTAACCATTGATACCGTTCTGGAAGTGGAACATTAAATATTTCCTTGGCAAACTCTAGGTCTGTTCCAAAAGAGAAGCTATTATTCAACACCTGTAAAACAGCTGTTTTTTCTTCATAGGCACATGCATTTATTATATTGTTCTCTTTACATATTTGCTGTTTTAACCATTCTACAGTCGCCTCTTCGATATATTCGTTTGCACCATATATCTCTGGATTATAATAACTTGCTGAACATGAATGAAGCATTTCATGCCAAATCGTACCATTATCAGCGGTTTCTACAACAGAAATATCACATGACCATTCTTTTGCTCCCCTAGAGCGCTCTTTTGCCAATTCATTATCAACTCGTATATTCCCACTCCACTTCGACGGTCTATCAGAATATTGCGTTATTTCTTCCTTTATCTGCCGCGCGGTCTGCTCAAACTCTTCCTTTGTTCTTTTAGTATAGCCTATACTGTCCGCTTTTTCCATCGGAGTTTTTACCGAATGGCTATACGCCGTTGCCCTACCATTGGCCTTTTCCGCCTGTGCCCGCTTAAATCCTGCTACCTTTATCCGGTCAGTCTGTGTCTGCAATCCATTATCCGCACAGAATTGCTTATACTGTTGATTCTGTATCCGCAGTTTATAAGCAAGTTTATCATATTGTGGCTGCAACATATCTTTTACATCAGTCTCTGCTATGCCGCTTAACTCTGCCTGTTTTGCCAGCAATTCGCGCTTGGTCTGCCGAATAGCACGCTCCATTGATCTCTGCTGCTGTTGTTTCTCATACAATTCCTGGCTCTCGTGCACATTAATTTTAGGATTTCCATCTGCATCAACATAAGGATTTCGCAGAGACTTATCCCACGGCTTATGGGAATGCCTGCAATTATATCCATGCAGTCCAAGAGGATCTACAACTCTTCCCTGTCCTGTCTTTGGATCTACGGTGTATCCGGTTGCATCTAACAGATTTGGTGTGTCTTTATCACTCCCGACGATTTTATATACTTTTCCCTGCCAATGATCGTGTGATGGTATTCCATCCGGGAACTTTTTGCTATGCCGTGCTCCCATATGTGCCGATACAAGAACATACTCTATTCCTTTTTGCGCTATGTATTGATTAGTTACCTGAGCAGCCGTCTGATTCATAGAAGTAACAACACAACAACGCACTGCCGCTTCTAAAGAACGCCTGGCACCCGTTGGATAATCAATCACAACGCCGCTCTGTGCATATCTGTCAAGCACTTCACATATTGCACTGCTATACGACTGCATACCAGATGCCACACGATAATCTACCTCATTCAGCATATTGAGTAAATCTCTCTGCGTCTGCAACATAGTTGTCCGCGTAAGGTTATTCAATTCTCCGAATGTTTTCATCATTTCGGCATTCATTGCCATGATGGCTGCATTATTTTGCAAAGGTGTTTGAACATCTCCAAGCCGTTTTAAAACCTCTGCATCATCAGAGAATGATGTCATAACACTATCACGCAATAAACGCCGCACTTCGTCCCTGCTCTTTCCTGTCATTTTTGAAATTCTTTTTACAATTTCAGTATGATGCAATCCCATCTGCTGGAGTTTCCAAAGTTCCCGATCAGTAGTGCCAGACATTTCCCCGGATTTTATCAAACGCATTGCTATATCACTGATAATCCAATCTTCCAGTTCCTGATACATTTCTATCAGTTTATCTGATTTTCCGTAAAAATAATCCGGCGTTAACATTATCCTCTTCCTACCTCTCTTTTAACCAAATCGACCCATTCCTGACCATGCGTTTCCTTCGCTCTCTCAAACCAATGAGCCATAGCTTCCGGATGCCCGTTCGCATCGTAGTGCAATGGCCTGCCAGTTGGATATTTCTTTTCTCCGCTGTGCGCCCATGATCTTCCATCCTCTGTCAGATACAATTCTCCCATATACTGATAATGCGCATATGGCACATTCGTCTCAATCAATCCGGGTTCAACAATATTCGTCGCTCCTACCATAGATCCCTGTTGAAACGGCATATATGGAATCATGTCATTCAAGACCTGCATGTCCAGTTTATCCTGTGCGCGTCTAAGATTTCCGTCAATTCTGCTTGTATCAAGCCTTATATTTACGTTTCCAACGGTCCTGTCGTACCTCATTTACATTCCCCCATACTGCAATCGCCGCACTTACCATTAAAAATCCCCAGTAAATTGTGTCACATAATTTTTTCTTTTTCCTTGCCTTATCCATTCTTCTATAAATGAAACACAAAATAAGAGCATGATTATTTTTAGTACCATCTTTATTCCTCCCCGTACAGTCCGCCTTTGTCCTCCCCTGCATTTTCTTCGTCACACTCCGCAAACATCTCATCAATCTCTTTATCATTAAATCCCTCATACTCTTTGAGGTATTTTCGTTTACTGTATACACCGTTCATCATAAGCTGATATGCTCTGGTTCGATCCTGTTCAAACGATGCCAGCAGATCCTTAAAATAAAATACATCTTCATCCGCTACGCTTTCATCCAGTGCGTTGATGTACCCGCTCGGCATATTAAAAAATACATCGCAGTATTTGTCCAGTGCATATACCAGATCCTTGATCGCAGATTTCAGTGCATTCCTCATATCTGTGATGGTCTCCACGGTCTCGCTGTCGTCACTTTCAATCTCCGTTGCTGTGGTGATCCCTGTCTTGCGATCAAGAACAAACTGCCCCTGTGAGAATCCTGCCTTGGTTGATATCATAGATAAAATGGAATTAATATCTGCAACTCTCTGTTCTGTCAACAGTGTTGGTACATGTTCATTAACCGTATTAGAAGCTTCAACCCCCATCCTCAATCCCTTTACAAATCTTGGAAGTTCAAGTCTTTCTTTATCGCCAGTATTCTTATCACGTTTCATCAATGCACTTTCATCAATAAATGTAATATGCTGCGAATCATCGACTTCATCATCTTTTCTACTCCAAGCTACATCCAGATTGCGCAGTTCCTCGATACAATTCGCAAATACTGCCACACCCTCCGGTGATGTATAGTCAATGGTGTTGTTATACGGCATCTTGAAATACCCAAACAATGGCTTTTCCACATTGGAGATTGTGACTGATTCCGGAATATTCTTCCACTCCGGTACATCTGCCAGTGCAATGCTGCGCCCCAGACTGTCGCTGCCCTTTGATCTGAAAGCCTTATTCTCAATGGTGTATGTTCTTCCAACTCCTTCTCCATCGTCAGAGATCGAAGATGTAAAGTGCTGATACTCCAATCTAGTATAGTAATCATCTCCCTTAATCTGCCGGTCAATAAATATAACCCCAAGGATATCCCCGTTGCTGTTCTTCTCTGTCACTGCAAAGCTGCCTGGCATTACATAGTCGATTGCTCCCGCCGGATTATATGTACCGCTCGGCTTAAAAATAATGCCGCCCGCGCCACAGGCATCCTCTACCTTATCCCGGATGGACTTCTGGATCATTGCACCAATGCACTGATTGATATAATCCGCCCTGTCACTACCGCTGATTGTCACATTGAGATCCAGACAGGTCTTTTTGCTGGTGTAATAGCAGAGGAACTTTGCAAAATTGATTGTGCGCACGTTCTTGCTCATCCAGTACGGTCTGCCCTTAATGATGTTCTGCCACTCGATCTGTGCCATCTCCATCAGATCAGAAGAAATAATATCAACATTAAATTCTTTCTCTGCACTTATTTTGAATAAATTCATGATAAACTCCTTTACTCGTGTGAATATGTTCATATGTCACCGCCTTAAATGCCAAGCTGTTTATATACTTCATCTATCTTGTGCCACTGAATAGCAAGCCAATCAACCATTTCCTCATTTTTTGCCCAACCGCCATTATACTGGTTTGAAGAATCTGATAATCCACTCTCGTTCAAAAATGCATGCACAATTTCATGGCGCAACGTCTTTTTCCTGTATGACTTCTGTTCTTCTTCACTCAGGTCAAAGTATTTTTCTTCTGACATATCCGCAACAACAATCAATTTGCTCTCTTCGCCACAATAACCGGCTAAGCTATTTTCTTCCAGATACTTATCCTCTGATACTTTGTGTGTCTCAATTTTGTATTCTGTTCCGAGAACATTAATCTTCATATTCTCCATCGTCCTCTTCCTCCTCATCTTCGTCTATCTCGTCATCATACAGTCCATTATTGCGTCTGCTTTCCATAATCACACGGTTCAGACCATATATCAAAGCCATTACGCAGTCCTCGTCCAGTTTTGGATAAGCATCCGAAAAGCTACCGTCTGCCAACTGCTCATGCTCCAAGGTTGTAAGCTCATGCGCAAGGTGCGGACATCGTTCCGGATCAACCACAATCTTTGTGGTCTGCTGCAGCCATTCCCAGCAATAATCCCTTCCCTTGCCGGAACCCCAACGCTTTTTGGCACCGATCGCATTAAATCCCCAATCCTGCAGCTCTGCAATGGCATCCGGGCGCGCCGAGTCACATATGATCTCTTCTGTAATGTATTCCTTAATCTTTCGGGCAAATGCGCTGTTCTTGCACCGCTTGGCAAATACCTCCGACACGCAATACAATGTATCTGTGTCCTCGTCATAGTAGGCAACCTCGAATGTTTGCGGGTGCTCAAAACCAAAGTCCAGGCCATAATAGAGAAATGGCAGATTCTCTATCTCTGCGTCCGTGATGGTCCGCTCTTCTACATTGTCGAAGATGCCACCACCAGTACCGGTTACTTCGCCCATATAGTTATTGCGGTAATATAGTGGCTTATGTACCTTGAACCACTCCGCACGCTCAAAGAATCGTTTACCAAGCCACTTCACCGGCACATTGTAATAATAGCTGTGGCAAATCCTGGTCTGCGGTTTATTCCGGCACTCTTCCACGTACTGGTTCATGAAGTTGTTCTTACTCTTCGGTGGGTTGAATATCTTGATATCCAACGCTGGCGTATCAGATCTGAGAAATGTATCTTCGATATTATCCATCTGCTCCACGCCTGCCATTTCGTCACATTCTTCATGGATCAGCATTTTTACATATCCAAATGGAACATTAAACGATTTTAAACTGATAGGCTTATCCGCTCCCACGAACATAACCGTCTGTCCGGTCGGCTTATACACCGCGCACATAGGAGACTGTTTGAAATCCCAGTTATCCAGATCATTGTACCGGATCACAGTCTTCATGAACTGGTTATAAACAGATCCACGCAAGTCAACCTTGTATCGTCTGGTATATACAATATGTGCCTGTGGATCTTGCCGGATGGTCTCGTATGCCAGGTCTCCCCAGAAGTTGGACTTGATAGAACCACGACCGCCCTTAGATACAATCTCATGCACATCTATCTCCCCGGCAAATGCTTCATGCACTGTTCGGTAGATTTCCACAAAATCGGAAGTAATGTCTGTGATTGGTATCGTCCACAGAGGTGCTTTCTCCCGCTTTTCTTTCTCCTCCCGTTCAATTCTCTGCTTTTCTGCTATTGTCAGTGCTTTTTCCAGTCCATCCATTGCCTTAAGTTGATCCTTGAACTCCGGTGTATATCCCTCTCCATCCCTCAACATACCTTTTGCTATCATGCTTCTGCGTTCCTGTATTTCTGCAAGACTCATAATGTCACGGTGCTGTTCTTTCTCGATACGCTCCATCTGCTCGGCGATACTTTCCGAAATATTACTTTTCCTTACATTCTCGCATCCTGTGATAGCTGCTCGTGCTTCTGCATATCCTGCATCCTTTGCTGCTTGTGTAGCATTTCCGCCGTTCTTAATATATTCAGCAGCAAATGCTTCCTGCTTTGGTGTCAGCTTCTTCCCGTTTTTCTTATCTTTCGTTCGTTTTGGACGTTCGCTTTCGTTCGCTTTGCAATCCGAACGTTCGTTATCCCAGTCATATGTATTTTTCCATCTGCGGATTGTTCCTTCCGGTTTCCCAAGCTGGTCAGCAATGTCCACCAGCTTCATGCCGTCCTTATACAGTTCATATGCTTTATCAGCTAATGGATTTTTCTTTGCTGCCAACCGATCATCTCCTTTCATGGCAATAAAAAAGATACCGCATCCATCAAGGACATGGTATCTTTTTACAGGTGCCCGGATTGACCACCGGAGCCTCACATTGCTGTGTGTTCTCCTTCCTAAACTACTACCTGTTAATATGATAATACCATGCCCTCTGCACTCTTTCAATCATTTTTCTTTCTTTTGGACTTACCTCATACGTTCCCTTTTCGTCATGTATATATCCCTTATGTGTATGCAGATCAATCTTTTTTCCGTTCACATTGTGTAAATGCCCTGTATCAATTTGCTTATACCGCTTCTTGTTTTTATCGTAATATGAGATACTTTTTATTTCATTCTTGGTATTTACAACTGCATACACTCGCCCATCTGTCATGGTTTCCATTGGTGCTGTAGCTGATCCATTATTATAACTAACAAATTTTATATTTCCAGTCTGATATAGTGTTTTATATTCACTGCCATACTTCTTACCTTTATCGCTTAATCCACTACTGGCTCCTCTGCCACCAAAGAACTGCAAATTCTCTACCACTGCGCCACCTCCGCCTCATGCCACTTCTCACTAAACTGCTTGATATGTACAATATTTCCCTTACACTCATCCGGGACTTTGCCACAAAAAATAATCTGTGCCGGCTGCAATCTCTCCACCATATCAAAATAACCATCTAAAAACCGCTGTTTCCCTTCCTCACTGTTCTGTGTTCCTACAGAAGAAACTGCAACAACACCATGTGTAGGTTCTCCATCAAAGCACCATTCAAACGACTTCCGATCGCTCCAGCAAATCGTAGGAATAACATTGATTCCATGCATCTGCCAGTACGCGCCGAGCCAGTGCTTACGGTAATGGTTATAGATCTGTAACGACTTTGGAAAATCCGTATACAGACTGAAATCCGGTGTCAGCACATACTTAAACCGTTGCAACATTGCCGTGTACTTATCCGGGTCTGTCCATACTCTGGTAAACTGGTAATCATCCAGGAAGAAATGTACTGCCTTATTCTCCGGTTCTTTTGCGTTCCTCGCATAATTGAATCCGATAAATTCTGCATTATCAAATTGTACAGGCTCTAACTCCGGTATGTCATACTGCCCGACTCCGTCAAATAATATCCTCTGTGCATTTTCGTAATTTCTCTGTGTTTTATACATGGCATAGTCCTTTCCTCATATCATAATTATAGGACAGGTCAAGCATGGATTTGTGCCAACTTTAGGGCATAATAAAAGAGAGGCTGTTATTCCTCTCTTCCCCATACGATCATATACTGCCCGTTCTTTTCTTCCACCAGATGCGCCATCCTCTGCCGCATAAGTCTCTGCGCTGTGCCTTTTCTCCTGTAAAAACTCCTCCTGCTGATTGGGAGAATGCCGTAGTGTGCTTCAAGCATGTCGTAACTGGTCCCAATAATGATTGATTCTGTCAGTTTATCAGCTATGATGCTGTCCACGTTCATGCAGATCTCGTATATTTCTTTTTCATCCACGCACATTCCCCCCCCTAAAAACTTTCTTTTCCTATTCTTCTCCCTGCCAGATCTTCGGTGTACCATCAGCATTGAGCATAACGGTAAGACCGCCGCCCGTACTTATTGTGATATATAAATACATCACTCCTGTGTCATTATCTGCATAAATAAGATATTCTTGTCCACTTCCCACCAGTACCATTGTGTTTTCCTGTCCCGCACTGACATTTGCTGTATCACTGCATCCGGCAATCAGAAGTGTTGCTGTTATGATGGCTGTTATAAGTTTCTTTCGCACTGCATTAGTCCTCCGTATTTTCCTCATATTCCTCTTTGCTGATGGTCCTGATGCATTCCTCACTCACGCCTAAACTTTTCGCCATGTTTGCAATGGCTCTTTTCACATAGTCGTATGCACTTTCTTCAAAATCCTTGGCTTTTCTTCTGTGACT
>ENA-OQHF01001899-OQHF01001899.1-human-gut-metagenome-genome-assembly--contig:-NODE-1899-length-10992-cov-4.462126_pt1 | contig 10992 bp, 9 predicted proteins | sample MGYA00242559_ERZ504709 | MGnify/ENA primary metagenome ERZ504709 (study PRJEB26092, sample SAMD00036203) | human gut metagenome | host: Homo sapiens | study: EMG produced TPA metagenomics assembly of... | reverse complement strand
GTCAAGTACTTATTTTCTATCAAAATCGAATCTGCTCTAATCTAGGAGGAACACCAGGAGCTAATGAAATAGCCTGTCTTAGAGAATATGCACAAGTTTATGGAGCAGAACAAACTATACAAGCTTTAAAAATGGCATTGCAAAGTTCTAGAAAATTGCAAGGAATATACTTTGTTAAGTATGTAGGTGGAATATTAAGAGGTTGGGCAAATTTGAAAATAGCAGGTGGTGAATCTAATGGACAATTACAATCTAGCAACCTATCAAGAACTGCAACGCAGGCTCAAAGAAAGACAGGAACAGATATCAATTGGGCAGAGCTTGATTGATGGGAAATTGGTATGTAAAGAACTAGGAATAAAATATATACCATGTGAGTTTTCTAAAAATGAAATGGCATTAGTTGATGCTATGTATAGACAAGAAAAATGTAAGATTTGTAATAAGCATGGTATTGATTGCAAAAATTGTTTTTATGTAAAAGTAGATGAACAAGCTGGTAAATATTTTATAAGCTACAGTAATTGTGAACGCTGGAAAAATTATAAACAGCAAGAAAAAATAAATAGGCTTATGGAGCAAAGCAATGTGGGGAAACTTTTTGAAGGTAAGACCTTTAATAATTTTAAAATATTGCCAGCAACAGAGAATGCTTATAATGATTGTTTAGATTTCTGTACGAATTATATTCCTAAATGTAGGGGATTGAGGTTACACGGTAGATATGGGTGTGGTAAAACACATCTTGCAGCAGCTATATTAAATAATTTATTAAAACAAAATATACCAAGCATGATGATTGTTACAGCAAATTTATTTGATTGTATAAAACAAGGCTTTAATGACAAAGAAAAAGCTTTAATAGCAACGGAATTAGTAAATAAAGCTAAACAAGTTGATGTATTAATTCTTGATGATTTTGGAGCAGAAAAAGATAGAGATAGCAACGGAAATTTAAAAATGGTGGGTAGTTGGGAACGTGAAAATTTATTTTTTGTTAATAAACACTAGATATGAAAATAATCTTACAACGATAATAACAACTAATTACAATATGCAAGAACTATTTGAATTATTTGGAGAACGAATAATGAGTAGAATTGCAGAAATGACAATATCTGTTGGAATGAAAGGTGCAGAAAATTATCGTATAAGATTAGCACAGGTGGTATAACTATGAAAAAGATATGCATTTGTGGTAAGGAGTTTGAGGGTAAAGCAAAATATTGTTCACAAAAATGTAGGGTAAAGGAATATTATCAAAAACATAAAGAATTATGGCATTTTATAATAATAAAAATAGAATAACGAAAAAAGAACAGAAAAAAATAGAAATATTTAAATATAAAATAGCCTATATTATATAGGAAGGAAAAAGATAAAAATAAGGTGAAATTTGATTAAAAATATATGCTGAATAATTAAGAAATAAAGTCGTAGCCTTTTATTAAAAGGTTGCGGCTTTTTGTTTTACAATGATAAAATTTATTAGATATTTTATTTTACATTATTGGCGAAGTTTAAATAAAATAAATATTATTTTATCCTTATTATAATAATTTATTAAGCTATAAAGATAGAATAATCAGCATAAAAAGTTGTTTTATTAGTAAAAAACATGTAAATATGTAAACTTTTTTCTTGACTATGTAATAGATAAGTTGTACAATGAATACACTATCAATTAGGGAGATGTAATTATGGTTAAATTTGTTGAAACAAAAACATTAAAAGAAAAAGTTGATGTTTCCACTATTGGTTTTGGAACACATTTTACAGATTATATGTTTGAAATGACTTATGATGAAGGTCAAGGCTGGCATGATGCTCAGATTGTACCTTACGAAGAAATAAAAGTTAGCCCAGCAAATGCAACACTTCATTATGGTCAGGCTATTTTTGAAGGTATGAAAGCTTTCCGTCAGGGAAAAGATGTAGTTATTTTCCGTACTAAAGACCATTTAAATCGTTTAAATAATTCAGCTCGTATTCTTGATATTCCACCAATTGATGTTGATTTAGTATATGATGCTCTTCATCAATTAATCACTATTGAAAAAGATTGGGTACCAAATAAAAAAGGTCAGAGCCTTTATATTCGTCCATTCATCTTTGCAGATGATCCATTCTTAGGTGTTAGCGTATCTAAAAGATATAAATTCTATATCATTCTTTCTCCAGTAGCTGCTTACTATGCACATGGATTTGCTCCAGTAAAAATCATGGTAGAAGATACATATGTTCGTGCAACAAAAGGTGGTTTAGGTGAAGCAAAAACTCCAGCTAACTATGCAGCAAGCCTCCATGCAGGTCTTGAAGCTCACAAAAATGGTTATGACCAAGTATTGTGGTTAGATGGCGTACATCGTAAATACATCGGTGAAGTTGGTTCTATGAACATTTTATTCAAAATTGATGGTAAAATCGTAACTCCTGCTTTAGATGGTACTATTTTAAATGGTATTACAAGAAGAACTGTTCTTGCTGTAGCTAAAGAATGGGGCATAGAAGTAGAAGAACGTCCTATTACTATTGATGAATTAGTAGAAGACTACGAAAATGGTAAATTAGAAGAAGTATTCGGTTCTGGTACAGCAGCTGTAATTTCCCCTGTTGGTGTACTCGGCTATAAAGATAAAGTAATGACTATCAATGATGGCAAAATTGGACCATTTGCTCAAAAAATGTTCAATTATATCACAGGACTTCAAAGCGGTGAAGAAAAAGATATTCATGGCTTCATTGATAAAGTAACAACTGTAGACTAATTTTCTTAAAGATATAAAATATAAAAAAGCTCTCGAGAGATTATTTTTTTCGGGGGCTTTTTTTGTTTTAAATTTGTCATATAATACTTTAGTTGAAAGCTTTTTTGAGAAAATGTTATAATAATCATAATAAAAACTTTGTAATATAAGTATATTTTTGCTAAAATATATATATTTGAAACTAACAGAGATTAAAGGAGGGTTTTTAGTGCCTGTAAAAATAACTATGGAGGATTTAAAGCAAAAGTTAGCGGGTCCTCAATATAAATTAACTCCTCAAAGAAAAATAGTATTGCAGATTTTTTAGATAGACCTAGCCAGCACTTAAGCGCTGAAGATGTGCATTTTATTTTAAAAGAACAAAATGCGAAATTGGTTTAGCTACAGTATATCGTAGTTTAGAATTATTGAGCGACTTAAATATTTTAAACTATCTCGATTTTGGCGATGGTTGTCGTCGTTATGAATTAAATGATGCAAGTCCTAATGAACATCAACATCATCATTTAATTTGTGTAGAATGTGGCAAAGTATTAGAATTCACAGATGACCTTTTAGGTAATCTTGAAGAAAAAATTAGAAGATACATGCAAATTTAAAATTGTAGACCATCAGTTAAAATTCTTTGGTTATTGTGAAGATTGTCAGAAAAAGCGTGAATTGAAATCGTGAAAATAAAAACATTTTATTTAAATAGTACAAAAGAAATTATTGTAAAAATAGTAAAAGAGATTTTAGTATTATTTAAAGTAGAAATAAATGATGCAAATGATACTATTTTCGATTACGATGAATTGAAAATAGAAAATATATATGATGATGTGGCTTTAAATGGTGTAAAAACAGTCTTGACTTTGCGTAAAGATGAAAAATTATGGACTTATACAAGACAAAGCTTTTTACATGATGATGAAAGTGTAAAAGCAGGGACTAATCGTTTAATTAAATTAAATTTATATCATATCTTTTGCGAAGATTTACAAGCTAAAAAAGCTCCTTGGGGAATACTTCATGGAGTTAGACCAACAAAAATCGTACACCGTTTAATGGAGCAAGGATTAGACCGTCAAGGTGTGATAGGACGTTTACAAGATGATTATGAGGTACAAATAGATAAAGCAAATCTAATCACAGATATTGCTTATTTACAATTACCTTTTTTAGCAAAGGCAAATGACCCAAAACTTATCAGTGTTTATGTAGGAATTCCATTTTGCCCATCACGTTGTTTATATTGTTCTTTTCCTTCAAGTATATTGCCAAGTAGCGAGATGACTCGCAAATATTTGCAGACTTTAAATTATGAAATTACTAAAATTAAAGCTTTAATAGAACAATATGATTTTAAAGTACAAAGTATTTATGTAGGTGGAGGCACTCCTACAAGTTTAAATGAAAATGATTTTGATGATTTATTATCTTTAGTGGCTAAATCATTTAAAGGCGATTATGTTGAAGAGTTCACTGTGGAAGCAGGCAGACCTGATTCTTTAAGTCTTGAAAAAGCAAAATCCATAGTAAAATATGGTGCAGATAGAGTTAGTGTAAATCCACAGACAATGCAAGATAGAACATTATCTTTAATTGGCAGAAAACATACTTCAGCAGATATTTTGCGTGCATTTAAACAAGTGCGTCAAGCTGGTATAAAGCATGTGAATACTGATTTAATCATTGGACTTCCTGGAGAAGATATAAAAGATGCTAAAGATACGATTAATAAAGTAATTGATTTAGCTCCAGATGATATAACTTTGCATGCTTTGGCACTAAAAAAAGGTTCAGAATTAAAGCTTATAAGAGATAATATTGTTTTGCCTGATGATGAAACGGTTCAAGCTATGGCTAAGATAATGACAACTGCTATTGATGAATATGGTTTAATTCCATATTATATTTATCGTCAAGGATATATGAGTGGTCAATTAGAAAATGTAGGTTATAGCAAAAAGGGTCAAGAAGGCATTTATAATATTCAAATAATGGGTGAACGTCAGACTATTTTAGGTGTTGGCGGTGCAGCAACTAGTAAGATTACTTATCCAGGTAAGAGATTACAAACATCATTTAATGCAAAAGATTTATATACTTATTTAAATAGTATAGATAAATATATTGAACGCCGAGCAATGCTTTTAAAAGAAGCTTATGGCGATTAAAAATATGTAGAGGTGATATTTTATATGTTGACAAAAGCTCCTCGTGGAACGAAAGACATACTTCCAGATAAAGTAGGAAATTGGTTATATCTTGAAAATTTAATTAGAAAATTATGCGGTCAATATGGTTACCGTGAAATCAGAACACCTATTTTTGAGCATACTGAATTATTCCAACGTGGTATTGGTGAAACTACTGATGTTGTAGAAAAAGAAATGTATACTTTCACAGATAGAGGTAATAGAAGTATTACTCTTCGTCCTGAAAATACAGCAGCAGCAGTACGCTCTTACTTAGAAAATAAATTATATGCAGATACAAATTTATGCAAATTATTCTACATCGGTTCAATGTTTAGATATGACCGCCCACAAGCTGGTCGTTATCGTGAATTCCATCAGTTTGGTGTAGAAGCTTTAGGTGAAGCAAATCCAGCAGTTGATGCTGAAATCATTTCTTTAGCTGTACAGTTCCTAAAAGATTTAGGGCTTAAAGATATAAAATTATTATTAAACTCTGTAGGTTGTCCAAAATGTAGACCTGTATATCGTCAAAGATTACAAGAATTTTTCAAACCTGTAATTGATGAGATGTGTGATGATTGTAAATCTCGTTATGATAGAAATCCAATGCGTCTTTTAGATTGCAAAAATGAAAAATGTAAAGAATTGGCGCAAGATGCTCCTGCTATTACTGATTGTCTTTGCGATGAATGTAATGATCATTTCCATAAAGTACAAGAATTCTTAACAGCTGCTGGTATAGAATTTGAATTAGACCCAGGTCTTGTACGTGGTCTTGATTATTATACTAAGACTGCATTTGAATTAAAATATGTACCACTTGGTGCTCAATCTGCCGTTTTAGGTGGTGGACGCTATGATGGCCTTATTGAAGAATGTGGCGGTAAATCTACACCTGCTGTAGGTTTTGCTACAGGTCTTGAAAGAGTATTGCTCGCTCTTGAAATGCAGAATTTATTACCTGAAACTAATTATGATACAGATGTATTTATTGTAGCTTTAGGTGATACTGTACAGGCAAAAGCCTTTGAAATTTTAGCTAATTTGCGTAGAGGTGGATTTAAAGCTGCTATGGACTTTGCAGGACGTAGTATGAAAGCTCAAATGAAACAAGCAAATAAAGCTAATGCAAAATTCACTATTATCTTAGGTGAAGATGAATTGCAAGCAAATTCTGTTGTACTTAAAAATATGAATGAAAGTACACAAGAAACAATCTCTATAGATGAATTGCTTAATAAACTCACTACATTAACAAAATAATTATTGAGGTGGAATTAGTAAAATGGAAACAATGGAAGGTATGAAAAGAACTCACCATTGTGGTGAACTTCGTGCCACAAACGAAGGTCAAGAAGTAGTATTATGCGGTTGGGTATCTCACCGTCGTGACCATGGTGGACTTATTTTTATTGATTTACGTGATAGAAGTGGCCTTGTTCAGCTCGTTTTTGCTGAAGATAAAATTGGTGCAGACCAATTTCCAAAAGCAGAATCCCTTCGTTCTGAATTCGTAGTAGCTGTACGTGGTAAAGTTTCTTTACGTGATAAAGAAACAATAAATCCAAATATGGAAACTGGCGAAATTGAAATTTATGCTGAAGAATTACGTATTTTAAATAAAGCATTAACTCCTCCATTCTATATTCAAGATGGTATTGATGTTGATGAAAACGTTCGTTTAAAATATCGTTATTTAGACCTTCGCCGTCCTGAAATGCAGAAAAATATCATGCTTCGTCATCGCGTTACAAAATTAATGCGTGATTACTTTGATGAACATGGTTTCTTAGAAATTGAAACACCAATGCTTACAAAGAGTACTCCAGAAGGTGCACGTGACTATTTAGTTCCTAGCCGTGTAAATCCTGGTAAATTCTATGCATTACCACAATCTCCACAGATTTTCAAACAGTTATTAATGGTAGCTGGCTATGAAAAATATTTCCAAATCGTACGTTGCTTCCGTGATGAAGACTTACGTGCTGACCGTCAGCCTGAATTCACTCAGCTTGATATTGAAATGTCCTTCGTTGACCAAGATTATATCTTAAACTTAATGGAAGGTTTAGTATCTGGCTTATTTGAAAAAACTATCGGCGAAAAAGTACAGACTCCATTCTTACGTATGACTTGGGACGAAGCTATGGAAAGATATGGTTCTGATAAACCAGATATCCGTTTTGGTATGGAACTCATGGATATTTCCGAATACGTTAAAGGCTCTGACTTTAAAGTATTTAAATCTGTACTTGATAATGGCGGACAGGTTAAAGTTATCAAAGTTGATGGCTATGCAAATATTCCTCGCCGTGAACTTGATGGTCTTGTAGAATATGCTCAAAGATATGGTGCAAAAGGTTTAGCATGGATTCAGTACACTGAAATAGAAATCAAATCTCCATTCAAAAAATTCTACAGTGAAGAAACATTCCAGAAAATTAAAGAAGCAACTAATGCTCAAACAGGCGATTTATTACTCGTAGTTGCAGATAAACCACTTGTAGTAGCTCAAGCTCTTGGCGAATTACGTCTTGAAATGGGCCGTCGTCGTGGTCTTATTAACGAAAACGAATATAAATTCCTTTGGGTTGTTGACTTCCCTATGTTTGAATATGATGAAGAAAACAAACGTTGGAAAGCTATGCATCATCCATTCACAGCACCACGTGATGAAGATGTACAATATCTCACAACTGACCCAGGTCGCGTAAAAGCAAAAGCATATGATATGGTATTAAATGGCGTAGAAATCGGTGGCGGTAGCCTTCGTATTTACAACAGCGATACTCAAGAAAAAGTATTTGAAGCAATCGGCTTAACTCCAGAACAAGCTCATGAAAAATTCGGCTTTATGCTTGATGCCTTCAAATATGGTACTCCTCCACATGGCGGACTTGCATTTGGTCTTGACCGTATGGTTATGCTCATGGCTAAACGTAATTCTATTCGTGATGTTATTCCATTCCCTAAAACTCAAAGTGCTGGTTGCTTGATGACACAAGCTCCTTCTGAAGTTGATGCAAAACAGTTACGTGAACTTTCTATTCGTACTGCTGTAGCTCCTAAGAAAAAAGCTGAAAACTAATTAGATAAATTAAAAAGAATGAATAATTTTAGCGATTAGCGAATTATTTATGATTAAAGAACAGACAATTTTGGTCTGTTCTTTTTTCTTTATATAGTATTTTTATTATGAAATGATAGGAGGGTTTTTAATGTTAAATCATGCTATGCGTTATGTAATAATTATTATTGGGTGTTTATTGGCTGCCGCTGCTTATAATTTATTTTTAATACCGATGAATTTTTTATCTGGTGGTTTAGCAGGGATTGCCTTTATCTTGTATTATTTATTTAATTTGCCGATTGGGATAATGAACTTTTTGTTAAATATTCCTATTTTATATATTGCTTATCGTTATTTTGGCAGATTGTATTTTTTTGATACAATTTTAGGCACAATTTTATTTTCTGTTGCTTTGGATTTAACAGCTTTTTTAAACGCTTATCCACCATTATCAGAACCGATGTTGTGTGCTATTGTAGGAGGTGTTATCTCAGGTATTGGCTTTGGTTTGATTTTCCGCAGTAATTGCAATACAGGCGGTGTAGATGTAATAGCAGCACTGATTAAAAAATTATATTCATATAATGTCGGAACGATGGTATTTGTTTTAGACTGTTTGATTATTTTATCTAGTGTATGGTTATTTGATTATAATATTGCAGTATACACTTTTATTTGTATGTATATAGGTGGTGTACTCACCAATAAGATGATTGATGGTTTTAATATGCGAAAATCCATCATGATAATTACAGAAAAACCAGAAGCGATAGCAGATGCGATTATGATTGAATTAGATAGAGGAGTTACTTTTCTCTATGGACAGGGGGCATATACTAAAAATAATCGTAAAGTTATTTATGTAGTGATTACTATGCGACAGGTGAGTAGAATAAAAGAGCTAACTTTGGATATAGATAAAAATGCTTTCTTTATTATTTCTGATGCAAGAGAAGTAACAGGAGAAGGCTTTTCACATCACTGATAATTTTAGATAAAGAAAATAGCCATAACTCTAAGGGTTAAAGAGTTATGGCTTTTATATAAATGACAATAAGAGGAGTCATTGGGATAGGTAAGAGTTTAATATTTTATTTTAAAACTATTTGATGAACAAGATTGCGTACATCTTCAAGACCATTTTGAGCCATGAGATTATGCAAATACATAAATGAAACTTGTGCACCAATATAATTTCTAAAATCATTGAATAATTTACCATTTAAATCTTTATCGGAGAAATTGTAATCAGTTTTAGCGATTTCTTTAAGGTAAATTACTGTATTTTTAGCAACAATACCACTCAATACCCAGTCATGGTCGCCTAAGTGGACAATATAACCTTCTTGATGTTGTGGTGTAGGTAATTTATCTCCAGATTTATCAAGTAAACCGTATTTTACAGGATTTTTTTGAGCAATAATACTTGCTGCTTTAATCCAGTTAACTACACTTTCTTCATCTTTATCACTGCCAGGGTGATTATGAGCACAAGCTTGAGCAACAATTTCTTCAGCAGGTAAATTGCGATAAATAGCTTCAACAAGCCCTAAAATATGATGTGCTCCTGTACCTGCAATGGAATATTCAGGAAGACAAGTTCCATCTTCATTCCATTGGAATACCCATGGTTTAGCCAAATCATGTAAAGCTTGAGCAGAAAGTACAATATCAGTATTTACAGCATAACCAAAGATTAATTTATAAGTATTGACTACGCCTTCAGAAATAGATAAATTGGCTGCTGTATGTGTTGGAAGTCCTCCAGGATAAGAATGATGGCTAGCATAGCCACTGCCTGGAGCAGAGATGAAATCTTGTGGATTTTTATTAGATTTTAGTGGTGGAAATAATTGTTCTGGGCTGATGATGGAAGTATCAATCAAGCCTTTATTAGCAAGTTCATTGTAAATATTAGTTACATCTGTAGAAGATGTGTATAATTGCATAAATTTAGGACGTGTATCTTTGATTAAATCTAATGTTTGTTGACGAAGCTTATTATCTGTTATTTTTTCCACACTAGAAATTATGTAATCATAAGCATTATTGACAAGCTGTGAGTTAAGTGGTGCTTTTGTAGCTGGTGGTAAATCAGATAATTTAATTGGATTTATTTTAAAATTAGAAGGTGTTATTTTTTGAGCGAAAGCTTTATGATTTAAGCCTGTTAAATCGAAAAGTGCAGCTCCAGCTAAAACACCAGCACCTAATTTAAAGAAATTACGACGAGACAAATTTTGCATATATCAACATTCCAATCTGCTAACGGTTGAGCAATATTTTTAAGTTGATTTTAGTATATATAGTGAATGTATAATTTTAATTTAGCTTTAGCTAAATCTAGGTAAATAATTTGCAAAAAATAGATAAAAAAAGCATTAAGAATATAAAATATATATCTTAATGCTGTTTAATTTATTCAATAGTATTTAAAAGGATTTGATGATTATTATAAATCAAGCTTTCTGGATTATTTCCTTGTAAAATGCGGAAAAGTTCTGCTGGAATGTATAATTTGTCATTGATGAGCAGTGGCCCAGAACCAAGGGAGATAGGTGCAGTCATGCCAAGAGCAATAGTGCTTTGAGCAGTGTATAAATCTTGACCAATTTTTACAGTAGATTTCATATTTTTACTGTTAATGGTAGCTGTTTGTTCGTCGCTATCCCAAGATATGGTGAAACCTAAATTTTTGCAGACATCACGAGCTGGTACTAATGTACAATTATTAATTATAATAGGGTAAGAATTGATTTTAGTACCATTGACGATTATTTCATCTTGTTGGGTTTGTGTACTTTCTTGATTAGTAGAAGTAGCTTCTACAGGTAGAATATAGGTAAATACGGCTAAAGAAAAAAAAGATAGAAGCAATAAGCGAGAAATTAATTTCATTAAATCACCTTCTGATTTTTGTAGATTGTAAAATTTATTTTAGATTAGAGATAAATTGTTAATACATCTCAAA
>ENA-OQHF01001898-OQHF01001898.1-human-gut-metagenome-genome-assembly--contig:-NODE-1898-length-10993-cov-2.924167_pt1 | contig 10993 bp, 12 predicted proteins | sample MGYA00242559_ERZ504709 | MGnify/ENA primary metagenome ERZ504709 (study PRJEB26092, sample SAMD00036203) | human gut metagenome | host: Homo sapiens | study: EMG produced TPA metagenomics assembly of... | reverse complement strand
TAAAGCAATTTTAAAATCATCAAATCCTGTTTTTGGTGTGTATGAAAAATACCCATCAGAAATATAATCTAGCATTGCTTGTTTTACCATAGGTGGACAAGGAAAATCAGGATCTGCAGCTGTTAGTGGAATAACTCCTTCCTCAACTTCTGCCCAACGCAAATTGTACGCTTTTCTTTTTAATACATCTAAATTTACATTTTCATCATCAAAAAATGACATTATATTCATCTCCTATCTTCTAAATTTGGCAGGAATATATTCCTGCCAAATAAGTAATTATTTATTTTCTAATTTTTAAATCTTTTATCAATAACTTCAAACAAATCAACTAAATGCATTGCTACATTTAATTCACTACTTGCACACATACATGTATCTTTGTGCATGAGAGAATAATATTGAATATTCTAATTCTTCTCCACGAGATTCTGCTTGTAAAGCATCTGTTTGTACTTGATGAGCTTGTACAATTAGCTTCATTTGCTTGCTTTAATAATTCTTTTGCATTTTCTATATCAAATGTATCCAAAGCTTTTAAAGCATCCATTGTTTTTTCTCTAGCATCTCCTGCATGTAAATAATCTTCATTGCTGTTTGTGCGTGTTCTAAATTCATTTTATTCCCTCATTTCTACTCTAATTTTATTTTTCACTGTTTTACTTCTAAATATTGTTGTTTTCGTAAACTTTAAAGATGGTAACCAAATAAACCATGAAACGATAAACAATACGATTACTAAAACAACTCCAGCAAGACTTCCTGTTGTTAAATAACCTTGAATGATATTTGGTAAATACCACATTTGCATTGGTGCGCTAGGAACAGGCACTAATCCAATTCTCATAACTAAATACATGATGCTAGGAATGACAATTGAGTTTAAACATAATGGAATCATAAAATTGGGTTCCAAACTACTGGTGCACCGAAAACAATTGGTTCATTAATATTGAAAATTGCTGGTAAAACACATACATTTCCAATAGCTTTTAAACGTTTTACTTTAGAACGCATACACATAATAACTAATGCTAATGTACATCCTTGACCACCGATATAAGTTAATCCCATAACTGTTTCCATTAAGTTAATATTTTGTGCAACATGTCCCGCAGCTACAGCTGCCATATTAGCATCCATACCTTCCATCCAAATTGCCCATGCAATTGGGAATAAAATCCAAGTAAATCCAAATGAATATAAGAAACATGTAAAGAATGTAATCGCAATTAATCCTAACCAAGTTTGACCAAATGCTGAAATTGGAGAGAATAATCCACGAATAAATAATGGTAAATCAAATCCAGTATTCATGATAACTAAACCAATAACCAATGTAATTGTAACTGGAACAAGTGCATCCATCCAAGCCACAACCATATCAGGCATAACTGTATCTTTTTTAAACATTGAATGATTTGATGCTACATTGAAAATCCAAGCAGTAAATACTGCAGTAACAACAGCCGTCAACATACCTCCAGTACCAATTTTATCCATTACAAATGAAATATTACCATCTGCAATATTTGGTATAGTGATAATAAAGAATAATGCTAAACTTGATAACATAGCGGAAATTTTTAATTTTTCATTTCCCTTTTTTTTCTAATACTTTCATTGGAACTAATATTGTTAAGAAAATAGCAATTAATCCAAATGAGAAAGTATTCAATTGTGAAATGTCTGGAATCCAGCTCAATGCTTCAAAATTTCTAAATACACCAACAATTGAAGATACCGATCCAATCATAATCATTGGTAAAATGCTCATGATTGATTGTTGAATTGCCATAATATAAACATTTTGTGTTAATTTATCTAACTTAGGTGCTAATGAATTTGTAATCCAACCCATAAAACCTTTTTGATTTTCAACATTTTTGTCAGCTTTAACTTCTTTTTTTTCTACTTCTTTTACTGGTTCTTTTTCTACTTCTTGTGGTTTAGCACCTTTTAAAACATCCATTGCTTGTTTTAAAGTTGCTGCACCATCAATAGCTCCATATGCATCTTTATCAATAAAAGCAAATGGAATATTATATTGTTCTAAATCTTTTGCTAAAGCATCTTTCTTATAAGCTAAGTGTGGTCCAAACATAATAATGTCTGTTCCTTTTAGATTATTTGTCATCTCAGCTTCGCTTCTTGCAATAACATCAATATCATCTAATCCTTGTTCTTTTGCGGCTTTACGCATAGCTTGAGCCATGAACCCACTCGAAGCACCGGCACCGCACATCAATAATATTTTCATATTTCTTCACCTATTTTCTTTCTTTATTATTTATGAGCAATTACTTCTACCTCACAAAGCACTTGTTTTGGAAGTTCTTTAACAGCCACACAAGATCTTGCTGGACACATTCCATTAAAATATTCACTATATACTTTATTGAAAGTCGCAAAATCATTCATATCTGCAATAAAGCATGTTGTCTTAACAACATCGCTTAATTTAAAACCAGCTTCTTCTAAAACAGCTTTAACATTTTCTAAAGACTGTTTAGCCTGTCCTTCAATATTATCAGATTCCACACATCCTGTTTTAGGATTAACTGGAATTTGTCCAGAAACAAATGCAAATTCACCAGCTATAATTCCTTGAGAATATGGCCCAATTGCTGCTGGGGCTTCTTTTGTTTTAATTTCACTATTCATTTTCTTAGCTCCTCTCTCTAATGAAATATTTTTCACAATTACATTGTAGTATGTTATTTTATTTTAGTCAATAAACTTTCTTTAATTTTATAAACTTTTTTTTACTATTTTATAAAATGATAGCGCTTATTTTTAACTTAATTATATTAAATATATTTATTAAATGAAATATTTTTCATTACTTATTTTAAATTTATTTAATTTATGTTATAATAGGTATTGGAGGTAACTATGAAATTCAAAGAAATTCAACTTACATTAATCGATCACAAATTTTAAAAAGTTTACAGTACACTACTAGAAGGCCTAGAAAAATATTTAGGATATGGTTATGAAATTGTATTGCATAGCTTAGATAGTTATGAACACTCGGTCATAAATATAGTAAACGGTGAACATACTGGCCGTAAGATAGGGGCTCCTATTACAGACAAAGCATTAGAAATGCTTAGTCGTTTAAAAGATAGCGGTGAATCAAGTGAAACTTACTTTTCTACAAACGCTAAAGGTGAACCATTAAAAAGTACTACTATTGCAATTCGTGGTGAAAATAATAGAATTATTGGATTATTATGTATGAACTATTATATGAATATTAGTTTAAACGATTTTATTCAATCTTATGTTCCTAAAAAACAAGAAGAAGTACAAATCAAATCTGTTACTGAAACTTTTGCAAGTAACGTAGATGAAATGATTTTATCTACTTTGGAATATGTAAAGAACGAAGTATACGAAGATTCTTCAATTTCATATTCTAATAAAAACAAGGCTATAATTTCTCAATTATATGATAGGGGTATTTTCCAAATAAAAGATTCTGTTCCAAAAATTGCAGACGAATTAAACATTTCAAAAAATACTGTATATTTACATTTGCGCAATTTATCGCCTCAAGGAAATTAATAAAAACACCTAAGATACTATTCTCTTAGGTGTTTTTATTAATTAAAATTTTTTTAATCAATTTCGGAAGCAAAACCCTAACGTTTTGCTTCTATTTTTCCTTCTTTAATTCTTAAAGACACATCACACATCTTTGCTAGAGTAGGTGAATGGGTTACCAAAATAACACATTTATGATGAATATGTGCTAAATCTAAGAAAGTATTCATGATCTCTATTGAATTCTTTTCATCAAGATTACCCGTGGGTTCATCACAAAGAATCAAATCGACTTCTCTTGCAATAGCACGTGCAATTGCAACTCTTTGTTGTTGTCCTCCTGATAATTGTCGAATATCTCTTTTACATTCATCTTTGGAAAGTCCAAGTTGTTTAAGAATAGATAAACAATATTCTTTTTTATCTTTTCTTTTGATCCCCGCAATTTCTAAAGCAGACATAACATTTTCTAAAGCATTCATATAATAAATAAGATTATAAGATTGAAAGACAATTGAAATATCTTCTCGACGATATTTATTCAAACCTATTTCTTGAATATCTTTTCCTTTGAACAAAACTTTTCCATCATCAGGTTTATCTAAACCAGAGGCAAGAGAAAGAGTTGTTGTTTTCCCGCTTCCACTCGCACCAACAACTGCATAGATTTTACCTTTTTCAAACAAATAAGAAGCATGATCTAAAATTTGATTTTTTTCTTTGCCATCTTGATAACTATAGCTTACATTTTCTAATTCTAATAACTTTTCCATCTTAACCTTCCTTTCTAGATAAGATTTGTCTAGGTGTAAGTCTTAATACATAGGCTGCAGGTACAGCAATAGAAACAATACAGATTGCTGCTGTAACACCGGCAAGTTGAATGATATTTTCACCTGTAATCGAAACATCTAATTCCTGATTTGATGGTCCTTGCATCATATTTCCTAAGAAATTTTCTTTTGTTTGTGTATTGTTTTTTTGTTGATTACTATCTGATTGATTTTGATTGTCATTTGGTTGATCTCCTTTTTGACCCATTTGCATGACATTTGAAGAAGAACTACTTTCTAACATATTTCCCATATAATGAGATGTTAATTGTCCTGTACCTAAAGAAATCACAAAAGCAACTACTGCAATTAACCCTACTTCAATAAGTTGTTGAGCAATAATTTTAACTTTACTTTGTCCAAGTGATAAAAGAACACCAATTTCATAATATCTATTTCTAATTGTTAGAGCTAAGATTAAACAAAGAATTGCACTACCAGCAATCACTACGATCCATACAAACATCTTTGCAAATGATTGCATACTTTCAAGAGAAGAAGCATTTTGTTGATAAAGACGATTATTGGCATCTAATGAGAACGTATCAAAATCAATATCACTTTTCTTTTTCGCAAGTTCTACAAAAGCTTCTGCGTTTTCTGGATCATCTAAATAATAAATTGCTGATGTAATATTTTCACTACTTCCAGTAAGTGTTTGTCCAATTGATAAATCAGTATAAATTGTGTTTACTGGATTATTGAAATGAGCACTACCAATTTCATTTGTTGATTGAATTTCATAAATACCTACAATTATAAGTTCTTGAATAATTGTTTCATCATTAATCGTTGATGTAATAGTAAAAGTATCACCAACACTTAAATCATTATCACTTGCAAGATTGGTTTCAATAACACAATTATTTGTATTTTGATCTTTTGTTGTAAGTAAACGCCCTTTTGTAAGTTTATAATTGTTATTGGTAAAAGAATCTAAATACTTCATTGTGGTGTTGGCACTGATTGTAAAATCAACTTGATTTGAAGCTTGTTCTGGTTGATTATTACTATTATCTGATGCAGTTTCTACCGCTGAAATAGAATTACTGTTAGCTGATGTAGATATTTGATAATTATAATTTTTTACATACTTTAAATCTTTTAAACTATCTGCCATGGTTGTTGTTAATGATGTCTCATTACTTACGGCTTCACTAGGTTTTCTGTTTTTTATCATATTTCTAAAATCAATAGAAAGAGTTACATCGTTTCCTAAACTACTACGAATTTGATCCATTGATTTTTTTGTTGCTGATTGAATAGATAAACCAGCAATAACGAGATTTGTAATTACAACAATAATTACAAATAATAAAATCGTTTTTCCTATATTTTTCTTTAAACTTAATAGTGCATTTTTTATCATACATTTCTACCTCCGACTTTAATATACCGAGATACTTTAACAATAAAATGGAATAATTATGTTAAAAAAAGTGTTTCATCATTAGCAACTCTTTTATTAAAAAAGTTATCCTTATAAAGGAAAGAAGGAAAATTATGAAATTAGAGGAATTGGCTATTGGAAAAAGTGCTGTTATTCTCTCTGTTGGCGGAGAAGGAGCTTTAAGACAACACTTTTTAGATATGGGATTAATTCAAGGTACAGAGGTTACCATGGTAAAGTATGCACCGATGGGTGATCCTATGGAAATTAAAATACATGATTATGAGCTTACTTTAAGGAAAGAAGATGCTCATAAAATTGAAATTAAAGAAATAACTAAAAAAACAGAAAATAAAAATGATTCATTCATTTTTCAATATAAAGATCACCCTGGCTATGGTGAATCAAGTTATCATAAAATGAATGATCATCAAATCTATCATGAAAGTGATTTACTCACATTTGCTTTAGTAGGAAATCAAAACTGTGGTAAAACCACACTATTCAATCAACTTACAGGTTCAAATCAACATGTTGGTAACTTTCCTGGAGTTACTGTTGATCGTAAAGATGGAAGAATTAAAGGGTATCAAAATACTCTGATTACTGATTTACCAGGTATTTATTCTATGTCACCTTATAGTAGTGAAGAAATCGTCACAAGAAACTTCTTATTAAGAGAAAGACCTAAAGCTATTATTAATATTGTAGATGCTACAAACATTGAAAGAAATCTATATCTTACAATGCAACTTTTAGAACTTAATATGCCAATGGTTGTCGCTTTAAATATGATGGATGAAATGTTAGGTAATGGAGGAACTGTATTAATCAATGATTTAGAAGAATATCTCGGTGTTCCAGTTATTCCTATTTCAGCTGCTAAAGGGGAAGGTATTGATGAACTCGTCAGCCATGTTTTACATGTTGCTTATTATCAAGAAAGACCTCAATTTTATCAACATATAGATAATCAACAAAATAAAGCGATTGATCGTTGTTTAAATGCAATTGAACATTTAATTGAAGATCATGCCTCAAACGCAAAGATTCCATTACGTTTTGCAGCAAGTAAACTTGTTGAAAAAGATGAACTTTTATTAGAACAACTTGATCTGAGTCAAAATGAAAAAGAAACTTTAGAACATATTCGTATTCAATTAGAAGAAGAAAGTAATCTTGATTGTTCTGCTGCTATAGCAAGTAATAGATTTCATTATATTACAGATATTTGTAAACAAACTGTAAAAAAACCACATGAAAGTAAAGAAAGATTAAGAAGTCAAAAAATTGATCAATTCTTAACAGGAAAATATACAGGAATTCCTGCTTTTATTGGAATCATGGGAATTGTTTTCTTTCTAACATTTAATGTTATTGGAGCTTTTTTACAAGGAGTTTTAGAAAGTGGGGTGACTGTTGTCACAAATTATGTTGACACTTTACTCACAAATGCTCAAATTAATGTTGCTTTGCATTCTTTGATTATAGATGGGATTTTTAATGGGGTAGGAACTGTTTTAAGTTTCTTACCAATTATCGTTACTTTATTTTTCTTTTTATCAATTCTAGAAGATAGTGGATATATGGCACGTGTGGCATTTATCATGGATAAACTGCTTAGAAAAATAGGACTTTCTGGACGAAGTATTGTCCCTATGTTGATTGGCTTTGGTTGTACAGTACCTGGCGTTATGGCAAGTCGTACACTTTCTTCAAGAAGAGATCGACAAATGACAATCATTCTAACACCATTTATGTCATGTTCAGCAAAACTTCCAATCTATGCTTTCTTTACCTCCGTCTTTTTCCCAGGTAAGGGCGCATTAGTCATGATTTTCTTATATGTTTTTGGTATTTGACGGGTATTATTTTTGCTTTGATTTTAAAAGGATCCCTTTTTAAAGGTGAACCTGTTCCTTTTGTCATGGAACTTCCAAACTATCGTATGCCTGGCGCTAAAAACGTCTGTCAATTATTATGGGAAAAAGCTAAAGATTTCTTACAAAGAGCTTTTACAGTTATCTTTGTTGCAACCATTGTTATTTGGTTCTTACAAACTTTTGATTTAAGATTTAATATTGTTACTGAATCAAAAGATAGCATTCTAGCTATTCTTGCTGGTTATATTGCTCCAATATTTAACCCATTAGGATTTGGTGATTGGCGCATTTCAACAGCCCTTATTTCAGGATTTATGGCAAAGGAAAGTGTTGTTTCGACATTATCTATTCTTTATGGTTCAACCCAATCATTGTTGATGTCACTTACAACACCAGCTGCTTTATCTTTACTTATTTTTTGTTTACTTTATACACCTTGTATTGCTGCTATTGCTGCAATCAAAAGAGAACTTAATGGTAAATGGGCATTGATTGTTGTCTTTGGACAATGCCTTATTGCTTGGCTTGCCTCTTTTGTTGTGTATCATTTGATTTTATTGGTATTTTAGTATTGTAACATCAGTTTTTGCATTGTAACAATTAGATTGTTACAATGCAATTTTTATTGTTACAACAAAAAAACAGATCCAAGGGAAGAGAAAAGATCTGCTTTTTACTATTATCTATTATTATTTTTTAAAAAGGGAAATTGATAATTAAGTTTTGAGTTTAAGTAAGTTCTTGTTCCTCCTTTCGTGTATTATCATAGATAAGTTTTATGAATTTTATTTAACTTTTTCATGTTTCTTTCTTGTTTGTTTTGTCAAAAATTATGGGATAAAAAAATGCAACGTTAAATAACATTGCATTTTTAAATTGCTTTAATATTTTGGTGTTAATTCTACATACATATCTTTGTATTGTTTTGCGCTTTGTTGCCAAGAAACATCTTTATTCATATCACGAACAACCATTTCATCCCAATATTTTCTATTTTCAAAATAAAGTGTTTTAGCACGATTGATCGCATCATAAAGAAGTCCACTTTCATAACGATCAAATGTAAAACCATTACCTGTATTATCAAATAGATTATAAGGTTGAACAGTATCTTTAAGTCCACCCGTTTCTCTTACAATTGGGATAGAACCATATCTCATACTAATAAGTTGTGTAAGTCCACATGGTTCAAATCTTGATGGTACTAGTAAAGCATCACATCCTGCATAAATATTGTGAGCGACATTTTCATTGTAAGCAATATATGCACAGAAGTTTCCTTTATATTTATTTTCATAATAACGGAAAGCATCTTCATACATCGCATCTCCTGTACCTAAAACAACAACTTGTGTATGTTCATCCATAATACTTGGAATAACATCATTGACAAGATCAAGACCTTTTTGATTTGTAAGACGTGAAATAAGTCCAATGACAATTTTATGATCATCAACTTCTAATCCTAATGATTCTTGAAGTGCTTTTTTATTTGCTTTTTTATTCTTGATAACAGATTGACTATCATATTGAGCAGCTAAAAGTTTATCTGTTGCTGGGTTCCAAATATCCGTATCAATACCATTAACAATTCCTAAAATCTTACTACTATGATATCTTAAATGTTCTTCAAGACCTTCACCATATTCTTCTGTTTGAATTTCTCCAGCATACGTATTACTTACGGTTGTAACTACATTACTATAAGTAATACCACCTTTTAACATATTCGCATCTAACCAATTTTGTGTCATACAATCTTTATTGAAGACATAATCAGGAAGATCAGACCAATATTGAATTGTTTTTCGATCATAGACACCTTGGAATCTTAAGTTATGAATTGTAAGAATAGCACCTGCACGTCCAACGTTTGTATCTTTAAAGGTTGTTCTTAAATAAAGAGGAACTAAAGCTGCTTGCCAATCATGACAATGTACAATATCTGGTGTCCAATTTAAATAATTAAGTGCCGCAAGAGCTGCTTTACTAAAATAACAGAACTTAGGAATATCATCGATAAGATTAGTATATGGATTACCCCATGAGAAGAATTCATCATTATCGATAAAATCATAAACAACACCATCTTCTTGATATTCCATAATACCTACATAATATTGTTTTCCATCTGCACATAGATCCATATAAAATGATCCTTTATATTCCATCTTTTCTTGGAACTTTTGAGGAATACATTTATATCTAGGAATAATAACTTTAACATCCATATTTAATTTAGCTAAACTCTTTGGAAGAGCTGACATAACATCCCCTAATCCACCCGTTTTTACAAATGGATAACATTCTGAACCAATAAAAGCAACACTTCTACGTGGTCCTAAATCAATTGATTGAGGTTTTTCAACAGGAACTTCTTGAATAACTTCTGTTGGTTTAGCCTCAACAGGTGTTTCACTTTTTACAGATTTTGGTTTAGCAGTAGTTGTTTTTTTACTTGTAGCTGTTGTTGATTTAGCAGTTGTTGTCTTTTTAGTAGTTGCTTCCTTAGTAGAAGCTGTTTTTTTAGTTGTTGTTGTTTTGGCAGCGACTTTTTCAGTTGTTGTTTCTGATTTTGCAGTAGCTGCCTTTTTACTTGTAGCTGTTGTTGATTTAGCAGTTGTTGTCTTTTTAGTAGTTGCTTTCTTAGCAGGCGCTGTTTTTACAGCTGGTGCTGATTCAGCAGCAACAACTTTTTCACTTGTTTCTTTTGGTTCAACAGTAGTAGTTTTTTTAGGCACTTCTACTTGGTTTAACATCAGTTGTCTTTTCACTTGTGATTGGTGTTGGTTCAACAACCGTATTGGCCTTTACACCTGATGTTCTTTTTTTATTCGTTCTTGTTGTTCTTTTTTTTACTTTTTTTGAACTGTTTTTTTTACTCATAATTTTTTCTCCCATCTTGAAAATAATATCATGTTTAAAATCTCTAACTTCATCATTTTCTCTTATTAACATTTCCTATTATATGTCATTAGAATTTGCAATTTTTGTATCTTTTTAATATTTTATACATACAAAAATTCTTTCATTTTAATTTACTTTCATATTCAAAATGTTCTTTTAATTATTGTATCATAATCAATGAATGTTGTTTATATATTCTGCTACAAAAATCAGATTCAAAAGGGATGGGGGAAGAATCTGTTTTTTAATCTATTATTATCTTTTTTTTAAAAATGGGAAATTTATGATTAAGTTTTTGTTTAAGTAAGTTCTTGTTCCTCCATTTCGTCTATTATCATAAAGTAAGAAATATTGAATCTTTATTTTACTTTTTCATGTTTCTTTTTTTGGTTGTTTTGTCGAAAATCATGTGATTAATAAGAAGTTTTTAC
>ENA-OQHF01001896-OQHF01001896.1-human-gut-metagenome-genome-assembly--contig:-NODE-1896-length-11008-cov-3.146402_pt1 | contig 11008 bp, 8 predicted proteins | sample MGYA00242559_ERZ504709 | MGnify/ENA primary metagenome ERZ504709 (study PRJEB26092, sample SAMD00036203) | human gut metagenome | host: Homo sapiens | study: EMG produced TPA metagenomics assembly of... | reverse complement strand
GGGCTTTTTGCGGCGGGCGTGCTTTTGGGGCTTGCGGCGGGGCTTTTTGCGGGAGGGCTCGGGCTGGACAGAGGCATCGTTCAGGCGGGACATCGCATCCAGCAAAGCGCCCTGCAGGCTGTCCGAGGGTACCCCGCTCTCCGAAAAGGCGAACAGGAATTTATAGATCTGGGGCTGCAGCTCCTCGTACAGCCCAAGGCGGGTGTACACCTCCTTGAACAGCTGAAAAATCTGTGTCTTGTTCTCTACGATGCCGCGCAGGTCGATCTGGGTATGACAGAGGCTTTTGGGGTTCTGGATATAATGATATCCGGCCTCGGGGATGGAAACGAACACCTCCGCGTGCTCCAGATACCCCATGTTGAAGATCAGATCCTCGGCCCAGTGCACATCGGGCGCAAAGGCAAGCTGATTTTGTGCAATGATCTCCCGGCGGTAGAGTTTGTTCCACAGCACGCCGTAGTAAAAGGAGGCGGGCTGCTGCATCAGGCGGCGGGCGTAGTCCTCCCGGCTGTAAACGCCCTGCGGCAGAAAGCCGTACTTGTGCACCTCGGTCTTGGGGGCTTCCGGCTCGATGCCAAGGGAGGTCTGCAGCGTTTCCAGCGCGTGCCCGGTCTTGCTGGAGTTGGAAGGGATCACCATCCAGTACGGGGCGATCACAAGGTCGGCGTTGTGCTGCAAGGCGGCCTGTACAAGGTTCTGGGTGTAATCAGGGTCCAGTGCGTCATCACTGTCCGCAAACTGGATATAGTCGCCCTGCGCAAGGGTAAGCCCGGCATTCCGCGTGCGGGAAACACCCTCGTTCTCCTTATCCACCACCACGATGCGGGGGTCCTTGGCCCGGAACTGCTCACAGATGGCAAGGCTGTCATCCGTAGAGCCATCATTCAGCACGATGATCTCCAACTCCTGATAGGTCTGACTGCAAATGCTTTCCAGACAGCGGGAAAGCCCCTTCTGGGCGTTGTACACGGGCACAATGATGCTGACGAGAGGGTTCGTCATGGCAGGGCCTCCTTTTTTGACGACAAAATTTGAGTATTATTATCATACTCCAGCGGCGCCCGGATTACAAGAGCGCCGCACTGTGGCAGTTTGTGAAACCTTACGCCTGCGCCCAGTCCAGTGCAGTCCAGTCCGGCAGGAACTGGTCGCAGATGCGGCGCAAAGCGGGGGCGTCGGCGGCGCTGGTGGTGTCCTGAATGCCCACCAGATAGAAGCCGGCGTCATGGGCGGTCTGGGCAGCGTAGAGCGCGTCCTCGCACACGGCGCACCCGGCGGGGTCTGTGCCGCCAAGGCGGTGCAGCGCCTCCATAAAGGGGGCGGAGCTGCTCTTGCTCATGGCGCCCCGCGCCTCGATGTAGAAATCAAAGTATTCGTCGATGCCAAGGCGGGTCAGCACGGTGCGGCACTGGCTGCTCCATGTGTTGGAGCAAATGCACATCCGTGCGCCCTCGGCCCGCAGCCGGGCAAGGGTGTCCCGCACGCCGGGCTTCAGTTCCACCTTCTCGTACAATTGGGCGATCACCTCGCGCATCACGTCCAGATAGCCGTTCCTGTCCAGCGGCAGCGCATACTCCCGGATGAGGTACTGTGCGCCGTCCTCCATGCCCATGGTCAGCAGGGTCTCGTGCAGGTCTGCCTTCGGGGTGCGGCCAAAGCGCGCCAGCAGCGCCTCCGGGGCACCCTCCCATACCACCACCATGCTGTCGGTCAGGGTGCCGTCCATATCAAAGATCCATTGTTTGCAGTGCATACGTTCCTCCTGTTGTGCGCCCTCCGGGCCGCCTTTATACTCATCTCCGGTTAGTATAGCACGAAACTTTCACAGGAAAAAGGCATGATCTCTGAAAATTCGGGAGAATTTTACCTGAAAGTATGGTATAATTATAACAATTTTTAGAAAATACCGGGAACGTGCACGGGAGGGCTGGATATGGAACGCAGAGAACCCACGCAAAAGGCGCTGGTGCTGGCAGGCGGTGGTGCGCGCGGCAGCTATCAGGTAGGCGTCTGGCGGGCTTTGATGGAGCTGGACTGGCACCCGCAGATCATCACCGGCACCAGCGTGGGCGGGCTGAACGGCGCCATGTTCGTGCTGGACCTGTACGAGACTGCCCGGGATATGTGGCTGACCATCCGCAGCCGGGATGTGATGGAGCTGCCGGAGGAAAACGCCGACCTTTCCGCCCTGCACCAGTTTCTGCGCCGGGTGGTAAAGGAAGGCGGCATGGATGTGACCCCGCTGGAGGAGATCGTGGAGCGGGTGCTGGACGAGGACGCGCTGCGGGCAGCGCCCATCCGGTTCGGCATCGTGACGGTGGAGCAGCGCGGGCTGCGTCCCCGGGAGCTGACGCTGGAGGATATCCCCGCCGGGCAGGTGCGGGACTACCTGATGGCTTCGGCAGCCTGCTTCCCCGCCCTGCGGGCGCGGCAGATCGATGGGGTCAAGTTTCTGGACGGCGGGTACAGCGATAACATGCCCACCGGCCTTGCCAAGACCATGGGCGCAGAGGAGCTTGTCTGTGTGGATCTGGAAGGCGTGGGCATCACCCGCCCGAACCTGACCGGCCTGCCCACCACCATGATCCGCAGCTACTGGGAGCTGGGCGATATCCTGCACTTCGACCCTGACACCGCCAAGCGCAACATGGAGCTGGGCTACTACGATACCCGCCGCGCCATGGGATACCTGCGGGGCTGCGCTTATGCTGTATCCTGTGACGCCCAGAGCTGCGAGGATGCCGCCGCTTTTGCCCAGAAGTTTAGTCAACTGCAAAGGGCCGTGCGGGAAAAATATCCCGTGACCCTGACGGCAGATGTGGCTCTTAAACTGGCCAATATGACAAAGGACGACCAGCTTGCCCCGCTGGAAGCCGCCGCCGAGGATGCCGGGGTGGACCCCACCCGTTTCTACACCACCCGGACGCTGGCCCAGGCGTTTCTGGCGGCGTGCGACAAAGAGCGTATGGAAAGCTTTGCCCCGCTGTTCACGGGCAGCAGCACCGCCGGGCAGGCGGCGCTGGCCGCTTTGCTGCCCAATACATTCTTACAGGCGCTGGTGTGGCGCACTTTGACCGCACCGGCTTTGCCGGAGGTGACAGAAGATGAAGGTTTATAAAGGCGTATCCGCATCCCCGGGGCTGGTGCTGGGTCAGGTGAGCCGTCTGGAGCACCATGTGGAGACCTTCAGCCACGGCCCTTTCAACCCGGAGCGGGAACTGCGGCTGCTGGCAAATGCCGTGCACACGGCGCAGAATGAACTGGACTCCATGGCGGAGCGCGCCGCCCCCACCGAGCAGGCCATCTTTTTGTTCCAGAGCATGATGCTGGACGACGAGGGCATGATGAACGAGGTGCGCTTTTGCATCAATGCGGGCATCAGCGCCTCGGCAGCGATGCATCAGGTGGGGCAGCGCTACGCCGACCAGCTTGCCAACATGAAGGATAACCCCTGATATGCAGCTGCGCAGCGTGGATATTCTGGACGCCACCCGCCGGGTGATCAACATCCTGACCAACCGCCCCCGGGTGTGGCTGGCGCTGGATCATCCGGTGATCCTTGCCGCCGACCGGCTGATGCCCACTGATCTGTTCAGCGTGCCCTCCGGCATGATCTTAGGCGTCATCACCGCCGAGGGCAGCGGCCAGAGCCATGCCGCCATCATTGCCCGGGCAATGAACATCCCGGGCATCGTGCAGGTGGGCAAGGATTTTCTGGACGACTGCGACGGACGCACCGTCATTCTGGACGCAACCAACGGCAACTGCATCCTTGACCCGGATGCCGTCGCCCGCCAGCAGGCGGAGGCCAGCATCTGCCAGCTCCAGCGCGAGGACGCGGAGATGAAGCAGCTGCACAGCCTGCCGGACGAAACGCGGGACGGCGAACCCTTTGAGCTGCTGGCCAACTGCTTCGGCCCGGAGGATATCGACACCGCCATGCAGTCCGGTGCCAAGGGCGTTGGGCTGCTGCGCAGCGGCTATATGATGCTGCCCGGGCGCATTCTGGACGAACAGGAACAGTACTTTTTCTATTGCTCCTGTCTGGCGGCGGCAAACGGCTGCCCGGTGACCGTGCGTACCTTCGACTTTGGCTCCGACCGCACCGTGGCCGATGCCAATCAGGGGCCGCAGTCCTCCAAGCTCGGTCTGCGCGGCATCCGCAACAGCCTGCGCCAGCCCCAGCAGTTCCAGACCCAGATCTGCGCCTTGCTGCGCGCCGCCGCCCGGGGGCCGCTGCGGGTGATGTTCCCCATGGTGACCGATGTAGAGGACTGGGACGCTGCCATGAGCATCGTGGAGCACTGCCGCCAGAGCCTGCGGGAGCGGGGCGTGCCCTTTAACGAGAACACCCAGTTCGGCGTGATGCTGAGCATCCCCGCCGCCTGCCTGACCGTGGAGGACTTTGTAGCCCACGGCTGCGATTTTCTGGTCATCGGCACCAACGACCTGACCCAGTACACCCACGCCGCCGACCGCGAGCTTGCCAGCGCAGAGCACTACTACCGCCCCGCCAGCCCGGCCATGAAAAAGCTGATCACCATGGTGATGGATGCCGCGGGTGCGCACCACGTCCCGGTGACCATCTGCGGCCTTGCCGTGGGCAACCCCGCCAACACAGCGCAGTACCTGCACCTCGGTCTGCGCAGCTTCTCGGTAAGCCCCCAGAACCTGCTCAAGGTAAAACAGGCTCTGCTGGACACCGATGCCCACCCGGATGCAGGGGAAAATGCCTGAGAAAGATTTACGAAACGTAATATAACGCAAAATAATAAGAGGCTGTTGCACAAAATCCTGTGCAGCAGCCTCTTATTGTTTATTACTCCAGATTCCCCGTCAGGGTCATGACGGCGGAGAGCACCGCCAGCGGGGCGGTCTCGCAGCGGAGGATACGGGGGCCAAGGCCCACCGTTTTTTGCCCCGGCCTTGGCGGCCATTTCGGCCTCCTCGGCGGCAAAGCCGCCCTCGGCGCCGGTCACGATGGCAAGGCGCAGCTTCTGCCCATCGGCGGGCTTTGCCTCCGCCAGCAGCTGACGCAGGGGTGCGCCGCCGCACTCGTAGCAGAACAGAACCAGATCGTACTGGTCAAAGCTGCGGCACACCGCCCCAAAGTTCGGCAGCGGCAGGGCTACGTTTGGCAGAACGCCCCGGCCGCACTGCTTGGCGGCTTCCAGCGCAATGCGGTTGTAGCGCTCGTTCTTCTGCTCCTCTTTTTTGGGGGCGGCGACGCAGTAGCGGCTGAAGAAGGGCACGATGTGGGCAGCGCCCAGCTCCACCCCGTGCTTGATGATCTGTTCCAGCTTGTCCTGCTTGGGGTAGCCCGCCAGCAAAGTCACCTCCACGGTGGGCTCGGCGGCGCTGGGGTAGCCCGGCTCTACGGCAAAATCCACCCTGTCCTCCCCAAAGCCGGTGATGGTGGCGGTGTACTCTATGGCGTTGCCATCGCAGAGGATGACGGTATCCCCCGGCTTTGCCCGCATCACCCGGGCAAGGTGATGGGCGTCCGCACCCCGCAGGGTGGCGGTGCCGTCGGAGATCTCGGTGGTAAAGTAGCGGTGCGGCATATTGTGCGCTCCTTCTTATAATATTTGAATCTCAGGCCTTTTTGCAGACGATGCACTCCCAGCCGCGCTTTTCCTTGACTTCCACGACGGACAGACCGGCTTTTTCCAGCCCAGCGATCACCTCGTCCTTGCGGCTGTCGATGATGCCGCTGGCAATAAAGGTAGCGCCCTCGGCCATCAGGCCGGGCACGGCGGGGGCAAGGCTGATGATGGCGTTTGCCACGATGTTGGCGGTGATGATATCATAGGTGCCGCTGGCCTTATCGGATAGATCACCCACCAGCACGGTCAGCTTATCCTGCACGCCGTTCAGCGCAGCATTCTCCCCGGCGGTACGCACCGCCACGGGGTCGATGTCCACACCCTCGGCGCTGGCAGCGCCCAGCTTGAGGGCGGCAATGGCAAGGATGCCGCTGCCGGTGCCGATGTCCAGCACCCGCTCACCGCCGCGCACCTGCTCGTCCAGCGCCTCAAGGCAGAGGCTGGTGGTCTCGTGGCCGCCGGTGCCAAAGGCAAGGCCGGGGTCAAGGATCAGCTTTACCCGGTCGGTATCGTACTGCTGCCACGAGGGCACCACAGCCAGACGGCTGCCGATCTCCATGGGGTGATAATATTTGCGCCAGCCGTTCTGCCAGTCCTCCTGCTCCACGCCCTCGGTCTCCACGGTGTAGGGGATGCCGGCGGCTTCCATGCGGGCGGCGATGAGCGCCAGCGTCTCCACCTGAGAAGCGCCCGGCTCCAGATACATGTGGATGATCACGGTATCACGGGGCTTGTCCAGCAGCTCCTGCTCGATCAGGTCCACATGGGCGATCTCAGCAACCTGCTGCTCAATGTCGCTGTAATCCTCGATGTAAATGCCGCCCTCGGCGATCAGGGTGGCAACGGCTTCGGCGTTTTCGGCATCAGCCTTGGCCACGGTCAGGCGGATATCGGTCCATTCCATAGTACAAGTCTCCTTTTTGTATCTTATGGTGTATCTGAAAAGTCGAAAATTTAGTCTATTTCTACAAGCACAGCTGGATTTTGCGTTAAACAGCCTTGAAATCCACAAAGGATTCCTGCGGCTATTTGCCTTAAATCCCGCTTGTGCTTGCGAAATATTCGTCATTTTCTTTGTTTTCAGATACACCTTAGCCCTTCCGGCAGCGCCGGAGGGAAAAATTCTGTCACCTGTATAGTACCCGATTCTGCGCCCGGATGCAAGCCCCTTGGCAAAACCGGCGGCGCTACCGCCCGAAAGGGTGCACAGATTGACTTTCGGCAGAACATCCGGTATGCTATATGGGACAGGACAAAAAATGTGATGCTGCGCAAAGCGGCATCGGAAAGGGTTCTTTATCGTATGTGTACCAAAACCTTCACATGGCGGCTGCTCACCGGCCCTGAGCTGACCGAGGTGTATCTGAACGAGATGCGCCGGGACTTCCCCGCCGGGGAGCTGAAGCCCCTGAGCATGATCCTGACCAGCGAAGCGGAGGGCACCGCCCACACATGGGGCGTGTTTGACGGCGACACGCTGGCGGCTTATCTTTTGATGGTGCGGCCGGAGGGCTGCCGGGTGAGCCAGCTGGATTATTTTGCCGTAGTGCCCGCCTACCGCGCCCACGGCATCGGGGCGCAGCTGCTGGCACAGCTGCCCGCCCACGAGGGCGACGCCGAAGCGATTTTGATCGAGGCCGAGATGCCGGAAAAGGCCGAGGACGCCGCTATGGCCGTGCGGCGTCTGGGCTTCTACGCCCGCTGCGGCGCGTGGGACACCCACTACACCGAGCATCTTTTTGACGCATGGTTCCGCATTCTGGTGCTGGACTGCCCGGGCTGCGCCCCCCTTGCCCCGGAGGCCGCAGTGGAGGCGCTGACTGACTGTTACCGCCGCACCATCAGCCCCACCCAGTGGCAAAAGCATGTTCAGTTCTTTGCCCCGGACGGCAGCGTGTGCGGATAACCAAACCATCAGATGCGCAGGGCGCGGAGGAAGCTTCCATGAGTGAATTTTCACATCTGAAAAACAAGCTGCTGGCCGAGCAGGTGGAGGACCAGATCTACCACTACATTCTGGACGAAGCGCTGGAGCCGGGCGCAAAGCTGCCCAACGAGTTCGCACTGGGCGAAAAGTTCCGGGTGGGGCGCAGCACCATCCGCGAAGCGGTCAAGCTGCTGTCCAGCAAGGGCATCGTGGAGGTGCGGCAGGGCTCCGGCACCTATGTGGTGACCACGGTCAAGGGGCTTTCCGACCCGCTGAACCTGCGCAGTGTGCAGGACAAGAACGCGCTGGCCTTTGATCTGGTGAACGTCCGTCTGCTGCTGGAGCCGGGCATTGCGGAGATGGCGGCGCAGAACGCCACCCCGGAGGATATCGAGCGGCTGCGGCGGCTCTGCGAGCGGGTGGAGACCAAGATCCACGCGGGCGACCGCTACATCGAGGACGACATCGCCTTCCACACCTGCATCGCCGAGAGCAGCAAGAATCTGGTGGTGGGGCAGCTGATCCCGGTCATCGACACAGCGGTGATGATGTTCGTGAATGTCACCCACAAAAAACTCATCGACGAGACCATCATGACCCACCGCATGATCACCGAAGCCATTGCCAACCACGACCCCCTCGGCGCAAAGGCTGCCATGGTGATGCACCTGAACTTCAACCGCAGCTATATCAAAAAGGTCTACGATGGCGAGGATCCCGACGACGGCACCATCGGCATGGCGGCGTATGTCAATTGATACACAAAACTGATTGAAAATGCGCTCCGCTTTGCTCTGCGCATAGTCAGCGGAAAAATATTTTTTATAGAGCAATGCCGGAGCGTCTGCGGACGCTCCGGCATTGCATTTTCACGGGTGGGGTCGTGAAGGGAAGCGGCAGCTGCAGCGCCGCTTTCTACGAAAGCGCGGCGCTGCCGGAAAGGCTTTGACTGAGAGGGGCCTTCTCAAAGTCATCAGATGACTTTTCTCCCGCGTTTTTGCCAAAAGCCGCTTTGACAGTCGATTTTGGGCAAAATTCGCCCGGATTTGGGCAGTGTGCATGATGTATCCCAGAGTTTTTGCACAAAAAGTAGGACATACCCGTGACAACTTGCAAAGAGACGTCTGCGGATTTACAATAAAGCCACAAAAAGGTCCAGCAGAAAAAGGACGAAAGCAAGCAGTATTTGGAGGTAATGAATATGGAGTTGCGTTCACAGGAAGTCCGCACTTTAGCACCCGAGAACGACCCGCTGAAGATGGGTATGGGCTGGAAGGTCGAGGACCTTGCAAAGCCCCAGATCATGGTGGAGAGCACCTTCGGCGACAGCCATCCCGGCAGCGCCCATCTGGATCAGTTCGTCAAGGAGGCCGTGCAGGCGGTCAACGATAACGGCGGCAAGGCGGCCCGCTATTTTGCCACCGATATGTGTGATGGCATTGCACAGGGTCATGACGGCATCAACTACTCGCTGCCCCACCGTGACGCCATCGTCAATCTGGTGGAGGCACAGGCCAACGCCAGCGTCTACGATGGCGGCGTGTTCATCGCCAGCTGCGACAAATCTGTGCCCGCCATGCTCATGAGCATCGGCCGTTTGAAGGACATGAGCGCCATCGTGGTCACCGGCGGCGTCATGGAAGCCCACACCCTGCCCAAGGAGTATGTGGTCAGCGACCCTGCCTGTGCCATCAACGAGCTGCTGACGCTGGAGCAGATCGGCAAGTTTGATGCATGGGAAAAGACCGGCGTCATCCCCAACAGCCAACTGGACTACTACAAGCACAACGCCTGCCCCAGCTGCGGTGCCTGCTCCTTCATGGGTACCGCCTCCACCATGCAGATCATGGCCGAGGCACTGGGTCTGATGCTGCCGGGCACCGCCCTGATGCCCGCCACCGCCCCGGAGCTGAAGCAGGCCGCCTACGATGCCGGCAAGCAGCTGATGGAGCTGGTCAAGAAGGGCATCACCGCCAAGGATATCGTGACCAAGAAGAGCTTTGAGAACGCCATCATGGTGCACGCCGCCATCTCCGGCTCCACCAACGCCACCATGCACCTGCCCGCCATCGCGCATGAGTTCGGCATTGAGATCGACGCCGACACCTTTGACCGGATGCACCGCGGCGCACACTACCTGCTGAACATCCGTCCCTCCGGCGACTGGCCCGCACAGTACTTCTACTACGCAGGCGGCGTGCCCCGGGTGATGGAGGAGATCAAGTCCATGCTGCATCTGGACGTGATGACCGTCACCGGCAAGACGCTGGGCGAGAATCTGGAGGAGCTGAAGAAGAACGGCTTCTACCAGCACTGCGATGCCATTCTGGCCGAAAAGACCGCCGGTTTTGCCCGCCCGGTCAGCCGCGAGGACATCATCCACAGCTTTGATAACGCCAAGGGCACCGACGGCAGCATCGCCATCCTGAAGGGCAATCTTGCCCCGGAGGGCTGCGTCATCAAGCACACCGCCTGCCCCAAGAACATGTTCCACGCCACCCTGCGCGCAAAGCCCTTTGACAGCGAGGAAGAGTGCATCAGCGCCGTTCTGAACAAGCGGGTCCAGCCCGGAGATGCCATCTTCATCCGTTACGAAGGCCCCCGCGGCAGCGGTATGCCCGAGATGTTCTACACCGGCGAGGCCATCTGCGCCGACCCGAAGCTGGCTTCCAGCGTGGCGCTCATCACCGACGGCCGCTTCTCCGGCGCAAGCCGCGGCCCGGTCATCGGCCATGTCAGCCCGGAGGCCGCTGTGGGCGGCCCCATCGCTCTGGTGGAAGAGGGCGATCTCATCCGCATCGATGTGCCGAACCGCCAGCTTGCCATCGTGGGCGTGAACGGTGAGGAAAAGACCCCGAAGAGATGGAGGCCATCCTTGCCCAGCGCCGTGCCAACTGGAAGCCCAAGGCTCCCAAGTACACCAAGGGTCTGCTGAAGCTCTACTCTCAGCACGCTGTCAGCCCCATGAAGGGTGCATATATGGAGTAAAAACGCTTCGTTTGCGATAAAACCAAAACAAAAATCAACTGTTCAGCGTTTTTTTGCTGAACGGTCCGGATAAAGTTACGCCAAAACAAAAAGCGGATATTGCTTCACCTATAAAAACCATCGAAATCCGGTGTCCGTCTGCGGGGACGGCGCTGAAATAAGACCCAAAGCACACAAAACATCAAAAAATGGAGGAAACGTTTATGACAGCTGTTGCAACCCCGGACGCCGCACGGCTCGTGTTCGCCGCGGTGCGGGCCTGATCCTTTTGCTCATCCTTATCATCAAGTTCAAAGTCCACGCCATGATCTCCATCCTGATCGGTGCGGTAGGCATCGGCCTGATGGCCGGTATGCCCCTGTCTGACATCATCGGCTCGGTCAACGAAGGCATCGGCAACACCTTAAAGGGCATCGCTCTTCTGGTGGGCCTTGGCTCCATGTTCGGTGCCATTCTGGAAGAATCCGGCGGCGCACAGACGCTG
>ENA-OQHF01001894-OQHF01001894.1-human-gut-metagenome-genome-assembly--contig:-NODE-1894-length-11019-cov-6.878994_pt1 | contig 11019 bp, 13 predicted proteins | sample MGYA00242559_ERZ504709 | MGnify/ENA primary metagenome ERZ504709 (study PRJEB26092, sample SAMD00036203) | human gut metagenome | host: Homo sapiens | study: EMG produced TPA metagenomics assembly of... | reverse complement strand
ATTCTTGGCTCTTCTGATACCGCCATATCCAGAGCCTTTCCGAATGCTTTAAATAAAGCCTCTGCCATATGATGATTATTCCCTGCATCAAGGATCTTAAGGTGCAGGTTCATTGCGCACTATAGGAAACTGCATAGAAAAATTCACGCACCATCTCTGTATCCATTGTTCCAAGCGCCGGTACTGTAAAATCTGCCTGAAATTCAGATACGTCTGCGGAAAGTCAACTGCTCCAAGAGCAAGAACCTCATCCATTGGCAGTACAAAATATCCGTATCCGCTTAATTCCGGCCCTTTATCACTCCTAACGTGCCTGTGCCGATTGTCCCTGTCCCAGTACGATTCCTGTATCTTCGATCGTGTGATGGGAATCCACTTCAAGATCCCACGCACCTTAACATTTAAATCAAATAATCCATGTCTTGCAAATCCATCCAGCATATGATCAAAAACGGAATTCCTGTATCAATCTGATTCTTTCCCTGTCCATCCAGATTGATCGTCAGTTCAATATCTGTCTCTTTTGTCTTTCTTTTGCAGCTTCCGATTCTGTTCTGCATCACACTCACAGCTCCTTTTCTCTTATTTTTCAAATCTTACTTTGATTGAATTTGCATGTGCTGTCAGATGTTCTGCCTCTGCAAATTTCTCGATATCTGTGTGGATCTTCTCAAGTGCATTTCTTGAGTAAGAAATAATGCTTGATTTTTTAATAAAATCATCTACAGATAGCGGTGAGAAGAATTTTGCTGTTCCGTTTGTCGGAAGGACGTGGTTCGGTCCTGCAAAATAATCTCCGAGCGGCTCACTGGAATATTCTCCGATGAAAATAGCTCCGGCATTACGGATCTTTGTCATCACCTCAAACGGATTCGCTGTCACGATCTCAAGATGTTCGGAAGCAATAGAATTTGCTGCATCGATTGCATCCCCCATTGTCTCTGCGACGAGAATATGTCCATAATTATTCAGGGATTTCTGAATGATCTCGCCTCTGGAAAGCTCTTTTACAAATGCATCTGTCTGTGCAGATACTTTCTCTGCAAGTTCCATACTTGTTGTAACCAGAATTGCAGATGCCATCTCGTCATGCTCTGCCTGAGACAGAAGATCTGCTGCCACGAAACGTGGATTTGCCGTCTCATCAGCAAGAACAAGGATCTCACTTGGTCCTGCGATTGAGTCAATGCTTACGAATCCATAAACCGCTTTCTTAGCAAGAGCTACATAGATATTTCCAGGTCCTACGATCTTATCTACCTTCGGAATAGACTCTGTTCCATATGCAAGTGCCGCAATTGCCTGAGCTCCACCAACCTTGTAAACTTTATCTGCACCGGCCTCTTTTGCCGCAACCAGTGTTGTCGGAGTTACCTTCCCATCTTTTCCTGGAGGTGTTACCATGATGATCTCATCTACACCTGCAACCTTCGCCGGCATGATATTCATAAGTACAGAAGATGGGTAAGCTGCTTTTCCGCCAGGAACATAAACACCGACTCTCTGGAGTGCTGTCACTTTCTGTCCAAGAATTGTTCCGTCCGGTTTACTGTCAAACCAGCTGTACTGCATCTGTTTCTGGTGATAGTCTCTGATATTCACCAGTGCTTTTCTGATAATCGCGATCAGTTCATCATCTACCTGCTCATATGCTTCTGCGATCTCTTCTTCCGTTACAAGAAGATGCTCTGCGTCCAGTCTGACTCCATCAAATTTCTCTGTATATTCAAATACAGCCTCGTCTCCCTTTTCTTTCACCGCATTCAATATTTCCTGAACACTTGCTTCAAACTTCCCATAGTTATTCGGGCTTCTCTTTAAAAGGTCATCCAGAAGATTCTTCTTCGTATTCTCATTCAGTTTCTCTATACGCATTTGTCTATTCCTCCCTCAGAAGATTTCTTAAATTTGTGATCAGCTCTTTGATTCTGTCATTTTCCATTCGCATGCTGACCGGATTGACGATCATTCGCGCTGACAGCGGACACACTTCTTCAAGTACGACCAGTCCGTTTTCTTTCAATGTAGAACCGGTTTCTACGATATCTACGATGACTTCAGATAAGCCAACAATCGGTGCAAGTTCGATCGAACCGTTTAATTTCACAATTTCTACTGTCTGATGTTTCTTGTTGTAGAAATAATCTTTCGCGATATTCGGATATTTCGTTGCCACACGGATCAGTTCATGATGTTTCAGTTTTTCTGCTGCCTCTTCATATCCACACACACACATCCTGCATTTTCCGAATCCAAGATCCAGGACTTCATGGACTTTACGTCCCTCTTCGATAATCGTATCTTTTCCGACAACTCCAATATCTGCTGCTCCGTACTCTACATAAGTCGGCACATCCGGTCCTTTTGCGAGAAAGAATTTCAATCCCAGTTCTTCATTTACAAAAATCAGCTTTCTGGAATCCTTATCTTTCATTTCCTCGCATGTGATTCCAAGACGCTCCAGCATCTCCAGTGTCTTCTTTGCAAGTCTTCCCTTTGTAAGGGCAAATGTTAAATATCTCATTGATCTGCTCCTTTATTGCTGCTTTGTTTTCTTTTTTGTATTGACCAGCTTCTCTTCTCCTGTCTGAAGATTGATCACTTCAATCTTCCGGTCCTCTCTTAAGTAAAGCATACTTGCAACAGAAGAACGCTTTCCATACGCTTCAAAAGTCTCTCTTTCATCCCAGGAGTTTCTCTTCATCATCTCGACATTTTTTCCTTTTGCACGAAATGACCTCGCAAGAGAAATTGCCCACTGTTCCGTTGCATCCGTATAAACAAGCAGATTACGGTGTCCTGTCTCTACTTTGATCTTCTGACGATCCAGTGCACTCATAAGTTCATCCAGAATGATTGCAAATCCGATCGACGGTGTCTTCTTTCCAAACTTCTCAAGAAGGTGGTCGTAACGTCCTCCACGTACAACTGCATCTCCGGTACCATAAGTATAGGCACGGAAAATGATTCCTGTATAATATCCATAACTTCCGCTCATGCTCAGATCAAAAGTTACATGATCCTCTACTCCGTAAATCTTCAGCAGATCATAAATCTGGCGAAGACGTTCTACCGCAAGTCTTGCTGCTTCACCCGGAGCAATGCGTCCTGCATCTGCAAGGATCTCCGGTCCACCTGTCAGTTCCGGAAGCTGATGGAACGCTTCTTTCACCTGATCGTCAATCTCATAATGATCGAGAATCTCTTCCACACCAAAGAAGTTTCTGTTCGCAATCAATGTACGGATCTCTTCTTTTTGTTCATCTTCCAGATTCGTTGCCTCGAAAAGACTCTGAATAAAATCAACATGTCCGATACTTACCTGGAATTCCTTTAGGCCGGTTTTCTTAAGTCCGTCCACAACCATTGCGAGCATTTCTGCATCTGCCTCGATAGAATCCACACCGATCAGCTCTGCATCCAAGCTGTGTATTTTCTTTCAGGCGTCCACGATAACTGGAATGATTGATAAATGTATTTCCGGCATAACACAGACGAATTGGAAAATTCTCTGTCTCAAACAGTGTTGCTACTGCTCTTGCAATGGACGGTGTAATATCCGGACGCAACGCCAGAATATTCCCCTCTCTATCAAAGAATTTATAAAGATCTCTGATCGATGTCGAACCGATCTCCTTGCGGAATACATCAAAATATTCAAATGTCGGTGTCTGTATGTCCTGATATCCATATAAATGCAATACAGTATTCAGCTTTTTCTGCAATGCCAACTTAATGGCACATTCCCTATTATAAATATCCCGAACGCCTTCCGGGGTATGTAACTTCTGCTCCATGTCTCGTTCACCTTCCTGTCTTTTCTTGGTTTTTCACTTTAGTGTGCTACCACGTTAAAACCTGTTTGTAATTATACGGACTTTGTAGGATTCTGTCAATCCCTCGTTTCCAAATCTTTCTGAATTAAATCCAGATACGGCACAAAATAGCCATTTTTCAGTTGAAAAAACCATTCCGGATCTAATTCTTCCAGCCGGACACTCTTACGTCCCCCACTCTGCGCGCGCTCCCAGAACTTACGGATCTGTGTATACTGCATATAATAAAGCTCATTTCTTGCTGTATAATAGATCAGAAAAAAGGCAATCCCGCCCTGCCGTTCAAACTTTTCCATAAAGTCCATCTGATGCTCATGTACATTCTGAAGTGGGAAGGTATCTACATTACACTCTTTCGCATCAAAACAGACCGGGATTCCCTGCACTGCTCCGATATAGTCTACCGTACTTGCTTTGTCGAAATACGCAAGTGTGATCTGTCTGTGGTCTTTATCCATACGTACCGGAGTGATCGGTGTCGGGATTTTCTGCATCAGTGCAAGTCCCATCTCACTGTATCTTTCATTCGAATGATTGATAAATTCCTCCAGTGTCGAACCTCTAAGTCCTCTCGAGTTCCATGTTGCCATCTCACATCACTCCCTGCGCTTTACAGATTTGTTCAAATAAGGCCGGGACAGGTGCTTTGATGATCTTTCCTGAAAGCTGTTTGATATCTCCCTCGCAATTCTCCGGGAATTCCAGACGGTAAGCATGCAGAAGCTGGGAACGAAGTCCGTATTCCTTTTTCAAAACATCGTTAAATGACCGGTTCCCGTATTTGTAATCCCCTGCGATCGGATGGCCGATGGATGCCAGATGTGCACGGATCTGGTGTGTCTTACCGGTGATCAGATGCACTTCAAGAAGTGTTGTTTCTCTATTTCGTGCAAGCACCTTGTATTCGGTATCGATCGCTGATGCTTCTTTCCCATCTTTTGTCTGTTCAGCCGGCTTTTTCTGACTCACCGTAACTTTATTTGTCTTTTCATTCTTGACGAGATAACCATGAATCCTCTGATTCTCTTTTACCTGCCCTTTTACCAGGCAAAGATAATATTTCTTAAGTGTACGGTCACGGAACATCTCGCTTAATCCCTGTAATGCCTGCAGTGTTTTTCCTGCTGCCACGATTCCGCTTGTATTTCTGTCTAAACGGTTACAGACAGATGGATGAAATGTATGCAGTTCTTCTTCTGTGATTTTCCCATTTTCCAACAGATAATCAATAAAATACTCCACAAGAGAAGTATCCATCGGGGATGCCTTCTGGGAGAGCATTCCGACCGGTTTATTGATAAATACAGCAGCCTCATCTTCATATAAGATATCTAACTGTACCTTCTTTCCCGCTATCTGTTTTCTTGCAGAGGACGCTTTTTTCTTCGAAAACTGTGAATGATCGATAAAGTTCTCAATCGTCTCTTCCGCAAGAAATAATTTAATCACATCCCCCTGTTTCAGCTGTTCATTTCCAACTGCTTTTTTTCCATTCAGGGTAATATTCTTTTTTCTCATCATCTTATAGAAAAAACTTTTTGGCGCTTTATTGAGATACTTTGCAAGGAATTTATCCATGCGCTGTCCTGCCTCATTTTTCTGGATGCTGATCTCTCTCATCGTCTTTTCCTCTTTACATTGATATATTCAGAATAAGATTACGGATTTCCTGTTCTCTTGCTTTCGTATCTTCCTGCTCTACTACAGCAATATTTTCAAGTCCCTCCACGCGGGCCAGAAACGGTGTATACTGATTTAAGATCTTAACAGTAAAACCTGTGTACTGATTCTGCGCAAGGATTGTCTTGATATGCTTTCCAAGTTCATCTGTATTTACTTTCTCATAATGTGTGTATCCGTAAATGTTGTGTCCCGAAATTACGATACAGTCTGTTGGCATGATATGCTCTTTGCTTGTAATTATAAGATCATAACAAACTGTTAAATGTTTTGATTTTCCTGCGATTTCCTTCGCCTGTGACAGTTCAATTGATTGATATGGATAACGCGCGATCACACCTACAAGTGCCTTTGATGCCGGAAGACATCCAAGGATAGCAACAACTGTCAGAAGATTCAGCCTCGTATGTGTCTGCCAGTAACCAAGAGCAAAAATTGCCAGAACGATTACAAAATAAATAACTGTTCTTAAAATCTCCACTTTTCTTTTATAATTCAAATAACCTGGTTTTCCTTTTTGTATTTTCTTCATTTTTCATCCTATTCTAAATTCATATTTGCTGCATACGCACGAGAAATCCATGCGGCAGCAGTTTTGTTCCAAAGTAAGTTAATTTCATTGGGATTCCATAAACGGAGACTGATTTCCCGGATCTGCAGTCCTTCAACGCCTGATGAACCACTCTGTCTGCCTTCGCCATTGTCAGTTTCTTCAAGATATTCTGCGGTTTCCCGGAAAACTTGAAAAACTCCGTATCAACCGGACCCGGGCAGACTGCTGTGACGACAATTCCTTTTTTTCTCAGTTCTTCTCCCAATGATCTGGAGAAGCTTAAGACATAGGACTTCGTTGCCGCATATACTGAGAAATACGGTTGTGGACAAAATGCAGATGCGGACGCAAGATTGACGATCCTGCTGCCAGCACGCAGAAATGGCAGACACAGCAATGTCATTCTTGTAAGAGACCGGCAGTTTACATCCACCATATCTGTCTGGATCCGGAATTTTTCAGACAAAATCTCTTCTACACTTCCTGATTTGCCAAATCCTGCTGAATTTACAAGCATTCGTAAATCCGGCTGTTCTTTCTCAAGTGAATCTCTCAATTCCTTATATACCTTTTTCTTCTGAAGGTCACCCGCAAAAATCCGAAGGGGAACTCTGCTTTCTTTCGCAAGCGCTTCCAGACGCTCTTTGCGCCTAGCAATCACCCAGATCTCATCCAGATTTTTATAAAAATATCCAAGCTGACGTACAAATTCTCTTCCCATTCCCGAAGATGCTCCGGTTACGATTGCAATTTTCATCCTGCTTCCTTTCTTGAATCCTGTCTGTCAGATACTTAAATGTACCTATTTTCTATTCTTCTTAGAATGAACATTTCTGATAGATTTCTTCTTATTTTTCCCTTCAACTCTTCCTCTGTGTTCAGAATTGTTTTGTCTTTTCTGACCATTCGAACCTTTTGATCCTTTTTTCGGCTCCTTTCTGCCGGCTTTTTTATCATTTCCTGAACCACGCATCTGTCTCGGTCTCACAAGACATTTCGGTCCGAATCCGATCAGATCAGATCTTCCTGCTTTATGAAGTGCTTCAATCACCAGATCATACAGCTCCGGATTACGATATTGGATCAACGCTCTCTGCATTGCCTTCTCATGCGGACTCTTCGGAACATAAACCTTCTGCATCGTTCTCGGATCTACCCCGGTATAATACATACAGGTGGAAAGAGTTGATGGTGTCGGATAGAAATCCTGCACCTGCTCCGGCATATAGCCAAGATCACGACAGTACTCCGCAAGTTCTACCGCTTCTTTCAGAGTAGAACCAGGGTGGGAGGACATCAGATACGGAACCAGATACTGTTCTTTCCCGATTCTCTCATTCATCTTATAAAACTGTCTTGTAAACTCTTCATAGACTTTGTGCTCCGGTTTTCCCATCAGAGACAGGACAGGCCCTGCCACATGCTCCGGTGCTACCTTCAACTGTCCACTGACATGATATTCACACAACTCTCTTAAAAACTCCTGCTTCTTATCTGCGAGCAGATAATCAAAGCGGATTCCTGAACGGATAAACACCTTCTTAACTTTTGGAATATCTCTCAACTTTCTCAACAGACTGACATAATCTCTGTGATCTGCGTCCAAATTCTTACACGGAGACGGGAACAGACACTGACGCGTTTTACAAACGCCATGCTCCATCTGCTTTTTGCAGGATGGATGCCGGAAATTTGCTGTCGGACCGCCAACATCATGAATATATCCTTTAAAGTCCTTATCTTTTGTAATTTCTTTTGCTTCTTCAATCAGAGATTCATGACTTCTTACCTGGACAATTCTTCCCTGATGGAACGTCAATGCGCAAAAACTGCATCCTCCAAAACATCCTCTGTTGCTGATCAGACTGAATTTAATCTCCTTGATTGCAGGAACTCCGCCTTTTGCCTCGTAAGACGGATGGTAAGTCCTCTGATAAGGAAGAGAGTAAACATCATCCATCTCCATCTGTGTCAGTGGTGCTGCCGGTGGATTCTGTACTACATACAGATGTTCAGAATACGGTTCTACAAGACGTTTTCCGTTAAATGCATCCGTATTCAGATACTGTGTGTAAAAGCTGCGGGCATAATTCATCTTGTCCGCTTTGAGGTCTTCAAAGGACGGAAGGATTTCCGCATCATAAATACTGTCTAATGATTTTGCTTTTACAACCGTACCGGCTATATACGTGATATCCTCAACCGGTATCCCGGCATCCAGTGCTTCTGCAAGCTCTACGATTGAATGTTCGCCCATTCCATAAGAAATCACATCTGCACCCGAATCGAGCAGTACAGAACGTTTCAGCTTGTCTGACCAGTAATCATAGTGTGCCATTCTTCGAAGACTTGCTTCGATACCGCCCAAAATGATCGGTGTCTTTTTATAAGTCTGACGAATCAGATTTCCATAGACTACGCAGGCATAATCCGGTCGTTTTCCCATCTCGCCGCCCGGTGTATAGGCGTCTGTCTTTCTTCTCTTTTTGGATACAGAATAATGATTTACCATAGAATCCATATTTCCTGCAGAAACAAGAAATCCAAGTCTTGGTTCTCCGAACACCTGCACGCTCTCCGGCTTACGCCAGTCCGGCTGTGCAATGATCCCAACACGATATCCTCTGGATTCCAGAAGACGTGTAATGATTGCGTGACCAAAAGATGGATGATCGACATAGGCGTCTCCTGATACATAGACAAAATCTACCTGATCCCATCCTCTCTCTTTCATCTCTTCTCTGGTAATTGGTAAAAAATTTCCTTTCATGCTTTCTCCCTGTTTAACGTAATAATGAACAGTCACGCAATGCTTCCAGTTCCTGTCCTGTTAATTCTCGATATTCTCCTAATGCAAGCCGCGGATCAAGTACAAGGCTTCCCATCTGCAGGCGTTTCAGATAAATAACCTCTTTTCCGACTGCATGGAACATTCGTTTCACCTGATGAAACTTTCCCTCTCTGATCGTCAGTCGGATTTCAGAAATCTCTTCTCTTTTCAGAATTTCCAGATGAGCCGGAAGTGTCGGTTTCTCTTCCCCGATTTCAAGTCCTTCTGCAAATCTTCTCACATCTTCTTCCGTAACTTTTCCATCGATTCTGGCGAAATAGACTTTATCTACATGCTTCTTCGGTGACAAAAGCTGATGTGCAAGTTCGCCATCATTTGTGATCAGCAAAAGTCCCTCTGTGTCTTTATCTAATCTTCCGACAGGAAAGAGATCCTTTCTCTGCTTTTCATCAATCAAATCTAATACAGTACTGTCATTTTTATCTTCCGTTGCAGAAACCACCCCGGCTGGCTTATTTAACATGTAATATTCATATTCTGCATAAGCAACCATCTGTCCCTGGTAAAACACATGATCTTTTTCTGTGTCAATCTTGATTTCCGGACGTTTTACCGTCTCTTCATTAACTCGAACCTGTCCTTTTGTGATTGCTTTCTTCACTTCTGTACGTGTTCCGATTCCCATGTCTGCCAGATATTTATCCAGTCTCAGTTTCATGAGTTCCACCGCCATCCCGGAAGGTACTTATTCTTAAGCATCTGATTCACAAGCTTTCCAAAACCAAGCGGATATCCATCCACACAGATCAGATACCATCCCTTGTCTTTCGGCTTCACAAGATCCTCCACATCCAAAGTCTCGCCTTTCAGATATTTCATAACGCGTTCGTCTTCTAATGGAAGATCGATCACCTGATCATATTCTTCCTTTTTCAGATTCATCGCCAGTGCCTGACTCGGCTCAAAACGATTCTTCTTCAGTTCACCCATCAGTAGGCCTGTTCTTAAGAAACGGATTCCACGAAGTGTCGGAAGTCCTTCCGGCATATAATACACTTTCTCTCCACGCAGATCCATGCGAGAGGAATCGAATTTTCGATCAATATGACCAAGAAATTCTTCCAGTTCTTCCGGAAGCTTCTTGTTCTTCCCACTCTCCGGAAGTCTCTTTCCTTCTTCCTGTTTTTCACCCTTTTGAAGAAGTGCGAGGAAATGTCCTTCTCCCTTCATACGATGAGGGAAAATACGAACCGTCTTTTCAAGTTCCGGATTCTTGCTTTCTGTCACCTGCGGCATTCCATCTGCAAATCCTTCGTAACCTTCCATCTCACAGATCTTAAATTCCGGGTATTCCTGAAGCAGATATTCAATCGTCTGTTCATTCTCTTCCGGTGAAAATGTACAGGTGGAATAAAGCAACATTCCACCCGGGCGCAGCATCTGGGCTGCCTGTGTCACAATGCTTCTCTGGATCTTTGAAAAAAACTCCGGTCCGTGTTCTTCCCATGCTTTCACCATCTTTTTCTCTTTACGGAACATGCCTTCCCCGGAACAAGGTGCGTCGATCAAAATCTTATCAAAATACTCTGGGAAATAAGAAACAAGCTTTCCAGGCTCTTCACTTAAGATGAGCACGTTTCCGATTCCAAATAATTCAAGATTCTTCAAAAGTCCCTTCGCTCTGGAACTGCTCAGATCATTCGCAGCCAGTACACCGGTTCCTCCAAGCTTTGCCCCAAGTTCTGTGGCCTTGCCTCCAGGTGCTGCACAGACATCAAGCACACGGTCTCCCTGCTCTACCGGAAGACGATCTGCCGGTGTCATGGCACTTGGCTCCTGCAGATAATAAAGTCCTGCGAAATAATATGGATGTTTCGACGGCTGGATATTATCTCCGTCATAATAGAATCCATTATGGATCCACGGAACCGGCTCTAACGGCCAAGGTGCGATCTTCATGGAAATCTTCCACAGAAATCTCGCTGTGTTCACGCGCAGACCATAGTGACGCGGTTCATCATAACATGCCGTATATGCTTCATATTCAGAACCAAGAAGATCCTTCATTTTCTCTTCAAATACTTTGGTAAATTCATATTTATTGTTTGCTCCTTTGCAATATTCAATGATCAAAATACTTTACATTTAACTATATCATA
>ENA-OQHF01001893-OQHF01001893.1-human-gut-metagenome-genome-assembly--contig:-NODE-1893-length-11030-cov-2.467119_pt1 | contig 11030 bp, 10 predicted proteins | sample MGYA00242559_ERZ504709 | MGnify/ENA primary metagenome ERZ504709 (study PRJEB26092, sample SAMD00036203) | human gut metagenome | host: Homo sapiens | study: EMG produced TPA metagenomics assembly of... | reverse complement strand
GCCCGCTTGGGGGAAATATGTAGGTATTATCGCAATCTTCAAAAATAGTGCCAATCAAAACGGCATCTTTGCGATATGCAGTTTGCGGATGTTGCTTGTGCATTAAAAACGCAAACTGCTATAATCCGCTGGAGTTACGGCCTGTTCAAGTTACGCTCAATAACTTTGGTTACTTCTTCCATGTTAAGAGGCTTGGAAACATGACCGTTCATGCCTGCGTCCAGAGATGCCTGAACGTCCTCCGAAAAGCATTTGCCGACAATGCGATGATGGGAATCTCTTCTGCATCCGGGCGGTCAGCATACATTGCACGGATCTCCTTTGCCGCCTGATGTCCATCCATTTTAGGCATCATAATGTCCATCAGGATAATATCATAAAATCCGATTTTGAATTTCATGAACATGTCCACAGCTTCCTGGCCATTTGTGGCAGTATAGACTTCCACTTCCTCCTGCTCCAAATAAAATTTTGAAATTTCCATATTCAGATTATTATCTTCTACCAGAAGAGCTTTTACTCCTTTCAGTGATACGGGCTCCTCTGTTTTTTTCCGGATAACAGGATCCGGATCGATCTTAAACGGAAGAAGGATCGTATATTTCGTTCCCTCATTCACTTTACTCTCCACCTTTATCCTGCCACCCATCCGCTCCACCATCTGTTTCACGATAGCCAATCCTAAACCAACTCCATTGATGCTGTCAAGAGATGTATTATTTTTCTGAGCGTATGGTTCAAAAGCACGTTTAAGAAATTCCTCATCCATTCTAATTCCGGTATCTGCGTTTATATTCATAACCATATCCGCTTCGTTCACCATTTTCACCGGTAATATGGTAGGAATCCGGATACCAGCCTACCCTGACTGTTTTCGATTCTGTATCTGTCTTCGTTTCCGAAGCAGCCACAGGAACCGAAAGCACTGTAAAGGTTATCAGCAGACATAACACCATCACCACATATCTGCATAAATTTCCCCTGTTCTTAATCATACTTTTCCCTCGATAATATTGTATTTTTTGTCAGGCTCTCCCGCCGTTTCGTTTCCCCGGACGGGTTCTGCGGTTTTCCAGGAGGCAGACGACCTCCACCGAATCGGTAACAGGGAACATGTCAACCGGCTGCATCTTTTTCACCAGGTAATCCCTCTTTGTGAGATATACAAGATCCCTGTCCAGGGTTTCCGGATTACAGGATACATAAACAATTTTCTCAGGAGAAAGACTCAAAAGAGAATGCAGGAATTTGCGGTCACTTCCCGCACGTGGAGGATCCATAAGGACAACATCAACTTTTTCCCCCTCTGCTGCCATACCTTCCATAAACCAGCCGGCATCCCCCGGAACAAAACGGACATTCCGGATCCTGTTCTCCCTGGCATTCATTCTGGCATCACGGATGGCGTCTCGGTTCAGCTCCACGCCAATGACATCCCTGGCATTTCTGGAAGCAATGATCCCAATGGTACCTGTACCACAGTAGGCATCGATCACCCGCTCTTTACCTGTCATTGCCGCAAACTCCATGGCCTTTCCGTAAAGAACTTCCGTCTGCACAGGATTTACCTGATAAAAAGAAGACGGGGAAATGCGGAAGCTCAGTCCCATAAGACGGTCTTTGATAAATCCCGGTCCGTAAAGTACAATATTCCGGTCTCCGAGAACCATGCTGGTCTGTCTGTCATTGACATTGAGGACCACTGTTGTGATCTCCGGATGCTCCTTGCGGAGAGCCTTTACAAAGTTATTCTTGGATGGAAAGATCGGTGAAACCGTAACCAGGACCACCATAATCTCGCCTGTGGAAAAACCTCTCCGCACCAGTACATGGCGTAGGAGTCCGTATCCGGTATCCTCATCATAAGTCTTGATCTTAAAAGATTTCAGCATGCCACGGATGGTACGGATGATCTCCTGGCTCTTTTTGTCCTCGATCATACAGTCATCCACAGAAACGATCCTGTGGCTCTTCTCCTCATAGATACCGGAGGTCACATTCCCTTTCCGGTCGCGGCCAAACGCCGCATGCACTTTATTTCTGTAATAATAAGGATCTTCCATTCCGATGATCGGCTCAACTTTACCGAATTTCTTCAGAAGGCCCTCTGTAATTTTCTGTTTCTTGCGAAGCTGATCCTGATAAGGTACTCCCTGATAACGGCAGCCGCCGCATTTCTTCGCAACTGAACAGACAGTCTCTTTCTGTTCCATTTTTATCTCTCCTCTTTTATGGGCACAAAAAAGATGTTCCCAGTTATTTTCACTGAGAACATCTTATCAGACCTTTTCTTTTTTTACAAGAAAATCCTTGGCCTACTCCTGATACGGTTCATTAAATACAAGAATATGTCTCTTCACATTCTCGTAAGTACCCTGTACCATAGCCTCATTGAGGTCAAAGAAATTATGCTTGTCTGTTGACTCCATATATTTCTCCACATGAGCTGTCAGGCTGTTAAAGCTTGCTGTGGCAATATTCACTTTACGGATGCCAAGAGAGATCGCCCTCTGGAAATCTTTATCAGTGATACCACTGCCGCCATGAAGAACCAGCGGAATATCCACTTTCTCATGGATCTTCTCCAATACATCAAAAGCAAGCGTCGGCGCTACCGGATAATTACCATGGGCATTACCGATGGCAACTGCAAGTGCATCAATACCTGTCTCTCTTGCGTAAACGACCGCATCATCCGGATCTGTGCAGCGGATACCGTGGTCACAGCTTCCATCCTCACTTCCGCCCACAAGTCCAAGCTCAGCCTCAACTGTAGCACCGTATTTACGTGCTTTCTCCACAACGGCCTTTACTCTGGCGATATTTTCCTCAAAAGGAAGCGTAGACGCATCCAGCATAACCGATGTAAATCCAAGCTCCAGAGCCTTGTCAACCGTCTCAAAAGTAAGACCGTGATCCAGATGGACAGCCACATCCACCTTAGCCTCCTTTGCAGCCTGTACCATCATCGGTCCCATCAGGTGAAGCGGAGAATTTTTCAAACGCACCTCCGCGATCTGAAGGATGATCGGCGTATCCAGTTCTTCTGCTGCACGGATCGCACCTCTTACCATTTCCATATTACCAACACTGAAAGCACCGCAGCCAATATTTTTCTCTTCGGCACGTCTCAGCAGATCTTTCATTTTCACAAGTGCCATGATTTGGCCCTCCTGTCCTGTTTATCGTACACTGTTTGCATCTTCTTACAGAAAAAGCGGTGTCAAAGCACTACTGGCTGATACCGCTTTTTCTATGCAAAGCGGACATCTTTATTCCGCTTAACTGTACATCAGCATGCACCTATTTCCCTGTCGTAATTATAAGCCTGTCTTCTCAGCAATGAATTTCTTGCACGGATCGCATACTCAAGCGGATTAGCCTTAGCCGGATCCTGCTCAGCCTCAACAACCATATATCCTTCGTAGCCTGCATCCTCGAGAACCTTGAAGATCGGATCATAGTTGATGCATCCATCTCCCGGAATCGTGAAGGCACCGGCTCTTACGCCTGCAAGGAAGCTCATATTTTCTTTCTTAACCTGCTCAACAACCTCCGGACGGATATCCTTCAGATGAACATGTTTGATCCTGTGAACATATTTCTTTACAACCTCAAGAGGATCCTCTCCACAGTATGTAAAGTGACCGGTATCAAAAAGAAGACTTACATATTCAGGATCTGTATTCTCCATCATACGGTCAACCTCAGCAAGGCTCTGTACAACAGTGCCCATATGATGATGGAAAGTAAGGGCAATGCCATACTCCTCTTTTGCGATCTTACCGAGCTTGTTCATGCCTGTGCAGAAGGTATCCCACTCTTCGTCATTCATCTCATATTTATGTCCGAAAACCGGAGTATCCATCTGACCCTGAACACTGTGGCTCTGCTCAGATGCGCCGATCACTTTCGCACCCATAGCTTTCAGGAAAGTAAGCTGTGCACGAAACTCCTTCTCAACCTCCTCAAACGGTTTGGTGATCAGGAAGCTTGAGAACCACTGATTACAGATCTCAACACCACGAAGCTCAAGAGCCTTCTTAAGAACCTCAGGATCCTTCGGATACTTGTTACCAACCTCGGAGCCTGTAAAACCGGCAAGAGCCATCTCACTGACGCACTGCTCAAAAGTATTCTCTTTGCCAAGATCCGGCATATCATCATTTGTCCATGCAATTGGTGCAATACCAAGCTTTACTTTATTCTTATCAAACATTGGTCAATTCTCCTTTTTATTTGAATTATTCCATAATCTCAGAAATCTTAACCGGTCTGTGCTCCTCGCTGGATTTCTTAGCTGCAAGACCCATTAATACCGGTTTCAGACCATCATAAACATTAAGAGGTGTCTCTTTGTCATTAACGATCGCATCAATAAATGCTGCAACCTCTTTACCATAAGCATCCATGTATCTCTCAAGGAAGAAGAACATCGGCTTCTCACCTGTAACACCCTCAGCATTGCTGATCACTGTGGAAGACTGGCTGTCATTGGAAATAGCAGCCATACCATCAGAACCGAAAACCTCAGCTCTCTGATCATAGCCATAGGAAGCTCTTCTGCAGTTATCGATAACAGCAATAGCACCATTCTCCATCTGAAGAGTGATAACAGCTGTATCAACATCCCCAGCCTCACCAATAGCCGGATCAACCAGATTTGCGCTCTGAACATAAACCTCTGTAGCATCGCAGCCTGCAAGATAACGAACCATATCGAAATCATGAATTGTCATATCCAGGAACATGCCACCGGAAACCTTAACATAATCAATGCTAGGCGGCTCAGGATCGCGGGAAGTGATCTTGATGATCTCCGGTTTACCAACCTTACCAGCTGCAACAGCCTGCTGAAGAGACTCAAAGTTATGGTCGAATCTTCTGTTAAAACCAACCTGATATTTCAGATTTGTGCCCTCAAGAGCATCGATAACCTCTTTGATCTTGGCAATGTCATGATCGATCGGTTTCTCACAGAAAACATGCTTGCCAGCCTTGATAGCCTCTACAGAAATCGGAGAATGAGTATCTGTAGAAGAACAGATCAGAACTGCGGAAATCTCAGGGTCGTTGATGATCTCCTTATAATCCTTAGTCGTGTGCTCAACACCCATGCTCTTAGCCCATGCAGCAGTCTCATCATTTAAGAAAGGATCTGCAACCGTCTTGATCACCGCATCCGGCACCCTTGTTGTGATACTGGTAATATGAACTCTACCAATTCTACCTGCTCCGATAATACCAACTTTAATCATAGTTTTGATCTCCTTTTGATTTATTTTCCCAATGTAATCTCTTTGCGTGTCCGAACACGCTCTTTATGCTTAATATAATATCATCGCAACACACAAATCGCAACCCCTAATATTGTACAATATTACCATCTTTTTTCTATTAAAAATGACGAGAACTATTTTTAGCCACAATATGTAATATTTTTAGGTCAACTTCACCGAAAACATCTCCAACACATCCCCATACAATCACCCTAATCATCCCACGCCCCACCACCAAGCATCCAGCGCAGCATCACAGCTCACATTCCTCCAAGCATCCAGCGCAGCATCACACCCCACCACCTCCAAGCATCCAGCGCAGCGCCGATGCCCCCAACTCTCCCGGCAAACAGGCGCAAACTCAGCCCTTGCAGTCGTCCAGCGCAGCGCTGACGACCCACACCCTATCGTCAAACGACATTTTTTCTCGCTGGAAGCACCAGCCGCGGAAGGGGATGCTGTCTGGCTCTGCTTCTGCAGGAGGGGAGCTGATTCTTGGCTGGCGGAAATCTGCGTTGTTTTTCAAAAGTCCGCTGTCTGAGCGGCAGCAGACCGCGAGTTCGGACTTTTGAAAAACGCTTTTAGCAGATTTCCGGCGTCCTAGAAGCCAGCCCCCGACGAAGCCGCAGACCAGACAGCATCCCCTTCCGCGGCGTCCCTCCGCACAAAAAAGGAGACACCCCCACTTCAGTGTCTCCCTTCCGGAATCGTATACTCATTCCTTATATATATTTCCGTAAAAATCTTCTCCCTCTCCGGCTTTTCCCCGTTAAACAGCAGCCGGAACAAAATCATCACCGGCTCATACCCCTGTATCCTGGCATCCTGCCCGATCAGAAAATGAATAAATCCTTCTCTCATCAGCTCATAATTCCGCCCCATAAAATCATTGGCAACCATCTTCACCTGACCAGCTTTCCCTTCTCCGGCAATCGCCTCACACACCCCCTCCTCACCATGAGAAGTAAGATATATCCCGTCAAGATCCGGAACATCCTTAAATATCCCTTCCGTAATTTCCCTGGCCCTGCCATTCTCCTCAAAGCAATACTCCGGCCCAATGATCTCAATCCCAGGATACTTCCGCGCAATTTCCTCACGGAATCCAACCACCCTGCTACTCAGAGAAGTATTGGTACTATAGCCGGAAATCACAGCAACCTTTCCTTTTCCACCGGTCAGCTCCCCCATAAGCCCCGCAGCCGCACGGCCACACTGCACACCGTTCTGCCCTACAAAGCAAAGCCGTTTCGTATCCTCCACATCCGAAGTAAACGTCACCACCGGGATCCGAAATTCCTCCACAAACCGATCAATTTCCCTTTTCACACGTTCCTCATCCAAAGGAACCATGGCAATACCACTAACCTCTTCCATCCGCATCTTCTCCATGGCGAGAATAACATCCTCCGCATTCTGATGCTCGATCTTATGGACCAGGACTGTACCACCAAGATTATCCACCTCAGCGCACGCCTCCTGGATTCCCTTCAGAACCTCCTTCATAAAAGGGGTTTCCGCACCCTGCAGGATCACGCCAATCTTAATATTATTTCTGCTCATGGATAGAGCACGGCCCAGTTGATTCGGCTTATACCCCATCTCATCAGCGATGGCACGGATCCTCTCAGCAACCTCCGGCCGGATCCTGTCCCTGTTATTTAACGCTCTGTCAACAGTACCTCTGGAAACACCGGCAGCTTCCGCAATCTGCCTTATAGTAACTCCCATACTAAGCACCTCTTTCTATGATAATCCGGATTCTTTTCTGTATTCCGCAGGACTTAAGCCCGTAAACTTCTTAAATGTCTTGGAAAAATAATGATAATCTCCAAAACCGGAACGCAATGCCACATCCTTAACTTTACAGTTTGTTTCTGAAAGAAGCTTCTTTGCACAGTCGATTCGAAGTTCCTGCACATAATTAGAAAAACCGATCTTCATCTCCTGTTTGAAAAGATAACTGAGATAAGCAGGATTCACCTCCGCCGCATCTGCTGCATCCTGAAGGCTGATCGGTGCTTCATAATGTTCCCGGATAAACTCCAGTGCTTTTTTCACAGCAGCAGAGATCCCCTCCGGAACAGCATCCTCTTCCCCCACAAAAAGCTGTGAAATACAGGCACTGCCCTTTTCCCTGAATTTCTCAAAACTTTCGATATCTCCATACCAAATGGGCTCTTTCTCAATTCCGGCTGTCTGATTCAATTTCTTAAGCCACTGTACCAGAAGTCTTCCATCGGTATAGCGGTCCTGACAATCAGCGAGAACCTGTGTCCAGAGTTCCTCCGCTTTCTTTCGGTCTTTCCCTGCCTTCAGCCTGGAAATCTGCCCTTCCAGCTTCTCAGCACTTTCCGGTAAAACACTGTCCGCTTTCTTCCGTCCTTCAAAATAAAGGATCTCTTTTTTCTCATAAAAATGAAGTTTCATCATTTCTCTGGCCTGCTGATAAGCCTGACGGATCCCATCCTCTCCCATGCAGACACTGCTGACGCTGATGCCGAAATCCCAGAGTTCCTCCTGGCAGTGTCTGTAACAGATTGCAGCAGACTCTGTCAGCCTCTGCTGCATGGCCGATGTCCTGCAATCTCCGGAAAGATCAAGAAAGCAGCAAAAGATTCCTGCGCCAAAGATAGATCACTTCCGTAAATTCACTTTCTGTCCCAAGAAGCTCCTCCGTACGTTCCAAGCAATCTGTGACGAAAATGATGGGAGTACTGTTCTACTTCCAGCGGCGTCCACTGCCTTTCACGCTCCGCCCATTTCTCCATAAACATGCAGATCACAGCACTGTTAAAATATTTCCCGGCGATTCCGGCTTCCACACGCTTTTCCTCACGTGCCTGATTTTTCAGCATTCCCGAGATCAATCCGTTAAAAAAATAATACTTCAGAGCGTGACTTCCCAGATGGATCAGCTTTCTCGTCCGAGCCTGTTCCTGGCTTTTTTTTCTGCGGTTCTCGATCAGTCGGGCTGATTTTTCCAGAGTGTCATAAAGACTGTCCTCATCCAGACTGTTCTTTAATACATATTCATCCGCCCCAAGACGCATGGCTTCTTTTACATATTCAAAATCATCGTGACAGCTGAGCACGATAATATAGATATCTCTGTTTTCCTCACGGATCTTTCTGATCAGCTCAATTCCATCCATCACAGGCATGGTAAGATCCGTCACAAGAACATCGATTTTTTCTTTCTGAAGAAATCCATAAGCTTCCTCCCCGTCTTCTGCATCATCCACGATCTCATATCCTGCTTTTTCCCAGGAATCCAAGGTTTTGAGATAGCTCCTTACAAGAAAATCATCATCTGCCACCAGTGTTCTGTACATTAATTTTTTCTCCCTTCTTCAGGCATATCATAGATCGCAGGCAGAAATACCGTGACCTCCGTACCGTTTCCACTGCTTGCGTATTCCATTCCTCCCTGTGTCCCGTAATAAAGCTCCAGGCGTTCTTTTACATTCGGAACCCCCACTGCGGAAAGTCCATTTGTTTTTTTTGCATGGCTGTTAAAAAGATCTCGGATCTGCTCTTTTGTCATTCCTCTGCCGTTATCCTTTACTATGAGGATCAGCTTTCCTTCACTTACGTTTCCGCTGATCCAGATTTTTCCTGTTTGCCGTTTGATGTCGATCCCGTGAAGAAGAGCATTCTCCACAAGCGGCTGAAGGATCAGTCTCGGAATATAGCACCGGTATGCTTTCTCAGAGATCTCATATTTCACCTGAAAGCTTCCCTGATAGCGAAAATCCTGCAGATGGATATAATTTTTTCAGTATATGGATCTCATCGGCAACAGAAAGGAAGCTTCCCTTTTTGTTGATACTGGCCTTGCAGAAGCTCCACGAAATCTCCAATAAGCCCCGCCAGCTCTTTTTCCCCTTTCAGAAATGCAGCAAATTTGATGGAGTTCAATGTATTATACATAAAATGCGGTGTGATCTGATACTGCAGTGCTTCCAGTTCTGCGTCTTTTTTCTGCTGTTCCTCTTCGATCACCTGGGCGATCAGAGCTTCGATATAATCCAGCATGTGGTTGAATTCTTTTCCGAGGGTTCCGATCTCATCAGCAGTAGTCACTTCTGTACGGAGGCTCAGATCCCCCTCACCAACCTTCTCAACAGTGCCAGTCATGGATCTGAGCGGGCCGCAGACTACTCTGGAGAGCCACAGTGCCAGCAGCACAGCTGCCACAAAACTGCACCAAATATTCCGATCAGAAAGAGCCGCATCCCGGAAAGTCCGCTTAAAACTTCATTTTTTCGGCACTTCCAGATATAAGCCGCAATCTGAAAAGCTGCCCCTGCTGAAAAAAGAGATCACACCGTTTTTTTCTGCATAGCCTTCCATATTTGGAACATCATGATCCGTAATCTCCGGAAATGTTTTTCCAATGTCACTGTAGTCTCCGGATGTCACGATTTCATCATTTCTGTCTACCAGAACTATTCTGGTGATCTTTTCATCATTGACAGCTTCCAGATATTCGTAATAAATTGCCCGTTCCCTGATATCTGCGACAACATACCCCAGAATCTCTCCGTTATCATCCTCTACCTTCTGGATCACAGAAAGAAAGCTGCCGCCTTCATGGATCGGAGATTCCACAAGAACCGGAAAGGAATCCAGTTCCTGTATTTTTTCCAATTCCTCGATATGTTCTCCTGAAATCCCCTGCTTGTTTACCGGAAATTCCTCAGAAGTCACAGCCATTTTTTTGTCTGGAAAGACAAAGTAAAGGGAGTTGATATCTTTATATTCCCGACTGTGTTCCCGGAGAAGCCCAGCCATATTTTCCAGGCTGTTTTCATTTCCTGTACAGCTGTAGTCCTTCGCATTATTCCGTATATCTGTATCCCAGGCAGTTCTCGTATTCACATAATAAATCTCTTTCAGAGATTCGTCCAGATCTTTTATAGTCTGCTGCATCCGTCCATACAGGATACCTGAATAATTTTCTTCGATCATCCCTGCTACCCGAAAATAAAATACCCCCGTAAGAGAACAGGCAGTAAACATGGTTACTGTCAGGATCGCCAGTAATATCTTTGCCCGGATACTTTTTAACATAGAACTCCTCCCTTCCGTAAAGCGGATATATGCCTCTCTATGCTATATGCCCATAAACGCAGGAAACAGCAGGAGTATCCTACCCCTGCCTGATTTCCTGTTTGCGGTTGAATATATGTTTTACAATAAAATGTTTATAACTGTCCGTGTGCCTCGCGCTCGGTAAGCTCCTGCATGATCGCCGGATACATTTTGTCAAGCTTATATCCGAAAAGTGTTACAATGATCACTGCTGCAATGAGGATCGGTCCAAATTTATAAAGAGAAACGATCATCTCCAGTGCTGTTTCCGGCTGTGCAGTTATTCCTGCAGATGAGCTTACATATCCGGAACTGCTTAAAAGACCTGTGATCACTGCGGAGGCAAGACCTGCGCCAACTTTTGTTCCGATGGAACCGCCTGCAAAGATCAGACTTTCCTGACGGATATGGTTTTTCCACTGTCCGAACTCTACTACATCACCAACCATACTGAATACAACTGCGTTCAGTGGAGCAAGTCCGATGGCACGTGTGACACAGCTCATAACCATGAAGCCGAAGCTGTGTGGATTCAGGAAAAACAGAATCTGGCCGCCAAGTGCAACAAATCCGCCGACAAATGCGATATTTCTTTTTCCGAATTTCTTGATCAACGGTGAGCAGATGAAGATTCCCACTACCAGAACCAGGGTT
>ENA-OQHF01001890-OQHF01001890.1-human-gut-metagenome-genome-assembly--contig:-NODE-1890-length-11050-cov-2.256065_pt1 | contig 11050 bp, 11 predicted proteins | sample MGYA00242559_ERZ504709 | MGnify/ENA primary metagenome ERZ504709 (study PRJEB26092, sample SAMD00036203) | human gut metagenome | host: Homo sapiens | study: EMG produced TPA metagenomics assembly of... | reverse complement strand
GATCCTGTAATTTCCGTCCCAATTCATCATCTTTAGCAACAAGCAGTAAATCCTTATCCATATAATTCAATGCATGAAGCACAGCCGCATAGCACCCCATTGCACAGAAGGTGAGCCTTTTTCTATGGATACTAAAGTAGCTCTGCTGATTCCTGCTCTTTCCGCAACCAATTCCGACGTCAATTTTCTGCGCAGCCTTGCATACTTTATCTGTAGTCCCATTTGCTCAAGTATTTTTTCTGTTTCAGGCAACAACACTATTGTTTTTTTCGGCATAATCCCATCTCCTTATGTAAATATTATTAAACATTTATATCTACTCTGTCAAATTTTATTTACACTATTGAAAAATATCTCTGTCACGGATCCGACAGAGATATTATATAGTATGCCTATTACTCCGTTATCCTATAACGAATAACATACTGCCAAATATTACGCACAGCAATCTGTTAGCTACTCCCCATTATTTTGTAGAAATTAATTAGATTCAACTTCCTGTGCTACAGCCTCTGCCTGAGTCTCCGGCTCGGCATCGGCGATTTCAATCTGATCCGCCAAATCCATGCAATCTATATAATGATCTCCTATCCGGAACGCATAGAAACTTCTGTAATCCGCGGTCATAGGGTCTGTATCCTGATGCTTTCCGGTATTATTATCCTGAAAATATTTCGGAAGGTAATCAGCCTGCATATGTATGTCCTTTGCATCCATGTTCTGTAAATAGACATAAATAATGGTATTACTGTCGTCTAACGTGATGGCATATTCATATCGGTCGGTCCAATTTGCCATTGCCACATACGCAACGCTGCAATAATTTTCTTCATCCTGATAGAGCATATTCGTCTGATCCTGATAAGAGAATTTCAAATTCCGCAGACGTTCTGTTTCTGCCTCATACTGTTCCCTGGTATATTGATTTTCCAAATAGATCTGGCAGGTTGCAGCAAAGATTTCATCACGAGTCTGATAATAAAATCTTGTGAAACGGTATCCATATCTGCGGAAGGGAACACCGCTAACGGACTGTATACTCCCTTTCCCTCTAATTCGTGGTATGCTTCTCCCTCCCGGGAAGTGATTCTTGTCCCATAAATAAAATGATAGCATCGTAGACAAAATTATCCCCGGCACAAGCACTGCTGCCACAATCTGCTGCCACAACCGCAAATACTACTTTCTGCTTTTTGGTCATCTTTTCGTTCATTTTCCTTACCTGAATTCTCCTCCCATAAGCATTTACACAAACGATATTTTAAATTTGTAACTCTTTTTATGTTACAAATTTAAAACACCATATTTTTATCATAATTTCATTAACTGATGCTAATTATTTTGATATTTTCAATTATTGTGCTGCTATCATCTCTTTCTCAATATATGAAAAAGCACCCTAACATGTTTTGGCTAAAGTTCTCATCTTTACATTCCCATTTCTTCTATCTCTTTAAGCATAAATTCTTCTAATTTCTTCTTATCTGGCAAATGCAGCATGTAAGTTGAAACAAATAATTGATTATCCATACCTGATAATGCATATTCTACCATTTGCGACCCTTTATCTGTGCAAAGAAGTATTCCTACAGGCGGATTATCACCTTCATTCATTTCATTTTTCTTATAATAACCTACATAAGCATTGAGCTGTCCTAAATCTTCATGCTTAAACTCATCATTTTTAAGTTCAATAATGACATTACAATGTAAAATACGATTATAAAAAACAAGATCAATAAAATAATACTTATCATCTATTACAATTCGCTTTTGCCTAGCTTCAAAACAAAATCCTTCACCAAGTTCAAGCATAAACTCCTGCAAATGATCCATAAGTGCTTGTTCCAAATCCGATTCAGACACTGCATCTTTCGCAGCCAGCCCTAAAAATTCAAACGTAAATGGATCTTTTATCGAAAGCATTGTTCCATTTCCATTGCTTTCAGACTTTTTTAATAATAGTTCCGGTTTTTTACTTATGCCAGCCCTTACATAAAGATTTGTCTTTATCTGTCTACGAAGTTCTCTCACATTCCAGTTGCACTTCATGCATTCTGTTTCGTAAAAAAATCTTTCAAAAGCATCTGTCAGTCCCATAATCTCACGTATATGTGAAAACGATAAATTATTGACCAAAACATCTGGATCTGTAACAAATTGGTTCGACGCTGTCGAACTTTTTCCAAAATCTAGTAATTCAAATTTGCTCGACACTGTCGAACCAATTTGAGGATATACTTTATAAAAATTGTCTACAAGCCTTAAAAAAGAGTTGCGTTCATTCCTTTTTGATTAATTTGATTTTCCAAATTTTTCAAAAGATGTGAACCATATTCGGCTCTGTCGCTACCCTCTTGTTCATATTCGACTATATAATATCCAATTACCCAATTTCTCAACGTCATAAGCTGATTCACAGCGCTTTTCGCCGCCGAACTTGCTTTATCATTTATCTGTATAATGCTATCTGCCAGCAGTTGAAATTCCATTGACTAACCTCCGATACCTTGTCTTACAGCTATTATAGATTTTCATAGACACAGTATAACATAGGTTCTGTGTCCACACGATTCTTTTCACCTCACGATTACTAAACTATCTGCATATATCATCAGGCAGTTCACTATTTATGGATATTAATTTTGTTCGGCGCCGTATTAATCATTATCCCATTATCTTTTCGTATCTTTGACTGTTCAAGATAGGAATCTTTCTTAATTTCCGCAGCGTCGCTCCTTATTTTTGTGCATTGCACGGTTTTTGGTAATGATATTTTACCCAATCATTACTTTAACTTAAAGTATGCCAATTAAGCTCAAATAAATCACTCTCAAATAGCTTTTCTTTCCAATCATTATACTCTCCTTCATCTAAACGAAGAGAGTCTTCATAAAATCGCACAAAGTATATTTTTTTATCACCATCTTTATCATCTTTAAACGGAAAATTATCCTTGTATTCCCGGCATGCGTTTAAATCTAACTCTTCAACACTGGCAATACATTCGTACATATTTTCCATTTCATTATACCGATATACTTCATACGGCCAAAAGTCATCATTATATGTATATCCCGAATGTGATGCCGGAGCATATATCAATCCATTTTCATAAAATCTACATCCATAATAGTAATCAAATAATAATTCTAACTCTTCTTTTTTCTCAGAAAATCGGTAAATATATTGTGCACTGTCCGAATTGCACGTTCCTTCAATTCCTATCAATAGTTCATCTATACCATCATCATTTATGTCATATATCACGAATTCATTGGGATATGCCAGCTCTTTTTGTTTTTCAAAACCAGTACCATTATCAACATAACAATAATCTCCGTTTGGCAAATATCCCGTATTTTCCAGTTCTTCGACCGCGTTTAAATAAATTTGATTTATTTCAGTATGATTCCCTATCTCAATCACATAATCATAACTATAGGTGTGCACATACAACCGGTCATCCTTCTCTGCCATGAGGTCCGGCATCTTTTTCAGAGACAGGCGGTCGATCACCTCTCCGGTATTTTTATCCAGCTGATAGAGATAATCGTCCTCTGCGGTAAAGCCATAGCCGCAGAAGATCACGTCCCCTTTTCACGAGAAAATTCATGCTGTTATAAGTCTGGTCTGCACTTCGCCACAGCAGTTTTCTCATTTTCCAGATCATAGGCAAACATAAAGCAGCTGTCCGGCTGCGCATAACCGTTCATTACTGAAGCCCCGTAAAAAATTCCGTTCTCAAGGCAGGCATTATTACCGTTGACGTACCATTTGTCTGTCGGATATTCCAGTACATACAGGCAGTTCTCACCATCGAAAATGCTGAGTTTTCCATCCTCCCACTGATAGGTATACTCCCACTGATAGGTATAATTTTCATCATAGAAGCAGTCCCAGTTTTCTCCGATCATGGGAAGGGAAATGTCTTCCGATGCATTGTACCATTCGTCTGCAAAAGTAATATTGTTATACGTCTCGGAAAGGATTTCCAGGGAATAGGGCTGCGCCGCAGTTCCTTCCGGGTGAAATTCCGAGATTCCAGTGAAATCTATGAGGATCTCTTTCGGTGCAATGGGTGTTTCCCGGGATTCGGACTCTGTGAGAGCTCCGGAGGTCTCTGCCTCATCTATTTTAGTGTCTATATTGGAAATATTTTCGGTTTGTTTCTCCGCTTCGTTGTTCTCCGGTGCATTGGTCTCCCGGGCGCCACATGCCATTAACAGGCAGGCGGACAGTGCAAATGTTGCTAATCTGTATTGTTTTTTCATGATAATCTCCCTTACTGCTTAAAATTCTCACGCATTTCTTACTTTAAATCCGTAACTCTTTTTATATTACGAATTTAAAATATCATATTTTTGTTGCACTTTCATTAACTGTTTCCAATAATTTCATATTAAAATAAACAATTCCGATGTAGCTTATTTCTATTTACCGTCCAGATACCTTTGCATAAAATTTGAGGCGGTAATTCAACGATGATCTATTCGATTTCCGCTGATAATTACCGCCTGAACATCATTATTCTTCTCTGTCAACTCTTTCTGTTAATCAATCGTTTTCATCTTCTTTTGAAATCTGGGGTGCTATTTGACTTTGCGAATCATTATTATGCTGCAGCTCTTGTACATTGCCACTGCTTTGTGCAAATGTTATGGCACTGCCATTTGTTTCATAGGATCGAATGATCTTTATATTCTCGTCTGTCATCTCGGTCAGTTCCACCTCCAATCTCAGTGGATTTTCCCTAATGACGGAGGTAACTACAAATGGTAATTTCCCGGCAACCATATCTGCCGAAATTTTCTCCTGCAATGTTTCTACATATGCCCCTGATGGTGTTCCATCTGAATTTCTGGAATCTAGAATTGTGTTTGCACCGGTCATATTGGGTTCTGCAAATATGATATCATCACTGTTCCGGCCGGTAGTGATCTGTCCGTTTTGCACCCAGATTTTACGAATATCCTGTGCGAAGCTTCCCACTTCCTGTAATTCGCCGTTCCGGTACCGGAACAGAAAGCTCTCGTACTGCCCCTGCTCATCTTTTCTGGTAAGGGCTAACAATATCTGTCTGCCGTCCGGGCTGAAGGCATAGATGCTGTTCCCCAGATTCTGTGCCGTCCGCATCTCGCCACTCGTCGTGTTGACCGTAAAAACATACTGATCCAGCGGAGAATGATCCGGCGTATTCAGTGCCTGCGCCATCCTGGAACGAAGCGTGATCCGGTCTGCGGTTCCGTCTCCGTCCAAATCAAGCAGCGCATAGGTCTCCTGTGCCGCACGCTCGGACACATCATAGACAACTCCTACTTTTGTCAGGATTTCCTGCCTCTGTGCGGCTGCATAGGCATCTGTCTCCTCTGCGGTCAGTTCCGCTGCTGTTTTCCCGTTCCATACCGGCCTTACAGACAGGATCGGCAGCTTCAGCTGTTCGCTGCCATCACTATTTTCGAAGATCCAGTAACCGTCCTCTGCACGAAACGAAGCCTTGTCGAAATCCTGCGCCTCCGACGGCAGCTTCCAGTCCGTGACCCCGTTTTCTCCGGTCTGTCCCGAAGTATCATATTCCCGGATCGTGTCGATCCAGATGTCCAAGTCGCCATCCTGATAGTCAGAGGATGCCAGGTAGTACAAGCGCACGCTCTCTATCTCATCCCGGTAACAATCTAAATAGTCACACTGATCCGAGTATTGAAGAGTCTCCGATCCTGATATACGCATGACCAGTGGGATGCTGCATATCCCGGCGCAATATACCCCGGTACGACACAATCCAGTCCGGCATCACTCCCGGTTGCCACATAGATGCCGTAACTGGACACCTGATAAGTAGCATATTGATCTCTAAAGATCCTGAGGTACCTGCGTATAATCCCCGGGATGGGCTCCCGCCAAAGGATCCTCTTCCACATCCTGCGGTCCATATTCCGCATAGACGATTCTTGCCTGATTCTCTCCATCCAACGGACCGTAAGAATGCCGTCCTTTACTGTCGATATCTCCCAGTGACAGCATCCAGATCTGACTGCTCTCCTCGGCGAATACCATGGGAATATCAATATCGGATCCGTCAGCGAAAATATAATGTACGTTTGCCACAGAGCCTTCGCCGGGTCTTGTGGAATCTTTTTGGAAAAATAAATACTGCCTTTCCGCTTCATAGAGCAGTTCCGTCATTTCTCCGCTGCCACCCTCCAGATGCAGCAGTGCTTCCGCCGCTTTTACCGGATCCTTATAAGTCTCGTGGGCTGCGGTATCCCCATCCAGGATCTGTCTGTGCAGTTTTCTCGCCGCAACGCCGTTGTATTCCAGATATTGAATGCCGTCCTGTCCGGCAAAAGACCGGGTATCCTCCAAGGTATCCACATCAAACAACGCACTGAATTCTTCTCTGCTATGAATCCCCTGTTCCAATGCCGCCAGCCATTCGGTTTTCCTGCCTTCATCGTCTGAACCGTCCTCTGTGAATTCTCCGGTCGTCACTTCTTCTGTCGCATCGGAAACGTCAGACACATTTGCTGTATCTGCCCCGTTCCCATTTCCTCCGGGGTTGCTGCACAGGCACACCACCAGTACCACGATCACTGCTGCCGCGCCGATCATGACCCAGAACGGCGGCTTGCGATAATCCAGTACATGACGAATACGATTCTTCACATGGTCTTCGCCAAAAGAAAGCAGTGCGCAGATGGAACCGCCCCGATAACGCTTCCACTCTCCGCCGGAAGCTTCTTCCAGCAATGTATAGGAATAGATCTTCTTGCTCTCCTCGCCGAGAAGCTTCACAACTTTTTCATCGCAGGACATCTCACAGTCCATATTCATCAGATAAAATGCCAGCCACACCAACGGGTTAAACCAATGCACACAGCAGATCAGCAGCGCTGCCGGTTTGAAAAAGGTAATCCCTGCGCTGCAGATGCACTCTCTCGTGGCACAACACGACTTTTCTGCTCTCCGGATCCAGCCCCGAAGAGAGATAGATCACCGGATGGATCAGCCCCATGACGAAGGACAGGTGTCCTCCGTCAATCTCGCAGATTCCCGGTTCCACCTGTCTGACACCGCTGTCAGGTCTGCGGATACGGTGACGCATACGCAGGTAGGAAAAAGTATGATACCCCATAAATCCTGCCATTCCAAGTAACCATGCGATCAACAGGACACGAAACCATGTTTTTCCCATTGTTGCACCGATCCTTTGCAAAGAATCGTCCGCATTATCCCGGTTATCCACCGGGTAACCATCATCCAAGGCATTCGTAACATTACCCGGTGCCTGAATTCCGCCGACACCGTCATCTCCAATTTCATTCATGCCTTCTACGTTTCCATCCTGTCCCGGCACAGGTGCAGAACCTTCCCCATTTCCGGCTGCTCCTAAAGTCCCGCCATTCAGATTTTCCGTGTTATCCGCCCCGGACAGCACTGCATCCACAGTATTGTCTCCAATGAGGCTGCCATTATAAACTCCCTCATTGTCAACTGATCCGGCACTGTTCCCGGCAGCCAACTGTGCAGAGGTTGTCGCCGTCCCTACGGTCAACAGACGCTCCGGGATCAGACTGATCCTGGTCCCCGGCAGCACCGGACAACATAACCGCACAAATACGATTCCCCACAGCAGATAGGAACACCATTTCGGGGCTTTTTTCAGTAAAAATCTGGCCAGTATCACCAACAAAATACAATAGCTTCCCACCAGACTGAGACGCCATATACTGTCAAACAAACGATAGATACCTTCCACCATAAAGTCCCTCCTATGTTCTCTGCTTCCCTATCCGCGGAAGCTCCGCTCTCTGTCATCCCTGTTCTGTAACGCTCCGAAGCTCACTAATTTTCCGTCCCGGCAGCTTAGGCTTGCGCAATCGCCTTCCTGCAATTCTCCGTAGATTCTGTCGGAAACTTCCAAGGTGATCTGTTCGCCCTCTTTTTCCAGATTTTCAAAAATGACAGTCTTGACGTTTTCCGCCTCGGTTACTCCGGAATTTACCGTGCCGTTTGCCAGATATACCGGCTGATTCACAGCGGTAGCCTGTCTCTTGCTGAAGACTTTTGCGCGATTCACCGTATGATATCCCCGTTGCCTGTTCCGTAAGCTCCGCACCAGGAGGTACAGAAGATATCCCAGAATTGCCGCTGCGAACAGGACTGTCAATATGTTTTCCACCGGACTGAAACTTAACTGCTGCATCATAAGCACAACCTCCCCATTTTTCATTATTTATCTCATTTCACAGTATCCTTTATGATATCCTTGTATACTTCCAACAGCCACCAGGAAAACGCCTGTGATTGTTTTGCTGCATTGTCGATCATGCCATCTGCAGTTGCTTTGTCCTCCGCCGGTACTACCAGCAGGAACTCTTCCTCTTCTATTTTTACTCCACATAATACGTTTTTTAGATCTTTTGAGATAAGGAACATATTACCGACTGTATCTCCTTTTCACACTTTACCCGGCAAAATACAAGCCACTGAAATAATCACTGTAATCCTTACCATCCTGTAACCGAAACCATCCCTTCACACCATCCGTAATCTCGATACAGATCCAGTCCTGTGTTGCATCCAGCTTTGTCATGCGTACCTTGCTTCCTTTGGGCAGCACAAAGGTCTCATCCCCGTCCGGTGTACGGTAGAGCGTTATATCCTGCCGCAATTCCACTTCCTCCCAGGCACTTAATACATATTCCTCCTGTGGCACTTCCCGAAGTCTTCCGTTCGATGTTACCTGATAGATTTTCTGGATGTAATCATTCTGCACCGCAAAATAGGGTTCAGTGATAACCATCTGTCCATCCTGTATCCATGCCTTTCGCAGATCCTGTGCGAGCCGGTCTGTTTCCACCGGTTTTCCGTCTTCATAGTGGTAGATTCGTGTCAATGGATCTGCGCTTTCTCCGTCATCGTACAATGCGATCAGGAGCTGTTCCCCATCCGGGCTGAAAGCGAAGATCGAATTGCTCATATTTCCCGTGCTGTCCGGAATCTCAATCGTCTGTCCGTCTATCTCCAACACTGCATCCCGCAGGTCATAGCAATTCATCTGACCCAGTCCCAAATTTACACAAATCTTATATTCCTCGAAAGAATATCCCGTTACCGGCTCCGCAGGATGCAGAGAAATCTTCTCCGGCACACCATCGCCATCCAGATCCAGCTGCGCCGATGTCTCAGTTTCTGTCCGCTCCGATACATCAAATACCACACCCGGATAGGCCAGAATGTCTGCTCTTTCGATGTGCTGGCTATCCGCCCCGCTAAGCGCAAACCGCATACTTATGGATGGATTACTATTGTAAATGTCATAATATCCGTCATGAACATGAAGCGTCGTGTCGCTGTTGAGCTGCAAATCCACCGGCAGAACCGTATCGGTGGCAGTATGGGTACTCATGTCAAACTCCCGAAGTACCCTCGGCATCCACTCATCCGTCATAAGATGCGCCTCATCGGGATCTGTCAGATAATAGACCTTGCCGCCGCTCCATTCCGTCACATCCGGCAGATCTTTTTGCAGCTGTGTATAGGCATCCGATGTGTCATATGCGCCCCGCTCACAGGTAACGTCATACCAGCCCGTTGCCATGATGCGTTCCGCTTGAATGCAGCGAAATACACTGCCGGATGTTCCCCAAAGTTCACTCATGGTATAGATCCCGTAATTTGAAATCTGTACATGCGGGTAATAGGCCGAATAACTGCCGGCATCCACAGGATACCAGTCCATCCAGCCCCAGTAGACCGCTCTGTCCGGTTGTCGGAGTTCGTACTCCCCATAGACCATTCTGGTACAGATATCACCGGTGAGCGGACCATATCCCAAGTCCTCCGCACTGCCCGGATCTCCAAAGGACAAGAGCCACAGCTGCGTCATCTCCTCCGCCATGACCATGGGAATATCTACGGCAGATCCATCCGCAAAAGTATAATGTACATTCACCACAGAGCCTTCTCCCGGCCGGTCAGGGTCCTCCCGATAATAAGGATATTGCCGCCCTGCCGGATACAGCGTCTCGGTCACGGCTCCGCTTCCATCACCCAGGTGCAACAGTGACACCGCTGCCGTTACCGGATCTGTATATTTTCTATAAGTCTCGGATGCAGATTCTTCCGTCAACGCCTTGAATATCGCATACGCAGCATTCGTATTGTTTTCACGGACCAGCAGGTCATATGCCACTTGATCCGCTGCAAAGGAATGCTTTTCCTCGATTGCTTCCACATCAAAAACAGCGGCGAAATCTTCTCTGCTATGAATCGTTACCTTTGCAAAATCTTCCGGTGTCTTGATGCTGTCCGGAAACTGCGCAATATTTCCACTCGTCTCCGCATTGCTGTCTACATCCGTTGCTACCCCTGCGCTGTTGTCTGTATCCGCACGATCCGCTGTGCCTGCTCCGTTCCCACTTCCACCGGGGTTGCTGCACAGGCACACCACCAGTACCACGATCACCGCTGCTGCGCCGACCATGACCCAGAACGGCGGCTTGCGATAATCCAGTACATGACGAATCCTGTTCTTCACATGGTCTTCACCAAAAGATAAAAGCGCACAGATAGAGCCTCCCCGATATCGCTTCCATTCGCCGCCGGAAGCCTCTTCCAACAATGTATAGGAATAAATTTTCTTGCTCTCCTCGCCGAGAAGCTTCACAACTTTTTCATCGCAGGACATCTCACAGTCCATATTCATCAGATAAAATGCCAGCCACACCAGCGGATTGAACCAGTGGACGCAGCGATCACCAACGCCGCAGGCTTAAACAGATAGTCCCTGCGCTGTAAGTGCACCCGTTCATGACACAGAACAACTTTTCTGCTCTCAGGATCTAAGCCCGAAGACAGATAGATTACCGGATGGATCAGCCCCATGACGAAGGACAGATGCCCTCCATCGATCTCACAGATCCCCGGCTCCACCTGTCTGACACCGCTGTCAGGTCGGTGAATCCGGTTACGCATACGCAGGTAAGAATAAGCATGATATCCCAGGAAGCCAAGCATTCCTGCCAACCATACCATGGATAATACA
>ENA-OQHF01001889-OQHF01001889.1-human-gut-metagenome-genome-assembly--contig:-NODE-1889-length-11051-cov-1.689216_pt1 | contig 11051 bp, 10 predicted proteins | sample MGYA00242559_ERZ504709 | MGnify/ENA primary metagenome ERZ504709 (study PRJEB26092, sample SAMD00036203) | human gut metagenome | host: Homo sapiens | study: EMG produced TPA metagenomics assembly of... | reverse complement strand
CAAGTTATCCACAAGCTGAAAGTTGTTCGCGGCCGATCGCGACGATCGTTGAATCTTTTCCGCGAATTGCGGGAAAAATTCAGGATTCATGCCCGTCTGTGGCATCCTTTATCCCATAAATCCTGATAAACAGGCACGGGAAATTATGGTTCAGATCCCCAGAAAAACCCTCTCATCCTCGTTGACGGCTCCTCCTATCTTTATCGGGGCGTATCATGCGTTTCCGCCGCTGACTAACAGCGCAGGGGGAGCCCACCGGGGCTATGTACGGCGTACTGAATATGCTGCGCAGTTTGATTCTGCAGTATCAACCGACTCATGCCGTCGTGGTCTTTGATGCGAAAGGGAAAACCTTCCGTGATGAATTGTTCGAGCATTACAAATCTCACCGCCCGCCGATGCCGGACGATCTGCGCGCGCAGATTGAGCCGTTGCATAAGATGGTGAAAGCGATGGGGCTGCCGCTGATGGCTGTCCCGGGCGTCGAAGCTGACGATGTGATTGGCACCCTGGCGCGGGAAGCGGAAAGGGCAGGTCGCCCAGTCCTGATCAGCACCGGCGATAAAGACATGGCCCAGCTGGTGACGCCGGGCATCACCCTGATCAATACCATGACCAACACTATCCTCGGACCGGATGAGGTGGTTACTAAGTACGGCGTCCCGCCGGAGCTGATTATTGATTTCCTGGCGCTGATGGGCGACTCCTCGGATAACATTCCCGGCGTGCCGGGCGTGGGCGAAAAGACCGCCCAGGCGCTGCTGCAAGGCCTCGGCGGCCTTGATACGCTGTATGCGGAACCGGAGAAGATCGCTGAACTGAGCTTCCGCGGCGCGAAAACGATGGCGGCGAAGCTCGAGCAGAACAAGGACGTGGCTTATCTCTCTTATCAGCTGGCGACCATCAAAACCGACGTCGAGCTGGAGCTCACCTGCGAAGAGCTGGAGGTGCAGCCGCCGGCGGCAGACGATCTGCTGGCGCTGTTCAGACAGTATGAATTTAAGCGCTGGACCACCGACGTTGAGGCCGGAAAATGGCTGCAGGCTAAGGGGGGCAAACCGGCTGCGAAACCTGCAGTGCCTGCAGCAGCGGCAGAAGCGGAAGAAGAGGTTGAAGCCGCTACTGCACTTTCAGCAGAGCATTATGTCACTATCCTTGATGAGGCTACGCTGCTCACCTGGATCGATAAGCTGAAGCAGGCGCCGCTCTTTGCCTTTGATACGGAAACCGACAGCCTGGATAACATCTCCGCCAACATGGTTGGTCTTTCATTCGCTGTTGAGCCGGGCGTGGCCGCCTATGTCCCGGTAGCGCATGATTACCTTGATGCGCCGGATCAGATCCCGCGCGAGCGCGTGCTGACGCTGCTTAAACCGCTGCTGGAGGATGAGAAGGTGCTCAAGGTCGGGCAAAATCTCAAATACGATCGCGGCATTTTGGCTAATTACGACATTGAGCTGCGCGGGATTGCGTTCGATACCATGCTCGAGTCTTACATTCTCGACAGCGTGGCGGGCCGCCACGATATGGACAGTCTTTCCGACCGCTGGCTGAAACATAAAACCATTACCTTCGAAGAGATCGCTGGTAAAGGTAAGAATCAGCTCACCTTTAACCAGATTGCGCTGGAAGAGGCTGGTCGCTACGCGGCGGAAGATGCCGACGTTACGCTCCAGCTGCATCTGAAGATGTGGCCGAAGCTACAGCAGCATGAAGGCCCGCTGAATATCTTCCAGCACATTGAAATGCCGCTGGTGCCGGTGCTGTCTCGCGTTGAGCGCAACGGCGTTAAAATCGACCCCGCCGTGCTGCATGCGCACTCGCAGGAAATTGCCCAGCGCCTGGTTGAGCTGGAGCAGCGGGCACATGAGATCGCCGGGGAAGCGTTTAATCTCTCCTCCACCAAACAGCTGCAAACGATCCTGTTTGAAAAACAGGGTATCAAGCCGCTGAAGAAGACGCCGGGCGGTGCGCCGTCCACCTCTGAAGAGGTGCTGGAAGAGCTGGCGCTCGATTATCCGTTGCCGAAAGTGATTCTGGAGTATCGTGGGCTGGCGAAGCTGAAGTCGACCTATACCGATAAGCTGCCGCTGATGATTAACCCCAAAACGGGCCGCGTGCATACCTCCTATCATCAGGCGGTCACCGCCACCGGCCGTTTGTCGTCTACCGATCCAAACCTGCAAAACATTCCGGTGCGTAACGAAGAAGGGCGCCGTATTCGCCAGGCGTTTATCGCGCCGGAAGATTACGTCATTGTCTCGGCGGACTACTCGCAAATCGAGCTGCGCATTATGGCGCACCTGTCGCGGGATAAAGGCCTGCTGACCGCCTTCGCGGAAGGGAAGGATATTCACCGGGCGACGGCGGCTGAAGTATTTGGCTTACCGCTGGACAGCGTCAGCAGCGAACAGCGGCGCAGTGCGAAAGCCATCAACTTCGGTCTGATCTACGGCATGAGCGCCTTTGGCCTGGCCCGCCAGCTGAACATCCCGCGTAAAGAAGCGCAGAAGTACATGGATCTTTATTTCGAACGTTATCCGGGCGTCCTGGAGTATATGGAGCGCACCCGCGCACAGGCGAAGGAGCAAGGGTATGTTGAAACGCTGGATGGCCGTCGACTCTATTTGCCGGATATCAAGTCCAGCAATGGCGCTCGTCGTGCCGGCGCGGAGCGTGCGGCGATTACGCCCCGTGCCGGGGACGGCTGCGGATGATTATCAAGCGGACGATGATTGCCGTTGATGAATGGCTGCGGAGCGAGAAACCTCGCGTGCGGATGATCATGCAGGTTCACGATGAACTGGTCTTTGAAGTGCATAAGGATGAGCTCGATGCCGTATCGAAAAAGATCCACGAACTGATGGAGAACAGCACTACGCTGGCGGTACCGTTGCTGGTGGAAGTGGGCAGCGGCGAAAACTGGGATCAAGCGCACTAAGTATACAAAGCGCAACGCGATTTTCTGTAAGTAAGCAACATAACTTATAGAGTTTTGTGAGGATCATTTGAATTTGCTATGTAAATAGTGAAAAAAAACTACAAAAAATGCTTTATCCGTGAGCGAAAGAAGAGTAAAGTTATTCGCGTAGGGTACAGAGGTAAGATGTTCTATCTTTCAGACCTTTTACTTCACGTAATCGGATTTGGCTGAATATTTTAGCCGCCCCGGTCATTTATGACCGGGGCGTTTTTTATTGCGCGAAAGAAAAGTTTTAGGCTGTGAAAACAACGTAGTATGAACGTCCGGATAGGGCGCTACGCGCCGTTATCCGGAAAAAGCGGGGGTTACTCGGCGTCTTCGACGGCTTCTTGCGGCGGGATTTCGTTAAACCAGCTATCCAGCTTCTGTCGCAGCTTATCGACGCCAGATTTTTTCAGCGAAGAGAAGGGTTCAACCTGGACATCGCCATTGAAGGCCAGTACCGCTTCACGCACCATATTCACTTGCGCTTTACGCGCGCCGCTGGCGAGCTTATCGGCTTTGGTGAGCAGTACCAGCACCTGAATATCGCTCTCTACCGCCCATTCGATCATCTGCTGATCGAGATCTTTAAGCGGATGACGTATGTCCATCAGCACCACGAGACCCTTCAGGCACAGACGTTTTTCCAGGTATTCCCCCAGCGCGCGCTGCCACTTGATCTTCATCTCTTCGGGCTACTTGCGCATAACCATAGCCGGGCAGGTCGACAAGGCGCTTGCCCTCAGCGACTTCGAACAGGTTAATCAGCTGCGTACGCCCCCGGGGTTTTGGAGGTACGCGCCAGGTTCTTCTGATTAGTCAGCGTATTCAGCGCGCTGGATTTTCCTGCGTTGGAGCGGCCGGCGAACGCCACTTCAATACCGGTATCGGCAGGAAGATGGCGGATATCTGGCGCGCTAGTGACAAAGTGCGTCAGTTGATAATTCCAGTTGGTCAAGACGGTCGTCTCCGTTAAAACAGGCTATGGCAGGGATTATACCTGAACAGCAGAAAAAGGCTGTTTTTACCGCACGCCGTTCCTGTAAGTAAAAACCATATGGTTTGTGAGACATTGACTATTCTTTGTATAGGACATACCTGAGGAAAATAAGACAAAACATATTTAAAGTATTGAAAATTAATCAATTATAGAAATAGAGAATTCTGAAAATAGATTTTTAACTGCCAGACTGGTTGTCGATTTTTGTCAACAAGGTAAAGTAATACACAACGGCGGGGATGCTGAAAGGATTAGGACTCAGGACGAGGAGTCAGGAAGCGCCAGGAGGCGAAGACCACAGGATAGTCAGGATGACGCGCGTCTTGGAGACGTTTTACAGGGAAAAGGAAGAAACAGGGACCGTTGGACGCTAAGGGAAAGACAGGGTGAGTCGTTAGCGAACAGGGAAAGAAGAGCCCGTTAAGGGTGGTCAGTGAGGAAAAAGGCGACAGAGTAATCTGTCGCCTTTTTTCTTTGCTTGCTTTCTGCTAGATTCCGCCTCAATTCTATACTGAATACTACTGTCTGAAGATTACACATCATGAAAAAACCGACATCCGCCACCCGTGGCAAATCCGGCCGCAAGTCGCGTGAAGAGTTAAATCAGGAAGCTCGCGATCGCAAACGGCAGAAGAAACATCGTGGCCACGCGGCAGGCAGTCGCGCGAACGGCGGCGATGCGGCTTCAGCGGGTAAAAAACAGCGTCAGGCGCAAGATCCGCGCGTGGGTAGCAAAAAACCGATCCCGCTGGGCGTGAGCGAAAGCAGCGCTCCAGCCCCCAAGCAGCATAAACCAAAGAGCGAGAAACCTATGCTTTCACCGCAGGCTGAGCTGGAGTTGCTGGAGAATGATGAGCGCCTGGACGCGCTGCTGGAACGTCTGGAAGAGGGCGGCACCCTGAATGCTGAAGAGCAGAGCTGGGTGGACGCCAAACTGGATCGCATTGATGAGCTGATGCAGCAGCTCGGCCTCTCTTACGATGATGAAGATGAAGAAGAGGAAGAGCGTCAGGAAGATATGATGCGTCTGCTGAAGGGTGGAAACTAACATTTGCATCCCATCGGATTCCCGGTACTCCTTATAACCCTTCTGGTTATATGTTATCTGCTGTGGTTATTCGTTAAACTACGACGGTTGTCGCGGCGTCAGAAATGGCTGCGCAACCGGCTCATGACCCGCGGTGCGGTGGGGCCGGGACGGCGTACCCGTCGGCGGCACCATCGGAAGGAGTGAGCATGTCTGAGCAGATAATCGACTGGGATCTGGCCCTGATCCAGAAATATAACTATTCCGGGCCGCGCTATACCTCGTATCCCACCGCGCTGGAGTTTTCACCGCAATTTGGCGCGGCGGAATTCGATGCCGCTGTGGCCCGTTACCCACAGCGTCCCCTGTCGCTGTACGTGCATATCCCATTTTGCCATAAGCTGTGTTATTTCTGCGGCTGCAATAAGATAGTCACCCGCCAGCAGCATAAGGCCGATCAATATCTCGATGTCCTTGAGCAGGAGATCATCCACCGCGCGCCGCTGTTTGCCACTCGCCAGGTGAAGCAACTGCACTGGGGGGGCGGCACGCCAACTTATCTCAATAAGGCGCAAATCAGTCGCCTGATGGATCTGTTGCGCAGCCATTTTCATTTCAGCGCGGAAGCCGAGATCTCCATTGAGGTCGATCCGCGTGAAATCGAGCTGGATGTCCTCGATCATTTACGCGCTGAGGGTTTCAACCGCCTGAGTATGGGCGTACAGGACTTCAATAAAGAGGTTCAGCGTCTGGTTAACCGTGAGCAGGACGAAGCGTTCATCTTTGATTTGCTCAACCATGCGCGGGAGATTGGTTTTACCTCGACCAATATCGACCTCATTTATGGCCTGCCGAAGCAAACGCCGGAGAGCTTCGCCTTTACCCTGCAAAAGGTCGCCGAGCTCAATCCTGACCGCCTGAGCGTGTTTAACTATGCGCATCTGCCCACGCTCTTTGCCGCTCAGCGGAAGATTAAAGATGCCGATCTGCCCTCCGCTGAGCAGAAGCTGGAGATCCTGCAGGAAACCATCGGCTCGCTGACGACGGCAGGCTATCAGTTTATCGGCATGGACCATTTCGCCCGTCCCGATGATGAATTAGCGGTCGCGCAACGTCACGGCGTACTGCATCGTAATTTCCAGGGCTACACCACTCAGGGCGATACCGATCTGCTGGGGATGGGCGTTTCGGCGATCAGCATGATTGGCGACAGCTACGCCCAGAACCAAAAAGAGCTCAAGCAGTACTACCAGCAGGTAGCAGAGCAAGGGAACGCCCTGTGGCGCGGGATCGCGTTAACTCGCGATGACTGTCTGCGTCGCGACGTGATTAAGGCGTTGATCTGTAACTTCCAGCTGGATATCGCGGCGGTCGAGGCGCAGTGGGACGTGGATTTTGCGTCTTATTTCGCCGAGGATCTGAAGCTGCTGGCGCCGCTGGCGCATGACGGGCTGGTGGCTGTGGATGATAAGGTCATTCAGGTGACGGCGAAAGGCCGCCTGCTGATCCGCAACATCTGTATGTGCTTTGATGCCTACCTACGGCAAAAGGCCCGAATGCAGCAGTTCTCACGGGTTATTTAATATTTTCCCCCTCTCCCGCAGGAGAGGGGGAACAATTAGCTGAACAGCCCGACCAGCGCAGCGCACAGCACGGCAGCGACTGCCGTTTGTGGCGTGTGACTCGCAGCGGCGCCGCTCGATATCATACTCACCAGTGATTCAAACATGATGCTCTCCCCTAATGCCGGGCACGATCATACTCAACTCATCGGAACAGTAAAGTACAAAATAGCAGCACTTTGCGCCGATCGGCTATTTTTCATCATGCTGTTGTACCCTACTCCATACCCAATTCTTTTAGCTTACGCGTCAGGGTATTACGTCCCCATCCCAGCAGGCGCGCAGCCTCCTGTTTGTGCCCCTGAGTATGGCGCAGGGCGGTCGTTAGCAGCGTGCGCTCCATTTCGGGTTGCGCTTCTGAGAGCAGGTTTTGATGACCGGATCGCAACGCCCGATCGGCCCACTGACCCAGCAGCGTCGCCCAGCTGTCAGGCTGCATCTGCGTTGGGCTATCAGGAATCGTGGTCTCAAACAGTTCGCTCGGCAGATCCTGCGTCAGCACCTCCTGGCCGGCGGCCATGACGGTGAGCCAGCGACAGGTGTTTTCCAGCTGACGGACGTTGCCTGGCCACGCCAGGCGGGTCAGCGCTGTCTCCGTTTCCGGATGCAGCTGTTTGGCTTCAACGCCGAGCTCGCGGGCGGCTATCTGCAGAAAATGGCGGGCCAGGCGTGGAATATCTTCCCGGCGCTCACGCAGCGGTGGTAAATGCACCCGGATGACGTTCAGGCGGTGGAACAAATCTTCACGAAATTTCCCCTCCTGCACGCGCTGTTCCAGGTTCTGGTGGGTAGCGGCGATGATCCGCACATCGACCTTGACCGGCGCGTAACCGCCCACGCGATAAAACTGACCATCCGCCAGCACGCGCAGCAGACGAGTCTGGACATCAAGCGGCATATCGCCAATTTCATCCAGGAACAGCGTACCGCCGTCAGCCTGTTCAAAGCGACCCTGACGGACGGTATTTGCGCCGGTAAAGGCTCCTTTTTCATGGCCGAACAGCTCGGACTCAATCAGGTCCTTGGGGATCGCCGCCATATTCAGCGCGATAAACGGCGCTTTTGAGCGTGGACTATGGCGATGCAGGGCATGTGCGACAAGCTCTTTACCGGTACCGGATTCGCCATTGATCAGCACGCTGATGGATGAGCGCGACAGGCGGCCAATAATGCGAAAGACATCCTGCATAGCTGGCGCTTCGCCGATGATGTCGGCAGTTGGGCTACTTATCGGCGCATTTCGCGGCTGCTGCTGCTCTTGATAGTGGCTTATCGCCCGGTCGACGAGGGCGACGGCTTCATCGATATCAAAGGTTTGGGCAAATAATCAAACGCGCCCTGCTGATAAGCGCTGACCGCGGCGTCCAGATCGGAATGCGCGGTCATTATGATGACCGGAAGCATTGGATGGCGCTGCTTAATCTGTTTGAGCAGCGCCAGACCATCCATTCCCGGCATACGGATATCTGACAGCAGTACATCCGGGGTTTTGGTGGTGAGGGCATCTAGCACCTCATTGCCGCTTTCGAACGTTGTGCAGCTCAAGCCGGCTCCGGTGAGCGCGCGTTCAAGCACCCAGCGGATGGAGCTATCGTCATCAACGATCCAGGCTATCCCTCGTTGCATAAACACCTCTACTTCCGAATAGGCAGGTATACCGAAAATTCGGTATGACCCGGCCAGCTGGTGAATTCAATTTTGCCGGAGTGCTGATCGATAAGGCTACGGGCGATAGATAAGCCCAGGCCGGTACCGCCTTCGCGGCCGCTGACCATCGGATAGAACAGCGTATCCTGGAGATGGGGCGGAATACCCGGGCCATTATCTTCAACGTCGATGCGGGCGGCGAGGCGATAACGCACCCCGTGCAGCGTCAGCTGGAAAGCGGTGCGGGTGCGAAGAATAATTTCGCCCCCTTCCGGCCCCAGCGCCTGCAGCGCATTACGGACGATGTTCAGCAACACCTGTTCAATTTGATCCGGGTCGTGGGGTAGCTCTGGTAGGCTGGGGTCGTAATCGCGGATCAACTTCACGTTGTCCGGCAACTCCATGGAAACCAGTTTAACTACCCGTTCGGCGACTTTGTGGATGCTTTCGGTAACGTGCATGCCCGGATGCTGTGGTCCGAGCAGGCGGTCGACCAGATTTCTTAGCCGGTCGGCCTGCTCAATGATCACTTTGGTATATTCCGTTAGCGCCGGGTCGGGCAGCGCTTTGCTGAGCAGCTGGGCCGCGCCGCGCAGGCCGCCTAACGGGTTTTTTATCTCATGCGCCAGGCCGCGGACGAGGTCGCGAGCGGCGACCTGCTGCGCATGCTGCAGCTGCTCCTGGCTCAGGCGGCGCTGATTATCCATCGGCGCCATTTCCAGCAGAATAAAGCCTTCCGGCAGCCGCTGGGCGGTCAACGACAGGATGTGCGAACGGCCATCGATAACCAACGTCACTTCGTTATCGGTAAACCCCTGGCCCGCCTGCAGACTCTCCTGCATCAGCCCGATATTCAACGAAAAATAGCTCAACAGCTCAGGTAATGGGGTGCCAAACAGTTTGCGCGAGCTCTGCGCCAGCAGCTGCTGCGCCGCAGGGTTGGCAAAGTGCACCGCCAGGTCATCATCGACCAGTAAAATACTGTTGATAAGGGAGTTAAGGATCTGCCCAGCATCGGGCAGTGTGCCTGTTGCCATTCGACAGTCTCCTGAAAATGAGTGCACCAATTTAGTGCAGTATTAGCTTTTTATCAGGTAAAAAGCTCGCGAGATCAGCGTGTTGGTGGAGAAAAAAAGCCCATCCTGAGATGGGCTGAAAGTTTCCACGGCAACAAAATATCCCGGGCATCTCGCGCCACAACACGACATACCCTGGATTTACAGCAAAATTAGACGCTGTAGTACAGTTCGAACTCAACCGGATGCGGAGTCATGCGTACGCGGTCGTTCTCTTCCATACGCAGGGCGATGTAGGCATCGATAGCGTCATTGGTGAACACGCCGCCAGCGGTCAGGAACTCGCGGTCAGCATCCAGGGCCTGCAGGGCTTCTTCCAGAGAACCGGCAACCTGCGGGATCTCTTTCGCTTCTTCCGGCGGCAGGTCATACAGGTTTTTATCCATTGCTTCGCCCGGATGGATTTTGTTCTTGATACCATCAAGGCCAGCCATCAGCAGCGCCGCAAAGCACAGGTACGGGTTGGCAGCCGGGTCCGGGAAGCGCACTTCGATACGACGCGCTTTCGGAGAGGTCACCACCGGAATACGGATAGAGGCAGAGCGGTTACGGGCAGAGTAAGCCAGCATAACCGGCGCTTCGTAACCCGGGACCAGACGCTTGTAGGAGTTGGTGGTCGGGTTCGCCAGGGCGTTGATGGCTTTAGCGTGTTTGATTACGCCGCCGATGTAGAACAGCGCCTGCTCAGACAGACCGGCGTATTTGTCGCCGGAGAACAGGTTGGTACCGTTTTTCGCCAGAGACATATGGCAGTGCATGCCGGAGCCGTTGTCGCCGAACATCGGTTTCGGCATAAAGGTCGCGGTTTTACCAAAGCGGTGAGCGACGTTGTGAACAACGTATTTGTAAATCTGAATTTCATCCGCTTTTTTGGTCATGGTATTGAAGCGGGTTGCCACTTCGTTCTGACCTGCGGTTGCTACTTCATGGTGATGGGCTTCAACAACCAGACCCATCTCTTCCATGATCATACACATGGTGGAACGGATGTCCTGAGAAGAGTCTACTGGCGGAACCGGGAAGTAACCCCCTTTCACGCCCGGACGGTGACCTTTGTTACCGCCTTCGTATTTGGTAGAGGAGTTCCACGCACCTTCAATGTCATCGATCGCGACATGGGAGCCGGAGATAGAGGCGCCAAAGCGGATGTCGTCGAACAGGAAGAATTCTGGTTCTGGCCCGAACAGGACGGTATCAGCGATGCCGGTGGCGCGCAGGTACTCTTCAGCGCGTTTCGCGATGGAGCGCGGGTCACGGTCATAGCCCTGCAGGGTGCCTGGCTCGAGGATATCGCAGCGGATGATCAGGGTCGGTTCTTCGTAGAACGGGTCAATGACCGCGGTGGACGCGTCCGGCATCAGGACCATGTCAGATTCGTTGATACCTTTCCAGCCACCAATCGAGGAGCCATCAAACATTTTGCCTTCTTCGAAGAATTCGGCATTTACCTGATGAGACGGAATCGTGACGTGCTGTTCTTTACCTTTGGTATCGGTGAAGCGCAGATCGACAAACTTCACTTCGTGCTCGTTCAGCATCGTCAAAACGTGTTCAGCGGACATACTTAAACTCTCCCGGATTGGTCATTGTCGTCGTGGTAACGAAAACTTCATACTGCTTAAAAGTGGCGTTGTTGCCTTAAAAAAATATAAAGCGAAATCTGTGCCAACTTTTAAATGCCCCATAAAACGCTGTATCATGCGCACCATAGTGC